>Ga0209511_1000520_pt1 | contig 39123 bp, 27 predicted proteins | sample SSSSmetaG_FD_184141 | JGI IMG/M metagenome (GOLD analysis project Ga0209511, IMG submission 184141) | Glacier valley bacterial and archeal communities from Borup Fiord, Nunavut, Canada, to study Microbial Dark Matter (Phase II) - ​SSSS... | ecosystem: Environmental > Aquatic > Freshwater > Ice >... | reverse complement strand
GCCTGTTTCAGCGAAGCAAAATCAATTTTTCCTTTCAGGTTTCCTTTTAATAACGGATCGCTTACGGGTGTGGCAACGTGTAAAGTCGCTGTTAAAGGATTCCCTGCAATGGAGGCTTCAAATTTTTCGATGTCAATCTTCGTAAGATCAAGAGATCCCTGCGGTTTGGCAATGCTGGCGGTGACTTCAATCTTCTCGATCTCCTTTGGCAGGTTTGGATATTTGAGCCTGCCACCTGCGATCTTCAGATCAACTCCAAAAGCGGGATAGATCGAATCGGCATAAAGCCCTTTGACGAATCCGCTGAAGGCGATATCGCCCTTTGTCTCGACACCTTTCATATTTTTTTGGTACTGATCGGGAATGAATCCCAATAAATCGCCAAAGGCGGAAGTGGGTGATTTAAAGGTCAGATCGAAATTATAATCCTTCTCGCCCAATACGAATGTTCCCTGTGCTTCGAGCGGTAATTTATTGACTAATAATTCATTTTTAAGGAAGGTGAACGACATTTTATCGAAATCGGCCTGCAGACCGCCTTTTATTTCCGCTTTTAAGTTGGAGACATAGCGTGAACTGCCATATTCGAAACTAATGCTGTCGGCTTTACCCGAAATATCGAGCTTACTGTTACTTCCTTTCAAGGCACCCGAGATATCGAAATTACCATTACGCAATGCAAAGAGCATCGGGCTTGTTTCGTTGTTGTACGAAAAGGAAGCATCACGGATCTCAATCTTTTCAAGGTCGATTTCGGCGCTTTTTTTACCTGGTTCCACCTTTTGACCGGCCGCTTCCTTTGCAATATCCCAGTTCGATTTTCCTGTTTTATTTACGACAAGGTTGATGGCGGGGCGATCGAGCCTGATGGACGAGATACTAACTCCGTCGCTTTTCCATAAACTGGAAAGGTTCACAGAGGTTGAAAGTGCATCGACGGTCAACAGTCTTATATTTTCAAATTCGTTGATTCCAGTAACGGAGAGGTTCTTTAGTTGAACATCCAATTGAGGAAAACTACGGAAAAGGGAGAGTTCAACATCCGAAAAGTCAACTTTTGCATTGACTGATTCGTTTGCCATCACTTTTGCTTTTTGATAGATCGTCCCTTTAAAGACGAATGGGATCGCTATCATTATAATGATGAGCAGACCTAAAACTGTTCCTGTAATGATGAGTCCTTTTTTCATATTCGAATTGAAATTTATTTTGTGATCTATTTCAGTATCAGCCTCAGCATATTTAATGCCGCCTGGCTCGAACGTATGATGTTCCTTTCACGGTGATCGCCAAAGTTAAAAACTTTCGAGACAACGAATTCTGTACCAGCAACGGCAATCCATACTGTCCCAACAGGTTTTTCGGGCGTTCCGCCATCGGGTCCGGCAATTCCGGAGGTAGCGATTGCAAAATCTGTTCCCATCAACCGACGTGCATTGAGGGCCATTGCTTCAACAACCTCCTTGCTTACGGCTCCTTTTGCCGCTATCACCTGTGGATCGATTCCAAGTAGTTTTATCTTTAAGTCGTTGGAATAGGTGACGACGCTGCCTTTATAATATACCGAACTTCCCGGATTCAACGTGAAGAAATGGGCAATATTTCCACCTGTGCAGCTTTCGGCAGTCGATACGGTCAGTCCTTTTTCCTTTAGAATATTGCCGATATTTCCTGCCATCGAATCATCTTCGTATCCGTAGATATTATCGGGAATAATTTTTGCCAGTTCGCTGATTCTTTCTTCCAATAATTGCGAAAGATAAGCATGATCGTCGCCGCGTGCTGAAAGACGGAGCTTTAAACTTTGGGGACTGGGCAAATAAGCGAGCGAAATACAATCGGGTAAACTATCTTCCCAATCGGCAATCCGTTCGGCAAGCATCGATTCGGGCAATCCCTGCGTTAAAACAGTGCGGTGAATGATCGTTGTGGTGTTGAATAGCTTTTTGATACGTGGCAGCACCTCGTTTTCCATCAGGTATTTCATCTCGAATGGTACTCCGGGCATAAAGACAAAGATCGAACCTTCGTGATGAAACAAAAGTCCGGGTGCCGTACCGAGTTTATTCACAAGTACCGTAGCTGTTTCGGGAACGAGCGCCTGTTCGCGGTTTAATGAATTGATAACTACGCCACGCGGTGTAAGAAGTTTGATGATATGGTCCAGCACTTCCTGATTTTCCACCAATTGTGTGCCGAAAAAATTACATATTGCTGCTTTAGTCCGGTCATCTTTCGTCGGGCCGAGGCCGCCAGTGACCAATATAATTGAAGCTTTCCTGCCTGATTCGTTTAATGTTGCAATGATATGCGCGGGTTGATCGGAGATACTTGTTATTTCGCGAACGTTGATTCCTTCATCGTTCAATTGTTTGGCCATCCAGGCCGAATTGGTGTCGATGATCTGTCCTATCAGAATCTCGTCGCCAATTGTAATCAAATCTGCTTCCATTTTTATTTTTTAAGATCAATGATATATTGTTCTAATCTGTTCATCCCTTCTTCGAGGTTTTCGATTGAGTTTGCGTACGAAAACCTCAGGTAACCTTCACCATTTGGACCAAAATCGATCCCGGGTGTTACGCCGATATGCGCTTTCTCCAGCATATCGAACGCCAGTTTGTAAGAGTCATTCGAAAGATGGCGCGCATTTACAAAAACGTAAAATGCTCCGGTTGGTTCAACCGGAAGCTGAAATCCAAGTTCCTTTAATCTCCTGACGAGAAAAATGCGTCTTTCGTTGTATGTAGTTACCATTTTTTCGACATCGTAATCGCAATTTTCGAGTGCGACAATCCCGGCACGCTGTGCTACCGAACTTGCACAGATAAAAAGATTTTGTTGTAGCTTTTGCATGGGCCTGATGTACTCTTTTGGGGCAATCAGGTATCCCAAACGAAGGCCGGTCATCGCATATAGTTTAGAAAAACCGTTTAAAACGAATGCTTTATCGGTAAATTCGAGGATGGAATGCGCCTGGTCGTTATAAACAAGCCCATGATAAATTTCATCGGATATGATTGTGATTGGTAATTTTGCCAAACGTTTCATCACCTCCTGATCGACCAGATTGCCCGTCGGATTCATTGGTGAGTTGATCATGATTGCTTTTGTGCGCGGCGTAATCAGCGATGCAACTTCCGATGTATCGAACTGAAAACCATTGCCGGCAAACACGGGAACCCGTATTATTTTCCCTCCAAGGAATTTAATGAAATTGGGATAACAGGCATAGCTTGGATCGGATAGAATAACCTCTTCGCCGCGCTCGATTAAAGCTGTCAGCACCAGTAAAATGGCTGGCGACGATCCGGATGTCACAATTACCTGGTCGGGATCGACATCGACGCCATAGTTTTTTTTGTAGTTTTGGCAAATAGCCATCCGCAATTCAGGGTCTCCAAGACTGTGGGTGTAATGCGTGTGCCCTTCGTTGACTGCCACACAGGTGGCCTCTTTTACGCAGGCCGGAACATCAAAATCGGGTTCTCCAACTTCCATGTGGATGATATTGATCCCCCGTTTTTCCATTTCGTGTGCTTTTTCGAGCACTTCCATCACGATAAACGGGGTAATTTCCTCAAGAATACGTGTTGACATAATTGTTACGACGCTTAAATATTCTCCGTAAAAGTAAGGAAGTTTTGGTTAGGAGCGAATATTCTTTTTATTGAAATGGTGCATTCAAATCTCTATATCGTTTATATCGTGACACATTTCAAAATTCGATCATGATTTTTTTGTTATTTCAATTTAAGTCCGGGTGACTGTTCATGTATTGAAGAATCACCTGGTCACTTAAATGATGACCACTGTGAATATTTGGATCACCACTGTAAGCGTTTGGATGACCACTGTGAATATTTGGATGACCACTGTGAGCATTTGGATGACCACTGTGAGCATTTGGATGACCACTGTGAGCGTTTGGATGACCACTGTGAGCGTTTGGATGACGACTGTGAGCATTTGGATGACGACTGTGAGCGTTTGGATCGGTACTTTTAGCGTTCGGATTGTTACTTTTAAAACCAGATTTAAAATTTTTCTTATTTTCAAATATATGATTTAAATCACATAAAATAATTTAAATGTTATTTGCGTATTTGCCTGAAAAAATTGATCTTTATCCGTCATTCTTAATCAGTAAAACTAATCCATTAGCATTATGAACAACTCACAAGAGAGTACGTTATCGATGAATGTCGGCGTAATTAATTTTTTGGATAAAAACGCTGCAGTAACCTCAATTCTTCCTGGCTTTGTGCCGCTTTTCACCCAATTAAAGGTAAATAAAGATGCGATCCTGGTTCTTCGCGAGCAACAGGAGATTGATAAGAAAGGTATCCGCGACAATAAAGATATGTTGCGTGCTGGTTTGGCTGCAAAGGCTTTCGATATAAGCCGCAAAACAGAAGTATATGCCAGTTTTGCCAATAATTTGATCCTTGTGAAAGAGGTACATTTTCCGGAAACATCTTTTACCAAAGCAACCGATTCAAAGTTGGAGATCAGATCGCTGATTATTTATGAAAAGGCAAATGCTAACATTGCAGATCTGGGGCCTTATGGTGTAACCAAAGATGATTTGATAATCTTAAAGAGTGCGATAGATCTGTTTAGCGCTTCGGTGCCAACAACACGAACCATTACCACAGAAAAAAAACTGATCACTAACCAGTTGGCACGGTTATTTACGGAAAATGAAGAAATAATTGAAAAGATTGATTTATTGATTGAGATTGTGCGGCTTTCGAATCCCGATTTTTATAAAGGTTATAAAAATAATCGCATGATCATCGGAATTAGACATAATTCATTGGCTTTGATTGCCACCGCAACAGATGCAGTTACCGGCAAAGGTTATAAAGGTGTTAAATTCACTTTTATTCATCAGGGTGGGAATGGAGAAGAATCACGAAAAACGGAACCATTGGTGAAAATTACCTCCCCAAATGGAAAATTTCAGGTTAAAAATATGACTGAAGGACCTTATCTTGTAATTGTCGAAAAACAGGGTTTGAAAAGCCAGGAATTGCATATCAATAAAGCGGATGGCGACCGGATAAAACTGGATGTCAAAATGGAAAAGTTATCATGAACTGAATGAAACCCTGCAAAAGCAGGGTTTTATTTTTGATGAAAGAAATCACGAAGTGGTTTAACGTGAATCGAAGATCAGAAGTACAAATCTTATAAATTCTATTTGGAAGAGAGACATACCTTTAAAACCACGAAGTGGTTTAACATGCATAACCATAGGTGAAACCTATAAAAAAAAGGACAACAATCCTCACCGAACCACGCAGTGGTTCAATATCTTAAAACAAATATCTCTCATCAAATTCAATCCTATGTTCTATGAGCAAATTGATATACTCATCTCTAAAGCTCACCTTTTTGTGATGCGGTTTCTGGTTCTTCACATATTCAATCAGGTTATCTTTTGCTGAAATTGCATAGGTAAAGGCACCATATCCAACCTGCCATCCTTTAAAATTTGGAAAGATACCTTCTTCTTTGATCAGTTCAGAAGTAGCCAGCTTGATATCTTTCACCAGCGAAGCAGGGGCAATGGTCGGATGCAGATGGGTAACAATATGAAGATGATCCTCTAAGCCATTTATCCGGTAAAGATGGCAATTCTTTTTTTGTAGGATTCCCCAGATGAAACGATATAGTCTTTCCTGACCGGACTCGATCATCGTTGGTTCATGGTCTTTTGTTGTAAAAACGATTTGATACAAAATTTGGGTGTAGGTGCTCATGGGCTTTTCTATTTATGGTTGATACTTTCGGGAATGGGGTTTCCATGGATGCCATCCTTTCAACTTCCACATCCATGGATTTCATCCATGGCTATTCATGTTTGATCACTTCGTGATCGTGGATTTACGTTTGATCACTTCGGGATCTTTTTCTTTTTTTTCTCCACCACAAACAAACCGGCGGTGTATTTATCGTACAATTCGAAAAGGAATTCAATCCGTTTGGTTTCGTTGATAAATGGTTGAGGACGATAGGCAAGATCGACGGCTTTATCGAGTTCATTATGGGCTTTTACCAGGACCGGGGGCATAGTTAATGGATCGTATAGGTCCGCAAGACTACTGTTTGGGAACTCAGCCCGCGCATCCAATACTTTTTGAGCTGCTTTTTCGATCACTTCCTTTTGTTTATCAGATGGGTTTTCGGGCCAGGGATAATTGTTATAAACAACAGAGTTTGAATATCGATAATCACTTTTCATTCTTCCACAAACATACTTAACCCATGTCATATGTATCATCGAAGTAAGAACTCCGAAATGATATAATGCAGCATTTGGAATTACAAATGCTGCATTTGAAGCAATAATTGAGGAATCTAAAAAGCCGATTGGTATATATTTTCGGCTTTCGGAAGAAACACCAGGTATCATTAAGTAATCTGTTGCAGGCTGACGTATTTCACCAAAAAGCGTAGGATAATCAGCTAATTTTCTGGTTGTTTCTCTGCTACTTTCAAGCCTATATTGTCGAACCTTTTTAACTCGATTTAAAATTTCTTTTAGATTTGAATATTCGTTTGGTTGAAGATCTTTAAGCCAAATACACCATCTGGTTATTCCATTTATAAATTCGTGGGAACCCAAAAATGGTTTTATTACTTTTTGTGCGTCAGGTTCTATTGATAACAGATTAATTTTTTCAATATCGCTTAATAATAGATTGCCTCCATCATTAGCCATACTTCCAAAAGACATTTCTGGTACTCTACATATTGAATTTCTTCTTGATGGTATGATTGAATCTTTTCCTTCTATAAGATAAGGATTGATATTCTTTACCTTTAGCTCTTGAGGTTCACCTTTTAATTCATCATATTCATAAATCAGCTTTTCTTGAATATCATAGTTCGAAAATCCAATAATTACCACATGAACAGCCGCGTTTGCTTTTGCTTCGTTTCCCCATTTAAATGTACGATGGGCAAAATGAATCTTTATCTTGTAATGATTAAACAGTTCGTTCCAAAGAATACCAACCTGTTCGCCCTGCGCGATTGAATTGGTTGAAACAAAAGCAACACGTGTAGCTAAACCTGACAGGTTTTGGGAAGATGTCAGATTTGCAACGTCTGTGTTATGCTTTTCGAGGTATTGCGCCGCTTTAATATACCATGCTGTAACATAGTCGAGCACCCCGGCGCCATTTACACCATTAAAAATAAGCGCCATATCGCTCTTTTGCGCGACATTCTGAAGTTGCTTGCCGATAAAAGGTGGGTTTCCAAGGATATAATCGAATTGAATCACGCTTGTTTCGTTTTCCCAGGGCAAAGGTTCAATCATCGTGTCCCAATCGGTGCGCAGTGCGTTGCCCTTGATAATCTTTGCCGATTTGCGCAAGGGTAGGCGGACAAAGTATTCGCCAAATTCCTGCGAGATCATCATATTCATCTGGTGATCGATCAGCCATAGGGCCACTTGTGCAATCTGCGCCGGAAACTCTTCGTACTCGATACCATAAAAACGGTCGACATCGCACAGCATCAGGTTCGCCACATTGGTGACCTGCTGTCCTTTTTGCATCTCCTTTAAAATTTCAAATTCGAGTAATCGTATTTCGCGGTAAGTGATCACAAGGAAATTGCCACACCCACACGCAGGATCGAGAAACCGCAGCGATGCTATTTTACGGTGAAATTGTTTGAGCTTATTGGTGTTCGATTTAACGGTTTCGAACTCCTGCCAAAGCTTGTCGAGAAACAATGGCTTGATTACTTTCAGAATGTTCTTCTCGCTTGTGTAATGAGCTCCAAGGTTCCGTCGTTGGTTCGCATCCATTACACTTTGGAACAAGGAACCGAAGATGGCCGGCGATATTTTGCCCCAATCGAGGTAACAACTTTCCAAAAGTGTCTGGCGCATACGGCTGTTGAACGACGCAAACGAGAGTTGCTCTTCGAACAAATGGCCGTTTACATAGGGGAATGCTGCCAGACTTTCGTCTAATGTCTTTTGTCGTTTTTCGGGCGCTGTGTTGAGCACCTGGAACAATTGGGCGAGGTGCATTCCGAGATCGGTGCCGTCCTCGTTGGTTTTGTTTTGGATGTATTCCTGAAAAATGCGCGTCTCGAAGATCGTGGTATCTTCGGCAAACAGGCAAAAGAGCAGGCGCACCAGGTATTTTTCCAATTCGTGCCCCGTGTAACCGGCATCTTTTAAGGCATCGTGCAGTTTTCCCATCAGGTAAGCCGCATCGATGTTGACAGGATCTTCGGCTTTATAAGTTCGCTTTTGATATCCCGCAATAAAACCGAATTCACGCACATGTTTTACAAAGTCTTTCAGATGAAAATTAGTTTGCGAACCATCTTCAAGATCGTAAAGCCGGAAGTTTTCGAAATCGGATACCAGAATATAGCGTGGTAATTCGTATTGTTTCAATCCATGCAAGTAATCATTGGCCTGGGAATAAGCTTTGTCGAGGTTTTTGCCAAGGCTTTTCATTTCGATGACCATCGTTCCTTTCCAAAGCATATCGATGTATCCATTGAAGTCGCCCAGCTTTTTTACTTTGTGCTCGAACGTGGCAACTCTTCGGCGTGAAATGCCAAAGACATCAAAGAAATCAATCAGGAAAGGTTTTGCATCTGCTTCTTCATTACAGGTTCCGGCCCATTCTTTCGAGAATTTAACAGCACGTTCTTTTATTTCGTTCCAACCTAAGGCCATCTTTACCGGTTTTGGTTTAAATTAGTTATCAGCAAAGCTATTGATAATAATTCAACGAAAGATAATATGAATGATTATTTCATGATATTTATTGTGTGGTGAAAATAACCATGAACCAAAAGGTGATTAAAGGTGAATAGACATAAATGGAATTCGGGGGTTGAGACAGCATAACCAAGCCGAACCGCGAAGTGGTTCAACCGTTTAAAACAATTGTTTTTATTAGATCCGATCATGATTTTTTGTGGTAAGGTTGATTTAAAATTTGGGTGTGTGGGCTTATGTGCGTTTCCATTTATCTTCGATTCATGTTTGATTTCCTCGGGATCAATTGTGAGAATCCAGAAATTATTAAAGAAATTAAAGAAGTAAGATAAGTAGTAGTGCTTTTCAATTAATAAAACTATTTTTGGATTCATTTCGAGAATCACAATTACTATTAGCCATCATTGAATTCCTTGTTTTTAAAAAATTATACATTATCAATTAAAAAATCATTGTGAAGCATTTTATTGATCTTGAAAACTGGGAACGGAAAGATCATTTTGAATTCTTTTCGAAGTTTAGCGATCCTTTTTGGGGACTTACGCTAAATGTTGATTGTACCATTGCTTATCAAAGGGCTAAGGCTGAAAATAACTCCTTTTATCTTTCTTATCTGTACCAGTCATTGCGTGCTGTTAACCAGATCGAGGCGTTTAAGATGCGTATCGAAAATGGTCTTCCGGTCCGGTACGACCAGGTAGATGCTTCGGCAACGGTTGACCGGCCTGATGGATCTTTTGGTTTCTCGTTGATGATTTTTAAAGATGATTTTAATGAATTTCAGCGGCTTGCAAGGATTGAAATTGCCCGCGTAAGAGCTTCCGGCGGGTTAGAAACAGGTGTTGCAGGTCCAAATGTGATCCATTATTCGGCTGTTCCATGGATCAGTTTTACCTCGTTGAGTCATGCGAGCCATTCGGCATTTATGGATAGCATTCCGAAGATATCTTTTGGCAAAACTTTCAAACAGGGCGATCAGTTGTTAATGCCAGTTGCAATTCATGCACATCATGCATTGGTGGATGGATTTCAGGCTGGTCAGTTTACGGAGCTTTTTCAGAAATATTTAAATATTTAGCGTGAATAAGTTTATGGTTATGAAGAGCTGTAAGACAAATCCGGGGGTAGATCTTTTAAGTGATAAGGAAGAAATAGGGCATGAGCGCCTAACGCTATCAGATGCAACCGATCGCTTATTTGCAGAGAGGGCTTTGCTTAAAAGTGAAGGTTTATATGCTGATCTTGTTTTGAATCAAATTGCCGGAGTTTATCGCATACTTATCAAAAAACCCAATTCAAATCAAACGATCTGGGATACTTTAACACAGGAATTTGTAAGTGACCGGTTTTGCCATATTATTGGAATTGATATATCGGCGGCCAATACATTGCCTGCTTCAATCATTCTTGATACAATACATCCGGATGATCGTCCGGATTTTATTCGCTCGAATGATGAAGCCAACCGGATCTTAAGTCCCTTTGTTTGGGAAGGGCGGATCGTAATTAGTGATGCCATAAAATGGGTTAGATTCGACTCGAATCCCCGGGAACTTGAAGACGGGAGCATCCGGTGGACGGGCGTGATGGTTGATATTACCAAACAAAAACAAGTTGAGGAACTGCTCAAAAGAAATAGCAACCGGCTGATGCGATTAAACGATTGTCTTTCGTCGCTGGGAGCTGAATCGGATATTAATATCAACCGCCTTACTGCTTTATGCGGTGAACTTCTGAATGCTACATGTGCATTGTATAACCGTCTCGTAAACGGTACTTTATCTGCTGCAGGGAAGTGGCAGGTACCCGATGATTATCCGGAAGGAGGCCTTCCGGATGGTCATCTTTGTTATGATGTGATCCGTAATAATAAAGATAAGGCAATAACGATCAGTCACCTGGGTGAAACCAGTTATGCAAGAACAGATCCTAATGTCCTTATTTATGGACTTCAGACATATTGCGGACAGGTCGTGCGATGCGAGGGGAAACCTGTGGGTTCGCTTTGTGTCGTGTACGATCATGAATTCCAGTTAAGTGACGAGGATCTGCGGATTATTGGAATTATTGGTTCTGCAATCGGAAACGAAGATAACCGTAAGATCCGTAATGAGGCACTTTGTGCAAGCGAATCGAAACTAAAAGATCTTAATGCCACGAAGGATAAGTTTTTTTCGATTATTGCACACGATCTTAAAGGACCATTTAACGGAATTATGGGGTTGAGCGAAATATTAAAAGATGATGCCCGGAATCTCGAACTTTCTGAGATTATTGATTATGCCGAAATGATCCATTCATCGGCACTTCAAAGCCATCAGCTGCTTGATCAACTTCTTAGCTGGGCACGGATTCAGGAGGGAAAAATATCATTTGACCCTGTACCAAATCTTTTAAATTCGATTGTCAGTGAAGTGATTCTTTTATTCCATGATGCCGCAGAACGTAAGGAAATTATGATTGTCAATCAGGTTCCGATTCAAATAGTTGTTGTTGCTGATACCGCGATGTTGAAAACCATTTTACGTAACCTGATTTCCAACGCGCTGAAATTCACTAATACAAACGGAAAAGTAAGAATCAAAGCTACAACCGGCGATTCCGGTGTCGAAATTGTGGTTGCTGACAGTGGTAATGGCATCAGAGCAACGGATATTAACAAACTTTTCAAAGTCGATGTTTCTTTTTCGAGACCCGGAACCGAAAATGAAAGAGGGACCGGACTTGGCTTAATTTTATGCAAAGAGTTTGTTGAAAAGCACGGCGGACATATATCAGTCGAAAGTAAATATGGCGAAGGGAGTCAGTTCAAATTCACTTTACCTTTTAATTTAAATTGTGGAGAAAGATGAAAAAAAATAATAAATCAGAAGAAACCGGAGTCATTTTAAGGCAAATAACAGATCAATGTCTTGAAATCACGAATGATATCAATGAACTTCAAGCAGCTGGTGTTTCGCTTACCGAGAGTCAGGAGTTGTATTTTGATTTAGTTTCGAACCAGACTGCAGGAATTTATCGTATTCTGGTTCAAAACCAGGAAAGCGGAAAATCGATTCTTGATACAACAACCATAGAATTTGTGAACGATCGCTTTTGCGAAATTGTTGAGGTTGAACCTTCGGAATTTCTAAATAATGAAGTAGCTAAATTCTTTGAACGAATTCATCCGGATGATGTACAGGAATTTATTAAATCGAATGAAATTGCTCAGCAGTTTCTTAAGCCGTATATTCAGGAGACCCGACTTTTAATTGGTGACCGGATAAAATGGATGCGATTCGAATCATGCCCCCGACGACTCGAAGACGGAAGTACACGCTGGACAGGAATTGCAATCGATATTACTGAGCATAAGCTTGCAGATGAAGCCATCCGGATCAGTGAGGAGAATTATAAGATGTTGCTTGAGTTTGCATCTGATGCCTTTTTCCAGGGTGATAAAAATGGTTATTTTATTGTCGTCAATTCTGCAGCAATTGAGCAAACAGGTTATTCGAGGGATGAGTTGTTGAAAATGAATATGAGTGATCTTTTTTCGCCGGAGATGCTTCAGGAAAAGCCGCTTCAATACGAACAGGCACGAAATGGGGAAATCGTAAAAACAGAACGTGAGCTTGTCTGTAAAGATGGAAGAATGATAACTGTAGAAATGAACTCCCGGATGATGCCTGATGGTACATTCCAGTCATTTTTCAGGGATATCACCGAACGTAAATTAATTGAAAAGGCGTTAAAACGAAAACTCAGTGAGTTGGAAATTTATTACGATCTGGCGATTACACGCGAACGTAAAATGATTGCACTCAAAAGTGAAATCAACTTATTGCTTGAAAGATTAGGCGAGAAACTAAAATATTAAGTTTAAAATTATCTTTGCAAGGGTAAAAACGTCATTAGATCTTGCCTGACTGTTATTTATTGAATAGAATGGGTGTTACTCTTCGTATTATATTTGTTGAAGATTCGGAAAACGATGCCGGATTGATTATCAGTCATCTTGAAATGGCTGGTTATATGATCGGTTATGAGCGTGTGCAGAACCCGGATCAGATGCGGTCGGCGTTTCTGAAACATTCGTGGGATTTTGTTTTTTCGGACTATCAGTTAAAACACTTTGACGCAACTGAAGCATTATCAATCTGTCACGAGTTGTCGCCAGACATCCCGTTTATCGTTATATCCAATGTTTTATCTGATGAAAGTGTAGTTGGTTCGTTAAAAGCCGGAGCACATGATTATTTAACCAAAGATAACCTGATAAGGTTGATTCCGGCTGTTGTCAGGGAATTGGATGAGACAAAAATCCGCAACGAAAAGCGTCTTGCTGTAAATGCATTGATGGATTCCGAAAAACAATACCGCACACTGTTTTCGGAAATGATGGAAGGTTTTGCCCTTTACGATGTTATCTACGACAAAGCAGGGGTGCCTGTCGATTACATGTTTAATACAATCAATCCTGCATTTGAGCGGGTAACGGGTCTCTCTGCGGCAGAATTATTGGGCAAAACAGTGAAAGATATTTTTCCTAAGATTGATGTTTCGTGGATTGAAAAATATAGCAATGTTGCGCTTACTGCAATACCTGTCCGTTTTGATGATTATTCAAAAGCACTCAACCGACATTTCGAGGTTGTTGCCTATTGCCCCCAAAGCGGTCAGTTAGCCACCATTGTCACCGATATCACAGATCGGAAAAAGGCCGAAGAGTTGCTGCATCTGAGTAAGGGGCGATTAACAAGAGGCGAATCTGTTTCGAAATCGGGGAATTGGGAATTGCACCTCAATACGGGTACGATCTTTGGTTCAGCAGGAGCCCAAAAGCTCTACGGCTTAGATAATGATCACTGGAATTTTGATGACATCAAAGAAATTCCGCTACCTGAATACAGAGATGTGCTCGATATTGCACTAATAGAATTGATTAAAAATGGCGTACCCTACGATATTGAATTTAAAATCAGGAATCAGAAATCAGGTCAAATAATAGATATCAAGTCAATCGCCGAATATGATCCAACCGGCAGGATACTATTTGGCGTCATTCAGGATATTACCGATCGAAAATACACTGAAGATGAACTGATTAATAGAGAGAAGAAGTATCGCGAACTTGCCAATTCATTGCCTGTTAGTGTATATGAAACCGATCTTCAGGGAAATGTAACTTTTGCAAATGCGACGGCGTTCAATTGGTTTGGATACGAAGAGTCGGAAGTCAGTAAAGGAATTAATATCGTTCAAATAATTGCTGAGAAAGAACGTCCACTGCTCAAAGAGCGGTTCAATCAGCTACTAACTAAAAATTTACAAACTACGGTTGAATATACCGCCAAACGAAAGGATGGTACCCATTTCCCGGCGTTAGTATCTTCGTTTGTAGTGAAAAAAGATGGGGTAATTACCGGGGTTCGCGGTACATTGGTTGATCTTTCGGAACAAAAGCAGGCACATAGCAGACTAAAAAAAAGTGAACGGACCCTTACAAATCTGATCAGTAACTTACCAGGGTTTGTTTACAGGAGCATAAATGATAAAGACTGGACGATGGAATATCTCAGCGAAGGTTTTTCCGCGATTACGGGGTATTCGGTTGAGGATATCATGGAGTTTAAAAAATTGACTTTTAACGATATCATACATCCCGATTACAGGCACTATCTGTGGGAGAAATGGCAGGTTTTACTGGCGGATAAGTCTCCTTTGGAGGAAGAATACCCGATTATTACCAAAAGCGGAGAAACCAGGTGGGTGTGGGAGCGTGGAAGAGGTATTTATAATGATGATAATAGCTTAATTTACCTTGAGGGATTTATTGCGGATATCACCGAACGGAAACGCTCTGAACAGTTGCAGAAAGTATTGTACGATATTTCAACAGCTGTCCTTACCACTAAGAACCTTGGAGAATTAGTCGAGATTATCAGGAATCAACTGGGAAGTTTGCTGGATACGCGTAATTTTTATGTGGCATTTTATGATGAGGCTAATGGAATGTTTTATACTCCTCATGCAGTTGATGAAATGGATAATGTGGAATCGTGGCCTGCAGAAAAATCGATGACAGGTTATTTAATCAAACAAAAGAAGGCCTTACTGGTTTCGGAAGACGATATACTTAAATTGATGGAGGCTGGTGAAATACATATGGTTGGATCGCTATGCAAATTGTGGCTTGGTGTCCCTTTGCACGAAGATGAGAAGATCATTGGCGCTTTTGTGGTTCAAAGCTACGATAACCCAAATGCATATTCTTCGAAGGATGTCGAAATGCTTGAGTTTATTTCGCACCAGATCAGTCTGTTTGTTCAGCGTAAGCGGGTAGAAGGCGAAATAAAAGCGGCACTTATAAAGGCTGAAGAAAGTGATCGGTTGAAGTCGGCCTTTCTTGCAACAATGAATCACGAACTTAGAACTCCGCTTAACCATATTTTGGGATTCAGCGAGTTAATCCTGTCTGGTGTGATGCCGGAAGAGAATCAAAGTTTCGCATCGAGTATTTTCGCGAGTGGTAAAAACCTCCTTGCAATTGTAGAAGACGTATTCGATCTTGCCCTTGCAGAACAGGCAAACGTTAAATTGAGATTGCAAACGTTCCGGCTAATGGATCAGTTTATGGAGAATAAATCGTCCTTCGATCAGATTCTTCAAAATTCGGGGAAATCCGAACATATTCAGCTGATCTTTAAACCGGATACGCATTTGTTATCCATGTACCTGACGGTCGATCGCAGTAAAGTGAATCAGGTTTTGATTAACCTGTTTAAAAATGCTGTAAAATTCACCAACGATGGCACCATCGAATTTGGGTATCAAAGTAATGCACCGGGCAAACTCACCTTTTTTATAAAGGATTCAGGAATTGGAATTCCGATGGAGAAACAGACACTTATTTTTGAATTCTTCAGGCAGGGAGACGACTCACCAACACGTGTTTATGGCGGAATAGGGATTGGATTGGCAATCTGTCAGAAAATCGCAACGATTCTTAAAGGCGAACTTTCAGTGACATCAGAACCCGACAAAGGGAGTGCATTTTATCTGACGGTTCCTGTCGAGTTGGCGGATGTAAGCGATCCTTTATAACTATTACAACTATTATTAATGCTTTATTTGACATTAATAACGCTTGGAGCCTTTATTGGTTGGGAAAAACGTTTACTTTTGGAGGAAAATAACCATCAAATAATTATTAATTTCGAAAGAAGACAGCTTCTAAATCTTGAAAATGGAAAACAGAAACATAAAGATATTAGCAATCGACGATAGTAAACTTAATCTTGTCGAATTAAGGACTATATTGTCTGATGTTTTTCCATTGATCAAATTTATTAGCGCCTTATCCGGGAAGGAAGGTTTAGCGCTTTGTTATCAGGAAATGCCGGATGTTGTGTTGCTTGACATTGAGATGCCTCTGATGGATGGCTATGAAGTTTGCAGAATATTAAAATCAAATGAATCGTTTAGCAGTATCCCTATTGTTATGATTACTGCTGCAAAAGCCAACCGTGAATGCCGGATAAAAGCACTCGAATGCGGGGCAGACGCATTTCTGGCCAAACCAATTGATGAATCTGAACTAAAAGCACAGATTCGTGCAATGCTTCGGCTTAAAGATGCAGAAGATGCAAGGAAAGATGAGAAGCAGCGTCTCGAAGAATTGGTCAAACAGCGCACTGAAGCACTCGAAAAGGAGTTGGAACAGCGTAAAACCAGAGAGAATGAGCTGCAAATTGCATTTGATGAACTGGAGCGAAGTCGTAAATCGGAATTACTCATTTTTGAAGAATTAAAAACGGAAGTTCAGGTACGGATAGAGGCAGAAAAAGCTTTACGTGACCATGAATCGTTACTGGAAACTTTAATTGAAAACGCACCTTTCGAAATCTGGGCACGCGACAAGAATGGGTATGGTATCCTCGAAAACAAAGTTCTTGTCAGACATTTTGGATCCATTTTAGGAAAAAAGCCAGAAGAGGCAAATTTGATTCCAGATATGCTCGATTATTGGAAATCAAATAATAAACGTGCCTTAAATGGCGAAATCCTGAATAATGAATGCATCTATTTGGTTGATGGTATAGATCATGTTATCCATCAGATTATAGCTCCGATTAAAATAGACGGATTGATTGAAGGAATAGCTGGTTTTAATATTGATATTACCGATCAAAAATTTGCGGAAGAAAAGATACGCCAAAGCGAAATACTCTATCGTACGTTAATAGAGACCTCTCCCGACGGAATTGTGATGACAGATCTGGAGGGAAAAATGATTACCGCCAACAAAAGAGCTTGTCAGATTTTTGGGTTTAAGAATGAAGACGAACTTAAATTGTGTCGGAAAAATTTTGTTGAATTTATTGCACCTTTCGATGTTGCCAGATTAAGCGAAAACATGAGATTTCGATTAAGTGGCATGGAATCTTTCAGTACCGAATACATTGCCATCAGTAAAGACAGAAAGCAGTTTCCAATCGAAGCAAAGTCATCAGTCGTTTATGATTCTCAAAATCGACCATATGCAATGATCGGTGTGGTTAGGGATATTACGCAACGAAAAATCATTGAAGATACCCAGCAATTTCTGATGAGTGCCGGATGGACAAATTCGGGTGAAGACTTTTTTGAATCGTTGGCAAGCTATTTAGCCAAGGCGTTGAATATGGATTTTGTATGTATCGATCGGCTTACAAACGATCTTCTTGAAGCTCAAACACTGGCAGTTTATTCGGATGGAAAAATTCAGGATAACGCTAACTTTAAACTTAAAGATACACCATGCGGAATCGTATTGGAAAAGACTATATGTGTTGTCTCACACAATGTTCGTAGTTTATTTCCAAATGATACTTATCTTCAGAAAATTGAAGCTGAGTGCTATATTGGAACGACACTTTGGAGTTCAGCGGGAAAACCGATTGGGTTGATTGGGTTATTGAGTCGTCAATCTCTGCAGAATCAATCTTTGGCTGAAGCTGTTCTCAATCTCGTATCCATCAGAGCGGCAGGCGAATTGGAACGGCAGGATACAGAGTCGGCACTGTTGCAAAGCAAAAAAGCATTTCAGAATTATTTTCAGAACTGCTCTGTAGGAATGAGTGTTACCTCGCCAGATAAAAAGTGGCTCGAAGTAAATCAAAGTCTATGCGATATGTTGGGCTATTCAGCGACAGAATTAATCGAATTGACATGGATAGATGTAACTTATCCCAAAGACATAGAAAAGAACCTCACACTGTTTGATGAGATGGAAGCCGGCCTAATAGAACGGTTTGAAATTGATAAGCGGTTTGTCAGGAAAGATGGATCAATTTTATATGCTACACTTTCAACTGTTTGCGAACGTAATCCGGATGGATCGTTGCACCACCTTCTTACTTCCTATGTTGATGTTACGGCCCGTCATTTAGCTGAAGAAGCAATTCTTCATGACCGCTCCTTACTTCGGACTTTGATCGATAATTTACCGGTTACTGTTTACGTAAAAGATTTGCAAGGCCGTAAAGTTGTTTCCAACAAAGCCGATCTTGAACATATGGGTTATGCCTCCGAATCTGAAGTTATTGGCAAAACCGATATTGAATTATTTTCATTAGCCACTGGTAAACGGGGTTACCGGGAGGATTTGGCTGTAATTCAGACCGGCGTACCATTGATCAACCGGGAAGTGAATTTTACCGATTCGAACGGAAAGCACCATTGTCGATTGACTTCCAAATTTCCTTATTATGATGATAAACGGAAAGTACAGGGATTGGTTGGAATCGGAATTGATATTACTGAACGCAAGCAAATTGCTGATGCATTAAAAGAGAGTGAAGAACTCTACCGAAATCTTATTGAGAAAATGCCTGATGGCGTTTATAAAAGTACCCATGCAGGGAAGTTCATTTCAGTAAACCCCGCGATGGTTGCCATATTGGGTTATGACAGCAAAGAGGATTTGAAATCAATTGATATAAAGACGCAACTGTATTTCGAAGAGAATGAGCGAATCCGATTGGTTTCGAATGGAAAAGAAGATAGTTTCGATGTTTATAAAATGAGACGAAAGGACGGTTCCGAAGTCTGGGTGGAGGACAGCGGCTGGTATACGCTGGATGAAAAAGGGAATACGCTTTATCACGAAGGTATTATCAGGGATGTGACAGATCGCATGATCGCTGAAAATAAATTGAGAATTCTTTCGCAGGCGGTAGAACAAAATCCGGCATCAACAGTGATTACCGACGCAAGCGGAAAAATTGAATTCGTAAATACTGCATTTACTACGCTTACTCAATATTTATTGAAGGAGGTTATTAGTAAATCTCCGCGGATATTTAACCCTGGACATATACCATTATCCGATTTTAATTCAATGTGGAAGACGCTGAATACAGGAAATATATGGAAAGGGGAATTTCAGAATCGTCGTAAGGATGGTTCCATCTATTGGGAGAATGTGGCGATATCGTCGTTGATGAATAGCAAAGGGGAAATCAGCAACTTTATCCTTATCATGGATGATATTTCCGAAAAAAAGAAGATGCTTGATGACCTGATTTCCGCGAAAGAGAAAGCAGAAGAGAGTAATCTTCTGAAATCGGCATTTCTGGCCACGATGAACCACGAATTACGCACGCCACTAAATCATATTCTGGGTTTTAGCGAACTGATTATGGCGAATGTTGCTCCCGAAGATAATATAAGTTTTGCATCAAGTATTCAAATCAGCGGACAAAGTCTGCTCTCAATTATTGAGGGAGTCTTTGACCTGGCACTTGTCGAACAATCAAATATCAAACTCCGTAACCAGACATTTAGTCTGATGGATCATTTCATGGAGAACAAGGCCTCATTCGACAGTATCTTAAGAACATCCGCAAAACACGAACAAATACAACTGATTTTCCGCCCCGACACCTTTTGGTTATCGAGTTATGTAACTGCCGACAGAAGCAAAATCAATCAGGTACTTACAAACATTTTTAAAAATGCGGTGAAATTCACGCACAAGGGAACAATAGAGTTTGGCTATAATATTGAAAATGAAACGAACCTGGTGTTTTATATCAAAGATACCGGCATTGGAATTCCAATCGAGAAACAAACCATTATTTTCGACTTCTTCCGGCAGGGTGATGACTCTTATACAAGAGATTATGGCGGAATTGGGGTTGGTTTGGCAATCGCAAAAAAGATTACCAAAATTCTGAAAGGCGAATTGAAAGTGGTTTCTGAAGCAGGGCAAGGGAGTACTTTCTCCCTGTCTATTCCTGTCGAACTATCGGCAATTAAAGAGTAGAGAAGTGAAGATCTGCTATTTGTGTTTCTTTGCTAATTCTGCAATTAAAGCTTTCTGGCAAAATTCTAACACATAAATAGTTTCCTGACTTCCGTCTACCTTAAATCATATCCGAATGGGTAAAATGCGAGCCGCATTAACTTAAAATGTTGCAGACCAAAAGGTATTCCTATAATTGTAACGCAGAGTAACAATCCAAAAACAAGTTCCATAAGGGCGATCCAGATTCCGGCAAAAATCATCCATATCAGGTTAAGAAAAAATGAGATGACAGGAATCGACCCACCTGTTGGAACAACTTCTCTTCCGAATGGCGCCAGGTGCGCGATCCCAATCTTCAATGCCTGAAATCCCCAGGGAATCCCAATAATGGTCAGACATAATAGAAACCCACCCCACAAATATCCAAGAAAAGTTAGAAAACCACCACAAATCAACCAGATTACATTTCCTATTAGACGCATAGCCTTCGGTTTTTTAAGTATGAAATAGTTTGATGCAATGTACAATTATTTTCGAATATATAAAAATAGGAAAACCGGAGCAGCAAAATTGCATCCCCCGGTTTTAAAATGAAAATGATTATTCAATATTTTAAGCCCAGAAATATTTCAACTTTTCAAACTTAGAACCTTTTATAACCTTCAATTTGTCTTATTTCCTTCAAGCCAATTCGTAATCTTCTCCGAATTTGGCAATTCCTTTGGCGAAACAAATCCAACCAGCTTACCTTGTTCATCGATCATGAATTTCTGAAAATTCCATTGTATCTCAGCATCCACAACTCCGTTCAATGTTTTTAATGTCAGCCATTTATATAAAGGATCGATATCGTCTCCCTTCACTGATATTTTCGACATCATCGGAAACGTGACGCCGTAATTTTGGGTACAGAAATCTTTGATCTCAGCGTTGGTTCCAGGCTCCTGTTTCATAAAGTTATTGGCCGGAAACCCAATTATAACAAAATTGCGGTCCTTATACTTATCGTAAAGCTCCTGAAGTGTCTTGTATTGAGGTGTTAATCCACATTTGGAGGCTGTATTAACCACCAGTACCTTTTTCCCCTTTAACGACGAAAGATCGAATGGCTGACCGTCGAGTGTGGTGGCCTTAAAATCGTAAAGCGTTTTAGTTTGTGCCGATGCACCTAAAACCATCACCATCAATAAACTTGCAAAAAATATTTTTTTCATTTTTACGCTGTTTTAAATGTTTAAATTGAAATACTTAATCACCTCTTTATAACGGATAACCGATTGATTTGTTCCGAAGGATGAACTTTCGTTGATAACTTCTTACAACGACAGGCTTATTAAATGTTTAAAAAGTAATATATTTGACCATCAAATACGCCCTGAGAGTTTTATGGAAAACTACATTGTTTCTGCACGCAAATATCGCCCCGATACCTTTACTTCGGTAGTTGGTCAGCCTTCGATTACATCGACTTTAAAGAATGCTATCCGAAGTAATCACCTTGCTCATGCTTACCTTTTTTGTGGTCCCAGGGGTGTCGGCAAAACAACATCAGCGCGTATTTTTGCAAAGACAATCAACTGTTTGAATCTTGGCGCCGATACTGAGCCATGCAATCAATGCGAATCGTGTTTGTCGTTCACCGAGAACCGTTCCTACAACATTCATGAGCTGGATGCCGCGTCCAATAACTCCGTTGATGATATTCGTTCGCTGGTCGATAAGGTGCGGATTCCGCCACAAATCGGGAAATACAGCGTCTATATCATCGATGAGGTACATATGTTGTCGCAGTCAGCTTTCAATGCGTTTTTGAAAACGCTTGAAGAGCCTCCTGCACACGCCATCTTTATCCTGGCAACAACCGAAAAGCACAAGATTTTACCAACCATATTGTCGCGCTGCCAGATTTACGACTTTAACCGAATCTCCATCCCTGACATTGAGAAGCATTTGCTGGAAGTTGCCAAAAAGGAGAATGTTACGGCAGAACCTGAAGCGCTGAATGTAATCGCTCAGAAAGCGGATGGCGCCATGCGCGATGCATTGTCAATCTTCGATCAGGTCGTCAGTTTCTGCGGTTCAAATGTCACTTATAAGGATACAATTGCCAACCTGAACGTGCTCGATTACGATTACTATTTCAAACTGACAGATTGTTTCCAGAAAGGCGATATCCCGGGTACATTAATGATTTTTAGCGAGATCCTGGATAAAGGATTTAATGCACACCATTTCATTATGGGACTTAACCAGCATTTCAGAGATCTTCTGATCTGTAAAGATGCTGTCACCGTTCAATTATTGGAAGTAGGAGGCGAAATTCGGGAGCGCTATAAACAACAGGCTGCTGCCTGCCCAATCAACTTTTTAGTCGCTGCACTTCAATTAGCTACCGAATGCGATATTCAATATAAATCGTCATCGAACCAACGCTTTTTGGTCGAATTGGCCCTCGTCAGAATTGATCAACTCGAGGAGTTGCTAAAAAAAAAACAATTGACGACGCCGTAGCGACACTTTCGCTTTTGGCGATCTTTTCAACCATTGATCCTTCCAAGAGCATAAATCGCCCAGTTGCTGCTGCACCTCAGGTTACTGTCAGGGTTTCCGCACCGGTTATTGCCCCTCAAAAGTCTGTTGTCTCCGAACCTGCGAACCGGCCACCCACAACCCGACGGATGTCAGGTCATGGCGCCTATTCGACCCCGTCTATTATGGATGCCTTAAGGGAGGAACCTAAGGTAGAAGAAGCAAGCGTCGTATCTGATATTGCTGCAGATCAATATTCCACCAATGAAACAGTCTATCCGTTTTCGCAACAGGAGTTGCAGGAAGCATGGAAAACATTTGTCGAAAAGATTGATGCTCCTCAGTTAAAATCGGCACTTGGCACACGCGAGCCTGTTATTCTGGATGATTGGCAGATCGAATATGAACTTGATACCGAACTTCAGTTAAACCGGCTTGCGCTCGATCTAAAGCCAAAACTACAGGGTTATTTGCGACACCATTTTCGAAATGAAACAATTGAAATTCTGTTTAAGGTGTCCGAAAATGCCAGCCAACGTTCCCATGTTCCTTATACCGATGCCGAAAGGTGGGCTTTATTGGTCGAAAAGTATCCGCCACTTGCCGGTTTAAAAGCAAAATTTGGTTTGGATTTTGAACATTTTTAACTCTCAGGGCTTATATAAACACAATGAAACGGCCATAACCAATCTATAACTTTCATTGTCATAATATTAATTTGATGTTCAATAGTTTATAAAATAAAATCGTTTCTATGGAAAAAATTAAAGTACTTAATCCTGTAGTGGAACTTGACGGGGACGAAATGACCCGAATCATCTGGAAAATGATCAGAGAACAATTGATTCTCCCTTTTCTGGATATTGACATTAAATATTATGATTTAGGCATTGGGCATCGCGATGCTACCGACGATAAGGTAACTGTGGATGCAGCTTATGCGATTAAGAAATATCATGTTGGTATTAAGTGCGCCACGATTACACCCGATGAAGCGCGCATGACAGAATTTGGTCTGAAGAAAATGTATAAATCGCCCAACGGAACCATTCGTAATATTCTTGATGGAACCATCTTTCGCGAACCAATTGTTGTAAAGAATGTGCCGCGACTTATTCCGCAATGGACAGCACCAATTGTGATTGGCCGTCATGCCTTTGGCGATCAGTACCGTGCAACCGATATTGTTGTCGATCGTGCCGGAAAATTGACAATGACTTTCACGCCTGATGATGGCTCGGGCGCACAGGAACACGATGTTTATCATTTCGAAGGTGCAGGAGTTGCCCTTTCGATGTACAATACCGAAGCTTCGATCAGGGGGTTTGCACACGCCTGCTTTAAAATGGCGCTCACCAAAAAATGGCCGCTCTACCTTTCTACCAAAAACACAATACTGAAGAAATATGATGGCTTTTTCAAAGATGTTTTTGAAGAGATATTTTTGAATGTTTACAAACCTCAATTTGATGCTGCCGGTATTACCTACGAGCATCGCCTGATTGATGATATGGTCGCCTCCGCATTGAAGTGGAGTGGCAATTTTATTTGGGCATGTAAAAATTATGATGGAGATGTTCAGTCTGATACAGTTGCGCAGGGATTTGGTTCACTCGGCTTGATGACTTCCGTTTTATTGACACCAGATGGCGATACAATGGAGGCAGAGGCGGCTCACGGAACCGTGACCCGGCATTACAGGGAGTACCAGAAAGGGAGACCAACTTCCACCAATCCAATTGCATCAATTTATGCATGGACACGTGGTCTTGCATTCCGAGGAAAATTAGACGATAATCAACCTTTGATCGATTTTTCACTGTTGCTCGAAAAAGTTTGTGTCGACACCGTTGAATCGGGTAAAATGACCAAGGATTTAGCGCTATCAGTCTATGGCGACAAATTGAAACCTGAGCATTATCTTTCAACTGAGCTGTTTATGGACGAATTGTCGAAGTTGCTGAATAGCAGAATGGGTAATTAATTCGAATCAATATTTAGGAATTTTTCCTTTTGGATTGTTTATCTTGAAATACAATATTTTAAAATTAGGAATTATGATAAAAAAAGCAGTAGATGTTGCTCTCAATGAGCAAATAAACGCCGAGTTTCATTCAGCTTACTTGTACTTATCAATGTCAGCCTATTTCCTGTCCGAAGGTCTGGCTGGTTATGCAAACTGGATGCGAATTCAATATCAGGAAGAGCTTGCCCACGCAACCCGGTTTTTCGATTATGTGAACGAACGAGGTGGAGTTGTTAAACTCACACCGATAGAGGAAGTTCAGGTTGAATTTTCGGGAGTCGTTGACGTTTTCGAAAGAACTTTGATTCACGAACAGATCGTTACCGGACTGATTGATCGGCTAATGGAAATTTCGATCAAGGAAAGTGACCATGCAACGAAGAGTTTTCTTCAGTGGTTTGTCGACGAACAGGTTGAAGAAGAGGCCAATGTTGAACAAATTCTTCGCAACCTTAAATTGATCAAAGGCGAAGGTCAGGGAATGTTAATGATGGATCGTGAAATGCAGACGCGTGTATTTGTTGATCCATTTGCAGGTGCAAAAGCCTGACTATAAATTGATCGTCAATTTAAACTTTTGCATCAGCTGAAATATTGATTTTTGTTCGATGTCATTTGGATTATAAGATTTAGAAAGGGTAGGTGTTTCACTTACCCTTTTTTGTGAGTTTTATTCATTCATCATCAATCGTACCCCATTCACCATACACCATAAAGCATTCGTTAAAAAGATTTCGGTACTTACAACTTTTGAGTTACATTTGTGCCTGAATGTTTATATAGATATTAATCATACAACATACAAGTAATGTCATTTTTAATTAAAGTACTTTCCAGCTTTTTTGGAAACAAATCGCAAAAAGATATTAAAGAATTAATGCCTGTTCTACAGACGATTAAACAAGAATATCTGCGTTTTCCTGCATTAAGCAACGATGAGCTAAGAGATGAAACTGTAAAGCTTAAACTGAAGATCAGCGATTACATCAAGGCCGAAGAAGAAGAAATAGAATCGCTGAAAGCGCAGGCAGAGAGTGGTGAAATTCCAATCGAAGAGGGTGAAAAGTTATACGACAGGGTTGATAAGCTCGAGGAGATCATTCTTAAAAAGTTAGAAGAGGTACTGAATGAAGTGCTTCCGATTGCTTTTTCAATTGTGAAAGATACGGCACGCCGGTTTATGGAGAATGAAACAATTGTTGTGACTGCCACTGACTTCGACCGTGAACTTGCAATTACCAAAGATTTTGTCGTCATCGATGGTGATAAAGCGATTTATAAGAATGAGTGGATAGCAGGTGGTTCGGTGCAAAAATGGAACATGCTTCACTACGATGTGCAGCTTATTGGTGGTATAGTACTTCATAGCGGAAAGATTTCGGAAATGGGTACAGGTGAAGGAAAAACACTGGTTGCAACACTTCCTGTGTTTCTGAATGCTCTTGCAGGCCGCGGCGTGCACCTTGTAACTGTGAATGATTACCTGGCAAAACGTGACTCCGAATGGATGGGACCGATTTACCAATTCCATGGTGTATCTGTCGATTGTATCGATAAGCATCAACCCAATTCTACCGAAAGAAGGAAAGCCTACGACGCAGATATTACTTTTGGTACCAATAATGAATTTGGTTTCGATTACCTGCGCGACAATATGGCGGTAAGTCCGGCAGACCTTGTACAACGCAAACATCATTATGCAATCGTCGATGAGGTTGACTCGGTTTTGATCGATGATGCTCGTACGCCTTTGATTATTTCAGGTCCGGTTCCAAAAGGTGAAAATCAATTGTTTGATGAATTGAAGGCACCCGTTGAACGTCTTGTGAAAGCACAGCGCGATCTGGTTAACCAGTTTTTGGTTGAGGCAAAAAAGAAAATTGGATCTTCGAACAGCAAAGAATCTGAAGAGGGTGCACTTGCACTTTTCCGGGCATACAAAGGACTTCCCAAACATAAACCGCTGATCCGGTTTACGAGTGAAGAGGGAAATAAAGCAAAAATGCTCAAGGTCGAGAACTTCTACATGGCTGACAACAACAAGAACATGTACATTGCTACCGATCCGCTCTTTTTTGTGATTGAGGAGAAATTGAATTCAATTGAATTAACAGATAATGGAATAGATATTCTCTCGAAGGACAATGAAGACAACGGTTTCTTTGTTCTTCCCGATGTTGGCGCTGAAATTGCCGATATTCAAAATAATAAGGAGTTGACAGAGACCGATCGTCTCGAGAAGAAAGATGTTCTTTTGCAGAATTTCGCAGTCAAATCTGAACGTGTTCACACGGTGAATCAATTGTTAAAAGCATATACAATGTTCGAAAAGGATGTTGAATATGTGTTGATTGATGGCAAGGTTAAGATTGTTGATGAGCAAACCGGTCGTATCATGGAAGGACGTCGCTACTCCGATGGTCTTCACCAGGCAATCGAAGCAAAAGAACGTGTTAAAGTGGAGGATGCTACCCAGACTTTTGCAACCATCACACTTCAGAATTATTTCCGCATGTACCACAAGCTGTCGGGGATGACCGGAACTGCCGAGACAGAAGCAGGTGAACTCTGGGATATCTATAAACTGGAGGTTGTGGTAATCCCAACAAATCAGCCTGTGATCCGGAAAGATCACGAGGACTACGTTTACAAAACAAAGAAAGAAAAATACAACGCCATTATTGACGAGATCGTCAGGCTGAATAAATTAGGGCAACCAATGCTTGTGGGAACCACTTCGGTGGAGATCTCGGAATTATTGAGCCGAATGTTGCAGATGCGTGGTATTAAGCACCAGGTTTTGAATGCGAAACTTCATCAACACGAAGCTGATATTGTAGCTGAAGCTGGTAAGTTGGGTATGGTGACCATCGCTACCAACATGGCAGGTCGTGGTACTGACATTAAGCTGACGCCCGAAACACGTGCCTTGGGTGGTTTGGCGATCATTGGTACCGAAAGACACGAGTCACGTCGTGTTGACCGCCAGTTACGCGGACGTTCAGGTCGTCAGGGTGACCCGGGTTCTTCGCAATTCTTTGTTTCCCTTGAAGATGATTTAATGCGTCTTTTCTCATCTGGCAGGATTGTCAGCATTATGGATAAGCTTGGCTTGAAAGACGGCGAAGTGATTCAGCACTCAATGATTTCAAAATCGATTGAGCGTGCACAGAAAAAGGTGGAAGAGAATAACTTCGGAATACGTAAACGTTTGCTCGAATACGATGACGTAATGAACTCACAACGCGAGGTTATCTATAAAAAACGACGTCATGCCTTGTTCGGAGAGCGTATCGAAGTCGATATTCTCAATATGATCTTCGATATGTGCGAAACGATTACCGAGATCCATCAGCCAAACGGAAAAGATGGTTACGAAGATTTCAGGCTCGATCTGATCCGTTCGTTATCGCTCGATTCGCCGGTTACCGATGAGGAATTAGGTGAAATGAAGCCGGATGATATCAGCGATAAAATCTATCATGCCGCAATTGGCAATTTCACACGCCGGTCACAGGCCATCTCGAAACAGGCATGGCCGGTTATTAAGAATGTATATGAGACCAAATCGCATGTTTACAACAATATCGTAGTTCCGATCAGCGATGGTATCCGGTTATTCAATATTGTAACGAATCTCGAAAAAGCTTATAAAACGCAGGGTCTTGATCTTACAAAATCGTACGAGAAGCAGGTAATTCTTGCTACCATCGACGAACATTGGAAAGAAAACCTCCGCGAACTGGACGAACTTCGGACATCGGTTCAGAATGCTTCCTACGAACAGAAAGATCCGTTATTGATCTACAAACTCGAATCATTTAACCTGTTCAAGGCGATGATGGAGCGGGTGAATAAAGGGGTTGTATCTACGCTGATGAAAGGTCAGATTCCGATCAGTGATCCTGATCAGGTTCGTGAAGCACCAACAGTTGGCCATCATGCCGACCGTTCGAAATACCGCGAAGAGAAGAGTGATGCAACCGGACATGCTCCCGCCGAAAAAGCGGAAGAGAAACCAGCACATGTACAACCGGTGCGGGTGACTCCTAAAGTTGGCAGGAATGAACCTTGTCCTTGCGGCAGCGGTAAGAAGTTTAAGAACTGCCACGGTCATGGATTGGTAGATTAGAAGACAATTACGATTTATGATTTATGAATTCTGAATTCATAAATCATAAATCATAATTCATAATTCATAACTTTCACTGATGAGTACACTTTTAGCAATTCACTGGAATGCCAGTCCTGAACTTTTTAGTCTCGGTCCGATATCAATCCGCTGGTATGGATTGATGTTTGCAATGGGTTTCCTTTTTGGTTTTTCGATCCTGACGAAGATGTTTAAGTACGAAGGATCGAATCCTGAGTGGGTTGAAAAGCTTTTTGTGTATGTAATTATTGCAACCATCGTTGGTGCGCGTTTGGGACATGTTTTCTTTTATGGCTGGGAATATTATTCCCAACATCTGATGGAAATAATTCTCCCGATTGCCAAAGTGGGTGACGGATATAAATTTGTAGGTTTTCAGGGACTTGCCAGTCATGGCGGTGCCTTCGGAATTCTACTTGCGGTCATTATCTTTTCGAAAAGGGTTACCAAACGTCCTGTCTTATGGACGCTCGACCGACTGTTGGTTCCCGTTGCTCTTGTTGGTGCGATGATCCGTACCGGAAACCTCATGAACTCCGAGATTTATGGTGTGGCTACCAGCTTACCATGGGGATTTATTTTTGACCGGAACAATGAAACAATTGCCAAACATCCGACAATGATTTATGAAGCGCTTTGCTATTTAATCACATTCGGATTGATGATGTATTTCTATTACAAGAAGAAGGGGATGAAGGACCGTACCGGTTTCCTTACCGGCGTCTTCTTTATTGGCATCTTTTTCTCACGCTTTATGATCGAATTTGTGAAAGAGAACCAGGAAGCATTCGAGAACGGCATGGCGCTAAATATGGGACAAATACTTAGCATCCCGTTTATAATCGCCGCAGTATGGCTGCTTTATCATTCGCTGACACATCCACCGGTCGTTTACACAAATCAGACAAAGAAATAATATATAATGAGACAATTTTAAGATGAAAAATCTTCAGATTGTCTCATTTTCACTTCTTCCAACCTCCTTCAATTCCATTTGGGAATAGAATTCCATTCTTTTTAATTCCCCCGTTTTTTTTAAATCAATCTCACATTGATGAACTCATTATTTGAGTCGGTTTCGCTCAATCTTTTATTGCGCGCGCTCAGTTATAAAATAATTTACCTCGTCGCTGATCGCGCAAATTCATTTCAATATTGATCTTACTTATTGCGAATTGCGGTAATCATTTTCAAAACTAATTCAGCTTTCCGCTCTCTGCGCTGATACTTTCCAAAATAGAATTTACTTCTCGCTTATTGCGCTATCTTCTACCGAAAGTGTTTTGTCATTTCGCATCTTGCGATCGCTATAAATATTTTCTGAATATTAAAAAATAACATTGAAAACAGATGATATCATCTTAAATTATATCTAAATTCGTTGTGGATATTATCTGAATCAAACGCTTAACTTGATTTGCTATGAAAACAACAATTATTCGTCTGCATTTAACCCATCTGCGCAACAGCGAGTATTCAATATTCGTAAATCAACTTGTCGAGATATTCTCGAACTTCGATCAGGAAGCGCTTCACCTGAAAAAAGCATTCGAAAAACTCACGGCAATGTTGCCCATTCTTGCCAAAATAAAAACACAAGAACTGAGTAATGTATTAACTAAATCGTTGCGGGATACCGCATCCGAACGCGCCATTCTGCTCACAGCGATTGTGAGAATTGTAAAAGCGATAAGTAAACTGAGTATTCCTTCAATCACTCCGCATGTTGTTGTTTTAAAACGTTTTCTCGATTTTAACGGACGCGACATTGCCAAAACCGGTTATAATATTTGTACTAAACGCACAATCGACCTGCTGGATGATTACGAAGCGAAAGCCGATGTGAAAACAGCTGCCGAAGCACTGAATCTTGCAATTATATTCGGGGAATTGCGTAATGCGAATACGCAGTTCGAAATTTTGTATATGCAACGTTTGGAGAGTGATGCCGCAATTGAAAAAGTGGATTCGCACGCCATCCGCAGGGAAATCAATATTGTATTGACTGACTTTTTCGATGCCTTCGAATTTTGCAGTTCGGAATTTGACGAGCTGGATTATGGTACTCCTGCCAAAGAACTGAACGAGCTGATTGGAAATTGCAAAACGCAGCTCAAAGCACGTACGACGCGAAGCAGGAAACGTAAAAAAGAGGCTTGATTACAACGTTTCATATCCGGTATTCTTCTGCAAGATTATTACTATTTTTAGCGTTTGATTTTAGTCCCCAGTTAAAGCGATTTTTTATTAAATATTATATCAGGAATTATGAAAACAACACAATCGAGAAGGAATTTCTTAAGAATGTCTGCAACCGGCGCATTAGGCGCTTTTGCACTGACTCAGTACTCTTTTAAAGCTGCTGCAGAATCGGCTTTGTCAGCTGTTGACCCCAAAACTTTCGGTATTGGTCTTCAATTGTATACAATTCGTGACGCCATGGCGAAAGACGTTCCCGGATCATTGAAAAAGATTTCCGATATCGGAATCAAAAACCTTGAACTTGCGAGTTATTCAAATGGAAAATTCTATGGTTACGAACCTTCTGAATTTAAGAAGTTGGTAAATGGCCTTGGCATGGATATTATCAGCAGCCATACCCAGGTTGAGGCGTTAGGCATCACACTCGACAATGCAAAGAAAATGGCAGAAGACCATGCCAAAATCGGTGTAAAATATTGCATTCAGCCTTGGGTCGTTGAAGAAGCCCGCACAACACTCGACAGTTATAAAAAGATGGCGGCTGAATGGAATAAAGTAGGTGGCATCATGAAAGAACACAAAATTCAGTTCGGATATCACAACCACAATTTCGAATTCGACACAGTGGAAGGTAAGATTCCTTACTATGATGTCTTTATGGTTGAATTAGATAAAGATCTTGTCACGATGGAACTCGATCTTTTCTGGGCAACTAAAGCGGGCCAAAACCCGGTTGAGATGTTCAAAAAATACCCGGGAAGGTTCCAGCTTTTCCATATGAAGGACATGTTTACAAAGGAAGCACCATTTTACAAACCCGAAACAAATGACTTTGCCCCTGTTGGCGCCGGTCTTATCGATTTCAAGGAAATACTGGCTGCCAAAAGGATCGCAGGAATGAAATACTTTTTCGTTGAACAGGACTCAACAAAGGATGGTAAACCGTTTGAAGCGATTCAAACCAGTGTTACAAATCTGACCACCAAACTTCTCAAATAAAGAGAGGTTTTGATTTTACGGCGAGGCTGTCTATAATAATTGAGATTAGACAGCCTTTGCTTTTGACTAAAATAGCATCGGAAATGGCAAAGATTGAAATTATCAGGGGAGATATTACCCGTCTAAATGTGGATGCGATTGTAAATGCTGCAAACCGCTCGCTCTTAGGTGGCGGAGGAGTTGACGGAGCGATTCACAGGGCTGCCGGGCCGGAACTCCTTGAAGCTTGTGAATTGCTGAACGGTTGTAATACGGGTGATGCAAAAATAACCCCCTGCTTTAAATTACTCGCAAAACATGTTATTCACACCGTAGGACCTGTTTGGAATGGCGGAAAGAACCACGAAAAAGAGCTGCTCGCCTCATGCTACCGGCATAGCCTCCAAATCGCTTCCGAAAACGGCATCCGGACAATTGCGTTTCCCAATATAAGCACCGGCGTTTACGGTTTTCCAAAGCAGGAAGCGGCGTTGATTGCATTTGAAACAGTTCAATTTTTCCTGACAGATCATCCTGAAATCGGAAAAGTTATATTTTGCTGCTTTGACGAAGAAAACCTGGACATTTATAACAATCTGGTCTGCAATAAAACGATCATCAAAAGCGTTCAATTGCCAACAGAAATTGAAATAGTTGCTGATCTGGCTTCAACCATCTGGAACGAATATTACGTTCCGATCATTGGAAAGGAACAGGTAGATTATATGATAAAATCTTTTCAGTCAGCAACGGCAATTGAAAGACAAATCAAGGCCGAAAACCAGGAGTATTACTTAATTTATCATCTTGCAGAACCTTCGGGTTATATCTGCATTAAGCCATCGGGGAATGACTTATTTCTCAGTAAATTCTATATTATCAATGAAAAAAGAGGAACCGGATTGGGAAAATCGGGATTGAATTTCATTATTGGCCGAGCCAAAGAGCTTGGCGTAACTGGTATTACGCTTACTGTCAATAAAAATAATATCAACAGCTTAAAGGCCTACGACAAATTGGGATTTAAAAATACCGGTTCCGTTGTTGCAGACATCGGCGCCGGCTTTGTGATGGACGATTATACAATGAGACTGGATATTAAAAGTAATCAACCCTTCGAGCGGTCTTTTTCAGACCCTCGAAGGGTTGTTACTGCCGCACAAAGATTTAATCAAATAACTCACTAAGGCTTCCAAAATAATCGGACTCCCATCCTTCAACCATATTATCATATGCGTCATCAGGAATATTGGTTTGATGGACTTCAACATTGGTTCCGCTTTTATCAGGGTGTAGCTTAATTGTAACTACTGAGTCCGATTCCTCGCCAAAAAACCATTGCTGAACAATTTTCTGATTGGGAACAAACTCCACGTTGCGGCCTACGATCTCGCCATCCCAAAGTGAAAAATCACTTCCCGGTTCAGTACTCATCACGGCTGGCTCGCCCGACCAGATTTCGATCATCACGGGATTGGTAAGTGCATTGTATAAATCAGCTGGTGAAGCGTCTAACCTAAAATATTTCTTGAAATCTTTCATTTTGTGTATTAAATGTAATGCTTTTTACTTGTCAGAATCTGTAAGATAATCCGATCGTTAACAGTTCTTTAAATTGCCATTTCGGTTTTCTGCCAATCTCAGTTCCAAAACTATCAAGAATCGGAAATTTGGTATTGTAATCATAAATCAACTGTGTCATTATCCTTGCATTAATCAAACGATTGACACGCATGATGAGCACCTGCTCCCACTCAAAAGCAAATTTCTGAAATGTATACCTGTAATTATTGAAAAATTCGCCCTTGGTTTCGTAGGTAATATTCTCGCTCAGCTCCTGACGCCAGAATGCCTTAACGATAATACCAGGCTCCCAAAGTTTCTTCGTTCCCGGTTCCAAACCATAGGTTGACGGATCAATCATGGCCGTATCGTTTACATAGGTGGTTTTAGAAGTGAATGGCGCAATAAAGAGGGAAAAATTTTTGTTCGGTTTATAATCAAGACCGACAGACATTGTCAGGTATCCTGGTGACATAAAAGCTGAAATTGGTTTCGACATTTCGGGGTAAGTATATCCCTTTGCAATCTGGGTTCTGAAGTTCCCCTCAGCAGAATAATACCATTTTTTAAAGGCAGAATAACCAAAACGACTTTGAAATTCAATTTTATCATCATTCTTTTCTAAACCTCTTGTTTTGGTTTTACTGATTCCATACCTGAATTCACCGCTATTCTCCCATTTCACTTTATCCTTCGAGTAATTTGCATCATATTTACTCATTATCAGCAGCGCCATTGCGCTTTCGCCACCCTTTGCCCAGTTTGATAAGGAAGTCTGTGTAAACCCAACCGATCCATTCCCTTTTAAAGTCCAGGCGGGATAAACAATTTTATTCATTTTCACTTTGCTTAACTTCTTGTCAAGCGCCTTTTCGTCAAAAATGATTGAGCGGTTTTGAGTTTCAGAAAACCGTGTCAGTTTAATTCCATCATCAATTACCAATTTTAACTCTCCCTTACCGTTGCTGACCAATACAACACTTAACGAATCGTTCTGTGCATTTTTAAGAAACATCCGAATTGGTGTCATCGGACGATTGGCCGTCCATAATTGAGTCTTTTCATCTGTTAAGTTAACCAGCCGGACCAATGCGGAATCAGCTTCTGCATGGATCGTCAGATAGCGTAATGCAATCTTCAGCGAATCATTCGCATTGCTGACAGCTTTATCGTTATATTCAGCCAAAACACGATAGTTGGATGCTTCTACCAACTTCTTATAAGCCATGATTCTCAAATCAGCCTGCTCCGAAATGTATTCGTTTCGATAAGTGAAAATTATTTTTTCGCGCCAGCTGTTCAAAACAGAATCATTAAATACTGTCCGATAGGAAGAAAATAGCTCATATCGTGCAGAATCCATCGCGGAACCGGTCATATTTGGCGGAAACTGAATTGCTGCAAGCTGATTGTTCATGTTCGCCACAAATTCAGGAGGTAAATCATTTTGTTTTGTCCCCCATAGAATTTCCGGATTTCCTTCGGGAACATTGGGTGCCTTCAAAAGTTCATTTTCCAATCGCACCATTGGAACAATTATTTTTGCAATATTCAGACTATCGAGTACTTTTTTCCGAATAGCTTCTACCCCTTTTTTGACCTCTTCGGGCGATAGGTATCCGTTTATTCCTTTAACATTTCGAATGTCTTGCGGGCGACGATCCAGGAGGTAGCCCTCTTTATCGTCACTTAATAATCGGTTTATATTAACCAATACAGTATCCAACGGGTCATTTTCGGCATAGTTCAGTACGCCCTGAATTGGTTTCTTGTAATTACGATCTGTAAGGTACCATTCGCCACCGGAATAGAGAAGTTTATTGAGATAATTAACGCTCCACTTCAATGAGTCTCCAATCTGGTTTTCTGCATTCATTTCCTTTCCGGGAATCGGTCTATTTAGGCTTTCTGCCAACAATTCTCCGGAGCAGATCACCATCGAATTGATAATAAATAATAGAATTACAGTTTTTCTGATCATCATTAACATCTTTGTGATTTCTAAAAGGCAAAAATAGGTAAAAGGGACTTATATTTGAAACCTTAAACTGAAGTTGTAAATTTAATCCGATCTGACAACCGCCTTTTCAAAATAAAGCAATGACCAAACCGTGTTTTTTATTATTGATTTTCATGCAATTAGCGTCATTTAGCAGCAACGCTCAACAAAACAATCTATTTTTCGATCTTACAGGTGGAGGAGGAAGATTGTACCCGCATCACCCCGAAATGAGACTTTTCGCTGGCCCCGTTTCTTTTTTTAATGCACGAATGGGAATAAAAACACGGGGACAGAAAGAATGGCAGCGGGTTTACAATTATCCCGAAATAGGCATAGGACTATCGCGCAATTATTTGACCAATAAAGCATTAGGAAACCCAATAGCAGCTTATTCCTTTATAAATCTGCCATTGTCACCTAATTCAAAATTGAAACTCGATCTGGGAATGCATCTTGGATTCGCATGGGGATTCAATCCATACAACGAGCAAGACAAAATTAACATTGCAATTAGCTCTAAATGTACAGCTTATGCATCTATTAATCTCAACACTTCCATTAAAATAGGTCATAACTTCGACATTCTCCTCTCTGCCGGGGGATATCACTATTCGAATGGGAATATGAAGAAACCAAACAAAGGTATCAACATGCTGGGGGCGGAAACCGGACTGCGTTATTCCTTTCCGCAATCGGACACGGAGGTGAATACAGAACCTGTTGATCCTATCGTAAAAAGCTCATCAATTATGGTATTCACATCCTGGAGCGTGAAAGACGAGGCTACTTACTTTAGGCATTATTCAGCCGGAACTTTCAGTACAGGTTTTTACCATACAATTAGTCACAAAAGCAGGTTAAGCACAGGTATTGACCTGTTTTATGATGAAGGTACCCTTTACTTCACTCAAAAGGAGAATCTCCTGAAAAATAAGCTTGCTGTTGGACTTTTTGGCGGTCACGAACTCACGTTCAACCAATTGTCAATTGTAACACAACTTGGAATTTACCTTCGGAATCCCAGTCCAAACGATCCGTTTTATTACGAGCGGCTCGGAGTTCGCTATATTATTGCCAAAAGGTTTGTACCTTCTGTAACACTTAAAGCACACGAGTTTAAAGTCGATTTTATAGAATGGGGATTGGGTTTTGTACTTTGGAAATCTTAAAATAGAATAGAAAATGGAGGAAAGAAAAGGATCCAATTACAAAATTCCAGAAATGGCATTTTAGAACAAGATTGTCCTTCCCTTCATCCTTATTTTTTGTTGACTGAATTTAACCTTTATCCTTTTTACATTAACCTTCTTCATTCTTAACCACTTTATTATTCGTATTACCATACTGTTAAGCCTGCTCCCCGGATAAACCCCCGCCGGAGGGCAGGCTTCTTATTCGCCTGAAATTACTATCTTTGCAAAAATTTAGGAATAATTACAGTCACAATGGCACATAAATCAGGATTTGTAAATATAATCGGGAATCCAAACGTCGGAAAATCAACTTTGATGAACGCGATGGTAGGCGAAAAACTTTCGATCATTACTTCGAAAATGCAAACTACACGTCACCGTATCAAAGGGATTGTCAATGGAGAGGATTTTCAGATTGTTTACTCTGACACTCCCGGCATTTTAAAACCTGCATACAAACTCCAGGAATCGATGCTTGGTTTTGTAAATACGGCTTTGGTTGATGCCGATGTTTTATTGTATGTGACCGATGTTGTTGAAGATTTTTCAAAAAATGCCGATTACCTCGAAAAAATAAAATTAGCAGAAGTTCCTGTCATTGTGCTAATTAATAAAATAGACCTTACCGATCAGGAAAATCTGATCAAGTTGGTTGGAAAATGGAGAGAACTTATTCCCAACGCAGAGGTCATGCCGATTTCTGCGAAAGAAAAATTCAATCTTGATTATGTTTTTAAACGGATCCTCGCCAACCTTCCTGAAGGTTCTCCGTTTTTCCCAAAAGATGAACTCACCGACCGGAATGAGCGTTTTTTCGCACAGGAAATCATCCGCGAAAAAATCCTTTTGTTTTACGACAAAGAGATTCCCTATTCTGTTGAAATCGAAGTAGAAGAATTCAAAGATGAACCAAATCTACTAAGCATCAGGGCTGTCATTAACGTAGCCCGTGACACACAAAAAGGGATCATCATCGGACACCAGGGGAAAGCGCTCAAAAAAGTCGGAACCGAAGCCCGATTAGATATGGAAGAGTTTTTTGGAAAAAAAGTGTTTTTAGAGACGTACGTTAAGGTCGCAAAAGACTGGCGCGATAAAGAGAGCCAGTTACGTAATTTCGGTTACGAGATTCAATAAAAAGAAAAATCAGATAATGAGTAGTATAGTAGCAATCGTCGGTAGACCAAACGTTGGAAAATCGACTTTTTTTAATCGTTTAACAGAATCGCGTGCCGCAATTGTCGATGACATGCCTGGCGTAACACGTGACCGGAATTACGGAAAATCAATATGGAACGGTGTTGAGTTTTCTGTAATTGATACAGGAGGTTATGTTTCGGGATCGGATGATGTATTCGAAGAAGAGATTCGTCGTCAGGCAAATCTTGCCATCCAGGAGGCCGATGTGATTGTTTTTCTTGTCGATGTAGAGAGTGGATTAACGGAGCTTGATGAGTCCGTCTTTGATTTACTCCGCAGAAATAGAAAACCTGTCGTCACAGTAGTTAATAAAGTCGATAACCATCAGCGCAGTTTAGATGCCAACGAGTTCTATGCGTTAGGGATAGAAAAACTCTTTTGTGTGTCTTCGATCAATGGTTCCGGAACAGGTGACCTGCTCGATGAAATTGTAGACCTTCTCCCCAAAGTGGAAGAAACTGAGGTTGATGAGTCGATTCCAAGGATCGCGGTCGTTGGACGACCGAATGTTGGCAAATCATCTATTATCAATACATTAGTTGGTGAGGATCGTCATATTGTTACCGAAGTAGCCGGTACAACGCGTGATGCAGTTGCACAGCACTACAATAAATTTGGTCATAATTTCATTCTTGTTGATACAGCAGGATTGCGTAAAAAGACAAAAGTTGCCGAAGATGTTGAATTCTATTCGGTAATGCGGTCGGTTCGTACGATTGAAGATTCGGATGTTTGTGTCCTTGTTCTTGATGCTACACGTGGCGTTGAAGGTCAGGATGTTACCATCTTTCACCTTATCCATAGAAATAAAAAAGGTATCGTTGTAGTTGTGAATAAATGGGACCTTATTGAAAAGGACAACAGTACAATGAAGAATTTCGAGAATGATATTCTTGAAAAGTTCGCCCCAGTCACTGATATTCCGATTGTTTTTACCTCTGCTCTTACGAAACAACGCATTCTAAAAATCCTCGAAGAAGCGATGATGGTTTTCGAAAACAGAAACCGCCATATCGCTACATCGAAGTTAAACGAACTGCTTTTGGGATTTATTGAGGCTTATCCTCCACCTGCATACAAGGGGAAATATATCAAAATAAAATATATTACGCAGTTACCGACGAAAATTCCAAGTTTCGCCTTCTTTTGCAATCTTCCGCAATACATCAGGGATCCATACAAAAGATACCTCGAAAATAAAATACGTAGTAATTTCAATTTCAAAGGAATTCCTATAC
>Ga0209511_1000519_pt1 | contig 39125 bp, 36 predicted proteins | sample SSSSmetaG_FD_184141 | JGI IMG/M metagenome (GOLD analysis project Ga0209511, IMG submission 184141) | Glacier valley bacterial and archeal communities from Borup Fiord, Nunavut, Canada, to study Microbial Dark Matter (Phase II) - ​SSSS... | ecosystem: Environmental > Aquatic > Freshwater > Ice >... | reverse complement strand
TGAGCTGCTCTGGACATGATAATTTACTCCTTTGTGAAAAAGTTTTATTTATTTTATCATATCAAAGAGATTTCTGCCTTAACTTTCTAATATAATTAGTGCGAAAAATATTTACCTTTCAGAGCTGATGAATAAATAAGAACCGAAAAGTGAAATGTATTATTATTAATTAATTTCTTATGTTTATAAAATAGTACTTGCATATGTGGGAAAATATAGATATAATTAAAAAGCAAATACAAAGGTGTATTTGTTGTAATAAGTGCACCCTTTTGTAATTTAATCAAAGGAGATTAATTATGGGATATGTTGATGAAGTAATTGAAGCAGTGATTAAGAAAAATCCTGCAGAACCAGAGTTCCATCAAGCAGTAAAAGAGGTTTTAGAATCTTTAAGAGCTGTTGTAGATGCAAACGAAGAAAAATTTAGACAAGATGCTTTACTTGAAAGACTAGTTGAGCCAGACAGACAGATTAAGTTTAGAGTACCATGGGTTGATGGAAGTGGTAAGGTACAAGTTAACACTGGTTACCGCGTACAGTTTAATAACTCCATAGGACCGTACAAAGGTGGATTACGTTTACATCCATCCGTAAACATCGGTATTATTAAATTCTTAGGTTTTGAACAAGTCTTTAAGAACTCTTTAACTGGACTACCAATTGGTGGCGGTAAAGGTGGTTCCGACTTTGATCCTAAGGGCAAATCTGACAGAGAAGTTTTGGCTTTCTGTACTAGCTTCATAACAGAGCTTTACAAATATATTGGCGCTGATGTTGATGTTCCAGCTGGTGACATCGGTACAGGCGGAAGAGAAATTGGTTACATGTTTGGTCAGTTTAAGAAGATTACAGGTTCCTATGAAGGCGTTTTAACTGGAAAAGGTTTAACTTATGGTGGTTCTTTAGCAAGAACAGAAGCTACTGGCTATGGTTTGTTATATTTAACAGAAGAAATGTTAAAATGTAATGGTATCGATATCAAGGGCAAGACAGTTGCTGTTTCCGGTTCCGGTAACGTAGCTATCTATGCAGTACAAAAAGTTCAACAATTAGGCGCTAAGGCTGTAACAGTAAGTGATTCCACCGGTTGGGTATATGATGCAGATGGTATTGATGTAGCAGCACTTCAAGAAATTAAAGAAGTGAAACGTGCTAGACTTACAGAATACAAGAATTACAGACCAAATTCAGAATATCATGAAGGCAAAGGCGTTTGGACAGTAAAATGCGATATTGCTCTTCCATGTGCAACACAGAATGAACTTCTTATTGATGATGCAAAAGCATTGGTTGCTAACGGCTGTAAAGCTGTTGCAGAGGGTGCAAATATGCCTACATCATTAGAAGCTACTGAATACTTACAAGCAAATGGCGTGTTATTTGCACCTGGTAAAGCTGCAAACGCTGGTGGGGTTGCTACCTCTGCTTTGGAAATGTCTCAAAACAGCGAGAGATTAAGCTGGACATTTGAAGAAGTTGATTCTAAATTAAAGCAAATCATGATCAACATATTCCATAATATGGATGATGCTGCTAAGAGATACAATGCTACAGGAAACTATGTAGTAGGTGCTAATATTGCAGGTTTTGAGAAAGTTTCAACTGCTATGATGGCACAGGGCATTTGGTAGAATTAATTTTGTAAACATAATTTAGTAATAAGGCTGTTTCATAATAAAGCGAATACGGGTACAACTTACTCGTATTAACTGAATATGAGACAGCCTTTTTTTGTGTACGCAAAGGAAAATATAAGCCAGATAAAGTCTCTAATAAAACTTGAAATAATTTAAATCTCCATAAAATCTACATATCGTAATGTTAAGATTAATCTAAAGTAAAAACGAAAGTAAAACAAGTAATAACAAAAGTAGGAACAAGGAGGTTAAATATGACTCAAAACATTATTTTAAAAACATTAAAAATTGATGGTATGACATGTGTAAATTGCGAAAATAAAATCGAGAGAATGCTTTCAAACACAATTGGAATTATCAGTGCAACGGTAAGCTATTCCAAAGGAGATGCACAAGTTACATTTGATTCAAATGTAATTAGTCTTAAGGAAATTGAAACTACAATTGAACAGCTGGATTATAAGGTGATTACACCAGAAAAAAAAGAAGAAAAGAAAGAAGAGAAGAAATCCGACATTATCAATATAGTGGGGGTTCTGATTATCATTTATGCCCTCTATATCATGATAAACCACTTCGGTGGTTTTAGGATTTTTAATGCATTTCCGGTAGCAGAAGCTGGTATGGGGTATGGTATGCTTTTGTTAATAGGATTACTTACCTCCGTCCATTGTGTCGCCATGTGTGGTGGAATATGTCTCTCCCAGTGTGTGCCAAAGAATCCTGAGAATGGACTAAAAGTTAGTAGGTCTTCAGCACTTAGACCAAGTATACTATATAATTCAGGCAGAGTTATTTCCTATACAGTAATTGGTGGAATTGTAGGAGCGATAGGTTCGCTGATCAGTTTTTCAGGAACGATGAAAGGTATCGTACAAATCGCTGCAGGAGTATTCATGGTTATCATGGGTATTAATATGCTAAATCTATTCCCTTGGCTAAGAAAGTTTAATCCGAGAATGCCAAAATTTATTGCTAAGAAAATTAATGCGGGGAAGGCAAGTAATAGTCCGTTTTTTATAGGTTTACTCAATGGATTGATGCCATGCGGCCCATTGCAAGCCATGCAGCTTTATGCACTCTCAACTGGAAATCCATTGCAAGGAGCTTTGTCAATGTTCTTATTTAGTATAGGAACAGTACCACTTATGTTTGGATTTGGAGCACTCAGCTCTTATTTAAGCAAAAAATTCACAAGCAAGATGTTGACTGTAAGTGCTATCTTAGTTGTTGTATTAGGAGTATTTATGTTTGGCAACGGAATTAGTTTATCCGGTATTACATTACCAACTTCTACAACTGCTACAAAAAACAGTAGTGCAGCTGTAATAGATAGCGGCGTTCAAATAGTTACAACAAAGCTATCATCGGGCCGCTATGAACCGATTACTGTTCAAAAGGGGATTCCTGTAAAGTGGACTATTCAGGCGAGTGACGGTGACATCAATGGTTGTAACAAGACGATTATTATACCGAAATATAATATAGAATATCAGCTTCAGACCGGGGATAATATAATTGAGTTCACTCCGACTGAAAGTGGCACAATTCCCTTTAGCTGTTGGATGGGTATGATAAAAAGTAAAATCACGGTTGTTGATGACATTACTAAAATAGATTCAACTAACTCAAACGGTTTGGATAGCGTGAATAATAAGGCTAATTACTCTATACCGACTGATAAAATAGCAGTAGCAGAAATAAAAGATGGAGTGCAATACGTCAAAATAGACATGAGTACTACAGGCTTTTCTCCTGCAGTCGTAGTTTTGCAAAGTGGAATTGCTACAACATGGATTATTAACGGTACAAAAATAGATGACAGTAATAGCAGTGTAGTATTCCCAAAATATAACGCACAGATAGATATGAAGGAAGGTGAAAACCCAATTAATTTCACTCCGGAAGCGGATTTTGATTTTTCTACCATTGATAACTCCTTATTTGGATATGTGAAAGTGGTAGATGATATAAATAATGTTGATATTAATTCGATAAAAAGTGAAGTAAAGAAATATGTTCCAACGATTCAAGATAATAATGGAACTGGTGACACAGAAACCCCTTCCTGCTGTAATCCTACTTCATAAAAGAGTCACAAAAAAGATTTCACGGTTACTGCTATTGACATAGCAGTAACTATATATTATAATTAATATACACTACAGGGGTATAGTATGTGTAGAATTTGAAGGAGGATATATATATGAAGATAAATAAAGAAAGTAATAAAGAAAGCAATAAAGAAAGTAATAAAGAAAGTAATAAAGAAAGTAATAAAGAAAGTAATATAGAAAGTAATATAGAAAGTAATATAGAAAGTAATATAGAAAGTAATATAGAAAGTAATATAGAAAGTAATATAGAAAGTAATATAGAAAGTAATATAGAAAGTAATATAGAAAGTACTATAAAAAATAATATAGAAAAAAATATAGAAAGTACTATAGAATTAAATGTTCCATGTAATTCAGGAGACTGTTGTGAGAGAACGACCGCTAGAGAGCTGAAGTTGAAGTCGGGACTTATATCAAGACTTAATCGCGTGGAGGGTCAAGTACGCGGTATCAAAGGAATGATTGAAAAGGATGTATATTGCGATGATGTTCTCAACCAAATCGCAGCTGCACGTGCCGCACTAGATTCTATTAGTAAGCTGGTATTAGAAAATCACATTCGAGGATGTCTAGTTAAAAAGATCAGAAACGGCGAGGACGAGATCGTCAATGAATTGTTAATAACGATTGGAAAGTTGCTTTGATACCTTTTATAATTAACCGAAAGTATAATCTCATCTAAAAATAAGGAAACTAATAAGAGAGGAAGTAATCATATGGCACAATTAAAGAATATTAAAAAGAAACCTCATAAGAAATCAAATGTGATAAAAATTGGAGCAATCGCAATTCCAATACTCTTAATTATAGTTATTGCATTTATTATAAAAAATCAGAATACATCATCTGCAGGAGGAGCAACTGGCGATGTCGCAATGGTGGCAGTCACAAAAGATAGTGATTTATTGATAAATATTAGTGATATATCAGAAACGGCAACTTTTTATCCTATCGAAATCGATGGTACCAAAATGGAAGTTTTAGCAGTGAAGGCACCGGATGGCACGATACGAACAGCGTTCAACACTTGCCAGGTGTGTTATGGTTCTGGACGAGGCTATTATGTTCAAGATGGAGATCAATTAGTCTGTCAGAATTGTGGAAACCGCTTCGGCATGGGAGACGTAGAAGTAACAAAGGGAGGTTGCAACCCTGTACCTATTACCCCTAAAAATAAGACAGTTGATGCTACTAGTATTACAATATCGAAGGACTATCTAGCACAGACAAAAGTGATTTTTGAGAACTGGAAATAAATAACCAAAGGACTTTTAACACAAATGAAATACATGGAAAGGATGGAAATTAACTATGAATAAAGAAACTGTTAAAATTAGCGGTATGACCTGTGCAGCATGTGCAGCCAGGATACAAAAAGCAGTTAGTAGATTAGAAGGTGTAGCAGACGCAAATGTTAACTTTGCTACAGAAAAATTGTCAGTAGAATTTGACGGTCAGAATGCCTCCATCACTAAAATCAAGGAGACAATCGAGAAGATAGGTTATGGAGTGATAGAGGAAGTAAAGTCTCATGCTGTAACAATACCCATCGGTGGTATGACCTGTGCGGCCTGTGCCCAGAGAATAGAAAAAGTCGTTGGTAAAATGGAGGGTGTAGCACGAGCTTCTGTGAATTTAGCAACGGAAAAAGCTACGGTTGAATACAATCCACAAGTGGTCAAGCTTTCAGCAATAAAGCAAAGTATTGAAAAAATCGGCTATAAAGCACTTAATATAGAGAAAAACACTGTGGATGAAGATAAATTAAGAAAGGAAAAGGAAATTCGAACCCTTTGGACTAAATTTATCGTATCAGCTGTATTTGGAATACCACTTTTATATCTTGCAATGGTTGCAATGGTCTGGTGGCTGCCATTTTCTATTCCTAGCTTCCTTAATCCGATGCAATATCCATTAACCTATGCACTTACTCAAATTGCTTTAGTTATTCCTGTTATTATTGCTGGATATAAATTCTATACAGTTGGATTTAAAGCATTAATTCAGCGGAGTCCGAACATGGATTCACTGATCGCAATTGGTACTACTTCAGCTATCTTATATAGCTTATATTCTACTTATCAAATATCAATTGGTAACTTCGGTGCTGTGGAAGGATTATATTTTGAGACGGCAGGCGTTATTATTACACTGATATTACTTGGGAAATCATTAGAAGCAGTATCGAAGGGTAAAACTTCCGAAGCAATCAAAAAATTGATGGGACTTGCTCCAAAGACAGCAATTGTGCTGCTAGATGGTAAGGAAATGGAAGTTCCAATTGATGAAGTGGAAATAGGTGACGTGATTTTAGTAAAGCCTGGTGAAAAAATTCCGGTAGATGGAGTCGTATTGGAGGGTAACACAGCAATCGATGAGTCAATGCTGACGGGTGAAAGTATGCCAGTAGATAAAAAGACAGGGGATAAGGTATATGCCGCTAGTATTAATAAAAATGGAATGATCAAATTCCAAACTACAAAAGTTGGTGGTGATACAGCCCTTGCACAGATTATCAAGTTAGTTGAAGATGCACAGGGATCTAAGGCACCGATTGCACAGATGGCTGATATTGTATCCGGTTATTTTGTTCCCATCGTATGCGTAATTGCAGTATTAGCATTCCTTGGATGGTTTCTAACTGGTCATTCCTTAGTATTCTCACTAACGATCTTTATCTCGGTATTAGTAATTGCTTGCCCTTGTGCGTTAGGACTTGCGACACCAACCGCTATTATGGTTGGAACTGGTAAGGGAGCAGAAAACGGAATATTAATTAAAGGTGGAGCAGCACTAGAGACGACTCATAAAATAAATACAATTATTTTTGATAAAACAGGTACCATAACAGAAGGCAAGCCCGAGGTAACAGACATTGTTACGGCTTCCGATGTAACAAGAGAGCGACTACTTCAAATAGCTGCCTCTGGAGAAAAGGGCTCCGAACATCCACTAGGCGAAGCAATTGTAAGAGGAGCGGAGAAGGATAACTTAGAGTTTCTAAATGTGGAGCATTTTGAAGCTATCCCAGGTTACGGCATCGAGGTTACCATAGACGGAATTCATACTCTAATTGGTAATAGAAGACTTATGGAGGATAGAAAGATATCCCTAATGGAACTTGAAATAATTTCTGATAAATTTGCAAGTGAAGGAAAAACACCGATGTACATTGCAATGGATAACAAAATTGCAGGAATCATTGCAGTTGCGGATGTTGTAAAAGAAAGTAGTGCAAAGGCGATTAAGAAACTTCAATCCATGGGAATAGAAGTTGCAATGATAACTGGTGATAACCGTAAAACTGCGGAAGCGATTGCAAAACAAGTTGGAATTGATAGAGTTCTGGCAGAAGTGCTTCCTCAAGATAAATCAAATGAGGTTAAAAAACTTCAAGCGGAAGGTAAAACGGTCTGCATGGTGGGCGATGGTATTAATGATGCACCCGCATTAGTTCAAGCAGATGTCGGAATTGCCATAGGTTCAGGCACCGATGTAGCAATGGAATCAGCTGATATCGTATTAATGAGAAGTGATCTTATGGATGTACCAACAGCAATTCATCTCAGTAAAAGCACAATACGTAACATTAAACAGAATTTGTTTTGGGCATTTGGATATAATACTGCCGGCATTCCAATTGCCGCAGGTATACTCTACATCTTTGGTGGACCGTTGTTAAACCCAATTCTTGCGGCAGCAGCGATGTCACTTAGTTCGGTATCCGTTTTGACAAATGCATTGCGGTTAAAGAAATTTAAGCCGTATCATTGATTTTAAAAGCTAAATGTATCAATAATATTAAATGAAATTAATAAATGAAATTCAAACTTAAATTGAAAAGGAAGGTAATATAATTATGAAAAAAAAATCAGTATTATTAATATTGTCCCTTACAGCACTATTTACATTAACTGCATGTAATAGTAAAATTGATGTAGTAGGAAAGACATCAATCAAGTCATTTGAAGAGATTTTAAATATCATTCCGGAACAGGTAACAGCGGATGAGATGAATGGTGGTTGGTCACTGAATGCACCTGATGAAAGTGCAAGATTTATTTGGAGCAAGGATTACAGCAAAAGTCCAATTCACGATGTTATGCTTGAATTTGATGCGCAACCATTTATTGATGCAGGGTTAGATGTAAGCAAATTACCAGAAGGTATGGTATACGAGGATAAAATCATGGTTGGAACAAAGCTAGGAGACGATAGTATATCCTATAAAGAAGAGGCAACTCCACTAGCTTCCTATGAGCAAATTGTAAAACGATATCGTGAATCTATTAAATATCATACGGCTCTAGATCATTATGGTGTGGATTTAGCAAATGGAAATATGTTTGAATGGGCAAAAGATATGAGCAAAAATGATAAAGATATTGTATTTGTTTTAAATCCACAGGTATTTATTGATGCTGGAGTAGATCCTACAAAAGTAGAGGGTTGGGTATTTGCAAAGGTTGAGAAAGAGGATGAAAATGGGAAAAAGATTCAGGTTGATAAATTCTTAAAACCATTTGATCTATCTAACTAAATAAAATAAAACCAAATGAAATTTGCACGAACAACAATAATGGTATAGAATAATAAATATATAAATAACAAATATAAAAATATATCTTGAAAAACAGCAATATAAAAAATTACAATAGAAAGAATAACGAGGAGGTAATAACATGGAGAAAGTAGTATTAAAGGTAGATGGAATGTCCTGTTCACACTGTGAAAACGCGGTAAAGAAAGCAGTAGGGGCGCTAGATGGTGTCAGTGAGGTGACTGTTGATTTAGAAGGAAAAACAGTTTCTGTAAATTATAGTGAAAAGGTAACTCTTGTGGATATCAAGCTTGCAATCGAAGACCAAGGTTATGATGTAATATAATATTGAGATCTTGTATGATTGGCTGCTGCAAAACTAAAGTTTTGTAGCAGCCTCTTATACATATTGCTAAGAGTATCTGGAGGTATCATATGAACGACCATACGAAAAAAGTGCTTGTTGTAGAAGATGAAGTGAAGATTGTGGAAGTAATAAAGTCCTTTCTTGAAAGTAAGGGCTTTCTTGTGTTTACAGCTGAAAACGGCAAAAAAGCAATTGAACTATTTGAAAAGGAGCGAATTTCTCTCATCTTGCTTGACCTTATGCTTCCGGGAATGTCTGGAGAAGAAATATGTACAGCCATCCGTAAAATCTCACGTGTACCAATTATCATGCTAACGGCCAAAGCAAACGAATCAGACTTGCTGAATGGATTAGGTATTGGAGCGGATGATTACATTACAAAACCCTTTAGTTTAAAAGCATTATATGCGAGAATGGAAGCTGTTTTACGCCGATCGATTGATGATCTTGTACCTTTATATAATAAAAAATCTTTTAACGGTGGCGACCTAGAAATTGATTTTGAGAGTCATATTATAACGAGGAATATGGAAGTGGTAAAACTAACTCCCAATGAATTTAAGATACTAACAGCTCTAATAAAATACCCAAACAAAGTGTTTACACGTGACGAGTTAATTGTTACTGCTTTAGGAAGTGAGTTTGAAGGATTTGATCGTACTGTGGATAGCCATATTAAAAACATACGACAAAAAATTGAAAGCGATCCCAAAAATCCAAACTATGTAATGACGATACATGGTGTCGGGTATAAATTTGGAGGCGAACAGTATGAAGCATAGCATAAAGACAAAAGTATCCGCCGCTATCGCGTTGGTTGTACTTCTTACCGTTGCGATGATAAGTTTGTTATCCAATTATTTTATCAATGAGCAATTTGAAAATTATATTACGAGACAACAGGAATTAAAAACACAAGTAATTATATCGAGCTTAAGTCAACAGTATAAATTAGCTACGAAGGAATGGGATTTGAATTTTATTCATACAATTGGGATGCTATCAATTTATGATGGATATATTATTAAAGTATATGATGTAGAAAATAACATCTTATGGGATGCGCAGGCTCATGATATGAGTTTATGTACACAGATAATGGATGACATATCAGAGAGAATGTTGATTAAATATCCTAAAATAAATGGCGAATTTACTTCCAACATCTATCACCTTACACAAGGAGATGCGACAGTAGGAGCAGTAAATATCAGTTATTTCGGACCTTATTTTTTGAGCGAAAATGATTTTCAGTTTTTAAATGCACTAAACACAATTTTAATAGGAATAGGCATTATTGCTCTTGTATTTGCTGTTGCAGTGGGTCACTTATTGGCAAGACGCCTTAGCCAACCAATACTAAAAACAGTGGAAGTCACAAAGCAAATAGCAGATGGAAATTATAGCGTTCGAATGGAAGAATCAACAAAAACGAAGGAAGTTGACATGTTAATCCATTCTATAAATCACTTGGCGGGTTCCTTAGAGAAAATGGAAAAACTAAGAAAGCAGTTGACGGAAGACGTAGCGCATGAACTTCGAACTCCGATTACAGTCTTGCAAGCACATATTGAAGCAATGGTTGAGGGAGTGTGGCAGCCTACCATGCAGCGACTGGAAAGCTGTTATGAAGAGACGGTTAGAATAGGGAAATTAGTGAGTGACCTAGAAAACCTAGCAATGGTTGAAAGTGATAGTCTTAAACTTGATAAAACGGAGATAGACCTTTATGATATCATCCATATGACGGTGAATAGCTTTGAAACAGAGATAAACAATAAAAATCTTGATGTGAGTGTTAGTGGAAGCAGTTTATCAATTTTTGCTGATTGTGATAGAATCAGACAAGTGCTGGTTAACCTTTTGTCGAATGCAGTAAAGTATTCAAATGACGGAGGAAGGATCAAGATCGAACTTTTCGAAACAAAAGAAATGGTTGGATTTCATATTATTGATAATGGGATGGGAGTTTCAGAGGAAGAATTGCCTTTTCTCTTTGAACGGTTCTATCGAGCGGACAAATCTCGTAATCGTATGACTGGTGGCTCCGGAATTGGACTTGCTATTGTGAAGTCTATTGTAGAAGCACACGGCGGAAAAGTAAAAGTAGAAAGCAAAATAAATGAGGGCAGTCGTTTTGAAGTAACTTTGCCCAAATAAGAGGAGGACATCTATGTATGCATTAGTGACAGGAGCTTCTAGTGGTATAGGTCAGGAAATGGCTGTACAGTTTGCAAGGCTTGGGTATAACCTTATCATAGTTGCTAGAAGAAAGGAAAGACTAATTACGCTGAAAGAGAAGCTTGAAAAACAATATGGCATTCATGTAATAGTAAAGTCGTATGATTTATCCCAAATTTCGAATTGTTATAGGTTATATGAGGAATGCAAAAAATATCATATCAGTATTTTAGTGAATAATGCTGGCTTTGGTAAGATTGGTAAGTTTGAGGAGATTCCTTTAGAAAAGGAGCTTTCCATGATTAGAACAAATATCATAGCACCTCACGTAGTAACAAAATTATTTCTAAAAAGTATGAAAAAGGGTAGAATCTTAAACGTAGCCAGTATTGCAGGCTTCCAACCGGATCCAATGATGGCGACCTATGGTGCAACTAAGGCTTACTTGATTAATTTAAGTAGGGCGTTAAATTATGAACTAAAAAAACAGCATAGGAAAATTCATATATCTACCTTATGCCCAGGTCCGGTGGATACCGAATTTGACTATGTAGCAAATTCTAACTTCAGTTTAAAATATATATCAGCAGAACAATGTGTGAGAATTGCAATAGAAGGATTATTTCATAATAAAGAACTTATTATACCTAATTCCAGAATAAAAATGTTACATTTAGTAAGTAAGTTAGCACCAACTAGACTAGTATTACCGATTGGGTATTTAATACAGACAAGTAAACTAAAGATAAGTAATAAAGATAAGTAATAAAGATAAGTAACTGACGATAAGTAGCAGCTGACGAATTGATCGAGATATATAGCAAAAATCAATTAACAATTAAGCAATCGCAGAGATTGGTATCATTAATTTCTGCGATTATTTTTTGTATAAATAAATTGCTAATAATTAACTCACATGGTAAAATAAAACGTATTATGTAGATTATTGTCGAACACAAAAATGGAAGAAACGTGAAAAGCGATTAATTAATTGCTAAATAACAGGAGGAAAATAATGATTGAGGTTACAGATAGGAATTCACTCAAAAAAGTTAATCTAGTTGTTTCAATATTTAGTATAACATTGGCTTTGCTTATATTAATAAATCAATTTTATATGCATTTTCAAGGGGGTACATCGAGGACATATATTATTGTTTTATCAATTTCCTTTCTATTTATTGTTAGTGCGGCATTAATAATGTACATAAGAAACCCTTACTCGTATTATTTGAAAAAGATAACGGCTTATTTATACTTTTTATTTTACTTGATACTACTTTTTGGATCAGATAACCAATTGCTTTTTACGGTTGTCTCGCCGATATTAACCATCTATGTGCTTTATTTCGATATACAATTAATAAGAAGAGCATCCGTACTAATTGTTTTATCAAATGTCGTGTTAATCATTACCAATATAGTAAATAGAGGAATGAATTCGCCACAACAACTGAGTGACTTTTATTTGCAAATTATTTGCGTTGTAGGTTATAGCGCAAATCTTTATATAACTACAAGACTTTCAAACAAATTTAATATTGCTAAACTAATAAGTATTAAAGAAGAAAAAGAAAAACAAGAGAGCATGATTAAGGATTTACTTAGGGTGGCTAGCATTCTTAGTAATAATTCGAAAGAAGTCTATCATATGTTCGAAGCTTTGACAATGAACAATGAGTCAATAAATACTGCAGTTAGTGAGATATCACAAGGAACTTCTTCAAGCGCAGAACATATTCAAGACCAGTTATTATTGACGAATCAAGTTCAAAAAATCATAAAAGAGACATCAGAGCTATCTATTAATATGAAAAACATCTCAAAAGAGACTAGTTTGAGTGTAATCCATGGAATCAAAATAGTAGATGAGTTAAATGAACAAACTACAATAGTTAATCAATATAATGATACTGTATTTAATGTCATTAGTGGCTTGAATCAAAAATCTATTGATATTGTAGAGATTATTGAAACGATTAGGAAAATCGCTGCGCAGACAAATTTATTAGCACTAAATGCTTCCATCGAAAGTGCAAGAGCTGGAGAAGTTGGTAGAGGGTTTGCTGTAGTAGCCGAAGAAATTAGGAAATTAGCAGAAGGAAGTAAAAATTCTGTCAACAATATTGGAATTATCATTAAAGAATTACAAAGCGATTCAGTAAATTCCTTACAGGCAGTTGTTAATTTAAGAGACGTAAGTAAAAAGCAAAATGAAATTGTATTAACAACAAAAGAAATATTTAATGAAGTAAATGACAGAATGGGTATTGTTGATAGAGACGTTGATCAAGTTACTGGAAAAATAGAGGTTATATTGGAAGCGAATAATGATATAATTAGAAATATTAACGAACTATCTGCAGTAAGTGAAGAAACTATGGCAAATGCTGAAGAAGCCAATGGAATGACAATTGAAAATCTTGATAAGGTAAACACATCGAAAATACTAGTTGAAGAACTTATTAAGACATCGAAAGAAATAGATATTTATACACAAACAGAATGAAGTTTGTATTTAGGATAGCAAAATCATACGAAGGAAAGACCAATGAATAACTGGTCTTTTTTTAAGTTGAGCCTAGCACGATATGGATTTTCACACGGATACTTTTGTAAAATAGCAGTTACATTTTATTTTAAAATATTTGGAAATTATTATTGACATATAATAATATACGGTGTATAGTATTGTTAAATCAATAATATTACATTAATAAAAATTAATATAAAGATAGGAGTTGATGGTATGGTATTTAATACCGGTTCAGCGCTGCTGGATGCGATTGTACTTGCCGTAGTTTCAAGGGAACCGGAAGGAACTTATGGTTACAAGATTACGCAGGATGTAGGTATAGCAATTGAGTTATCGGAATCAACCCTATATCCAGTCTTGCGACGACTACAAAAAGATGATTGTTTAGCGGTATATGATATGGAATTTGGCGGCAGAAATAGGAGATATTATAAGATTACTGACAAGGGAATGATACAGCTTAAGTTTTATTTAGATGAGTGGAAGACGTATTATAAAAAAATAAATATTATGTTTGAAGGAGTGAATTAGATGTCAAGGATAGAATTTATATCGGAACTAGAAAGCTTGTTATTGGATATCCCCTTAGATGAAAGACAAGAAGCGATACAATATTATAATGACTATTTCGAAGAAGCCGGTAAGGATCATGAGGATGCAATTATGAAAGAGCTAGGTTCCCCCGTAAGGATTGCCTCCATCATTAAAGCAGATTTGAATGCAAATGCTTCCGATAATGGAAGCCGCGGATACTTTACTGAAAAGGGCTACCAGGATACCGTATACAATGATCCTAAATATGAAATCATTGGAGCTGAATATAAGGAAACTGATGAGAAGAAACAAAAAACAGAAGAGCCCAAATTTAACCAGGAAACAAGAAGAGATAACCATGAGACAAAAAATGAAAATAACCAACACAATGGTTACAACAATAACACACGGATTGCATTACTCGTTTTACTTTGCATCTTTGCGATACCAATAGGATTACCAATGATTGTGTCGATTTTTAGTATTGCTTTTGCAATTATTGCAACAATCGTGGGATTATTTATTGGTTTCGGGGTAAGCGGGATTGCTTGTATTATCAGTGGAATTGTACTCATTGTATTAGGAATTTTAAAAATGATCGCAATACCATTATTAGGGATGCTATTATGTGGAAGTGGATTAATCGTACTTGGCATTGGTTTACTATTTGTTTTACTGAGTGTTATGTTATGTAAAAATGTGTTACCAGCACTCGTAAAAGGTTTCGTAAGTTTATGCAGGCTACCCTTTAAGAACAGGAGTGTGACAGCGTGAAAACATTTAGAAAGATATGTCTTGGAATTAGTATGATAGCAATTTCTCTTGGTATAGTAATTGTTATTATTGCAGCAAGTAAAGGGGCAAAATGGCATAATGATGCCACATACTCCTGCGCGGAAAGTTATCAGGATATAAAAGCAATTGATATTAAAATAAACGTCGGAGAAGTGTTCATAAAAGAAGGTGATGAGTTTCATGTAGAAGGAAATAATTTACTGAAGAATGGATTTGAATCCTATGTTGAAGATGGAACATGGATTATTAAGGAACAATCTGATAAAAATTCAGATATAGAAATCTTTGGATTTAACATATCACCAGAAAATTTCTCGTTCGGTTATGATAATTCACCAAAATTAACTGTTACAGTACCTAAAGATTTTGTATCGAAAGAATTCAATCTGGATTTAGGAGCTGGAGTGATTCAGGCAGAAGCTATTCGTACAGTAGATGGTAAATTCACTGTAGGTGCAGGAGCACTAAAAATCGATGATCTTATCGTAACCGGAAAGTCGGAATATTCAGTTGGTGCTGGCGAGATGGAAATGAATCAGATTGAAGCAAGCAATATCGAACTTAGTTGTGGCATCGGAAACGTGAATATGACGGGTACGATTACTGGTAATAGCAAGGTGAGCTGTGGGATTGGAAATATCGAAATGAATTTAGAAGGTAATGCAGAAGATTATTCCTATCAAGTAGACTGTGGCATCGGTAGTGTTAAAATTAATGAAGAAAGTTATCATGGTATAGTCAAACAAAGCATAAATTCTAATGCGAATGATGGCTTTTCTCTTGATTGCGGTATTGGTAAAATATCATTAAAAATAAATTAAATTATGTTTATGCCGCCGCTGGCGGCGGAATGGAGAGAACTATGGAACAGAAAAAACTTTATAAATCTTCGAAAGACAGAATGATATGTGGTGTATGTGGTGGAGTTGCAGAATATATTAATATTGATCCTACGGTAGTTCGATTATTATGGGTTATCTTTGGCGTATTTGGTGTTGGTATTCTTGTTTATATTGTAGCAGCAATTATAATGCCAAACTAAGAAGAATTAAAATAAGGCTGTCACATAATCATATTGTTTAAGATAAGTACGCGCCTATCTTTACGATATAAATATGTGACAGCCTTATTTTTCTATTTTGATACTTTATCAATAATCTGTGTAATTTGTTCTGGCTCAAAAGGTTTTGTTAGAAATTCGGCCGCACCATACTTGATTGCATCAACCATCTTAGTTTTTTGTCCAGCAGCTGTAATCATAACAACCTTGGAACTTGCATCAAACTCCATAATCTGTTTAAGCGCTTCCAAACCATCCATAATCGGCATGGTTATATCCATGGTAGTGATTTGCGGACGCAGTTCTTTAAACTTGTTGACTCCATCAGCCCCATTGACAGCTTCTCCAACAATTTCATGACCGTCGGCTTCTAATAAACCTCTGAGAATTTTACGTGATGTTTTAGAATCATCGACCAATAGTATCTTTGCCATTTTTATCCCCTCCTAATTTATCTCAACCTCATTATTAACTACAACAAGTAAGTCGGTCTGCGCCCCCGATATGTAGACCGGAACAACATAGATTTCTCCCTGTGATGTAATTTCTTTATTTATGTACGATAGAGGAGGTGTCATATCAATATTAATACCTTCTAAACTAAGCTTGGAAGCATATAATCCATTCGTACAATTGATAAATTCACATACTGCATCAAAAGCATCTTCGTCAACTTCAGTAAAATTCTCTTTTGCATATGGTTCAGCAATCGATAATAATTCTTTGTTTTTACAAGCGAGGCCTACAAAGATTTGGTGATCGCCAACTAATGATTGACATGACATATTACCAAAGTGATAATCCTTTACGGTATATGCCTTCTTAATCATGATTTGGTTGTCAATAAAACGTACAATATTTCTTAATACAAGAGAAATACATTCACCATAAAAAGGGATATCAACATTAACAAATACAGAAATTATTTGATCAATATCACCGGATTTGATAGAATTCAAATCCGTCTCAGAAAAATCGTTCTCCTTCTTAAAGTCGTCTAAATTTAATTCCACATCTTCCAATGTCATGATATTATTCTCGGTAAGACACTGTACAAATTTAAGATAAGGATTTCCTTGCATGTTGAGAAGGTGAGTAACTTCCTCGGAAAGTAAATAACCTTTTTCAATCGCAATATCACCAAAACGTTTATCCATTTGAGTCTGAAGCAAATTAACTTCTTCTGCTTGTTTGGTGGTCAATAATTTTTCAGCAACAGCAATTAAACCTAGTTTAACCCGAGCATTACGCTGTTGTTTCATAACATCTTCAAATTGTGATTGAGAAATTTTATTCTTTCCTACTAAGTAATTCCCAAAATATTGCCCGAACATAGTATTTCTCCTTTCGTAATCCAAGACTATTTGATAGTATCATAATCTTCTATTCATTTATCCCATTAAGATTTATAGTCTCTTGTATTACGTATTAACGGAGTAATTATAAAAGAATACATATATACATATAATACAACAAAATGTGGGAAAAATATAGTGCTAAATTTAAAAAAATTACATATTTTTTCATATATAATGATGACAAGTATGACCAACTATGATAAAGTAATCATAAGTTAAGATGGAAAAACGCAGGAGGCCTAAATGAAGACAATAATTGAGATAATAACAGATGAAGTGAAAAAAGCCTTTATAGAAAAAGGGTATGAAGAAAAATATGGTATGGTAACACTATCCAATCGCCCTGATCTTTGCCAGTATCAATGCAATGGAGCACTTGCAGCTGCAAAACAATATAAAATTGCACCGATAAAAATTGCCGGCGAGATTGTAGAGCTCTTAGAGGACAACAATGCCTTTAAAGAAATTACGGCACTTATGCCCGGATTTATTAATATTACACTGAGTGAGCAATTTCTTTCTGAGTTTCTGAATGAAATGAATAAAGCAGAGAATTTTGGTCTTGAAAAAGAAGCCAAACCACAGACTATTATCATTGATTACGGTGGACCAAATATTGCCAAGCCATTACATGTAGGACATATGCGTTCTGCTATTATTGGTGAGAGTTTAAAAAGATTATTGCGCTACATGGGTAATCAAGTTATCGGTGATGCTCATCTTGGCGACTGGGGTCTGCAGATGGGTCTTGTTATTGAAGAATTAAAGAGAAGAAAACCAGAGTTAGTTTATTTTGATGAAAATTATACAGGAGATTATCCCAAAGAAGCTCCTTTTACGATTACAGAATTAGAAGAAATTTATCCTGTTGCCAGCGAATATTCCAAAAGCAATCCGGAGTTTAAAGAGGAAGCGAAGAATACCACATTCCTTTTGCAAAATGGTCACAGAGGATATACTGCAATATGGAATCATATGCTTGAAGTTTCCGTTACTGATCTTATGAAGATTTACAAGACTTTAAATGTTTCCTTTGACTTATGGAAGAAGGAAAGTGATGCGCAAGTTTATATTCCTGATATGATACAATACTTCAAAGACAATGAATATACCAGAATAAGTGAAGGCGCTTTAGTTGTTGATGTCAAGGAAGAGACGGACACGAAAGAAATTCCTCCTTGTATGATTTTAAAGACAGACGGAGCAACCCTCTATAATACAACGGACTTAGCTACCATTGTGGAGCGTATGAAGTTATTTTCGCCGGATCGTATTATTTATATCACGGATAAAAGACAAGATCTCTACTTTGAGACAGTATTCCGTTGTGCGAAAAAGACGAAGCTAGTCGAGGACAGCACAAAATTATCCTTTATCGGATTTGGTACGATGAATGGAAAAGACGGCAAGCCATTTAAAACCAGAGATGGTGGTGTTATGCGTCTTGAGAATTTAATAAAGAGTGTTAGTGATGAAGTGTATCAAAAAATCATGGAAAATCGCAATGTAGAGGAAGCAGAAGCTAGAGTTACCGCAGCAAAAATAGGGTTAGCAGCTTTGAAATACGGTGATTTATCGAATCAAGTAGCAAAGGATTATGTGTTTGATGTGGAACGCTTTACTTCCTTTGAAGGTGATACCGGCCCATATATTTTATATACAATTGTAAGAATTAAATCCATATTGGCAAAATATCAGGAACTTAAGAAAACAAATGAAGTTGCGTTCATTGAAGCCGCAACATCAACGAGTGAAGTTCAATTGATGCTTGAATTAACAAGGTTTAATGAGGCTATTTATAGCGCCTATGAGGAATATGCGCCACATAGGATATGCCAATATATTTATAATTTATCGAATGCACTTAATAGCTTTTATCATGAAAATAAAATCATATCCGAGGAGGATGAGAAGAAACAATCTTCTTGGATTACGCTGATTACTTTAGTAAATGGGATTCTAAATACATGCATTGATTTATTAGGAATAGAAGCGCCTGAAAGAATGTAGGCTTAGATAAAACAGACAGAGGTGATAAAATGTTTGTAAAAAGGACAGCAGAGCTTAAGTCGCTTGAGGAACAATATGCGTCTTCCGAAAGTAATTTAGTTATATTATATGGAAGAAAAGGAACAGGTAAGACAAGCTTATTAACTGAGTTTATTAGTGATAAAGAGGATGCTTATTATTATCTAGGAGTGGAATGCGAGGGGGAAATGCAACTTCTTCGTATGAATAATCAGTTGGTTGATTCTCCTTCAAATGGAAGCGAAAAGCTTGATTTTGCAGAATTATTTTATTCTTTGCTTCAGAGACATCAACAAAAATCGATTATTATTCTGGATGAATTTCATTTCATTATGAAGAATAGTCCGAATTTTGTAGATGCCATTAATGTAATAAAAACCACAAATTCTTCGGTTATGTTAATCTTATGTAGCTCCTCCATCCGGTGGGTGGAAAATGATATGATTCCATGTATGGGAGCATTTGCGACTTATATCACTTCTTATCTTAAGCTGAAAGAATTTACTTTTATGGACTTTGTTAATCGCTTTCCCAATGCGTCTACTGAAACGTGTATTTATATCAGTGCCATTCTTGGTGGTGTGGCAGAGTATCTAGATTATTGGAAGGAAAACCTTAGTACAAAAGAAAATATAGAACAAATATTTCTGAATAAAAACAGTAGATTATTTCAAGAACCTGGACAGTTTCTAAAATCTGAACTTCGAGAACCGGCTGTTTACAACACAATACTATCTTCACTTGCAGATGGCTATTGGAAGCTCAATGATTTGCATGCAAGAACTGGATACTCGAGGGCCAAAATTAGTGTTTATCTAAAGAATTTAATCCAATTAGATTTTGTAGAAAAACTATTACCTTTTGATGAGACTGGAAAAGAAAATGTGCAAAAGGGACTTTATCGGATCAAGGATAATTACCTTAGCTTTTGGTATCGTTTTGTATTTCCAAACCTTTCGGAATTAATGCAGGGTAAGGTGTCAGAAGTATATGAACTTAAAATTGAACCATTCTTAGATGAATATGTAAGAGAATATTATTCAAATGTGTGTATGGAATTTCTTAAATTGATGAATCAATATCAGAGAATGCCAGAAACATTCTTATGGTGGGATCGATGGTATGGAAAAAATGGAACGATTGATGTTCTTGCAAAAGCGGAGAACGGTAAAACCTTGGTAGGCAAATGTATCTGGGAAGAGAGAGTAATGGATTTCTATGAGTATGAGACCCTGCTTTCGCTGTCTAAAGAAGCTGGAGTGACATTAGATTATTGTTATTTGTTTTCAAAAAAGGGTTTTTCGGAAGAATTATACCTTTTTGCCAAAGAAAATGATGATATAAAATTAGTTAGTTTAAATGATCTATAGGAAGAAGGAATTAGTATGTATCGTTTAGTTTCTAAATTAGTTATCTATCGAAATCTTGGAAAAGACTGTCTTTTATTTCAATTAGCAGATCTGATTGAGGATTTTGAAAATATTGCAGGAAATGAAGATAGTAAGAATAAAAGTCAGAAGGAAAAAATCACTGCAAGAATCTATACGTTAATGAATGAGTTATTGGACATAGCAACAGAAAATGGTTTTGATACCAACTTATGGCATAATTATCTAGCTTATCTATTGGCTAGTAACGAGAACCCCTTCAGCATTACTTGCGAAAAGGTTGGTGAAAAGGATGGTTCTGTGAACCAATTTGCCAAAGCTGATTTTAAAATCTTTAAAGCATTATTTGATTACGATTTTGAATCACTGGAGAAGGAATTAGATATAAATTGCTTTACTGTTATTACAAACTACAAAGCGATTGTAAAAAGTGGAAAATCGTATAATAAGAATGTCAGTGATAAAGTAAAAATGTTAAGCCATAAAATCAATGAGGCCAAGGATGAAAATGAAATTTTTGCAATTGTAACCGACTTTTATAAGGACTATGGTGTTGGTAAGTTTGGCCTTAATAAAGCATTTCGAATCAAACAAGAGAATGGACAAGCTATTATTTTCCCAATTACCAATACAGAAGAGATTATGCTTTCTGATTTGGTTGGGTATGAGATTCAAAAGAAAAAACTTGTTGATAATACAAAAGCTTTTGTGGAGGGGAATAAAGCAAACAATGTACTGCTCTTTGGAGATAGTGGTACGGGTAAGTCTACTAGTGTCAAAGCAATTCTTAACGAATATTATCATAAAGGACTTCGAATGATTGAAATCTATAAGCATCAATTTCAAGATTTATCTACGGTCATCGCCCAGATTAAAAATAGAAATTATAAGTTCATCATCTACATGGATGATTTATCTTTCGAGGAATTTGAGATAGAATATAAGTACCTAAAAGCAGTCATTGAAGGTGGTCTAGAGACAAAACCGGACAATGTATTAATTTATGCAACTTCAAATAGGAGGCATCTCATTCGAGAAACCTGGAATGATCGTTCTGATATGGAAAAGACGGACGAGTTACATCGCTCAGATACGATGCAAGAAAAGCTTTCCTTGGTGGCGCGATTTGGTATCACCATCAATTTCTCTGCACCAGGAAAGAAGGACTACCTGGAAATTGTAAAGAATTTATCCAAGCGTAATAAGAACATACATTTATCAGAGGATGAACTATGTGAAGAGGCTAATAAATGGGAGCTTAGTCATGGTGGCATGTCAGGTCGTACAGCGCAACAGTTTATTAATTATCTTGAAGGCCAAAGCAAATAATATTTGGCTGACTTTTCTGACTGTCGGGATGTTAACTGGTCGTATCGAACGAAAGGTTGATGCTAAAAATCATCCCTGACAGACAGAAAATGGGATTAACTTAATTAAACTCTAGGTCACTGTATTAAAAGTTGCTGGAGTTTTTGGAATGCTCTTGGACAAAAGAAAGAAGGGGTTTGAAGATGGATAAGTATAGAATATTAGTTAAGGGTATCTTAAAAAGTGGTGACAAATATTTAGTTGTGAAAAAGTGGTATGATGATCGTATTTTGGATCCGTATCAATGGGAATTTGTAACTGGAGCGCTCGACTTTATGGAGGCACCGGACAAAGCTGTGATTCGCCAAATATTTGAACAAACTGAAATAGCTGCGATGATTGATAGAATCCTCTATACTTGGTCCTTTATGACCGGCGATGTATTTAATATTGGAATCAGTTACTTATGCATTGCCTCAAATGATGAAGTTCTTCTTTCAGAAGAGTTAGATGATTACAGCTGGATTAAGAGAGAGCAATTTGTTGAATACATTGATAAAAAAGTATTAGAAGACATTGAAAGGGTAGAATTATAATATCCTCGGAAGGTGGAAAGCAGTTGTTTACTTTAATTAAAAATGGGTATCTCATAGATCCTGCATCTAACATCGAAGGTATCTATGATGTGTTAATTCAAGATAATGTAATAAAAAAGGTTTCACATACGATTGCGATTGAGGAAATAACAGATAGTAATAGCGATGCTACGAGCCAAATGACTGTGATTGATGCGACAGGTAAGTATGTTATGCCAGGCTTTATTGATTTGCATGTGCATTTGAGGGAGCCTGGATTTGAATATAAAGAGACAATAAAGACCGGCTCGATGGCGGCAGCAGCAGGTGGATTTACCTCCATTTGTCCAATGCCGAATACAAAGCCGGCTACGGATTGCCCTAAGATGATACGATTGGTATTAAACAAGGCAGAGGAAGAAGCAATAGTTCAAATTCTTCCAATTGGTGCGGTGACGATAGGACAGATAGGTCAGGAATTGGCGGATATCGAGGGCATGGTAAAAGCAGGTGCGGTTGCCATTAGTGAAGATGGTAAGTCCGTTATGGATACAACTCTTTACGCAGAGGGAATGAAGCAAGCTGCAAAGAATGGAATTCCGGTTTTTGCTCATTGTGAGGATAAAAGTCTGGTAGGAAACGGTGTCATGAATGCAGGCGACAAAGCTAAAAAGCTTCAGCTTGCTGGCATTAGTAATGCGGTAGAAGACATCATTGTTGCAAGGGATATCTTACTTGCGAAGGAAACAGGGGTCAGATTACATCTATGTCATTGCTCCACCAGGGATAGTGTAAAAATGATAGCAATGGCAAAACATGCGGGACTAAAAGTCACTGGTGAGGTATGCCCACATCATTTTTCGATGACAGAGGATGACATCCAAAGTGATGACGCTAATTATAAGATGAATCCTCCCCTGAGAACTTCAGAGGATGTTCAGGCACTGAAGGAAGCACTTCGAGATGATATTATTGATGTGATTGCAACGGATCATGCGCCCCATTCAGAAGAGGAAAAGGCGAAGTCCATCAAAGATTCACCTTTTGGAATTGTTGGACTTGAGACAGCGTTTGCACTCACTATGACGGAGCTTGTGAAGACTGGATATTTATCGCCAAAGCAAATGGTTGAAAAGTTAAGTGTTAATCCAGCTAGAATTCTTGGAATAGATCGTGGTTGCCTAGGAGAAGGAAAGATAGCTGACTTAGTTATTGCCGGGATTAAGGAAGAATATCTCATTGATAAGAATGCTTTCTTTTCAAAAGGCAAGAATACACCCTTCCATGGAAAGAAAGTGGTAGGAAGAGTTGAATATACCGTTGTTGCCGGAAAGTTAGTTTACGAGTACCATAATTCATATTAATAATATAAGCTTGGAGGAAAAATAGATGATTAACAAATTAATTCAGAAAATCGAACAGCAGAAAGCACCACTTGTAGTTGGGCTAGACCCAATGCTTGAGTTTATTCCTAAACAGATATTAGAAAAAGCATATAGTGAAAAGGGTGAGACTTTAGAAGGTGTTGCAGAAGCAATTTGGCAATTTAATAAAGGAATTATTGATGCAACTTATGATTTGATTCCGGCAGTAAAACCACAGATCGCAATGTATGAACAGTTTGGAATTGAAGGCTTGAAAGTATATAAACAAACAGTGGACTATTGTAAGAGTAAAGACTTGGTAGTAATTGGTGATATAAAGCGCGGTGATATTGGTTCTACCTCGGCAGCATATGCGACTGGACATCTTGGTAAAGTAACAGTTGGTGGAAAAGAGTATCGTGGCTTTGATGAGGATTTTATTACGGTAAATCCGTATTTTGGTTCGGATGGTATGCTTCCATTTATTGATGTTTGTAAGGAAGAGGATAGGGGATTATTTATTCTTGTTAAAACCTCTAATCCATCTAGTGGCGAGTTCCAAGATCAACTAGTTGATGGTAAGCCGTTATATGAACTAGTTGGAAAGAAAGTGGCAGAATGGGGAGAACTTCATATGGGTAATGCCTATAGCTATATTGGAGCCGTTGTTGGTGCAACCTATCCGGAGATGGGTAAAATTCTGAGAGAACTTATGCCAAAAACCTATATCTTAGTACCTGGTTATGGTGCTCAAGGTGGCAAGGCAGAAGATTTGGTACATTATTTTAACAAGGATGGACTTGGTGCGATTGTAAACTCCTCTAGGGGAATTATTGCAGCTTATAAGCAAAAAGGGTACGAAAAATTTGGAGCCATATCATATGCGGATGCTTCAAGACAAGCAGTAATTAATATGAGAGAAGATTTAAAGCAGGCATGGTGTAAAAAATAAAGAAAATTTAACATGTAAAAATAGTCTTATAAGTAAATTGTAGTATTACTTTCAATATGTAATAAAATAAAAAAGAAAAGCCACAAACAAGCTTTGGAATGAAACCAGTGCTAGTTTGTGGCTTTTCTTTTTGAAGTATTTTTTAATTCATATAAATCCATTTGATAAACGTTATTTAACTAACATTTCTCTGGTTCATCATATTCTACACCGAATAGGTCCACGGTAAGCTTTTTTATAACCTGTGGTTCCACTGGAGCATCAGAATATCCTGTTTTAGTATCTGCGATTTTATTTACCACTTCCATGCCTTCTGTTATTTTACCAAAACCAGCATAAGAGCCATCCAAATGTGGCGAATCCTTATGCATGAGGAAGAACTGGGAGCCGGCAGAGTTTGGCATCTGGGATCTAGCCATGGAGATAACACCTGCTGTATGTGTTAGGTTGTTTGGGAAACGGTTACTGGAGAACTCTCCCTTGATGGAATAACCTGGTCCACCCATTCCGGTGCCATCCGGACAGCCGCCTTGAATCATAAAGCCCTTGATGACTCTATGAAAAATAAGCCCATCATAATAGCCTTTCTTTACTAAAGAAATAAAGTTTTTCACTGTGTTTGGTGCAATTTCAGGATACAATTCTAATTTAATGATGTCTCCATTTTGCATTTCAATTGTTACTAAAGGGTTAGTGTTTGCCATATTTGCTTCCTCTCAATCATAATTTTTGAAATTCGTAAGACGATGCCTTTTTAGCAAGGCCTTTGTTGAGTAAATATAACATAGTAAGAAAATTGTGTCAAGGGAGCTTATAGAGTTACGAAAGGATATCAACCATTTAATAGATACTTCCGCTATCAATTAAATTCGAATATTGAAGAATTTTTACTTGAAAATTGGTAGGAGATACTATATTGTTAATACAATAAGGAAAAATTTACTAGTATGAAAAGCTGTGGGTATTTGAAATAACCTTGAAGGGCGAGGGTGAACATGGAAGATATTTTGCAAGTAAGTCATTTGGAAAAGAAATTTGGTTTAGTTAAGGCAGTTGATGATATTAGCTTTACTATCAAAAAAGGAGAACTCTTTGGCTTTTTGGGGGTTAATGGTGCGGGCAAATCAACCACGATTAATATGCTCTGTACTTTGTATGCACCAAGTGGGGGAGCCGCTTCCGTTTGTGACTATGAGATAGGAAAGAATAATCAAAATATTCGCAAGAAAATTGGGGTTGTCTTTCAAGAAAATAGTTTAGATGGCAGATTAACGATCAAACAGAATTTAATCACCAGGGGATATCTTTATGAGAAAGATCATAAAAAAATTATAAGTAATCTTAAAATGGTGTGTGATATTTTAGATATTGGTTCCTTACTCTCCAGAAATTTCATGGATCTATCGGGTGGTCAGAAGAGACGATGTGAGCTCGCCAGGGCGCTTATGAACCAACCAGAGATATTGTTTTTAGATGAACCCACAACTGGTCTTGATCCTCAGACTAGAAGGATGGTTTGGAGTAGTGTGGAACAGCTAAGAAAAGAACGCGAGATGACCATTTTCTTAACCACACATTATATGGAGGAAGCGGCAAGGGCACAGCATATCGCAATCATAGACCGCGGTAAGATTGTCGCGGATTCTACGCCATCTATATTAAAAGAAACCTATGCAAGAGACCGTATCCGACTAGTTGCAGCTGATTATGAGAAGGTGGTTGAGATAATCCAAAGATATCAGCTTGAATATAAGAACAAAAGTAATCATATGAGTATTACAATCCCTGACACACTTTCTTCTATCCCTATTCTACAGGAATTAAAACCATGGATTTCTTCTTTTGAGGTTATTCAAGGTACTATGGATGATGTATTTATCAATATTACGGGGAAACAGCTTCAGGAAGAATAGGCGAATAAATACAAAAATAAGGAGGTATTTCATTGAATACATTATTTGTATTGATTAGAAGAAATATATTGGTTTATAGTAAAAATAGAGCAAACATCTTTTTTTCCTGTCTATCCATGATTATTATTATTGGGCTTATGCTAGTTTTTTTGGGAGATGTGAATATCAATATCATAACAGGATTATTATATGATATGGATCAAAAGCTTATTGGCGCAAATCTTAATCCTGCACAATTGGTGGCAGGAAGCAGGAACGCAGCTCTTGACGTTTTAAACTCCAGAAATTTAGTGATGTCAATTGTGATTGCAGGTATTACTGTGGTAAATGGTGTTACTGTGTCCTTGGGAGTCGTAGGTAGGATGATTGAGGATGAAGAAAATAAACGATTAACAAGCTTTTTTATCTCCCCAATTTCTCGGGCAACATTGGTTTTAGGCTATATAATGGCTGCCTTCATTGTAAGTGTTCTATTTAGTACTGCAACTGTAATTCTCTCGGAGGCATTTTTACTTGTAACTGGTGGTACCGTTTTATCATTAAATCAAACAGTCAAGGTATTCGGGCTTATCTTGCTAAATTCATTTTCAGCCACCTGTATGATGTTTTTCTTTTCTGTCTTTATACATACCATAAGTGCTTTCTCCGGATTAAGTACAATTATTGGAACCTTAGTTGGATTTATTGCCGGTATCTATCTGCCAATGGGCATGTTGCCAAAGACAGTTGCTAAAGTACTTGTGATTTTCCCGATTTGCTCAGGAAGTGCATTGATGAGGGAGGCATTTACAGAGAAAGCAATCACGGATACATTTGCGGGTCTTCCGCTTGAGGCACTTGATAAGTATCGAGAGTACATGGGAATTACGCTGAAATTTGGTGATAAGGAAATAACGTATTTAATGCAATTACTCATTTTACTCGGTAGCGGTATAATATTAATTGCATTATCCGCTTTTCTATTAAGAAATAAAAATGTAAGAGACCGTTAAGTCAATGACAAGGGGCTGTTTTGCGACAGCCTCTTGTCATATCCAATTATTTTATTATCGGGTAGAGAACGAAGTAGCCTTCCCGGGATGAGCGCTATCAGAAAATATTGTATTTTGTATAGAGGTTGGATATAATGAGGTAAGAAATGGTAAGTATTTTATTATAATAAGATTCAATGAGTATAGCACAATAACAAGAAGGAGGAAAAGAAACGAAATGGGTGAGATTTATACATTTGGCGTTAAGACAGGACAAAAAACTGCTATGATTGACATTACAAAAGAAGTGCAAAATGCGGTCAGAGAAAGTGGAGTAAAACATGGTATTTGCGTTGTGTTTGTTCCGCATACGACAGCAGGGATAACGATTAATGAGAATGCAGATCCAGATGTGGTGCGTGATTTTATGATGGAGATAAACAAAATAGTTCCTTCCTCTGATGGATATCAACACAGTGAGGGGAATTCTGGGGCCCATATTAAATCTAGCATGATGGGCTTTTCAGAGACAATTATCATTGAAGATGGCAGACTACTTCTTGGAACATGGCAGGGAATTTACTTTTTGGAGTATGATGGACCACGAATTCGTAAGGTCCATGTCAAAGTGATTGAGGGATAGACGTTAATAATGAAGATAAAACAGAAAGAAAATCATTATAATTATGGAGCAAAGTTTAATAATTATACCTTGTGACAATTTAAAATATAGGATATAATGTACAAGAAAAAAGTCGATACAAACCTGTAAGTAAGTTACAGGGTTGTACATTAATAGGAGATAATCGTATGGCAGTGGCAGAAAAGAAAAAGGCTGTAATTACAGAAAATACAATGATAACTGATGACATTTTTAGTGTGTGGATTGAAGCAGCAGATATTGCAAGCACAGCAAAACCGGGTCAGTTTGTTTCCCTTTATTGTGATGATAGCAGTAGCTTACTTCCAAGGCCAATCAGTATTTGTGAAATTGATAAAGAAAAAGGAAGAGTAAGGCTTGTTTATCGTGTCGTTGGAAAGGGAACAAAAGAGTTTTCCCTGCGAAAGGGAAAAGATACACTTACTGTAATGGGACCTTTGGGGAATGGATTTACATTGGAAGGCAAAAAGGCAATATTGATTGGAGGAGGAATTGGAATACCACCAATGTTGGAGCTTGCAAAACAATTAACTTGTGAAAAACAAATTGTATTAGGATATCGCGATGTAACCTTCCTTGAAGAGGAATTTGAAGCCTATGGTAAGGTTTATCTTGCAACTGAGGATGGAAGCAAAGGAACAAAGGGTAATGTCATCGATGCAATCAAGGCAAATTCACTTGATGCAGATATTATCTTTGCGTGTGGACCAACACCAATGTTAAAAGGGATTAAAGTATATGCTAAAGAGAAAGGCATTAGAGCACAACTGTCATTAGAGGAAAGAATGGCATGTGGAATAGGTGCTTGCCTTGGATGTGTATGTAAAACGAAGGATATAGATCATCACAGCAATGTGAATAATAAAAGAATCTGTAAGGATGGCCCGGTCTTTGATTCAGAAGAGGTGGAACTATGAATACAACAGTAATGCTTGCAGGAATGACCTTTAAGAATCCGGTAACCACGGCTTCAGGAACATTTGGATCAGGGATGGAATATAGCGATTATGTTGATCTATCAAGACTTGGAGCAGTAACAACCAAGGGCGTTTCCAATATTCCGTGGGTAGGTAATCCAACGCCGAGAATAGCGGAAACTTATGGCGGAATGTTGAATGCAATCGGATTACAAAACCCAGGTATTGAAGTATTTATTGAGCGGGATATTCCATTTTTAAGAAAATACGATACAAAGATTATTGTCAATGTGTGTGGTAAAAGTGTGGAAGATTACTGTGAAGTAGTGGAACGCTTAGCTGATTGTGATGTTGATATGCTGGAAATTAATATTTCCTGCCCTAATGTTAAGGAGGGCGGTATTGCTTTTGGACAAGACCCAAAGTGTGTTGAAGCAATTACCTCGCAGCTAAAGAAACGAGCAAAGCAACCAATTATCATGAAGCTTAGTCCCAATGTAACAAACATCACAGAGACTGCAAAGGCAGCAGAGGCAGGTGGTGCGGATGCACTTTCTTTAATCAATACCCTAACAGGAATGAAAATTGATATTCATAAAAAGGCATTTTTATTGGCGAATAAAACCGGTGGTTTATCAGGCCCAGCGATAAAGCCGGTAGCTGTCCGCATGGTATACCAAGTAGCAAATGCGGTGAAGCTTCCTATCATTGGTATGGGAGGAATCAGCAATGCCGAGGATGCACTTGAATTTATCTTGGCAGGTGCGAGCATGATAGCCGTTGGAACTGCAAACTTTGTGAATCCAACTGCTACTTTGGAGATTGTAGAAGGCATTGAAGCATATATGAGGAAGTATAAAATTTTAGATATTAATGATTTAATTGGGTGCGTAAAGTAATAAATAACTTCCATGTAAGTGTAGAAGTGAAATAATACGTTATCTTATTATTCAAAAAAGGTTAATTAAGATTTTGATTAATATGATACTTTGGGTATGATAAAATAGATTTAGTATGAATTATGTAGTTGATATGATATAATGAAGAGAGTAGCAGGAGGAAACATATGGAGCAGTATAAGAAGGAATTTATTGAATTTATGGTAGATTGTGGAGTGTTGAAATTCGGTGATTTTACAACCAAGAGTGGAAGAAAGACACCATTCTTTGTAAACACAGGTTTCTATCGCACTGGAGCCCAGCTAAGGAAACTTGGCAAGTATTATGCAAATGCTATTTATGATAAGTTTGGACTTGAATTTGATGTGTTATTTGGACCGGCCTATAAAGGAATCCCGCTTAGTGTAGCGACTTCTATGGCAATCAGTGAGTACTATGATAAGGATATTAAATACTGTTCCAACCGTAAGGAAGTAAAAGATCACGGTGATACAGGAATTCTCCTGGGTTCTCCAATTACAGATGGAGATAAAGTGGTCATTATTGAAGATGTAACAACTGCAGGGACTTCAATTGGTGAGACAATGCCAATCCTTAATGCACAGGGTAATGTTCATGTACTTGGATTGGTAGTATCCGTAGATCGTATGGAAAGAGGACAAGGCTGCAAGAGTGCACTTTCCGAGATTGAGGAGACCTATGGTATTAAAACAACGGCAATTGTAACGATGCAAGAGGTGGTAGATCATCTGTATAACATTCCTTATAAGGACAAGATTATTATTGATGATGCATTAAAAATGGCAATAGACGCATATTATGAGCAATACGGTGTAAAATAAAAATATTTTATAGGAGGGAATGAGATGGTGGAAAAAATATATAAAACAATGAAAGCAGTAGGAATTGGAAACCTTATAATGGGAATTATTACTATAGTTCTAGGCGGTTTAACTGGAGCATTCATGATAGTAAACGGTGTTAAATTACTAAAGAAAAAATCTGATCTATTATTTTAGTTGATTGTTATGTCACTTATTTAGGCTGCCCAATAGGACAGCCTATTTTTTTTACATAAGTAGAACTAACTATTTCCAATAAGAAGAAATAAGCTTATAATTAATTTCTGACAATTAGGCGAAACAATAAGAATGGTAATAAAAATGTAAGTAATTTAAAATGGAATAATGTGTAAGAAGGTGCTAATATGAAAAGGACAGATAGACATATCACCCGAAAAAAATATACTTTGTTATTTTTCTTAATTCTTACAATCATGGTTGTATTACAAAAGTATGATAAAACCTCATCCAATCATTTATATGAAGAGCTTAAAACGACGCTAGATAGACATGAAAAGTTAATCGATTATTGTAAGGAGGAAGATAAGGTTTATGCCTTACTTAATCAAAAAGGATTGTCGACATACGGAGATTTATTTGTGGTATATAGAAAGGGAGAGGACGAAGAATGGGAACGAATCTATGACAATGATTTTAAAGATCTTAAACCATGGAAAATTGAAATAGCTGATATAGATGGGAATGGCAAGAAGGAAATCTTAATAGCGGTTTATAAAATGACTCATTTTGATAAAGAAGAAAAAAACCGCATGTTTATTTTCAATTATGATGGAGAAAAGCTATATAAAAAATGGACGGGATCTCAAATCTCAGGTATTTGGACGGATTTTTATGTAGGCGATTTATTATCGATTAAGGGAAGTGAATTAATTTTTATTGAACAAAGGGAAGATAAAAGGGAGCAAATCAATATTTATTATTGGCTTGATTTTGGGTTTGCTTTTCTGGCTTCAAGTGAAAGTTATTATGATATACAGAACCTTTCTATTACGGGAGATAACCGCATACAAATAACATGTAAAGAGGAAAAAAAGGAAGAGACGATAACGCTTATGGTCAAAGATGGAAAGATAGTAAAAACGGATTCAAAATCAAAACAAAGGAACGAGTGGGAGTAAGCTACATACAAATTTACACGCCTACATGTCTTCAAAGAAGATATTAAGCAGGCAGATGGGAGGTTTATGAAACGATTATTAAGTATTGTGCTTTGTTTATGCATCATTTTAACAGGCTGCCAACGCAATGCGAAGGATAACAGTGAGGGAAAAAACCCTGAGATAAAAGCCGAGGATGATAGTCAAAATAATGAGGTAGAACAAGAGGAGGCAAACAGTGGATTACAGCTTATGAAAATAAGTAAAGAGTGGTCCGCAGTTGAAACTCCCCCGAAAAATCAGACATTATTTACAATTCCGGCGTATGAATCAAAGGTTGCACCATACACCATAGCAAAGGATCTCTCGAATATTGTAAATATTGATCGGTTTTCTGGATTTACGAAAGAGCAAGTAACAATGTTGGTAGAGAATGGCTGTGTCGTCCTACCAAGCCAAGACACAAAGATGTTTTATGTTTATGATCGCAATGAGTATACGGGAGTTCCTAACTTCATTACTACTGATTCGGTGTTACATGCATATCACCAATTTTATGATAAGTCACTAACGAGTATTGAATCGAATTTCCTGTATGATGATCTTGAACTCATGACGAAACAGATGCTTGACAAGTCAGCCCAGCTATTTAAAGAATTAGAAGACGAGGAGTTAAAAACTCTGCAGAAGAATAATATCGTTTATTTTTTAGTGGCTAGAATGCTTATGGAACAAACTTCTAGCATTACTGCCAAGGTAGAAGATGACTTAATGGAACTTGCAAAAGAGGAATATGCTCTTATTGATAAGGCAGAAGGTATCACCCGATCGCCTTTTTTGAAAGTAGATTTTGATTATTCGCAGTTTAAAATCAGGGGACATTATACGAAAAGTGATGAACTAGGAAGGTTTTTTCGAACAATGATGTGGTTTGGAATAGCACCATATTCCCTTGTGGATGATAAGAAAGAAGTTAATTATGAAAACACGCTACAAGCTTTACTTATGACCTTTACCACATTTTTAGAATCAGAGGGAACCTGCGATGCAGAGCTTTGGTCCCATATTTTCACACCAACCAGTCAATATGTTGGTTTATCCGATGATATTAACATCTTCACGATGAATAACCTGCGTGTATCCGTTTTTGGTGATGGTGATGATCCAAATGTCTTTCATGAGGAAAAATACTATGATTTGCTGATTGAAGCTGTAAAAGCACTTCCAGAGCCAGCTATAAAGGCAAATCTCGAGTATTTAACGACACCAACGGGCAAGCAATTTCGGTTCATGGGACAAAGATATATCCTAGATAGTTATGTCCTACAGAATTTAACGGATTCTATCAATCGACCGATTCCCTCGCCACTTGATGTTATGGGTGTTATGGGAAGTGATTTAGCAGAAGAACTACTATTTAATGAATATAAACCTCAGGAAAGTTGGCCTCTATATAAAGATAAATATAAAAAGTTAGAAGAAGAGGTCTCGAATTATTCCACTGATATATGGAGCAACAACCTATATAATGGCTGGCTTTGGTCCATTAGGGAAGAACTAACTGAGTTCGATACTGCTTCTGGAATGCCATTTTTTATGACAACCAATTCCTGGAGGAACAAATCCCTCAATGCAGCACTGGGTAGTTATACAGAATTGAAGCATGATACTGTTCTATATGGAAAACAATCTATGGCAGAAATGGGCGGGCCTCTTGAATGGGAAGACCAGCATTATGTGGAACCTAACGTACCTCTTTATAGTAAGCTCTTATATCTAACAGAGTATACCATTTCTGTATTAGAAGAGAGAGGCATGATGAATGGCGACCTACTCAAAGGTGCCACGGACTATAAAACATTGTTAGAGTTATTGATTAAATGTTCCGTAAAAGAACTTAGAAATGAAACCTTAACAGAGGAAGAAAATCAACAGCTTCTTTGGTATGGCGGAAAACTTGAGAATATTTCAGAATCTTTTTTGGCTGGGATGGTAGGAAGTGTAGAAAGTATAGAATTAAGTGATATGCTTGTTACCGATATTGCATCATATCAGAACAGTTATCTTTCGTTAGGAACAGGATATTTTGATCATATCTATGTAGTGGTACCTATTGATGGTAAATTGTATTTATCTAGAGGTTCTGTTTATTCCTATTATGAATTTACAAGTAATGAACGCCTAACGGACGAAGAGTGGTGGGCTCAAAATGGATTAAGTACGGTTAACGGAGATTACGCCGATTATCTTGAAATAGCAGAGCCATCAAAAGATTTACCGAAACAACCATCGTGGGTTGAAACTTTCAAAACAGATAGCAATAACGTTGAAGTGAAAAGCTTAGAAGTGAATTGGGATGAGTTAACTGAATAAGGATTCTAGTCAACCAGGTAATTTGGATCATAGAATAATTCTTAGTAAATGGGGTATTATTTAGGGAAGATAGAAAGGACGTGTTCAATTTGAAAATACCTAACCATATAGGAATTATTCCGGATGGGAATAGAAGATGGGCGAAGAATCAGGGCCTTGGACTAGAGCAAGGGTATGATTACGGTTTGAAACCCGGGCTTGAACTTTTAAGGCTTGCAAAGAAAATAGGCGTGAAAGAAATAACTTATTATGGTTTTACTGTTGATAATTGTAAGAGACCGACTGTGCAACAGATTGCTTTTAAAAAGGCGTGTGTTGACGCAATTAATATAATATCCTCAGAAGGGACATCGCTACTCGTTGTTGGTAATACAAAATCAAAATGTTTTCCGAAAGAGCTTTTGCCTTTTACTGAAAGAACGGATATCAAGGGTGGTGGAATTAAGGTTAACTTTCTTGTCAATTATGGGTGGGAGTGGGATTTGTCAAATATAGATTCTTCCAAATCTTCTGGGAAACCAATAATAGATCAATTGAATTCTCATGATATTTCTAGAATAGACTTAATTATTCGCTGGGGCAATATGCGAAGGCTGTCTGGTTTTCTCCCCATTCAATCCGTCTATTCTGATTTTTATGTTGTTGATGAGATGTGGCCTGACTTTTGTCCGGAGCATTTGAATCAGGCCTTCGAATGGTATAATTATCAAGATGTTACTTTAGGTGGATAATATAAATATGGAGCCCACGTTCAACCCCTTTGAAAGAAGTGAGTTGAACGTGAGGCTTTTTCGTAATGCGAATGTAATACTGTTATAAAAGAAAGCATGGATTTTTTAATCGAAAAACAGTATAATAAATTGGATGTCAAATGAAAGTTATGACATTCAGTTTTGAAGTAGATTTTCGGAGGAGATTTTGAGAAGAAAACGATTGTATCAAATAATTATATTATTTCTACTCTGCTTAACTTTCATACCGGGCCACGCTGGGGCTTCAGATACCCAATCAATTCGGGTTGGACTAAAAAGTTTATACAAAGATAAGGCGAGTATCATTTTAAAGAATACGAAAGTTGAGATTGGTTATAGTCTAGATAATACCTTTACGGGAGAAGCTACACTAGAAAGTAGCACTGGTTTCAAATTCACACCAGCAACAGGGTATTATTATATACTTGATAAAAATTATAAGCTTTATCAAGATGCGAAAAAGGTTGCTACAACGTTAAAGGAGTTGGGAGTGGACGCTTATCCAGTGGTAAGCCATCAGAAAACATGGAGTGTCTATGTTGGTGGAAGTGCAACAAAAAGCACAGTAGAAGCACAGTATAGGAAGGCAAAGGGACGTTTCGGATTTACTTATTCAAGTATCTTCGCAGACAATGACTATAGAATTAAGGTGGTTGGCGAGCAGGATACCTTTCTTATTGATGTGAATAATAAAAAAGCATATCCACAAATTTCAGCTAAGAGTAAAAACTCCTCTGGTGTGACCGTTCTTGATTTAGGAACGAGGCAATATCGAGGAAGAATTGAAATAGGACGATATCAAAGTAATCAGCTTACCGCTGTAAATATTGTTCCAATTGAAGAGTATCTTTATGGCGTAGTACCTTGTGAGATGGTTAGTTCGTGGCCTCTCGAAGTCTTAAAGGTGCAGGCTGTCTGTGCCAGAAGCTATGCGATAAGGAATGCTGGCTATCGATGTTCTTCTAATGCGAACCATGCTTATACGATGGATGATACTACTAGCAGTCAGGTCTATAAAGGCTATTTGGCAGAGATTTATGGGACAACCCGTGCGGTGAAAGAAACATCGGGAGAAACCGTCTGCTATAATAATCAAATTATAGCGCCCTATTATTATTCTACGAGTGGTGGTAAGACTGAGAACGTCGAAGATGTTTGGAGTATGACAAAGCCATATCTTAGAAGTGTACCTGATTTATTCGAGCTAGAGCCAGAAAGGCAACCTTGGATAGTAAGGCTCACAAAGTCTGAAATTGTGTCGAAGCTTTCTGCTAAGGGCATTAAGATAGGCACATTCAAAAATATATTTCCAGAGATTATCACTGGATCAGGAAGAGTATACTCCCTAAAAATTCAAGGAACGACGAGTAGTACCACATTACAAAGTGATACCATTCGAAGTATTTTATCCCTAGATAGTACCAAATTTAAGGTTATACAGTATGCAGATAATCCGGATAAGGTAGTAATGAGGGGCGTAAATGGCACGAAAACCGAGAAGATTAGCAATTGCTACACCATTGATGGCAATTATCGCGTTCAGAAGGCAAGCTCTAGTTTAGATCAATATGTGGTAATAAGTGAGGACAATTTAACCAACTTTCCACGTATCGCACCGCAGAAGAAAGATACGATTTATTTTGCAGGACAAGGTTATGGACACGGTATCGGTATGAGCCAATCTGGAGCGAAGGGAATGGCAAAAGCAGGATTTACATACAAAGAAATATTGGAATACTATTATGTAGGCGCAGTAGTAAGGTGATAAATTAAAAATGAAGTCTTAATGATATGGATAATAAATTAGGCAACGAACAGACCTTTTATAGATAGAACAATAGATCGTTATAGTCTTAGAGATAGACAGATAGGAGATAACATGAAACGACAGGATTTTTATTATGATTTACCGGAGGATTTGATTGCACAAGATCCATTACAGGATCGCTCGAGCTCAAGATTGCTTGTTTTGGATAAGAAAACAGGGGCTACAAAACATCAAATATTTAAAGAAATTACACAATATTTAAATAAAGGGGACTGTCTGGTAATTAATAACACCAAGGTAATACCTGCTAGATTAATTGGAGAAAAGTTGAGAGATGAAATGAATAACTCTAAAAAGCAGGAAGATAAAAATGAAACAGAAGTCGTACGTGGTGCGAAGATAGAATTATTACTTTTAAAAAGAAGAGAGAAGGACATCTGGGAGACACTAGCAAAGCCCGGAAAGAAGGCAAAACCAGGTACAAAAATTAGCTTTGGAGATGGATTATTAATTGGTGAAATAATTGATGTAGTGGAGGAAGGAAATCGCCTTGTTCAGTTTACTTATGAAGGGATTTTCGAAGAGATTTTAGATCAATTGGGGCAGATGCCACTACCACCGTATATCACACATGAGCTTGCAGATAAGAATAGGTACCAAACAGTTTATGCAAAATACGAGGGTTCTGCTGCGGCACCAACGGCTGGGCTTCATTTTACAAAAGAGTTATTGGCAGAGATAGAAGCGATGGGAATTACAATAGCAAATGTCACCTTACATGTTGGGCTAGGAACCTTTCGACCGGTAAAAGTTGATAATATTCTGGAACATCATATGCATACAGAGTATTATCAGGTAAATGAGGAAGAAGCTAAAAAGATAAATGAAACAAAGAGGAATGGCGGAAGAGTTATTTGTGTAGGGACGACAAGCTGTAGAACGGTAGAGTCCTCTGCGGATGAAAATGGAGTGGTAAAAGCAGGGAGTGGAGATACTTCTATCTTCATTTATCCGGGGTATACGTTTAAAGTTTTGGATGCTTTGATCACAAATTTCCATTTACCAGAATCTACCTTAATGATGTTGGTTTCTGCCTTAGCAGGGAGAGAACATGTCATGGCAGCTTATGGAGAAGCGGTAAAAGAACGATATCGTTTCTTTAGCTTTGGAGACGCTATGCTAATTCAATAATAAAAAATATAAGTAGTTGGGGGTGGAGAGAGTGAAGAAACTGTTATATCCTCAATATAATCGTAGTAATCTAAATATTATGGCTACTATTATGCACTATTATGGAGTGAAAACCGAGTATCCGTGCATTCCAGAGCTCGCGCAGGTATTAGAAGGTAATTATCGTAATATTGTCATGATGGTATTTGACGGCATGGGAATGGACATGCTAGAGAAAAACTTAAAGAAAGAGGATTTCTTAAGAAAGCATATGCTTTCTGAGGTAACCTCTGTATATCCGTGTACCACAACTGCAGCAATGAGTGCTTTCTACTCTGGCTTATCACCGAATGAGCATGGTTGGATTGGGTGGTCCTTATACTTTAGAGAGTATGCGAGATGCATAGATACATTTACTAATAGGGATAGCTTTACCGGAGAAATTGTAGGGAAGCATTCTGCTGCCAATAGGCTCATGCCTTATCCGTTCGCTGTTGATCAAATAGAGCAAGTAACGAATCATAGAATAACCAGTTATATGATTAATCCAGAAGGGATTGTAAATCATAATGCTTGCGCCAGCCAAAATGTACCTTCGGTAGCTGCTTTATGTACGAGGGTAACACAGCTTAGTAAGGGAAATAATCAATTTATATTTACCTATTGGCCCGAACCAGATACAACCATGCATAGGACTGGCTGTTATTCCATAGAATCACAGAAAATAGTGATGAGTTTTAACAGACAGATTGAAGATATGTGTAAGAATCTTTGTGATACCCTCGTGATTATTACTGCTGATCACGGTCTTACCGATATTGAGCAGACAATTTACATTAATGAGATACCAGAGCTTGACGAGTGCCTAATTATGCCACCTTTTATTGAGCCAAGAGCAGCTTCCTTTTATGTGAAGCCCGATAAGAAGCAAGTATTTAAGGAACGCTTTCTAAAATATTTTGAAGAGGACTATATTCTACTTACCAAAGAAGAAGTAT
>Ga0209511_1000518_pt1 | contig 39172 bp, 29 predicted proteins | sample SSSSmetaG_FD_184141 | JGI IMG/M metagenome (GOLD analysis project Ga0209511, IMG submission 184141) | Glacier valley bacterial and archeal communities from Borup Fiord, Nunavut, Canada, to study Microbial Dark Matter (Phase II) - ​SSSS... | ecosystem: Environmental > Aquatic > Freshwater > Ice >... | reverse complement strand
ATGGCCAGTTTTGCTTCATCTTTTAGATGGACATTACCTTGACATGGCAATTGATTTTCATTAATCATACTTTCTAAGTTTACTTTATTGGTTTATAATGTGTAAACTTTTTTCAGTATAAGACATATTGAATAAGCAGTTTTGGCAGAAAAAAGGATAAGGCCACAGTCCCTATGGAATTGCGGCCTAAATTGCATAACGAAGATGTTAATGAAATATTTTCTGAGTGCTTAAACTAGGTAACATCAGAACTTTTAACAATGATTTGTCAAATACTTATTTCTATGAAAAGCCTTTAAAACTAAGAAGGTATTTCATGCATAAATTTTCAAGGAGCATATCTTCTACCCCTTAGTTATCTAAAACTAAATGCGCATCCCATGAAAGTATAAAGTCCTTTTCTTCTCAATATTTTATAGCAAAAGCCAACCCTTGAGGTGCGATACCAAAATCCCACTCGATATTTTGACTGGTTTTATGCAGGCTTTGGTTAAAGTCATTGATACCTTTTTTCATTTTCAACACTCCAGATTTATGGAGCAAATATCCGCCTGTTCCAATTAAAGCACTGGTAAGTAGCATGCTGGTATAAGCTGATAAGCTTTCATTATAACTATATAATATTGATGATCCAACCAGAAGTGCAGACAAACACCCCCCACCAATCCCAATACCCATGATAACATTCCCTAAATTCTTTTGGCTTTTTCCTTTCTTATAAGAAAAATACAATTCCGGATTTTCACTATAAACCTCCTTAATATCACTTTTGGACAGCTTATTAACTCCTTGATATATAGAACCTTTTCGATACATTATTTCCGAATGAAGTCCACTTTCATCTACCACCTTTTCGGTTAAAGTTCCACCAAAAAAACTTTTCAAATTATTTCCAATTTTACGATAGGCCAGTGCAACCGCCTTACCAGTTACAGTTTGTTTAAAACCCTCCACACCACCATTTAATTGCAACCCGCCCAAAGCTCCACCTTCCAGTTCCACTTGGCTTTCACCTTGCGCATTGCCAGTGCCACTACACATAAAAAGGATCTCACCGGTCTGAACATCCACAACTCTCGCTGTAATGCTTACTGCAGACTTTAATTTGGCCGTTTTCATATTAGAAGTTAAACTACCAGAAGTATTCAATCCACTTGATAAACCACTTGGCGCTCCGGCTAATCCGGCAATTGCACCGGCTGCATAAATCATAGATTTAAAAGGAATACCCGTGCTAACATTGGTTACATCCGGCTTTTGCATTGTGACCTGAATTAAATACTGGACACCAGCAATCTGCCCCTTTACAATTGAATTATCCTTCTTAATGTAGCCTGAATTCTGTAGATCCGTTTCATCAATTTGTGCATTAAGCACACTGCGATCTATCAAGCGTATTTTATCACATCCAAGTAGTTCAGACATTAACATGTCAGAAACATAATTACCCAAATAGCCTGGACCAACCATATCATTAACCGTTGCAGAAGCAATGGCAACATTCAATTTTCCATCATTAGGCAAAGCTTTTACCTCAATAGCTTCGCTGGGTTTAGATACTTTTGTTCCAACGGTCAATTTTGAAAAGGCATTCGCAGGGTAAACACGACCTGCAACTGAATAATTACTTTGGACATCGGTAATTTCCAATACTGCAATAACTTCACCTTCTTTCACTATTTTTTCTTTGGTTACAGGATGAACCATTATTTTTTGTGCTGAAACAACCTGCAAACGATCACCAATTTTTACATCCTTTGACGTATAATCCAGATAAACCGAAGTTTCTTCAATTTCAATTATAAAACCTTTTTGAGGCGATAGAGCGAAAAGATCAGAAGTGATTAATAATAAAAAAATCAGATATGTAAGCTTAGTATTCATCTTATTAGTTTTAGGAACAAAAAAAACAATTTGTTACATTTTATGTACAACAAAGGCTCTTTATTTTTGAATAATTTTAAATTTTTCTCCGCCAACTTTTACAAAATAGAGCCCACTCCCTAAAACATGAGTTTCAAGTTCATTTCCATTTGCAACCCCTCTAAATAGCACTTCACCATTTATATCATACACAAAAACCGGTAAATTTTCAACGGTTTTATTAAAAACCAAACGGCCATTTTGAAGAATGAGTGTTAGCCCTTCGTTGTCTATTTGATTTATATCAGTGATTATGTTTTCTTTTATATTTGTAAACTCCATCCATCCTGGAGACGTCACATAATATTGTTTTGAATAAGTTGGTACATTTAAGATGCATGTATTTTTATCCATATTATTAAATTGATTTGAATTACTAATTTTTAAAGGAATTGAATGAAGTGTATTAATAACTTTTAAACCTGAAAAGTACGAAAAGGCATAAGGTGGTATTTCTCTAACATTTTTACTTATATTTAGTGTACAATCTGATGTGCATCCAACGAAAGCTGGACTATTCTTATTTCCTATAGATAAACAATTTTTGGCATTAAAGTTCAGGGTAGTTAAATTTGTACAATAAGCGAAAGCATTAACTCCAATTGACGTGACAGAATCTGGAATAGTAATGGTAGTTATTCCAGTACACTCATAAAAGGCTTCATTACTGATAGTTTTTAAATGTAGAGGTAAAACGACTGAAGTTATTTCAAAACATTTATTAAATGCGGCAGGACCTATGATTTCAACGGATGCAGGTATATCTATTATTCCCGTCTTACTTATTGGGCATTGAATCAAAATCAACTTTTGTTTATCATAAAGAATATCATTATTACTTGAAAATTTTTGATTCGCACCATCTACTGTAATTAATGCACTACAATTTGTAAAAGCCCATACTCCAATTGAAATTACGGAAGAAGGTATTTCAACAGAGACCAAATTCAAACAATCACTGAAAGCACCACTTCCGATTGATTTTATCGTATTTGGAATAAATATTGACTTCAAGCTCTCACAATATTCAAAAGCATAATCAGCAATTACCTTAAGTTTTGAGGAATCTGGAATTGTAAAAGTTTCAAGATTGAAACAATTATTAACAGCGCAGTATCCTATGGTATCCACACTTGCAGGAATTGATAATGAAATCAGATTGTAACAATCATTAAAGGCCCATTCCGGAATGGTATTTGAACCATAAACTGTGAACTGATCTTGTGTTCCATCTTCTCCAGCGTAATAAATAATATTTGCTCCACTAAAGTCAAGTATTTCTAATATTGGCATACTATCCCTCATGGTTTTAATATCACGAGCATCAATCGTACCTGTAACTGTCAGCTCTGTTATTGACGAGAATTCTTCTGAAGTAAATAAAGTCAATAAAGATCCTGCAACTTCATTGTTTACGTTTTTTTTAACTGTTGCATATGTCATTGAAGAAATGCATAAAATCAGAACAATCAATAATTTAATTTTTCTCATTGGAATAATTATCATGTGTGATGTTAGAAAATAAATTAAAAAGGTTTCTCTGCCTTAATGTCTCCTAATAAACTAAAAACTCACCCCAAACCTAACACCGCCACTAACCAGCGATACCTTTTCACTAAGCGAACTTAATGAATTATAGTTTCCGGGATAATCTATTAAAAGTTTACTTGTGGGTTTTAATACAGAATTCAATCCATAGGACCCGTAAACTCCTATGTTAAATCCCATCTTGTAGATTGGTATCGTTATTCCAATATTCCCAAATAACGAATATGCCATTGTGGTGGATAAATTTCCAGAATAGCTTATCTTTTCTATAGTTTCAAAGCCATGGTTTGGCATATTGGAATATTCAACATTATTGCTTGCATAGTATCCTTTAGTTTCAAGTGCTCCCTTGGTTGATTGATAAGTTGCTGAAATCGGTAATGAGATTTTCAAACCAACGTTGGCTTGCAATCCCAACTTCTCAGACAACGAGTTTCTAAATGTCATAAAAACAGGGACTTCTATTGCAGATAATTTCAAATCTTCTATTATTCCTGAAGCGGTTACACGATATTCAAAACTCTCGCCTTCACTGTCTGTTGTTGGGTTATTTGAAGTATATGTTTTAAGTTCTCCATTAGAAGTATAGGTTGCATAACCTGCTCCAATACCTAGGCCTAGGTTTTTCAAAAAGAAGAATTTACCATCTATAGATAACTGATAACTTAGACCCGGACTGATATTACCGTTGGTTAATGAACCACTTAAACCTGAATATCCATAAAAGCCATTTATACCTAATTCCAATTTCTTTACTTCCTGAGCATTAGAAATAGTAATAGCCAAACATAAAGCTGTAATAATCAATACATATTGTTTTATTTTCATTTCAGTTTTTTTTAATTGATTATTAATTTTTCGTGTAGCTGTTCTCCGTTTGTAAGGAGAACATGAATAATGTAACATCCTTTAGGCAGTCCACCCAATTGCATTTGTGGTTGCAAATTATGATCATGCAATACATCCTGACCGCTTAATGATAAAACCGTAAGTTGCGCTTCTTTTAAATCTGTATCGGTGGCATTGATTTCCACTCGGAAATTTTGATTTTCGGCAACTGGGTTTGGATAAGTTTTTATTGACTTTGCTACCGTACTTACATCAATAACATTTGAAATTCCTTTACTACCATTAATAGTTGTTACTTTTAAAAAGTAGCTCCCATTTAATCCTCCAGCTTCCTGATAATACTGTTTTGTTGCACCTAAAAGAATTTCATCATTTTTATACCACTGATAATCTGAATAAAGGTTTTCACTGTTATTGCAAACCAAAACATCGTTCCATTTTTTTGAAATTGTGGCAACTAAATAAATTGATTTCAACTGGGTTATTATTATTGACTTAAATGAGCCTCCAAGTTCAGTAATCGTGACAGTTGCAGAACGGTCAAAAATCGTAGTATTTATCTCGGCAGATAAAGAAATAGTTGCAGTATTACTTCCTGATGAAGGAGTGACTGTTAGCCAAGCTTGATCCGAAATTGCTGTCCATGAACTATTAGAGGTTATTGTTATGGTGGAAGTGTTGTCACCTGCTGCTGGGATATTAACCGTAGTTGTTGATATTGACAAGACAGATGCACCTGCTTGTGTAACAGAAACAGTTTTAAATGCGCCTTCGGTTTCTGTTACTGTTAGGGTAGCTGTGCGGTCTGAAGTAGTTGTGTTTTCAGTAGCGGTTAATGTAATGGTGGTATTTCCAGTTCCTGAAGAAGGACTAGCTGTTAACCAATTCTGATCAGAGCTAGTAGTCCACGAACTATTCGAATTTAATGTCAAAGTCGAAGCATTACCACCAGTACTAGGAATTTTAACCGTATTAATTGATATTGACAAAATTGATGCACCTGCTTGTGTAACAGAAACAGTTTTAAATGCGCCTTCGGTTTCTGTTACAGTTATGGTAGCTGTACGGTCTGAAGTGGTTGTGTTTTCATCAGCGGTTAATGTAATAGAGGCATTACCAGTTCCTGATGAAGGAGTGACTGTTAGCCAATTCTGATCAGAACTTGTAGTCCACGAACTATTCGAATTTAATGTCAAAATCGAAGCATTACCACCAGTAGTAGGAATTTTAACCGTATTAATTGATATTGACAAGATTGAGGCACCTTCTTGGGTAATTGAAACAGTTTTGACCGCGCCTTCGGTTTCTGTTACAGTTATGGTAGCTGTGCGGTCTGAAGTGGTTGTGTTTTCATCAGCGGTTAATGTAATAGAGGCATTACCAGTTCCTGATGAAGGAGTGACTGTTAGCCAATTCTGATCAGAGCTAGTAATCCACGAACTATTCGAATTTAATGTCAAAATCGAAGCATTACCACCAGTAGCATTTATAGTAACTGTTGATGCAGATATTGAAAAAGATGCACCTGATTGCAAAACACTAATAGTTTTAGATGTTCCACCTTCTTCAATAAATGTGACTGTACCTGAACGATTTGAAGGTGAAGTATTTTCAGAGACAGAAAAAATAATTGATGTGTTACCATTTCCTGAAGAGGGATTAACAGTTAGCCAGGGTTGGTTTGATATCGATGTCCATGAATAACATGAATTTAATGATATCGTCGGGCTACTACCTTCATTTGGTAGTATATCAACAGTATTTGAAGAAAAAGTTAAAGGTGTTGTTTCAATTATGTTTGAAAAATCTTTCCACAGAATTGCTTCTTGATAATCATTTTTAGAACCTTCAGGTACAAATAAGGAACAAGACGTTTTATCAATTAAATTAAATACACTATCCGATTCATTAAATAATACAGGATTAGGATTATTAATGTTTATTCTTTTAAGTTCGCTACAACCATAGAGTGCAAATGATCCTACAGATTCAACTTCTTTATTAATAGATAATGATGTCAATTGTTTGCAATTATAAAAAGCAAACGCTTTTATTAACTTTAAAGGTTCAGAAAATGAATAATTTCCACTTTTTGAGTTTGGCAATTGCATTAAGGTCGATTTATTTTTATTGAATAAAATACCATCTATGCTCGAATAATCAGAATTTGCTTTATCCACTGAAATCGAATCAATGCAACCTAAAAAAGCCCCATCACCAATTGAATTTACCGAAGCAGGAATATTTATAGTATTTAAACCTGAATTAACTGAAGTGTATGCAATAGATTCTGGTAATTCATAATAAGATATTAAAAAATCTATATTAGAGTTTAATTTAATGTCGTTGGCAAATGCCATGAATCCTATAGATTTAACACCACTTGAAATATTAACCGATTTTAGGTTATTGCAAAGAGTAAATGCGCCATCACCAATGGAAGAAACTGTTGAAGGTATAGTCACATTATTCAAATTAACACAACCTTCAAAGGAAAATGTTCCTATTGAATCAACTCCCTCAGCGATATTTATTGATTTTAAACCAGTACACAAATAAAACGCACCAGATTTTAGACTTTTTACAGATGAAGGAATAGTTAATGATGTCAAACTTATGCAACGTGCAAAGGTTTCTTCTTGAATAGTTTTAATATTTGAACCTATTGTTAGTGAAGATATTTTATAACAGCCTCTAAATGCCCCTTTCCCAATTGAAGCTGCAGAAGAAGATAAATCTAATACCCCGTTCAAACTGGAACATTCTTCAAAAGCAAAATCTCCAATAGATGTTACAGAGTTTGGTATTATTAAGCTACCGGTTAATCCTGAGCAATCCAAAAATGCATTTTTACCTATCGATGTAACAGCATTGCCAATGGTTAAGCTACCGGTAAGGCTCATGCAATCCGAAAAAGCACAATTTCCAATTGAAGTTACAGAGTTTGGTATTATTAAACTACCGGTTAAAAGGGGACACCATGTAAATGCGTAATCTCCTATCGATGTAACAGCATTTCCTATGGTTAAGCTACCCCTAAAGGCTGTGCCCGAAGCAAAAGCATATGCTCCAATTGAAGTTACAGAATTTGGTATAACTAAGCTACCAGTAAAAGCTGTACAGTAAAATGCAAAATCACTTATCGTAGTTACAGCATTTCCAATGGTTAAATTACCGGTTAATCCAGCACAAAAATAAAAAGCAGAAGCACCAATTGAAGTTACAGCATTTGGTATAACTAAACTACCGGTTAATCCTTGACAATAGAAAAAAGTAGAATCTCCAATTGAAATCACAGAGTTCGGTATAATTAAGTTACCGGTTAATCCTGTGCAATAGTAAAATGCATGATTTCCTATCGATTTAACAGCATTTCCAATAATTAAGTTACCTGTTAAACCTTCACACCAAGAAAAAGCATTTAATCCAATTGAACTTACAGAGCTTGGTATTGATAAATCACCGGTTAATCCTAAGCAATTGTAAAATGCATAATCTCCTAATGATGTTACTGAATTTCCTATAGATAATCTACCTGTAAATCCGGTACACCAAAAAAACGCGTTTGCTCCAATTGAAGTTACAGAGTTTGGTATGGTTACATCACCGGTTAATCCTAAGCAATTGTAAAAGGCTGCATCACCAATCGATGTGACTGAATTTCCTATTGTTAATTTACCGGTTAATCCGGTACACCAATAAAAAGCGTTTGCTCCAATTGAAGTTACAGAGTTTGGTATGGTTAAATCACCTGTTAATCCACTGCAAAGCTGAAAAGCAGCAATTCCAAGTGTAACAACCGAATTGGGAATGGTAATATTAGTCAATCCCGTACATGAATTAAATGCCGCCTGCTGTATAGATTTTACTGTTGTAGGAATAGTGATTGAAGTTATACCACTACAATACGCAAAAGTAGATCGACCAATAGAATCTAAAGTTAAAGGTAATGTTACTGATATTAATGTTGTTTTTCCAAGTTGGGTATTCGGATTATAAAATGCTCTTTGAGGGGTGGCATTTTGTGGATAAACTGTAATATCCGTACTAAAAGTTCCACTTGAACCAGTATATGCAGCTATATTTACTTCGCTAATATCAAGTGTTGTCAACTCTGGCATTTGATCGCGCATAGTAACAAAATCACGGGCGTCAATTGAGCCAGTGATGGTCAGGTTAGTAACTGTACTCAGTTCTATTGCTGTTAATACATTGGATAATTCACCTCCGGAAGTAACATTTACGGTTTTATTGACAACCGCTATTTGTTTCGTTTCCTTTTGAACGACACTTAAAGCAAAATCAGAAATTCCCTGGACGTTTGTTCTTGGTTCAAAAATTTGGCAAGTCTTTGTTCTGTACAACATAGAATCTTTCTTTAAAAGCAATGCTTGTTTTTTGCTTTGTTCAATTTCTATCCGTTGTTTCCTGATTTCAATAAAGTCGTTTGTTACTTTCCCCTTTAATAACTTAGAGCGTTTATTTTTTGGCAATGCAAATTTTGTAAGAGATTTTGCATTGATTAATGTTTCAATAAATCCCTTTTTTGATGAATTATTTATTAATTTGGGAACTTGTGCTTGCCCAACCACAAACATGAACAGACAAACTGTGAGTAAAATTGTTTTTTTCATCATTTAAAGTGATTATATTAAAGATCAATACCCGAAAGCGAATATTGCATCTTACTTAAAAGTTTAAAAAATCATCTTTAGAAATAGACAATCACTATTTCCCAAACGGATTTCTTACTAGAATCAATAATTCTAGGTAAAGATATGCACAATAACAGTGGTGCAAAAGGCTGACTTAATGATAATTGAATTAAGATGTTTAACATGATGGTTATACAGCATATAACTGTACATAACCTGTACTATTTAAAAATAATCTTTCCTGTCTATTGGGGTATAAACAACGATCTTGGGAGAATCCGACCATATCTGATTGAATCTCAAAAAAACAATTAAAGTAAAAAGACAACTAGTATTCCATTCCCAGTACTCAAATCAAATCAAACCGATCCTTAAAAGCCTTTAAGAAATCTCTTGAAATGGAAAGTTTGGCCTGATCACCAAAAGGCGGTACCAACACACAGCTTTTACCGTCAATTTTAAACAGGTAATCAAAGTTGACTATCTGTTGCTGGTTTATTTGAACATACGAAGGGCAATAGCTTAAAATCATCTCAGCAGTGGTGCCACGTTTCAGTTCACTGAAGGTCTTTTCATCGGTATGAGCATACCAGCGTTTTTTATCCTTCAGGTATTCCAAAAAGCCGACATTCCCCGGCTGTAAAATCTTATAACCAGTGATGGTTGAAACCAGAAAGGTTCGGGATTCGGGCAAAATTTGAGACAGGGTTTCCAGATGGCTGGCAAGCGAATTATTCGTTGAACTGGCTGCAAAAAAGCGATTCATCACCACCTGAAGTTCCATTTGAGTGAATGGTTTGAGCAAATAATCAAAAGCAGACTCTCGAAGAGCATCCAGCATGTATTTTTCATACGCCGTGTAAAAGACCACATGCATGGGCCAACTGAGAAGTGTTTTAATTTCACGCAGAAACTGCAAACCGGTGATTTCAGGCATTTCCATATCCAAAAACAACAGATCGGGACGTTCATCGAGAACTAATTGCATGGCGGACATATGTGTTTGGGCTGTGCCAACGACTGAGACAGCATCATACTTAGTCAACGAATCCAGCAAAACGTCTATGCAAGCGGTTGTATCATCAATAATTGCAATCTTATAGTTCTTTTCCATGTTGTCCATTAAATATTAAAATGCAAATTGTCAGGTATAAAAATCTCCGCCATGGCTCCAGACTGTCCTTCCTCGGTGACATTTTTAATATCAAAGCGTATTTTGTGGGTATTTTTTTCGTTTAATAGCTGAATGGATTGCATCAATACTTTCATACCGGTACCTGTACCACGGGTTTTATTGGATGAAGACGGATGATAGCCCTGGCCATTATCCCGAACTAACACGGAAATACCCTCTGGCAGTTTGTTGATACTGATAAGCAGGCATTTTTCACCGGATTTGGGCTTTAATGCATGTTTGATGGCATTTTCAACCGGTATCTGAATGATCATGGATGGAAGTCTTATTTTTTCTGCGTTCACCAACGGATCCATTTCCCATGTAAGCAGAAAATCATTTCCAAGGTTAAATTCTTCCAATTGGATGTATGTCTGGACAAAGCTAAGTTCATCTTTTAGGGAGATACTGGTTTCTTCTGTCATTTCCAAGCTCTTACGCAACAAAAGGGTCAGCAAATCTTTTCGTTCACTACTATTTCCGGTATTCTGAATGCCATTTAAGGCATTAAATACAAAATGGGGAGAAATTCGGTTTCGAATATTCTGCATTCGTAGCCGATTGAGCTTGGATGAATATTCGAGTCTTTGCAAATCCTGTTTTTTTCGGATGAAAAAGTAAAATAAGAAAGCCATCACAAGGACTAAAAATCCAACAGCAAAAAGGTACAGACGCTGCTGCCTTAACATACTTACTTCCCGGGTTTGATTGGCGATAAGTACATTGCGGCTAATAAGTGTGGTGTCCAATTTGTACTGCATGTCATACGTTGCTGCCAGCTTGATGGCTCTTTCGTGCCTCAAAGAATCATTCAAAGCTGTATTTTTGGACAAATAAAAGTAAGCCTGTTTGAAATCGCCTGTTTTCGCATAAAACAATTCTAGGTATCGATGACGAATAGAAACAAGGTTTTGTTCAACATTCTTAGAATCGCCTTTCTCAGCCAACAGTTTTTTAGCCTGAGTTAAATCATTTCGTTTAAGAGCTATACCAGCCTGAATAGTGGTCAAATAATGTCTGGTAGAGGGATTATCCAAATCCGGAAAAATGGATTGACATTTTTCAACATAAGCATTGGCTGAATCCAACTCATTTAGATTCAGGTATAAATCGGCCAAATTCATGTAACAAAGGCCAATGCTGTAGGTATAATGACCAGGCAAAACCAATGCCAGTGCTTTTCGCGACCATGGAAGCGATTCAGCATACTGCTCTTGATAATAATAAAAATTCCCGCGGTTGTTGCAGAAATAGAATTGTTCTTGCAAAGAGCGTTTGGACAGCGTTTTTTCAGCTTTTTCCCAATAAACATCGGCGTTTTCGTAATCCCTTAAATCCATGTAAGCCTGAGCCAAACCTGCGTAAACAGGAAAATCAAACTGCGCTGTCATTTGGAGTGAATCACTTATTATCAAAGCCCTGCGATAATAAAATACACCTTTTGCATAGTCACTTTTGCGAATATGTGCATCTGCCAGATTGATATAGACATTGGGAACGGTACTTTGATCTGGTAAAAGCCTGAAGTTGGATAAAGAATTCTCGTAATAATAGATGGAGGAATCAGGTACAAACATGTACGTGTAATAGTTGCCAAGTAAATTCTCCGTTATTGCAACCAATTCATTTTTTCTTGCTGAGGGCTTTTCTTTCGGACAAAAAACAAGGATTTTACGACATAATTGGTAAGCGGTATCCAATTGATTGGCATTAAAACAAGTTAACGCATAGATATAGAGCCATTCATGTCGAGTTAAACTATCGGGTGCTTGAGGCATTATTTTAGTAAGAATGGTTTTTGAAAAAGCTTGATTTGTTAGAGCAGAATCTTTCGCCTGCAGATACAAAGAGTCCATGGCAGATGGATTTTTCTTTTTAGTTTTTGAGTTGTTTTGACAAGACAAAAGCGTAAAAAAAAGAAAAAATAATACCCATTTGGATGAATAAGAACGAATAAATCTCCAAATCATATCGTAAAAATGTATCTTTTAGTAAAAAAATCCAACAAGTAACAGACAAAAGGTTTTGACAAAAATACAAAATAAATACCCATCATCACTATTTTGTTTACATCAGAATAACAATCAAATATTTTTCCTCCCCACCCCCAAAACCTCAATCAAAATCACGATATTTGTTTTTCGTTAAAAAAAATAACCATGGAAATTATCCTTCCTATACTTGCCACCCTAAACCTCCTTCTACTCCTATACCTCCTGGTCAAACAAAAATCAGGGAAATCCGACGATTTCGCCGCCCTCCTCAACGAGTCCAAGCACTTGGAAAAAGCCGTCCGTGAGGAACTAAAAACAAGCCGCGAAGAAAGCAACCTCCGCATGAAAGAAAACCGGGAAGAACTCAGCGCCGCCATCAACAAACAGCGCAACGATCTGAATCAGCAAATGAGCCAGCTTCGCAGCGAACTGACGCAGGCACAAACTGCTTTCCGTACGGAGATTTCCACCAATCAAAAAGACCTGACCGCCAAGATGGAGCACAAGCAGGATACCCTGATTCTCTCCACCGAAAAGAAACTGGATCAGATGCGGGAAACGGTCGATGAGAAATTGCAGAAAACGCTCAATGAACGTATCAGTCAGTCCTTTCAGTTGGTGAGTAAGCAGCTGGAAAGTGTTCAAAAAGGGTTGGGCGAAATGCAAAGCCTGGCTACCGATGTGAGCGGGCTGAAGAAGGTTTTGAGCAATGTCAAGGTACGGGGTACTTTTGGCGAAGTGCAGCTGGGTGCGCTTTTGGAACAGATGCTTTCGCCTGAACAGTATGAGACAAACGTCAAAACCAGCCGGAGCGGAAATGATTTTGTGGAATTTGCCATCAAGCTGCCCGGGAATGAAATCAAGGACAAACCCGTCTATCTGCCCATCGACGCGAAGTTCCCCAAAGATATTTACGAACAATTCACGGATGCGTACGATGCAGGCGATCTTTCGCTGATAGCTTCCACCTCGAAGCAACTGGAGACGACCATCAAAAAAATGGCCAAAGACATTCACGACAAATACATTGACCCGCCTTTCACGACGGATTTTGCGATTTTATTTTTGCCCTTCGAAAATATTTATGCGGAGATCATCCGACGCACCGAACTGACGGAATACCTTCAGCGGGAGCTTAAAATCATTGTGACGGGGCCAACCACGCTGGGTGCTATTCTGAACAGCTTGCAGATGGGATTCAAGACGCTGGCCATCCAAAAACGCAGCAGCGAGGTCTGGCAGATTTTGGGGGCTGTCAAAACTGAGTTTGATAAGTTTGGCGGCATGTTGGACAAGGTACAGGACAACCTGCGCAAAGCCGGGGACGATCTGGAAAAAGTTCGCGGGGTACGCACCCGTGCCATTCAGCGAAGCCTGCGTCATATTGAAGTCTTGCCGCCCGATCAGGCGCAAAGCCTGTTGCCTCCTTTGAATGTAATTGATGAACCCTCTGATACGGAATCCGATGATTGATATGCCCCTGCTCACCATTTACAAAGCTTCAGCCGGTTCGGGAAAGACCTGGCGGCTCACGGTGGAATACCTCAAGCTGTTGTTGCAAAACCCGGAATCCTACCGCAGCATTCTAGCCGTCACTTTTACCAACAAGGCTACGGCTGAGATGAAAGAGCGCGTGCTGAATGCCTTGTACGAAATGATGCAAATTGACCCCGCCGTCAAACCGGAAGGGATGCTGGATACCATCTGCTCGGAGCTGAAAACCACGCCGAAGTATGTCAAGAGTCAGGCGATCACAGCCATGAGCTACTTACTGCACGATTACGGGCATTTCCGCATCGAAACCATCGACAGTTTCTTTCAGTCGGTGCTTCGAAATCTGGCCCGCGAATTGGGTCTGGGGGCTTACCTCAACATTGAGCTCAACAACACCGAGGTGCTGGGTACGGCCGTAGACACAATGGTAGACAAGGCCGACAAAAATCCGGAATTGCTTAAATGGATGACAGACTACATTGAGGAATTGGTTCAGGAGGGGAAAAGCTGGAAAATCGATCAGGCGCTGAAAAGTTTCGGACAGACCATTTTCAAGGAATATTTCAAGGAAAAGGAAGCCATCCTGGAAGCCAAACTCAGCGACAAGAATTTCCTGAAAAAATACAAAAAGGAGTTGCAGGAGCTCGAAGCTTCTTCCAAAAAACACATTGAGCTGTCCACCGACCGTTTCTTTTCAATGATACAGGATCACAATTTGGAAGTGGAAGATTTCGCCTACGGAAAAACCGGTGTCTGCTCCTATTTTTTAAAGTTAAAACAGGGTGTCTGTGATGCTTCCGCGTTCGAAGGAAAACGCGTCCAGACTTGTCTGGAAAATCCGGACAGCTGGTCCACCGCCAAAAGCCCTAGGCGAAAGGAAATTTCTTCACTTGCCTTTGATCAGCTCATTCCCCTGCTCCTGGAAACAGAACAGATCCGCGCCAAATATTACCCGGACATTGTTTCAAGCAACCTTGCCGGGGCTCACCTCAACAAAGTAGGACTTCTCACCGATATTTCCAGGGAGGTCAAAGAGCTGAACCGGGAAAACAACCGCTTCCTGCTTTCCGACACCAACGCTTTACTGAAAAGCCTGATTGACGGTTCCGACGCTTCCTTTGTCTATGAAAAGACAGGAACGGAACTCAACCACATTCTTTTTGACGAGTTTCAGGACACCTCCCGCATGCAGTGGGATACCTTCCGTCCACTTTTGGCAGAAGGTTTGGCGAACGGTTACAAAAGCCTCATCGTAGGGGATGAAAAACAATCCATTTACCGCTGGAGAAACGGTGACTGGCGTATTCTGGGCAACATCAAAGCCGAAATGCGTCCTACCCAGGTGCAGGAAGAGGTCCTGAAAAACAACTGGCGCAGCGAACGTCGCATCATCGAATTCAACAATGCCATTTTTCAGCTCATTGAAAAACGGGTGAACAAGCGGCATCAGGAAGAATTCGACATGGAAAGCGAAGAGCTTAAGAAGGCCTATCGGGATGTCGCTCAGGAGTCCAAAAAAGCAGAAAACAACGGCTTGGTTGAAATTGCTTTTCCCTATGCAAAAGTAACGGCCGATTACCACGAACTCGTTTTGCAGCGATTGGTTCAAAAGGTGGAAGAGTTGCAGGAACAGGGCATACCGGCCAGCCAGATTGCGATTCTTATCCGTAAAAATAAATACATACCAGAGATAGGGGAATATTTTGCCAATTACAAAAAGTCGGTAGGAAACAGTACCCCTTATTGCTACGACATTGTTTCGGATGAGGCCTTTTTGTTGGGATCATCTAAGGCAGTTCTCCTGATCATCGACGCCTTGCGACTCATCAACGATCCTGAAAACCCGCTGTTGCAAGCCTTGCTGAAACTGGACTACCAAAGCGATGTGCTCAACCTTCAGGGAGAAATGAGTCCCATTTTCAAACATGATTTTGAAAACAAGAGCAGCAGTCTGGCTTCAAAAACGGGCTATAAGAAAGCCTTTGTCGACACCAACGCTGAAAGCAATCTACTCCCGCCGGAATTTATCGAATCGTTTCATTCGCTTCAGAGAATGCCCCTTTATGAGCTCGTAGAAGATCTGTACCGAATATTCAGACTCAGCTCGCTGAAGGCACAGGATAGCTACCTGTACGCCTTTATGGACGGGCTCAGCGATTACCTGTCACACAGTTCCTCGGACATTGCCTCCTTCCTGACCTTTTGGGATGAAAAGATGGCTCAGACCAGCATACCTGCAGGCTCCGGCATCAACGGTATCCGCATCATGTCCATTCACAAATCCAAAGGACTGGAATTTCACACGGTACTTATCCCATTTTGTGACTGGAAACTGCTCAACGAAAGGCCTATGCAGGTGTGGTGCCAACCGGAAATGGCACCTTATAACCAGCTCGATCTGCTGCCCATCGATTACAAGAAGGAGATGAATGATTCCTGTTTCAACAAGGAATATCAGGAAGAAACCCTTCAGCTTTGGGTGGATAGTCTGAATCTGCTGTACGTGGCTTTCACCCGTGCCAAACACAACCTGATTGTTTTTTGCCAGGGGAAAGATCCGAAAAAAGAGACAGTCCTTCCAGTGACCGTTTCCGACCTGATACAGGATATTTTTCAAGACAACAGCTCGCAAAAAGAAATTTTGACGGATGAGCTCCGAAACAGTTACCTGAGGGCTTCGGCAAGTGAAGAAGAAGAATTTTCAGAATCCAGATTTCATTTCGGGAAACTTAGCCTGGAAGGACTTTCTTCTACAGGCAAACCGGAGGAAAAGAATTTGCAGCAAAAAGGCAAAGACATCGCCCTGCCCTTTCAAAGTTTTGTCCATAAAACACGCTTCAAGCAATCCAACCGTTCGGTCGAATTTAGCAAAGGCCGTGACCCGGAAGGTTTTACCACCAGTTTTATTGATCGCGGGAAATTGTTGCACCAACTTTTTTCAGTAATAAACCGGAAAGAAGATATTCCGATGGCCATTCAAAACCTGCTGAATGATGGCTTAATTACGACAGAAGAATCCATAGACTATAAAAGCTTTGTAGAAAAAGCCTTGAGCAATAAAGATGTAAATGATTGGTATTCAGAGGACTACAAGTTATTCAACGAATGTTCCATTCTTTGTCCCGACCGCGAAGGAAACCTCAGACTCAAAAGGCCGGATCGCGTCATGCTTTCTCAAAATGGAATTCAGGTGGTCGATTTTAAGTTTGGAAAACCTTCGTCAAAATACAACAGGCAAGTACTTGAATACATGCAGCTGCTAAGCAAAATGGGCTACTCAGGAATAAAAGGCTATTTGTGGTATGTGGATGAGGACAGGATAGAAGAAATTATCTGAGAGACGATTCTCTCTGTGATTTTCCACATAAATAGTTTCATGCAGAAAATCACAGAGGAGAAAAGAAGCCAAACCCACTCCTAAGTTTATATCTTCTCAAACAATCGTTCAACATAGATAACTAGAAAATCCAATTGAAAATCAAAAAACAACTGAAGCTTCTTTTACAAAAGTAGTTGTTTCTAAACATTCGCAAAAATGCAATAAGTTCATTCGAAGCATAAATTGCATAATAGCGTATCTAAATGGTTGAAATTAGTAACTATTGTGAGGATTTTTTTTCAGATCAAGTCAAATTTTTCCTGAATTCCCTTCAAATAACTTCGTGAAACTATCAGGTTTTTCTCTTCATTAAATGGAGGAAAAAGAAGACACTGTTTGCCATCAATAAAAGAAAGGTACTTGATGTTTATGATTTGTTGGTGGTTTATTTGGGCAAAAGAGGTGGTAAAACTAAGTATTGTATCGGCAGAAGTATTTCTACGAAGTTGCAAAGCGTTTTTATTTTGAAGGTAAACATACCAGTGTTTTTTTATTTTACTGTATTCAAAATAACCAATTTCTTCAGAACGCAAGGTCTGAAAGCCTGTTATAGTGGAAATCATGAACGTACGACTTTCAGGTATCAAACGGGAAAAGGCATCAATAAAGCTTTCTTTTTTTTGGTTTTCCGACTCAAAAGTAAAAAAGCGATTCATCACCAGATTAAATTCACTGGGAGCGTAGGGTTTTAGCAAATAATCAAAAGCAGACTCACGGAGAGCCTGAAGCAAATATTTTTCATAAGCTGTATAAAAAATAACCTGCATATTCCAGCTTATTTGATTTCGTATCTCACTTAACATCTGCAAACCGGTCTTACCAGGAAGCTCAACGTCCAGAAAAAGCAAATCGGGTTGTTTCTCTAAAATCATTTCAACACCAGATTTTGGAGTGCTGGCAGTGCCAACAACTTTGACATTATCAAAACCGGCAAGTGATGTGCATAAATTTGACATGCAAATTTCGTCATCATCAACAACAACTACTTCAAAAATGTCTTTCATTGGTTAAATAATAAAAGATAATGTATCAATCGGTTCACTTCACTCTCAATCAAACTTGAAATTTTCAGGTAGAAAAATTTCAGCTCTGGCTCCTGCCACTTCAGGCATGTCCATATTATAAATCTTTAAAACAATTTTTTCTGTATTCTTGGAATTCAATAACTGAACTGTCTGATACAAGATATTCATCCCCTTTCCAGAACCTCGGTTATTAATGATTTCACCGGGGAAATAACCAATGCCGTTGTCCTGAATGGTAATTTGTATGCCTTTGGTTTCCTGGACAATGCAAAGACTTAAACACTTTTTACCCATTTGAGTACGCAAACCATTCTTAATGGCGTTTTCAACAGGTATTTGAATGATCATTGGCGGAACATTTACTTTCTTTGGGTCAATCCGACTGTCCACCTCCCAATTAAGTTGAAAATCAGGTTCCAGTGAACTTTTTTCAAGCTGAATATAGGTTTCGACAAATTCCAGCTCTTTTTCCAGTGATACACAGGTCTTTTCAGTCATATCAAGACTTTCGCGAATCAATTTAGCAAGACCGTATAAACCACTGCGTTTAGACTCTTCAACTGAAATAATTTCCCGATTGAGGATATTTAGAACAAAATGTGGGGAAATCTGATTTCTGATATTTTGCATTCTAAGCCTTGTAACCTGATCAATATATTTAAGTCGTTGCAAATCACGCTGTCTTCTCATAACCAGATAGACGAAAAAAGCAATAGTCAGAATCAAGATACAAGCCAGTATCCAAATAAATCTGGTTAAACGAAGATCCTGTAATTGTGCTTTCTGATAATTAATAAGCAGGTCTTTTTTGATTAAAGTTGTATCTAGCTTATTGCATTCATCCCACTTCACTGCACTGTTTTGGGTTTTGAGCGCGGGGTCTGTTTTGTTTCCGGTATCAATGTGTTTTTGGCAGGATGATATTGAAAATAATAAACAGACTATGGAAATTATACCGAGCGTGTGTTTTAGCCACATAAACAGAACAATCTTTTAAAATATTTGACAGCGAAAGTAACGTTTTTTTATGTAAAAAAGGGCCTATAGTTTCTATTAATCTCAATCTAAAGCAGAAGATTTCCTGGAACTTCTCATTTTTCTCACTTTACTATGCCTCCTGCCGTAGGTGAAGTAGATAATTAAGCCAACCGTCATCCACCCCAAAAGCCGCATCCAAGTATCCAAGGGCAATGCAGCCATCTCTGCCAGACACACAAGGATACCCATAATTGGAACAAAAGGCACCCATGGCGTTCTAAAAGCACGAGGTGCATCGGGCTCTGATTTACGAAGGATCAAAATGCCTGCACAAACAATGGTAAAAGCAAGCAAAGTCCCTATGGAGACCATTTCGCCCAACAAACCTATGGGAAAAATTCCGGCAATCAAAGCACACGTACATCCGGTAACAATCGTCGTGATATAAGGTGTTTTAAATTTTGGATGCACTTTGGTAAAACTTTTTCCAAGCAGACCGTCGCTTGCCATGGTGAAAAACACCCTAGACTGACCAAGAATCAGTACTAAAACGACAGAAGTTAATCCAGCAATTGCTCCTATGCTGACAATAGGGGCCAACCAATGTAGAGCAGAACCTGCACGATCAATAGCCAAAGCTACCGGTGCAGGCACATTCAAGTCTTTGTAGTACACAATACCAGTCATGGTGAGGCATACAGCTATATACAACACGGTACATACAGCCAGTGAAACCAAAATACCAATGGGTAAGTCTCGCCTGGGATTCACTGCTTCCTGAGAGGTGGTTGAAACAGCATCAAATCCAATATAAGCGAAGAAAATAACACCGGCACCTGTCAAAATTCCAGACCATCCGTAATGCCCCCATGACCCTGCATTTTCTGGAATAAAAGGTACCCAGTTACTCACATTAATATATGAAAAGCCAAAACCGATAAATAGTAAAATGACCGCCACTTTGACCAGAACGATGATATCGTTGAGTTTGGCCGATTCCTTGATACCGATTACCAAAAAAGTCGTCATCATTAAAACGATGAAAACAGCCGGAAAATTAAAGATTGAACCAGTGGCATGCCAACCATTTATATCAATAGCGAAGGGGCTTCCACTGATGGATTGTGGTAAGTAAACGCCAAAACTATTCAAAAAGCTGTTTACATAACCACTCCAACCCACTGCAACCGTGGCTGCTCCAAACAAATATTCAAGTATCAAATCCCATCCGATGATCCAGGCAATAAACTCCCCCATGGTTGCATAGGCATAGGTATAGGCACTTCCTGAAATAGGAATCATGGATGCAAACTCAGCGTAACAAAGACCGGCGAATGCGCAACCCAAAGCAGACAGCAGAAAGGAAATGACTAAAGAAGGTCCTGCATATAAAGCCGATGCAGTACCAGTTATTACAAAAATACCGGCTCCTACCACACAACCAATGCCAAGCAGAATTAAATTCCAGGCCGTGAGGTGACGCTTCAGTCCATATTCGTTTTTTTCAGCTTCTTCATTCAGCTGTGACAAAGGTTTTCGGAGAAACAGATTTAACATACGCGTTCAAAATTTAAATTAAGCCTTCAAAAATATGATTTTTTGATAATTAAATGCGGAAATCCATCTCAAATTGTTTTTGTTTATGTCCTAAAACAGCTTTTTCGTAAGTTTAAGAACAATTCAGGAATAAAAAGGCAACGATTTGACGGTTGTGACTTATCTTAGCTGACCGAAAATCCGGATGATCCTTTAAAGTTTCCAACATGATTCCTTTTCTGCAACTGACCGCTGAAGATCTTTACGCCAAATATGGTGATGAGCTGGCTTCCATTGCTGTAGTTTTCCCCAACAACCGCGCCAGACTGTTTTTTAGCGAATATCTCTATAAAGCCGCAGGTAAACCGCTTTGGACTCCGTCCTTTGTAACCATCAGTGACCTTTTCAGGAAACAATCGAAGTGGAATATTGCAGACCCATTGGCATTGGTGGGATACCTGTATGATATTTACATCCGTGAAAGTGGTAAGGACGAAACCTTCGACGAATTTTATCTTTGGGGCGAAATTCTTTTGAGCGATTTCGACGATGTGGATAAAAATCTGGCGGATGCCCGTCAATTGTTCAGTAATATTCGTGATCAGGCAGCTTATACCGACACACTCGAACATCTGAGTGAGGAACAGGTATCTGCCATTCGTATGTTTTTCAAAAATTTTGATCCGGACAGAAAAACAGAACTCAAACAACGTTTCATCGAAAACTGGAACATTCTTTCGGAAGTCTATCTGTGTTTTAAATCATCTTTGGAAGAAAAAGGGATGGCTTATGAAGGGATGCTTTACCGGAGTGTCATCGAAAAGCTCAGGCAGGATGGACCTTCGGGTTTTCCCTTCGAAAAATACGCTTTCGTAGGTTTCAATGTGTTGAATGGCTGTGAAATTGCCCTTTTCACGTTACTTCAAAAAGCTGGAAAAGCAGTTTTTTACTGGGATTACGACAGTTTTTACATGGAAAGATCCAGACACGAAGCCGGACGTTTCATGCGCGAAAATCTGGAAAAATTCCCCAATGAGCTGGGCAAAGCCGGATTTGATTCCTTTGAAAAAGCCCCTAAAAATATTCAGTTTATATCCGCATCCACGGAAAACGCTCAAGCCAGGTTCTTGCCCAAATGGCTGGAGGATCTGAAAAAACAATTGCCGGAAAACTTTCGTCCGGAAGAAACGGCGGTGATACTTTGCAACGAAGGCCTGCTTTTATCTGTTTTGCACAGTGTACCTGACAATATTCGGGAGCTGAACGTGACGATGGGTTTTCCGATGGTACAAACGCCCATTTTCAATTTGGTCAATGAAATTACGGTGCTCCATTCCGACGGGTATATCAAAGACCCGGTTAGCAGGTACAACCACCGCTACGTCCTGCCCATCCTTCAGCATCCACTTATCCGGCAAATCAGCGCCGAGGCTGAAAAAATGGAAAAAGAACTGCGGTCCAAAAACAGTTTCCGCCCCTTGGCTTGCGAATTGCAAAAAGATGCTGTACTGAAAAACATTTTCACACCGGTAGAAAATCCAAAAGAACTGGCACTCTGCCTGCTGGAACTTTTTAAACAATTGGCTCAGCACAATCCAGCACCAGAGGAAGACGATGAAACAGGGCAAATGCAGGAAATCAGCAGCGAATATGACCCGTTGAACGCCGAAGCAGTGTTTAGGTGCTTCTCCCTGACAAACCGACTCTTCAACTTACTACAGGACAACGTTATTGAAGTAAACATCCACACTTTCCAAAAACTCCTGCAAAAAATATTATCCACAGCCTCCATCCCCTTTTCAGGAGAGCCCGTTCGTGGGATGCAAATTATGGGGATGCTGGAAACGCGTAACCTGGATTTTAAAAATGTGCTTTTGCTTTCGGTCAACGAAGGGATGTTGCCTAAAGGTGGAGGTGAAACGTCGTTCATTCCCTACAATTTGCGCAAAGGCTTCGGCCTGACCACCCCCGAACACAAAGACTGCATCTTTTCCTACTATTTTTTCCGGTTGTTGCAACGGGCTGAAAACATCAGTCTGGTTTACAATACATCCACCGACGGATTAAACCGCGGCGAAATGAGCCGGTTTATGCTGCAACTCCTCATCGAATCCAAGCATAAGGTGAGTTATTTCAACCTAAATTCCGGCATTGAACTCACTTCGCCCAGACCCATTCAAATTGAAAAGACCGAGGCTATCCTTGATCATCTTAAAAATAGTTACGACCTTCAGGCCAATCAGAACGCCAAAACATTTTCACCTACAGCGTTAAACAGCATGCTGGACTGCTCGTTGCGCTTTTATTTTAGATACATTGCGGGTTTAAAGGAAGCCGATGAAGTTTCTGAAGAAATAGACGGAGCTGTTTTGGGTAATTTCTTTCACCATTCAGCCGAATATATTTACACCTTCATTCTACTTAAAAAGGCAGGTAAGGAAATTTCGGTTGAAGCTGTTGAAAAAGCGATAGAAACGAATTCTATCAACAGCGCCATCGAAAAAGGTGAAATTTCAGGCTCCATCGATTCATCCGATCTGGAACCCTGGTTGAAAGGCATTTATAAGATTGAAAAAGTGGTGGATCATTATTTCCGCAGGGATTTTTTCCAGATCAAACAGGAAGATGCAGTTTTAGAATACAATGGAGAACAGCTTATTAAACGAAAACTGGTTGTAAATTTTTTGAAAACCCTGCTTAAAATTGATCAGAATCGAACACCGTTCGAAATGGTTGCTCTGGAAAAAAAGGTATCTGAAAACTTTGAAACAGAAACACCTTCAGGAAAAGTTACCCTTAAAATAGGCGGTATCATTGACCGCATTGACCGGAAATACGATGAAATCAGGGTGCTCGATTACAAAACAGGTGGCATACCTAAAAGTCCAGACTCGGTGGATGCCCTTTTTACAAACAGTGCCGACAGGCAAAACTACATTTTTCAGATATTCTTGTATTCCATCATTTTGCAAAAGAAAAATCCAGCGGTAAAAATTTCCCCGCAAATACTTTACATCCATAAAGCGGCCAAAGAAGATTACAACGCAGCAGTAAACATGGGTAGCTTCAGGCTTAGAAAAGAAGTGGACAACATTGCCGAATACGAGGATCTCTTTCGTGAAAAGCTGAATGATACATTGAGCCAACTTTTTGATCCAAAGGTCAATTTCTGCCAGACAGAAGTGCTTGAAAAATGTACCTGGTGCGATTACAAAAAAATCTGCAGAAGGTAAAGGGTATTCGGAGCGTTAAAAAGTTGAAAAGGATTATTTGTGTTTGGTTGATGTTTTGTACCTTTGCTACTCTAATAAATGGGTTATTTGAATCGGATTTTATCCATTAATACGTAAAAACAATGAAAAAATCAATTACTCTCTTGTTCGTTTTCCTAGCATTAACCTCATTAGCAAGTGCTCAAAAAGCTTTAGGGCTTAGACTTGGATCTGGCTCTGCCAGTGGTGTTGAAGCCTCTTTTCAATTGGATTTGAGTAAAACAAACCGTTTGGAATTGGATCTTGGACTTGAATCAGGCGAAAAAAACCATTCCGGTATGACGTTAATAGGCGATTATCAGTGGGTATGGGATTTAAGCGAAATCACAGAAGGAATGAAATGGTATGCCGGCGCAGGAGCAGGTCTACATCTCTTTGACAATATAGGAATTGGTGTTAACGGACAAATCGGTATCGAATATACCCTTCAGGAAATTCCATTGCAATTCTCACTGGATACACGACCCAGCTTCTTCGGAAATGGTTACGGATTTGGTTACGGTGCTGCTCTGGGCGTTCGTTATAAATTTTAATTTTAAAATTCCAGCATTTTATCGGGAGGCTGTCTCACAAGGGCAGCCTTTTTAACTTAAAAATACAGACCATGCCAATCTACTTTAACGGAATCATCTTAGGACTTGCGACCTTCCTGATTATAGGTCTTTTTCATCCACTGGTCATCAAAGCTGAATATTATTTAGGCGTAAAATTCTGGATCGTCTTCCTGATTTTAGGACTCATTACAACCACCATTTCTCTTTTTATCGCAAACATCACAGTTTCCGCCATCCTCGGCGTTTTCGGATTCAGCTGTTTCTGGTCCATTAAAGAAATGTTTGATCAGGAGAAACGTGTCCAGGAAGGACGTTTTCCCAAAAATCCGAAAAGAAAATAATCTATCCCCATTTCACGATGAAAGATTTGCTTGAGAAAATAAAAACCATCCGCATTGAAGACTATGCCTATCCTCTGGAAGAAGAAAGGATAGCAAAATTTCCGGTTGAACCGCGTGATTCATCGAAACTCTTGCTTTATAAAAAGGGGCTTTTGTCGGAAACAGTTTTCAGCGATTTGCCCAATCACATGGAAGAAAAAGGCATGTTGGTTTACAACAACACCAGGGTTATTCATGCCAGGCTTTTTTTTCACAAGGAAACAGGTGCCCGCATTGAGATTTTTTGCCTCGAACCGCTCTCTCCTGCCGATTACGCTTTAAATTTTCAGGCTACAGAAAGTTGCGAATGGCTTTGCATGGTAGGAAATCTTAAAAAATGGAAAAAAGAAAAACTGGTTCGGGAACTGCTGGTAAACGGGAAACGGATTTTGCTCACTGCAGAAAGACTGGAAACCGAAAACAAGGCTCACCGGATACGCTTTACATGGTATGATATTGAAAACCCGGCGAACCCGATTTTGTTTGGCGACTTGCTGGACACAGCAGGCCAGTTGCCTATCCCACCTTACTTGAACAGGGACACTGAAACGACTGATGAAATAAGCTACCAGACCGTCTTTGCCAAAATAGAAGGATCTGTTGCTGCACCTACTGCAGGTTTGCATTTCACACCGGAAGTCCTGGCAGCCATCGATCAGAAGACCATTTTAAGAAGCGAAGTGACGCTGCATGTCGGAGCAGGTACGTTTCAACCCGTTCTTTCCAAAGAAATTTCCGATCACATCATGCACAGCGAATTCATTTCTGTGGATCGCGATTTTCTGGTGACACTGATTCATCACCTGGGACACGTTACCGCAGTCGGTACCACTTCGGTGCGCACACTGGAAAGTCTTTACTGGTTTGGCTACAAACTCATCCGAAGCCCGGAGATTCATCTCGACCAGTGGACACTCGACCAGTGGTATGCCTACAAACAACTGATGGCTATCGAATGCTCGCCCAATAACATCCAGGTTGCAACCATCGACGCTTTAAAAGCCATCATCAACTACCTGGACCAAAACAACCTGGATGTTTTTACAGCATCCACCCAATTGCTCATTGCACCGGGGTTTGAATTTCACGTGGTAAACGCCATGCTGACCAACTTTCATCAGCCAAACAGCACGCTGCTTCTTTTAGTTTCAGCCTTTTTAGGTGACGAGGAATGGAAAAAAGTGTACGACTATGCCAGGAGTCATCAGTTTCGTTTCCTTAGTTATGGAGACAGTTCTCTACTTGTTCCCGGTAAACAATAAGCAACCAATTTCAACGTTTAATCAAGCATGCGCATTCGACAAGTATTTGCCTGTTTTCTCACGGTTTTATTGCTTAGCAGTTGTTCAGCCGGCATGTCTGTCCAAAAGGGTGATAAACTCTATGGATACGGGGAATTTTATGCAGCTGCCGTTCAATATGGAAAAGCCTATCGCGGTCTTAAAAGCAATGAAAAGAAATTAAAAGCGCATACCTGCTATTTTCGTGGTGAAAGTTTCCGTCGCATCAATCAACCCATCAAAGCAGAAAGTGAATACAAAAAATCACTTCGTTTCAGTCAGGCAAACGATACGATTTACCTCCGGCTGGCTCAAACTTTGCATAAGAATGCCAAATACAAAGAAGCAGCAACGACTTATGAAACCTACCTTCTGACCCACCCTGAGGATATTTTGGCGTTGAATGGTCTTTCCGCCTGTCATCAAATAGAACTATGGCAAAAAAAGTCCACCCGCTACGAAGTGAAAAAAGTCGCCATTCTGAACTCCAGAAAAGGTGATTTTGCACCCGTATTGGTTCCTGCAGACTACAATTCCCTGTATATCACCTCTTCGGCCCATGTCAATACCAAAGAAAAAATGAAGCCCAGTAAAATAACCGGCCTTCCAAACAACGATTTTTGGGTTTCAAAAATTGATGTCAATGGCAAATGGGGTAAACCAGAATACCTAGAAGGAGTCCTTAATTCAGAATTTGATGAAGGAGCTTCGTCCTTTTCACCCGATGGGAAAACCATCTATTTTACCCGTTGCATCACCAAGTCCGATTCCATCCTGTCCAGTTCACAAGTAGAATTGTTTCGTTCAGTCCGTTCAGGTGTTGAATGGAGTGCTCCTGAGAAACTCAATGTTCATCGGGATTCCACCCTACTTTTTGCACACCCTGCCGTTTCTCCCGATGGGAAATACCTATATTACGTTTCCGATCTGCCATCCGGTTACGGAGGCAAAGATATCTGGCGATGTGAAATGAGTGGTACGACTTTCGGCCCACCTGAAAATCTCGGACCTGAAATAAACACACCAGGAGATGAGCTTTTCCCCTATTTTAGGTCAAATGGCGATTTGTATTTTTCGTCAGACGGACTTCCAGGTTTTGGCGGGCTGGATCTTTTTAAAGCGACTTTAGATATAGAGGGTGCATATTTCGTTGAAAACCTGCAACAACAAATCAATTCCAATGGGGATGATTTCGGAATCACTTTTTTTGGTAAAGAAGAACGCGGTTTTTTCTCTTCTAATAGAAAAGAGGGCAAAGGCTGGGATAAAATATGGTCCTTCGAATTGCCAAGTCCCTTTACAGAAGTAAAAGGCATCGTAAAAGACCGCTATGGAGAGGTTATTCCTGATGCAACCATCCGTGTTGTCAATGATAAAGGTTTAAATACAAAAGTACGTACACAGAAAGACGGAACATATACATTGAAGGTAGAAAAAAACGCAGATTACGCCATGATGGCAACCTGCCGATCCTACCTAAACTATTCCAACCGGTTTTATGCACTGAATAAAGAAAAAGATACCACCTATGTGATGGATTTCGCCCTTACTCCGCTGCATCGCCCGGTTCGCATTGAAAATATCTTTTTTGAATTTGATAAATGGGCGCTTATGCCGGAATCTGCACCGGCATTGGACGAGCTCATCAAATTATTGCAGGATAATCCACACATTGTCATTGAAATAGGTGCTCATACCGACCGCAAGGGATCGGATGAATACAACAACCAATTATCTGAGAAACGAGCCGAAGCTGTGGTAGAATACCTGAAACAACAAGGCATAGACACAGAAAGACTTCAAGCCCATGGGTATGGAAAAAGCCAGCCCTGCAAAGTGGACAGCTACATGGAGGATAAATATAAAGTTCTTTCTGAAGGCATCTATTTGACAGAAGGTTTTATTGAAACCCTACCCGTTGAGCAGAAGGAAACAGCCGATCAGATAAACCGCAGATGCGAATTCAAAGTTCTTAAAACGACCTACAAATTGTTTTAAATACTCGTTTTTTTTGTGTAGGTTTGTCACTCGAACCGATATATTTTATGAAACAATATTTAGACCTTTTACAACGCGTGTTGGACGAAGGCGTACACAAAGAAGACCGTACAGGAACAGGCACCACCAGTGTTTTTGGCCATCAGATGCGCTTCAACATGGAAGATGGTTTTCCCTGCCTGACTACCAAAAAATTACACCTCAAATCCATTATTTACGAGCTCCTCTGGTTTCTCCAGGGAGATACCAATGCCCGATTTCTTCAGGAAAACGGCGTGAAAATATGGAACGAATGGGCAGATAAAGACGGAAACCTGGGTCATATTTATGGCTACCAATGGCGCTCCTGGCCTGACTACAAAGGTGGAAGCATCGATCAGATCACGGAAGCAGTGGAAACCATCAAACACAACCCGGATTCACGCCGCATCATTGTTAGCGCCTGGAATGTGGCCGACCTGCCTAATATGAATCTACCCCCTTGTCATGCCTTCTTTCAATTTTACGTAGCCAACGGAAAACTCAGTCTGCAACTCTATCAACGCAGTGCCGACATTTTTCTGGGCGTGCCTTTTAACATTGCATCCTATGCTTTGTTGCTGCAAATGATGGCACAAGTGACCGGTCTGAAAGCAGGAGACTTTGTTCATACACTTGGTGATGCCCACATTTACACCAACCACATGGATCAGGTCAGGGAACAGTTGAGCCGCGAGCCCAGACCCCTTCCCACCATGAGTATTAATCCCGAAATTAAAGATATTTTTGGTTTTTCATACGAGGATTTCTCCTTGGAAAACTACAATCCGCACCCGCACATCAAAGGAGCGGTGGCTATATAAAACAACACTATGGAAACAGGAATTATTGTAGCAATAGCCAATCAGAACGCCATCGGTAAAGACAACCAGCTGCTTTGTCATTTACCCGAAGACTTGAAACATTTTAAAGAAATCACCAACGGGCATACCGTCATTATGGGCAGAAACACCTTCTTTTCCTTACCAAAAGGAGCCCTGCCAAACCGCAGAAACATTGTGCTGAGTCCCGATGAGGAACAATTTCCCGGTTGCGAAACGGCCCATTCCATCGAAGAAGCACTGGAACTTTGCACCTTGGATGAAAAGGTTTTCTTTATTGGTGGAGCCATGATTTACAGACAAGCCTACCCCATCGTAGACAATCTCTACCTTACCAAAGTTCATGCCGATTTTGAAGCAGATACTTTTTTCCCGGAAATAGACTACCAACTATGGGAGTCGGTTTTTTCCGAAATTCATGCAGCGAATAATGATGTACCATCCTATTCCTACGAAAATTATACCCGAAAAAAAATATAAACGTAAGCTCTGAATAAAATGAAAAAGATACTTTTGATCTTGAGTATATTGATGATTGGTTTAAATTGTAGTGCAAAAGATGGCGCCACCATTGATTTTCAAACAAGAATCCATGATTTTGGACAAATTTCTGAAAATGACAAAACAGCCAGTTTCGATTTTATATTTGTCAACACCGGCAACGCTCCTCTGGTGATACACAAAGCAGTAGCTTCCTGCGGATGCACCACACCTGTTTATCCGAAAGAACCGATTGCTCCGGGTGCTACGGCATCCATCAAGGTAACATACAACACCGTAGGAAGACCAGGTGCTTTTCATAAGACCATCACCGTTTACAGCAACGATGCGGATGCACCCAACATTGTTCTGGTCATTAAAGGCGATGTCGCACCCAAAGTGTTGACTCTGGAAGATACTTACCCCATTGATATGCAAGGTTTACGACTTAAAAATTCAAATGTCGTTCTAATTGATGCTAAAATTGGCAGTGTCCTCAGCGAAACCATTGATTTTATCAACACCAGCCCGAAAACAATTCATTTATCCTTCAATAAATTACCCATGCATATTAAGGTTTCAGCAACCAAGTTTAAGCTTGAACCCAACCAGACTGGATCATTAATTATCAAATACACCCCATCTCTTACGAAAGATTATGGAAAAAGACAGGATTCATTTTTCCTCGTTACAAATGCCAAAGACAAATTAAATCCAAACAATATAATCAAAATCAGTGCAATTATCAAAGAAGATTTTGATCGTTTAACAGCAGATCAACGTTTAAATGCTCCTTTGGCTGTATTTTCCGAATACCGCATCAATTTAGGGAAAATGGCAAACAACATACATAAAACGGCAGAAATAACACTTTCCAATAAAGGTAAATCAACCCTGTATCTTCGTAAGATTATTCCCGAATACGATGGAATTAAGGTAAAACCTGAAAAAAAAGAAATACCGGCCGGTAAATCAATTAAAGTGAAAATTGATTTTAATTCAGGTACGTTTGAAGGAAGTGTCGTAAAAAATATAACATTTATTACGAACGACCCAAAAAACAGCTCAAACAAGATTTTCTTAACAGCTCAAGTGGCTAAAAACTAAAGGATGCATCTGGAAAACGACGATAAATACAAAGGTTTATCCGTTAACAAGGGCATTGAACAGCCCCCCATCGTAAACCCGTACCGTACAAGAACCATACGAAAGAAAAATTACAGTGTATCCGAATATGTGGAGGGCATACTTAAAGGAGACATGGTTTATTTAAGCCAGGCAGTGACACTCATTGAAAGCTCCCGATTTGATCATCAGCAAAAAGCACAGGAAATCATTGAAAAATGTTTACCCCATGCCGGGAAAGCCATTCGTGTAGGCATTACCGGTGTACCAGGCTCAGGAAAAAGTACTTCCATTGAATCTTTTGGCATGCACCTGATTCGTGCCGGAAAAAAGCTGGCCGTACTTGCCATCGACCCAAGCAGTGAACGCTCCAAGGGCAGTATTCTGGGGGATAAAACCAGAATGGAAGAGCTGGCTGTTCAAAAAAATGCGTTTATCCGCCCATCACCTTCAGCCGGTTCCTTAGGCGGAGTAGCCCGCAAAACACGTGAAACCATCGTTTTATGCGAAGCAGCCGGGTTTGACACCATTTTTGTAGAAACAGTCGGTGTTGGACAGTCTGAAACGGCTGTTCATTCCATGGTCGATTTCTTTCTGCTCATACAACTTACAGGAGGTGGCGACGAATTACAAGGCATGAAGCGAGGCATCATGGAAATGGCCGATAGCATTGTCATCAACAAAGCAGATGGTGACAATATGGAAAAAGCCATCCTGACTCAGGCACAATACAAAAATGCCCTTCATTTATTTCCCTTGCAGGAATCCAACTGGAGTCCCGAAGTACTCACCTATTCAGGACTGACAGGACGCGGTGTACCGGAAATCATGGAAATGATTTACAGATACATTGACTTCACCAAAGACAATCATTCTTTCGAGCACAAAAGAGCTACACAAGCTAAATACTGGATGTATGAAAGCATTAACGAGCAGCTTCGCAAACGCTTCTACCAAAACGAGGAAATTCAGGCGTTACTCACTATCAAGGAGCAGCAAGTATTGAACAACGAAATAAGTTCCTTTGCAGCAGCCCATGAACTTCTCACCAAATACTATAAAAAGTAAAAAAGCGATACTTGGCAGTACCGCTTTTTCACTTTTTAGTTTAAAAATTATATAGAAAGCGTTTTCAACACTCTCAAAAGATCTTTATCAATGGGTTTGTCATTTTTGATAGCCTTTGAAAAAGGGACATCCACCACCTGATTATTTTCAATACCTACCATCACGTTGCGCTGTCCATCCATGATTGCTTCAATGGCAGCATTTCCTAAACGACTGGCCAGAATACGGTCATATGCTGTTGGAGAACCTCCACGTTGAACATGGCCTAAAATAACCACACGAACGTCGTAACCGGGGTATTCTTTCTTAACACGATCGGCGTAATGCAAAGCACCACCCGTGATTTCACTTTCAGCAACCAAAACGATGCTGCTATTTTTTGATTTACGGAAACCGTTCTTGATCAGTTCTTCCAATTGATCGACTTCTGTAGCGATCTCAGGAATGATGGCAGCTTCAGCTCCGGATGCAATTGCACCGTTCAGGGCAAGGAAACCTGCATCTCTACCCATCACCTCAATAAAGAACAAACGTTCGTGAGAAGACGCTGTATCACGTATTTTATCCACTGCTTCAATAATGGTATTTAGAGCTGTATCATAGCCAATAGTGGCATCCGTCCCGAAAATATCATTATCGATGGTTCCAGGTACACCGACTATTGGATAATTAAACTCTTCAGCAAAAATACGGGCACCGGTGAGTGTTCCATCCCCACCAACCACAACCAGAGAGTCTATTTCTTCACGAACCAAAGTTTCGTAAGCAAGCCTTCTGCCTTCTACGGTACGAAACTCTTCACAACGTGCAGTCTTTAAAATAGTTCCACCCTGTTGAATAATATTACTGACATTCTGAGTTTTGAATTCAGTGATTTCTCCAGTAATTAAACCTTTGTAACCACGAAAAATGGCTTTCACCCGGAAGCCATTGAAAATTGCCGTACGAGTAAGTGCACGTATGGCTGCATTCATACCTGGAGCGTCACCACCCGACGTTAAAATACCAATAGTTTTTGTTTCAGACATAATCATCACCTTAAATTACATACAAATTAACCTATAAAACCAAGTAGCAAATATACAGATTTTTATTGTTCAGTAAGTAACATTTCCACTTGTTTTTTAACGTTTTCCATGAGCCATACAGGCGTTGACGTTGCGCCACATATGCCGATCCGATCCGATTCACCAAACATGGACTTTTCGATATCTTCCGGCCCTGTAATAAAAAAGGTTCTGGCGTTTTCAGAGAGGCATGCTTCAAAAAGGGCTTTTCCATTGGAACTTTTAGAACCACTCACAAAAAGAACACTGTCGTGTGTACTGGCAAATTTTCGGAGAAGTGGCAATCGATTGGCCACCTGACGACAAATGGTATCGTGATAGTCAAACAAAACCCCGGACTTCATCGAAGCCTTGATTAAGGTTGTCAAAGCCTGAAATTCATCCAGCGATTTGGTCGTTTGAGAAACAAGTACGATGGGTTTTGAAAAGTCCAGTAAGTGTGCATCGGAAACATGTTCCAGCACAATCGCCTTATTTTGAGTTTGTCCAAGCAAGCCTATAACTTCTGCATGTCCGCTCTTCCCAAAGATAACAATTTGTGTATCGGTTCCTTTGCTCTTTTCATACAGTTTTCGGATTCGGGCTTGCAGGCTCAGCACCACCGGGCACGTGGCATCAATGAGTTTAATGCCTTGATTTTTGGCCATTTCGTAGGTAGAAGGTGGCTCTCCATGCGCCCGAAAAAGGACATTCACATCCCGCATGTTTTTAAATTCTTCCTGGGTAATGGTCTTCATCCCTTTGGATTCCAGTCTGTCCACTTCCCTGTTGTTGTGAACAATGTCACCCAGGCTATACAATGTATCCTCCCCTCCGAGAAAGTTTTCTGCTTTTTTAATGGCATTCACCACCCCAAGGCAGAAACCGGAACTCGTATCAATTTCAATGATTGCCATAAACGAGTTGGTTCACTTTTTCCATAACCCAGGCATCTTGTTGCTCCAGCGTTAGATGTGCGTTATCAAGTTCAACCGCATCATCCGCCTTTCTTAGAGGGCTTACAGCACGATTTTGATCCAGCCTGTCCCGCATTTCAATATTTTCAAGAATGGCGTTGAAATCTTCGGGCTGCCCTTTTTCAACCAGTTCATCGTAACGGCGTTGAGCGCGAATTCGGGCATCGGCTGTGACAAACAGTTTCAGGTCTGCATGGGGAAAAACAACAGTGCCAATATCCCTGCCATCCATAACAATACCGCCGCCTTCGCCCATTTTCCGCTGAATATCCACCATCGACTCGCGCACAAAAGCAACTGCACTGATCAGACTCACCGTATTGGACACCTCCAGGCTACGTATCTCCCTTTCTACATTTTTACCGTTTAGAAAAGTCTGTGGAACTCCTTCTGCATTGTTTTCAAAAGAGACTTCAACCGTATCAAGCTTTGCTTTCAAAGTTTCTTCATCGATTACACCATCCTTTAACAATCCGTTTTGCATACAATACATACTCACAGCACGGTACATAGCACCGGTATCAATGTAGGTATAACCCAGTTTTTTTGCCAGAGATTTCGCCATCGTGCTTTTCCCGCAAGATGAAAACCCATCAACAGCAATTATCAGTTTTTTCATAATCCAAATGTTGACATATTCGTGCCCAGCGTCAATTGCAAGGCACTTCCTGAAATGTGATACTTAGCATAGGAAGCACCTACACGCATCTTTTTTACCCGCATGGCAAAGCCTGCAGAAAATCCGCCAAAGGATGTACGTTGATTAATATTTTGTTCAGAGCTGCGACGGTAGTTATACCCAAGACTCAAAAGAAAATTTTCTGAAGGAATAAATTCAACCCCAAACAATAAGTGTTTAAAAATCTTACTGGTAAAATTATCCTTGCTCGTGCTGTCATTTAGCAGGTAAGGCAATTTCATATCCGAAATATTTTGAGCTGTCATCGTTAATCGTATTGGAGCGTGCGCAAGTCTTTGGGAAACACCAAATTGTATATCCCAAGGCATTCTTTCGTACGTATCATCGTACGATACAATCTGGGATCCAAGGTTTTTCACAACCAGTCCTGCAGAAAACAGCTTGCTTGAATTGCTGTAATACAAACCCAAATCGACTCCAATGGCAGCCGATTTATACGTATCCAAAGCTGAATAAATAAAAGTCAGATTACTTCCAGCCCTCCAGTTTTCGGACAAAAGCCAGGAATACGCTCCTGTCAGAGCTATATCCTGAGCATACGTATTTCCCAACACCTCATCGGATGGAGTTGTCCACAGCATGGAACCATAATCCACGTACCGAATACCTGCCATCACAATACTCCTGTCATTGATTTTATGTGCATACGCTGCAGATCCGATATTGATATCCGCCACATAATGCATGTAACCTACAGAAAAATTGTTATCCATGTCCGTTGAAAGGATGGCCGGATTGTGGAAAGTCAGATTTAAGTCCTTTTCTGCCGAGGAAACGGAATTTCCTCCAACGCCAGCTGCTGAAACAGATGTTGGGATATTTAGAAACTGATAAACTTCTTCTCCACTTTGGGCACTCAACGAGTATGTTAGAAGCAATAAAAGGAAACTAATTACTAATTTACGAACCATTGTTTCTGCTTTTGAAAAAACATTCAAATATACTTAATATTTCCACTTTGCCGAAGCTTCGGCCTATCCAGTCTTTGTTTTTAACCCTAAATATTCACAATAACCACACTTTTGTCCCTACCGGGAGCTGTCATGCTAAAGATTTAGTTGTACTTTTGTGCAAGACATGTTTATTGAACTCACTTAGTGGCAAAAGATATAGATACAAACTCAAAAGAGTGGTGCGATATTGTTTTTGATGGCAAAAATAAATCTTATGGTGCCTATCGAATGCGGCTTACCTCCTCAAAAAGGCATGTCCGGTCATTCATTATTGTCCTTTTACTCTTTTCATTCATCGCTTCTTTGCCCTTTCTGATTGAAAGAATCGAGTTTTACCTCTTTCAACATTCCGATTCCGATTATGTTATCGAAGATTACTCCTACATTACCCACAACCTTACAGAAGTGGAATTGCTGCAACTGTCCAAACAGTTTATCCCAGACCCCGCCAAGACCATCGTTAAAACAATATCTACTGAAAATGCCAAACCCCTGGCTAAAAACGTAGAATCTCTGGTTCCGGTTATTGTCGCCGATTCTCTGATAAATGAGACTTATATTGAGAAATACGAGGAAGATACGACAACCGTCAAAGAACCGGAAAAGCAGAAGGAAAAGACAGAAACCCAGACAGATGACGGGCTTTATACCGTCGTTGATAATATGCCTGCTTTCCCGGGTGGTGAAGCTGGCTTGATGGACTTCATCTATAAAAACCTAAGATACCCTTCAGCAATTGCCAATAAGAAAATAGAAAATTGCGTTATTTGTACTTTTATCATTGACATCAAAGGAAATGTCACGGATGCTCAGATAGCACAATCCGCTCACCCCCTGCTCGACAAAGAAGCCTTGCGTTTAGTAAAAACCTTCCCTAAATGGAAACCAGGCTTGAAGCACGGAAAACCGATCCGGGTTAAATACACTTTACCGATTTTTTTCAGGCTTAAATAAAAACAGCCAACAGTATAATGGATCGTTAAATTTTGACTTCCTTTTTTTTGCTTTATCCCTGTTGAATCTGTACTTTTGAAACAAAAACCAAAGAATGAGAACACAAAAGGAGCTTTTAGACCTCATTAACATTGCCCTTGAACAGGTTGACCTCGATAAAAAGCCCACCAAATTATACGATCCCATTCGTTATGTACTCTCCATTGGGGGCAAACGAATACGTCCAGTTCTATGCCTGATGGCCTGTGAACTTTTCGACGATCACATTGAAAATGCCATAAAGCCAGCCCTGGCTCTGGAAATATTTCACAATTTCACCCTTTTGCACGACGACATCATGGACAATGCCGAAAAACGGCGCAACATGGAATGCGTTCACATTAAATGGGATGAAAACGTAGCCATATTGTCGGGTGATGCTATGCAGCTCCTCTCGTATCAGATTCTGAACCAAATACCGGAAAATCATCTGAAAGAATGCCTGGAACTTTTCACAAAAACAGCGATTGAAGTTTGTGAAGGACAACAATTTGACATGGATTTTGAAACTCAGGACGAAGTTTTGATTGAAGAATACATGCAAATGATTCACCTCAAAACAGCAGTTCTGCTAGCCACAAGCTTAAAAATGGGTGCCATCATAGGCGGAGCGTCCAAAAAGGAAGCAGACTTGCTTTACAGTTTTGGTATCGAAACAGGCCTTGCCTTTCAACTAAAGGACGACCTTCTGGATGTATACGGTGACGCCCTCACTTTCGGCAAGAAAATTGGCGGTGACATCGTTTGCAACAAAAAAACATTTCTATTGATTCATGCCCTGAATAAAGCAGATCAGGAGACACTGGAAAAGCTCCACGCCTGGCTTAAACAAGATGATTTTGTACCAGAAGAGAAAATCAAGGCCGTAACAGAAATATACAACCAGCTAGGCATTAAAGACCTTTGCCTGAAAGAAATAGAAAAGCACCAAGAGCTGGCTTTTGAAACATTACGCAACATTGACGTTTCAGACACTCAAAAAAAGTCACTGGCAGAACTGGCCAATGAATTAATGGATAGAAAGAAGTAACAATTAAAGAATCCATCTTATGCCTTACAGAAGACTTCCAAACACCGATCAGGCCAGAATTCGTGCCATGCAAACGGCATTGGAACTTTGCCGCCAAACCAATGTCCCAGATCTGGCATTTTCCATCAAAACCAAAAATGAAACAGAAGTATTCTTACCAGTTTTTGAAGGAGCACATCACGATTACGTGGTCAGTCTGGGAAACCAGGTGGCAGCCAGCAAAAAATACCAGTTGCAAATAAAAACCGTTCGGCTATACATCTCCCATTTCATTCAGGTTCTTAATTTCAGCGTTATCCGTAATGAAATCAAAAAAGAATCAAAACGCATGTATAGCCTTGACCCGTCCAACTTTTCCGTCCCGGATCTGAGCACCGAAACCGCCTTGCTTAAATGGGGCGAACGCATCATAAACGGTGAACAGGAACGCATCAAAAATGGTGGAGCTCCTATTTACAACCCAGCCATAGCCAAAGTTCGGGTACATTACGACATTTTTAAAGATTCAGGCATTTCCCAAAAAACCTATCAAAAAACCACCAACCGCACCCTTGACCAACTGACCTCTCTTCGCAAAGCAGCAGATGACATCATCCTCGACATCTGGAACCAGGTGGAAGAATTCTTCAAAGTCTACCCGGAAGAACAAAAACGCCTTCTCTGTCAGGGATATGGCTTACGCTACTATTACCGAAAAAATGAAAAAGTAGATGATTGATACCCATGCACACCTTTACGACTCTGCTTTCGACGAAGATCTGCCCGAGGTTCTTCAACGAGCAAATAACATAGGCATTGAAGAAATATGGATACCGGGTGTAACGACTGAAAGCCTTTACGCCATGAACAAACTCAGAAACCTTTCGCCCGACTATTTTCGTTTTTTCGGAGGTCTTCACCCAGGTGATGTCAAAGAAAATTTCCGGGAGGAACTTTCGAAAATCAGACAAATCGTAGATGCCGGCTCTTACTCCGGCATTGGAGAAATCGGCCTTGACCTTTTTTGGGATAAAACCTTCTTTGAACAGCAAAAAGAAGCGTTCACCTACCAGCTTGACTGGGCACTAGAACGCAATCAGCCAGTCCTGATCCATATCCGCGAAGCTTTCGACGAAGTGATGCCCATCATCCGCAACTATTACAAAAAAGGCCTCAAAGGCATATTCCACTGCTTTGCCGGCACCCTGGAACAAGCGCTGGAACTCACTCAGGAAGGATTCCTACTGGGCATCAACGGGAACATCACCTACAAAAAAGCCCTGGTAGCCAAATTCCTGCACAACATTCCCCTGGAATCCATCGTCACCGAAACCGATTCACCCTACCTGGCTCCCACGCCACATCGCGGCAAACGCAACGAACCCGAATATACCTCCCTGGTCATTCAAAAACTTTCTGAAATTTATAACCTCCCCGCACAACTGATTGAAAAGCAAACCGTTTTGAACGCAAAGCGCCTGCTGGCCGAATAAAACCGCATCCTTTTTCACAATCTCCACCCGTTTTGCTTTGAGTCTCCCATTTTTTTCTTACATTTGCGTCCGCATTTGGGAAACCAACCAGCCCGAATTGGAGAGATGCTCGAGTGGTTGAAGAGGCACGCCTGGAAAGCGTGTGTACCTCTAAAGGGTACCGCGGGTTCGAATCCCGCTTTCTCCGCAAAAGAATGAATTGCTAAAAACGAGCGCAGCTCGTAGCTCAAAAGTAAAAAATAGCCACACCAAGCTTGCTTGAGTGTGGCTTTTTTTTTACTTTCGAGCGTAAGGCCCGAAGGGGATCAACGTAAAAATCTGAGGATTTTTCATATTATGCAAAAATTCTTGAAAGTCTGAAAAGGAAGAATCGTGTATCTCTTACTCCCCTAAATTGACTTCTGAAAGCTTTGATCTTTGCATTGAATG
>Ga0209511_1000517_pt1 | contig 39187 bp, 33 predicted proteins | sample SSSSmetaG_FD_184141 | JGI IMG/M metagenome (GOLD analysis project Ga0209511, IMG submission 184141) | Glacier valley bacterial and archeal communities from Borup Fiord, Nunavut, Canada, to study Microbial Dark Matter (Phase II) - ​SSSS... | ecosystem: Environmental > Aquatic > Freshwater > Ice >... | reverse complement strand
CCGCACCGCTCGCCGCACGAGGCGCACGAATCGGCGTGTTGATGGGCACGGCGTATCTGTTCACGCACGAGGCAGTCGCGTGCGGCGCGATCGAGCCCGCGTTCCAGCGCCAGGCGATCGCGTGCGAGCGCACGGTATTGCTCGAGACCTCGCCGGGCCACGCCACGCGCTGCGCCGATACCGATTACGTCGGAGCATTCTCGCGCGAGCGCCGTCGGCTCGAAGCGGCGGGCGTTGGCGCCAAAGAGGCGTGGGCGCAGCTCGAGCAGCTGAACCTGGGCCGGCTGCGGATCGCGGCAAAGGGGCTGCGCCGCGACGGGGCAACGGTCGAGAGCGTCGATGCGGCAACGCAGGAGCGCGAAGGGATGTACATGATCGGCCAGGTCGCTGCACTGCGGAACAGCGTGCTCTCGATCGCCGAGTTGCATGAAGATGTCAGCATTGGTGGCACCGCGCTGCTCGGCGAGCGCGGAGCGCCGACCGAAGCACGCCACGCGCGTGATATCGCGATCGTTGGTCTGGCCGCGATCTTTCCCGGCGCGCCGGATACCGATGCGTTCTGGGCGAACATCGTCGCCGGCAAGAACGCGATCCGTGAGATTCCACCCGATCGCTGGGATATCGCGACCTACTACGATCCGAACGCGACGACGGTCGATGCCGGGCGCAAGACGCCGTGCAAATGGGGCGGCTTCCTCGACGAGGTTCCGTTCGATCCGCTGGCGTACGGCATCCCGCCGAAATCGCTCGCCTCGATCGAGCCGGTCCAGTTGCTCGCGCTCGAGATCGCGAAGCGCGCGCTGGTCGATGCCGGTTACGCGGCGCTGAATAACGATGGCCGCGCGTTCGATCGCTCTCGCACGTCGGTGATCTTCGGCGCCGAGGCAGGGACCGATCTCGCGAGTGCGTATTCGTTCCGCGCGATGTTCCCGCACTACGTCGGGCCGATGCCGGAGGCGCTCGACAGCCAGCTTCCCGTGCTCTCGGAAGATTCGTTCCCGGGCGTGCTGTCGAACGTGATCGCGGGCCGGATCGCCAATCGGCTGGATCTCGGCGGTGTGAATTACACCGTCGATGCGGCGTGTGCCGCGTCGCTCGCGGCGCTCGACATGGCGGTCAAGGAGCTCGCCGCCGGGTCGTCCGACATGGTGCTGTGCGGTGGCGCGGATCTCCACAACAGCATCAACGACTACCTGATGTTCGCGAGCGTGCACGCGCTGTCGCCGACCGGTCAGTGCCACACGTTCGACGCACACGCCGATGGCATCGTCCTGGGTGAAGGCGTCGCGTGCATCGTTTTGAAGCGCGTCGCCGATGCCGAGCGCGATGGCGATCGGATCTACGCCGTGATCAAGGGTGTCGCTGGTGCGAGCGATGGCAAGAGCCTCGGACTCACCGCGCCGCGCCAGCAGGGCCAGACGCGCGCACTCGAGCGTGCGTACGCGCAGTGCGGCGTTTCGCCTGCAGATGTCGGGCTCGTCGAAGCGCACGGAACCGGGACCGTCGTTGGCGATCGCACCGAGCTGTCCGCGCTGACCGAAGTGTTTTCCGCCGCCGGCGCGCGGCCGGGCACGTGTGTCCTCGGTTCGGTGAAATCGCAGATCGGTCACACCAAGTGTGCGGCCGGCATGGCGGGGCTGATCAAGGCCGCGCTCTCGATCCACCATGGCGTATTGCCGCCGACCTCGAACATCAAGGTGCCGAACCCGGCGTATCAGCCCGGCACCAGCCCGTTCATGTTTCTCGATCGCGCGCGGCCATGGATCGCCGACGAGCGCATCGCGGCAGTGAGCGCCTTTGGTTTCGGTGGCACGAACTTCCACGCGGTGCTCGCGCAGCACCACGCGGAGACCGCCGCGAGCCACGAGTGGCCTGCCGAGCTGTTCCTCGTGCGCGATGTCGAAGCGCTCGAGCGCGGGCTCTCGACGGGTGCGCGGTTGCGAGATCTGGCGCGCACGGTCGGCCAGGGCAGTGGCTCGATCGTCGTGGCGATCGTGGCCGAGTCCGTTCCAGATCTGCGCGCGAAGCTCGCGCAGGCTCGCACCGGCAAGGGCTCTAGAGATGTCGTGCTCGGTGGCGTGGTCGGCAAGGTCGTCGTGTTGTGCCCGGGCCAAGGCAGCCAGAAGCCCGGTATGCTCGCGGATCTGTTCGTCGCGTTTCCGCGGCTGCGTCGCTTCCTGGAGCTCGGCGCACCATGGGCCGCCACGATGTTGCCGCCCGCGGCATTCACGCCCGCGGATCGCGCGGCGCAAGCCGAAGCGCTGACCGATACGCGCGTCGCGCAGCCCGCGCTCGGCATCGCGGATCTCGCGATCGGCGAATTGCTCGCGAGTTGCGGCGTGCGACCCGATATGCTCGCGGGCCACAGCTACGGCGAATTGGCCGCGCTCGCGCTGGCCGGTTCGATCGGCGAGCACGATCTGCTCGCGCTCTCCGCGGCCCGCGGCGCGGCGATCCTCGACGCTGCCGAAGGTGCGCCGGGCACGATGGCGGCGGTCGCTGCGGATGGCGAGACCGTGGCGTTGCTGCTCGAGGGCACGGGCGCGGTGATCGCGAACTACAACTCGGCGAAGCAATCGGTGATCTCTGGATCGATCGAAGCCGTCGAAGACGCGATGACCCGGTTCGCGGCCGCGAAGATTGCAGCGAAGAAAATCCCGGTCGCGTGTGCCTTCCACAGCCCGATCGTCGCCGGTGCACATCGCGCCCTCGCCGATCGGCTCGAAGCGCTAGCGATCTACGCGCCGAAGATTCCGGTGTGGTCGAACACGACCGCCGCGCCCTATCCCAGCTCGCCCGATGCCGTGCGCGCATTGCTCGCGGCACAGGTCGCGCAGCCGGTGCGATTCGCGCAAGAGATCAACGCGATGTACGACGCTGGTGCGCGCGTGTTCGTCGAGGCCGGTCCGGGCCAAGTGCTGTCGTGCCTGGTCGACGATATCCTCGGCGATCGTCCCCATGTCGCCGTCGCGTGCGATAGCAGCCAAGGCGGTGTGACGCAGTTCCTGCGCGCCCTCGGCACGCTCGCGATGAGTGGCGTCGACATCGATGTCGAGCCGTTGTTCACGCATCGCGATGCCTCGATCGTGGATCTCGGCGCCGTGCCCGCCAAGATCGCACCGTGGTTGGTGAATGGAAACCGGACGCGTCCCATCAACGGAGAGGCTCCGATGCCGCAGCAACCGATCGGACTCGCCGCCGTGGCCGGACTCGCCGCCGTGGCCGGACTCGCCGCCGTGGCCGGACTCGCCGCCGTGGCCGGACCCGCCGCCGTGGCCGGACGCGCCGCCGTGGCCGGACCCGCCGCCGTGGCCGGACGCGCCGCCGTGGCCGGACCCGCCGCCGTGGCCGGACCCGCCGCCGTGGCCGGACCTCCGCAACCTGTCGCCGCCGCACCTGCGAGCGACCGCGATGCCGTGGTGATCGAGTACCTCCGCACGATGCGGACGATGATCACCGCGCAGCGCGACGTCATGCTCGGCTACCTCGGCGCCGCGCCGGCCCGAATGGTCGAGATAGTCGAGGCGATCGGGCACGTCGAGCAGCGTCCCGTGATCGACGTGGTCGCGTCGCGTCGCGCCATCGCCGCCGCGAAGCCCGTGGTCGCGGCGCCAGCCGCGCCGATTGCTCAAGATCCGATGCAGCTCGTGATCTCGATCGTCTCCGAGCGCACCGGCTATCCGATCGAAACACTCGGCATCGATCTCGATCTCGAGGCCGACCTCAGCATCGATTCGATCAAGCGCATCGAGATCATCGGCGAGCTCGCACAGCGCCTCGGCCTCCGCATCGACGGCAACGACGGCGCGGACGCGCTTGTCGAGGAGCTCGCGACCAAGAAGACGCTGCGCAGCCTCGTCGCGTGGTTAGTCGAGCGCCTCGATGTCTCGAAGCCTGCCCCGTCCGTGGAGAGCGAAGTCGAGCAACTCGTCATCGCACCTGCGCGGGCCGAAGCGATCACCGCGCTCTCTGACGAGCTCACCGCGGTCCAGCGCTATCGCCTCGGCGTGATCGCCACGCCGGCGCCGGTGAATGGCCACACCTCGTTCGCGGGTAAGCGCTTCGCGATCTTCGACGGCGGCGCGATCGGCGATGGACTCGGCGCGAAGCTCACCGCCGAGGGCGCGATCGTGTTTCGCGAGATTCCGCGCGAGGCGGTCGATGGCTACATCGATCTCGCGGTCGTCGATGGCGTCACCACGATGCGCGAGATGTTCGAGCGCGTGCGTGGCGTGGCGATGGGTGGCGCGAAGCTGATCTACGTCGCGACCATGAACGGCGAGCTCGGTCGTGGCGGGGTCGGCGGACCTGCGGGTCTGATCAAGACCGTCGCTGCAGAGTGGCCGGACGTGCGCGCGCGCGTCGTCGATCTCGATACGCACCACGATGCTGCCGCAACCTTGCATCGCGAGCTCCACGCCGACGACCACCACGTCGAGATTGGCTACATCGGCGGCGTGCGCTCGAGCCTCGAAGTGCTGCCGGCCGAAGTACCGATCGGCGACCTCGCTCTCGATCACGATTCCGTCGTGCTCTTGACCGGTGGCGCGCGCGGTATCACCGCCAAGGTCGCGATCGCCCTCGCGGCACGCCACGGCTGCAAGATCGAGCTCGTCGGTCGTTCGGTGGTGCCGCTACCCGAAGATCCGACGCTCGCGGGCGCCCGCGATGCGAAGACCCTGCGCACGCTGCTCGGCAAGCTCGGTGGCACGCCCGCGATCATCGAGTCGCGCGTCACGCGCGTGCTTGCCGATCGCGAGATTCGCACCACGCTCGCCGCGCTGGGCGATCGCGCGACTTATCACGCGGTCGACGTGCGCAGCGACGAGTTCGGCACCCTGATCGAGACGATCTACGAGCGCCACGGCCGCATCGATGCCGTGATCCACGGCGCCGGCATCCTCGAGGACAAGCTGATCCGCCACAAGACGCCCGAGTCGTTCGAGCGCGTGTTCTCGACGAAGCTGACCGGCGCGCACACGATCGTCGCGAAGCTCCGCGACGACGTCAAGGTCGTCGTGTTGTTCTCGAGTATCTCGGGCGCGTTCGGCAACCGTGGCCAGGTCGACTACGCCGCCGCGGGAGACGCCCTCGACAAGCTCGCGTGGACGTTGCAGCGCAAGATCAGTGGTCGCGTCGTCTCGATCGATTGGGGGCCGTGGGCGGGTACGGGCATGGTGTCGCCGGATCTCGAGCGCGAGTATGCGAAGCGCGAGATCCGGCTGATCGATCCGGAGCACGGGGTCGAGGCGCTGCTCTCCGAGCTCCGCGGCGCGCGCGCGGACGCGCAGATCATCTGGACCGCTTCCGATCCGCGCGCCCTCTTGCGACGGCCTTCGGCCTAGACGAATCGAGCTGATGTGAGTAACCGTCGCTCGACGACGCCGTGGTTTCAGGCACCTTTACGACGTAAAGTGACGAGCGAGTTACCGTTCCCATCTCCGGAGCTCGCGTGAGAGAGCCGATCGCGATCGTGGGGATGGGCGTCGTGTTTCCGGGCTCGCCCGATCTCGCGACGTACTGGCGGAACCTGGAAAGCGGCTTCGACGCGATCACCGAGGTGCCGGCGACGCGCATCGAGCCGGCCCTCGCGGAGGCGAACGGCTTTCTGTGCAAGCGCGGCGGCTTCATCGCTCCGAGCTTCGATCCGATCGCTTTCGGGATCATGCCGTTCGCGGCAGCGACGGCCGAGCCGGATCAGCTGCTCGCATTACATGTCGCGGCGGCAGCGATCGCGGATGCGGGTGGAGAGGTCGCGCGCGATCGCGCGGCCGTGATCCTCGGTCGCGGGGGCTATCTGAATCCCGGCCTGGCGCGGCTCGCGAATCGCGTGCGCACGGCCCACCAGCTCGCGGCCACGCTCGAGGAGCTGCTGCCGGATCTCGATGCGGAGACGGTCGCAAAGATTCGCGCCGCGTTCGTCACGCAGTCGGGCGAGCTCGGCGCGGAGTCGGCGATCGGCCTGGTGCCGAACCTCGCGGCTTCGCGGATCGCGAACCGGCTGGATCTGCGGGGGCCCGCGTACACGATCGATGCGGCGTGCGCGAGCTCGCTGCTCGCGGTCGATCAAGGCTGCCGTGAGCTCGCCGATCATCGCTGCGATGTCGTGCTCGCCGGGGGCGTACACGTCTGCCACGACGTCACGTTCTGGTCGGTGTTCACGCAGCTCGGTGCACTCAGCAAGACCTCGCACATCCGGCCGTTCGATAGGCGCGCCGATGGCATCGTCATCGGCGAGGGTTGCGGCATCGTCGTGTTGAAGCGCCTCTCGGATGCCGAGCGCGCGGGCGATCGGATCTACGCGACGATCCTCGGCACCGGCATCTCGAGCGATGGCCGCGAAGCCTCCGCGATGCGACCGCGCGCCGATGGCCAGCTCGCCGCTATCGGCGATGCCTGGAAGATGGCGGGCCAGGACCCGGCAAACGTCGGGCTCGTCGAGGCGCACGGCACCGCGACCGCCGTCGGTGACGAGGTCGAGCTCTCGGCGCTCGGCCAGTTCTTTCACACCGGCGAGCCCGGCGCGCTCGGCTCGGTCAAATCGATGATCGGTCACGCGATGCCGGCCGCGGGCGCCGCGGGCCTCATCAAGACCGCACTCGCACTTTATCACGGCGTGTTGCCGCCGAGCCTCCACTGCGAGGAGCCCAACCCCGCGCTAAAAGCCACGCGCTTCCGCGTCCTCGCGAAGGCCGAGCCTTGGACCCAGAAGAACCGACTCGCCGGCGTCTCGGCCTTCGGCTTCGGAGGCATCAATGCGCACCTCGCGTTGGGCCCCGCAGTAAGCCCTGCGCCAGTAACGCTTTCCTCACTTTCCGGACGCCAACGCCGCGAAATCACGTCGGCCAAGAGGGACGGTGACTCCTTCGGACAAAACCTCCTCGCGCTGTCCGGCGCGTCGATCGCCGAGCTTCGTGAGGGTCTGACCGGAAAAACGATCTCGCCGGGCCCGATGCGGCTCGCGCTCCTCGACCCGACCGCGGCGCGTTTAGTGCTCGCGAACAAGGTGCTAGATCGCGGCACCGCGTGGCGCGGCAAGTCCGATATCTGGTTCGCGCCGAAGGGCCTCGCCACCGAGGGCGGCACGCTCGCATTCATCTTCCCTGGTGTCGAAGCGACGTTCGTGGTCAACAGCGACGAGGTCGCGACGTACGTCGGGATCGCCGCACCCGAGATTGCCAGTGCGATCGAAGCCGCGAAATCGAAGTCCGCCGCGCCGCGCGACCTCGAGCTCCGCGGCGCGGGCGTGTTCGCGCTCGGGCGCATGCTCGCGACCGCCCTCGCGCGGGCCGGCATCACGCCGGATGTAATCGCGGGCCACAGCCTCGGCGAGTGGACCGGCATGGTCGTCTCCGAGATGATTCCGCCGGCCGCGGCGGACGCGTTCGTCGCCGCTCTGCCTGCCGGCGCCCTCGAGGTTCCGGATGTCGTGTTCGCCGCGCTCGGCTGCGGCGCGGCGGGTGCGAACGAAGCGATCGTGGGCCTCGACGACATCGCGGTCTCGCACGACAACTGCCCGCACCAGAGCATCGTGTGCGGGCGTCGCGAGCGCGTGCTCGAGGCGATGGCGCGGCTCGCGGCGCGCGGCGTGTTGTCCCAGGAGCTCCCCTTCCGATCCGGCTTTCACTCGCCCCTGTTCGCCAAATACCTCGGCATGCATCGCGAGCACATCAGCCAGCTTGCCCTGCAGCGCCCGCACATCCCGCTGTGGTCGGCGACCTCGTGTGCGCCGTATCCCGACTCGCCGGCGCAGATTCGCTTGCTCGCGATCGATCACCTCGTGCAACCGGTGCGCTTCCGCGAGCTCATCGAGCAGCTCTATGCCTCGGGCGTGCGCGCGTTCGTCCAGCTCGGCGTCGGCAGCACGGGGAGCTTCGTCGAGGACACGCTGCGCGGTCGCGAGCATCTCGCGATGTCGGCGGCCGGCGCGAAGTACGGTGGTCTGTCGCAACTCGCGCGCGTGCAGGCCGCGCTCTATGTCGAAGGCTTCGTCGAGCTCGGCGCACCCATGCGCGAGGCAGGCAGCACCGCGACGATCGGGACCGCGAAGCTCCCGCACACGCTGATGCCGCTCGAGCTCGGCGTGCCGCTCGTCAAGCTCGCCGGCACGATCGCACCGCTGTCGCTGGGCACCGAGCGCATCGCCACGCACGGCGATCCGATCCTTGCCGAGCTGGTCGCCACGCTCGACGAAGCCGCCGCGGCGAGCCGCGCCGTCGTCGAGGCGTATCGCAAGACCCAGCGACCCGCGCTACCGACCGAGCTCGCGACCACGCGAGAGCTGTCCGTCACACTCGACCCCGCGCTGATCGATCACTGCTTCTATCGCCAACCACCCGCGTGGCCGACGGTCTCCGATCGCTATCCCGTCGTGCCGATGACGATGACGATCGGCATGTTGATCGAGGCGGCCCAGCGCCTGTATCCCGAGCTCACCGCGATCGCCGTCGAGGACGTGCGTGCGTTGCGCTGGCTCGCGGTCGAACCGAGCGTCGAGATCACGATGCGCGCGACAAAGCGCGCGAACGATGCGCACCTCGTCGATGTCGACTTGCCGGGCTACGCGTGCGCGACGATTCGCTTCGCCGCGACCTATCCCGCGGCGCCGCGCACGGCGCTCGCACCGCTCACGAATCCGCACCCCGCTCCGCACAGCGCCGAGCAGATGTACGGCGATCGCTGGATGTTCCACGGTCCCGCCTATCAGGGCGTGACGTCGCTCGGCCCCGTCGGTGATGACGGCGTCGACGGCTTTATCACCACGCTCCCGGCACCGGGCGCACTCCTCGATTGCGCCGGCCAGCTCATGGGCTGGTGGGTGATGCACAGCGAGACCCGCGATCGCCTCGCGATGCCGGTCCACATCGCGCGGATCGAATTGTTCGACACGCACCCCACGCCGGGCGAGCTGGTCTACTGCGGCGTACGCATGCGCGAGGTCGGCGAGCAGAACGTGACCGCAGAGCTCGAGCTCGCACGCGATGGCCTGACGTGGGCGCGGATCACCGGCTGGACCGATCGCCGCTTCGACAGCGACGATGCGGTCTGGAAGGTCCTGATGTATCCCGAGCACAACGCGCTCGCGATCGCCGACCCGGCAGGCTTTGTCACCGTGACCGAGCACTGGCGCGGCGCGGCCTCGCGCGAGCTCGTGATGCGGCGCTATCTCGGGGAGGCCGAGCGTGCAGACCACGAGCGCATCGGTCCCCGCGGTCGCCGCGGCTGGTTGCTGGGCCGGATCGCGATCAAGGATGCCGTGCGGATGGATCGCTGGGCCGATACGGTCCATCCGATGTGGCCCGTCGAGGTGGCGGTCTCGAACGCGCCGAGTGGCAAGCCGATCGTCGCCGGCATCCACGTCTCGGTCGCGCACAAGGACGATCGCGCGGTCGCGATCACCGATCATCATCGCGAGGTCGGCATCGATCTCGAGCGCATCGAGCCCCGCTCCGAATCGTTCCTCAAGATCGCTTTCACGTCCGCCGAGATGGCGCTCGCGGCCGGTCGCGACGAATGGTACGCGCGAATGTGGGCTGCCAAGGAAGCGGTCGCAAAAGCCCTCGGCACCGGCATGACCGATCCCAAGAAATTCGAAGTTCGCGCCGCCGGTGATCACCTCACGATCGGCGATTTCACCGTCGAGACCCGCCGCGATGGCGACTACGCGATCGCCTGGACCCGGAGCCCGCTATGACGAATGCCGAGATCCTTCCGATCGTGCAAGCTGCGCTCGTCGACATCGCCGGCGACGAGATCTTGATCAGTGGTCCACTCACACTCGAGACCTCGTTCAATGGTGACCTCGAGCTCGAGAGCATCGAGTTCGTGGCGCTCGCCGAGAAGCTGCAGGAGCGTTTCGGTAACAAGGTCGATTTCGTCGGCTGGATCTCCGGCAAAGAGCTCGATCAGATCATCGGGCTCACCGTCGGCGAGCTCGTGGAGTTCATCTCGCAGTGTCTAGCCTGATCGCGAACGGCCTCGAGCATCACGTCCAGGAGCTCGGCGAGGGCGGCGTGCCCGTCGTCATGCTGCATGGCCTCGTGATCGGCAGCCTCGCGAGCTGGTACTTCTCCGCCGGCCCCGCGCTCGCGAAGACCCGCCTCGTGCGGATGTACGATCTGCGCGGTCACGGGCGCAGCCAGCGCGCACCGGCGGGCTACGACACGGCCACGCTCGCCTCGGACCTCCTCGAGCTCACCACGGATCTGCCGCCGTTCGATCTGGTCGGCCATAGCTGGGGGGCCCTCGTCGCGATTCGCTTCGCGATCGAGCATCCCGATTGCGTGCGCAAGCTCGTCGTGGTCGAGGCGCCACTGCCGCCTGCGAGCGCGATCGAGATCGGCGCGTTCTTGACCGCGAACCCCGAGGACGTCGCCGCGTCGCTGCCGGAATCGCTGCGCGCCTCGGTCGCGACCGGGGGCCGGCAGGCGAAGCGGCTCGTCGAGAATGTCGTCCATCTGGTTCGCGATACGACGCTGCTCGCCGATCTGCGGGCCGAGCCCGAGCCTCCGTTGAAGGACCTCTACACGCCGACGCTCGCGCTCTATGGCGATCGATCGTCGTGCCTGCCCGCTGGGGAGCACCTGAGGACGTCCGCGCCCCACGTCGAGCTGAAGGTCCTCCACGGCGGGCACTACCTCCACCTCAACGCGCGCGCCGAGCTGACCACCGCGATCATCGAGTTCCTCGATGGCTGACGTGGTCGCCAACGGCGTGCGCCATCACGTCCAGCGCTTCGGCAGCGGCAAGCGCACGGTCGTGTTCATCCACGGCCTCGTGATGGACAACCTGTCGAGCTTCTACTTCACGCTCGCGAATCCGCTGGCCGAGAGCTGCGAGGTCATCCTCTACGATCTGCGTGGTCACGGCATGTCGGAGCGCCCGGCGACCGGCTACACGGTGGCGGGGTTCGTCGCGGATCTCGCGGCACTCCTCGACAAGCTCGCGATCACGCGCCCGGTAACGATCGTCGGTAACTCGTTCGGCGGGCTCGTCGGCCTCGCGTTCGCGGCCACGTACCCCGACCGCGTGGAGCGGCTCGCGCTGATCGATGCGCACGCTGGCGTCGAGGGCTGGGCCGCGCAGATGACCGCGACGCTCGCGCTCACCGGCGATCCACGCGATACCAAGATCGCAGCCTCGTTCAAAAGCTGGCTCGGGCGCCATAGCGAGCGCAAGCGCAACCGGCTCGCGAAGGCCGCCGAGGAGCTCGTCGAGCGTACGTCGCTCGTCGCCGATCTGCGCGAGTCGCCGTCTGTCGATGTCACCGGCATCGCGTGCCGCACGCTCGCCTTGTATGGCGAGCTCTCGGATGTCCGGTCGCACGGCGAGGCGCTCGCGCAGCAGCTACCTCACTGCACGCTGCAGATCCTCCCCGGCTGTTCGCACTCCGTGCTGTGGGAAGCGACCGCCGAGGTCAAATCCCGCGTGCTCGATTTCGTGAGGGCCGCATGAAGTTCTTGTTCGTGGTGCCACCGCTCACCGGTCACATCAACCCGACGATCTCGGTCGCGCGTGCGCTCGAAGCGCGTGGTCACACGGTCGCGTGGGTCGGCCATCCCGGCAAGGTCCGCCCGCTGTTGCCGGCCGGAGCGCGCCTGTTCGCGCTGCCCGAGACCGTCGAGGCCGATCACGCGGCGCGCGTGCAGAACCAGGCCGCGACCACGCGAGGCGCCGCCGCACTGAAGTTCTTGTGGGAGGACTTTCTGGTCCCGCTCGCGCGCTCGATGCAGCCCGGCATCGAGGCCGCGGTCGCCGAATTTTCTCCCGATGTCATGTGCGTCGATCAGCAAGCCGTCGCCGGTGGGCTCGTCGCGCGCGGGCACCACATCCCGTGGGCCACGCTCGCCACGACCTCGGCCGGCATCAGCGATCCGCTCGCTGCGCTGCCGCACGTGAAGCGCTGGTTCGCGGACCTGATCGGCGAGCTCGAGAGCGCCGCCGGCGTGCCGCACCAGGGCGAGCTCTCGCCGCATCTCGTGCTCGCGTTCACCACGCCGGCGCTCGTTCGCACCCCACTGCCTGCTCACTACCAGCTCGTCGGCCCCTCGATCGCGGATCGCCCCGAGCCCACGCCGTTTCCGTTCGACCAGCTCGCGCGGCCTGCGATCCTGGTTTCGATGGGGACCGTGAATGCCGAAGCGAGCGGTCGGTTCTACGGCGTCGCGTGCGAGGCGCTCGCCGGTCAACCGTACCAGGTGATCCTCGTCGCACCGTCCGCGCTCGTGCCGAACCCACCGAGCAACTTCATCGTCCGCACCTACGTGCCGCAGCTCGCGCTGCTCGCACGCGTCGACGCGGTCGTCTGCCACGGCGGTCACAACACGACCTGCGAAGCGCTCGCGCATGGCCTGCCGCTGGTGATCGCACCGATCAAGGATGATCAGCCGATCGTCGCCGATCAAGTCGTGGCGGCGGGCGCGGGCCTGCGCATCAAGTTCGGTCGCGTCCAAGCTCCCGAGCTTCGGGCGACCGTCGCGCGCGTGCTCGCCGACCCCGAGCTCCGCGCAGGTGCCGCTCGCGTGCGGGCGTCCTTCGCGGCTGCTGGCGGCGCCGCGCGCGCCGCAGACCTGTTAGAGAACCTGGAGGCCACCGCGTGACGTACGTCCTTTATCTGCTCGTCGCGGTCCTGGTGCTCGATGCGTTCAAGATGCGCGGTCGGATCTCGAAGCTCGCGGTGCTCGCGCCCTGCGATGCCGATCCTGCGGGCTTTAAGATCTATGCAGCACCCGGTGTCACGGTCGCACCCGAGACGTTCCGCGCCGCCGCCACCTATGCGCGCGATCACCAGGTCGAGCTCGTCGATCTCATCCCGAAGAACACCTCGACGATGCGCTCGCTCGGCTTTGCCCAGCTCGTCGATCCGGTCGCGTATCGCGTCGATCGCCTCGGGCCGGGCCGCACGGCCGGCCACGCGATCTTGGTCTCGGATACCCTCGCCGAGCGCGCTCGCGCGACCACGCCGACCACCGACGTCGAGCTCTCCAAGCTCGCCTCGCGCCTCAAGCACTACGGCAAGGCCGATGCGGTGATCGCGCCCGCGGAGCGTGCCTGCGGACAACCTCTCTCGGCGCGCTACCAGCTGCTCTACATCGCGCTCGGGCCCTCGACGACGCTCGCGCTGGGCCTGCTCGTCGTGATGTGGGCGCTGATCGCGATCGGGGTCTGGCAGGGCCTGCTCGCCGGATGGATCGCCCTCGCGGCGTGGCACGTCCAGCCGCTGATCGCGCTCGGCGCGACGAAGCTGATGGGTATCGACCTTGTCCCGTTCACGCTCCTGCGCGCGCCGATCGAGCTGTTCGTCTTGATCCGCACGATCTTCTCGGCGCGCCCGGTCACGGATGCCGCGCAGCGCAGACCGGAATACGACGCGCTGATCGCACGAGGGCTCGAGCGGCTTCACGATCCTCGTCGCCAGACGTGCCCGATCTGCGAGTCGCGTGACCTCGTGGTCCATCGCCGCCACCCGGATCTCTTCCAGCACAAGCCCGGCACGTTCACGCTCGAGCGCTGCACCAGCTGCGCGCACGTGTTCCAGAACCCGCGGCTGTCGTTCGCCGGCCTCGACTTCTACTACAAGGATTTCTACGACGGCCTCGGCGAAGCCGGCATGGAGTTCATCTTCGGGTTCGGCAAGCAGCCCTACCTCGATCGTCTCGCGATGGTCCGCGCGGTCGCCGTACCGACGAAGTGGCTCGATGTCGGCGCCGGTCACGGTCACTTCTGCGTCGCCGCACGCGAGCAGCTCCCCGAGGCGCAATTCGACGGCCTCGACATGAGCGAATCGATCGATGAAGCGAAGCGCCGCGGCTGGGTCGACACCGCGTATCGCGGCCTGTTCCCCGAGGTCGCCTCGACGATCGCGGGCCACTACGACGCGGTCAGCATGAGCCACTACCTCGAGCACACGCTCGATCCGCGGCTCGAGATCGCCGCGGCGCACACCGCGCTCGGGCCGAAGGGTAGCCTGATGATCGAGGTGCCCGATCCGGAGTTCTTCCTCGGCAAGCTGCTCGGCCGCTACTGGCTGCCGTGGTTCCAGCCGCAGCACCTGAACTTCGTCTCGGTCAAGAATCTCGATCGGTTGCTCCGCGAGCAAGGCTTCACGCCCGTCGAGTGGCATCGCGGGAAGGCGCACCAGCGTGTCGATTTCTTCTTCGCGATCTGGATCCTGCTCGATCGCATCGCACCACCGCGCAACTTGCCTTGGCGATGGCGCGGAGTGCTCGCGGGCGCATGGCACAGCGTCGTGTGGACGATCGGCGCACCGTTTATTATCTCCGCGATCCTGTTCGATAACGCGATCGGCCCACTGCTCGCGCGCGGTCACGTGTCCAACACCTATCGCGTGGTGGCTACCAAAGGGTAGGCTCGGCGGATGGCCGACCCCATCGTCCCCATTGTCGACGTCGTCACCAATCAAGGCACGTTCTCGATCCAGCTCGACCCGGCGAAGGCGCCGAAGTCGGTCGCGAACTTTCTCGAGTACGTGGACGCCGATCACTACGCGAACACGATCTTTCACCGCGTGATCCCGACCTTCATGGTTCAGGGCGGCGGCTACGACGCGCAGTACGAGCGCAAGGCGACCAAGCCGGGCGTTCAGAACGAAGCCGACAATGGCCTCAAGAACACCCGCGCCACGGTCGCGATGGCCCGCACCGGCGAGCCGCACTCGGGGACGGCGCAGTTCTTCGTGAACGTGACGGATAATGCCTTCCTCGACCACACCGCCAAGGATGGCCAGGGCTGGGGCTATGCGGTCTTTGGCAAGGTGATCGAGGGGATGGACGTCGTCGACAAGATCAAGGGCGTCAAGACGGGCGCCGCGGGCCCGTTCCCGAAGGACGCACCGCAGACGCTGATCACGATCGAATCGGTCAAGCGCCGGGTATAATGACCGGGTGCGCGTCGCTCTGGCCTGGGTGTTCCTGACCGCGTGTGGCGCGGGCTCCGGAACGCTGAACTGCCCGGTCGACCGGGCGAGCTGCAACGGCACCTGCGTCGATCTCACGAACAATCCCGACCACTGTGGTTCGTGCACGAAGGCGTGCACCGCAGATCAGGTGTGCGGCAGCTCGGCGTGTAGCTCGAGCTGTCCTTCGGATCAGATAGATTGCAGCGGCACGTGTGCGGATCTCACGAACGATCCGAACAACTGCGGCGCGTGCGGCAAGGTCTGCGATAGCGGCGATACCTGTGTCGCGAGCGAATGCCAGATTCCGTGCGATCCGGCGAAGCTGAACGCGGCCATCACCGACGGCTACGGCAACCAGTGGGATGACGCTGCGCGCACGGCCTCGACGTACGACGCGGCGAAGACCGCGTGCTCGGGTTTCGGCGCGCGCCTTCCGACCGCGACCGAAGTCCTGCGCGGCTCCTCGGTGAGCACCGCGGGTACCGCGGTGTGGACCGCGGTGCCCGCGGACACCACGAATCAGGTCACGGCGAAGCTGAGCGATGGCTCGACGAATATATCCTCGGTCACGAGCATGGTCGCGTATCGCTGCGTGTGCGGCGCGACCGTGCCGAAGTCATTCATGGGCAAGCACTGCAACGGCGACCCGGGCACCGAGTGCTACACCGCCGGCGCTCTCAACTTCGATGCAAAAGATCGCGCGCAGCTCCGGCACAGCTCGGCGCTGTGGGAGTGCGCGAACGATCGCGCGCACCTCGCCGAGGCAAGCACGTTGATCGAAGGCATCAAGGCCGGCCTCCCCGGCACGAACACGCCGATCGCGACTGCCGATAGCGCCGCGTTCCAGGCGACGATCAGCGTGCAGTGGCAAGCGAGCACGTTCGAGGCGAGTAACGGCAACATCGGTGCGCCGATGTTCACCGATTCGAGAGCATTTCGCTGCGCGGCGCCCGAGGCCGTGCTCGCGCCGAACCCGAACAACATCTCGAACCAGTTCGTCGCGCCGACCCTCCCGCAGAAGAGCGAGACCGCCGATTCGGTGGCCGCGACCTGGGCAACCGCGCACGACACCTGCGTCGTTCGTGGCGGGCACTTGCCCCGCGCGGGCGAGCTCGCCGAGCTGATCGAGCAGGGCTTGCCGAACGGCAGCGGTGCGAAGCTCTGGACCGCCGACGAGGTCGGCTACAACGGCCAGACCGATGCGTTCTACGCCGAGACCTTGAACTGGACCGGTACCGACCAGCGGTTCTCGTTCAACTACATGGCGACCGCCGATGGCATCCCGAAGCAATCGAGCGCCGCGTATCGCTGCGTCTATTATCCGCTCGATCTCGCGTACACCGCGCCGACGGTCTGCAACGGGGGATGTTACCTCGTCTCGCTCAGCGGCACGCCCGCACCGACGATGTGGTTCGACACGACCGAGCGCGCCGCAGCGACATACGCTGCTGCGACGGCGACATGCACCGCTGTAGGCGCGCACCTCGCGTCGGAGCGCGACCTCACCGAGGCGGCTCGCTCGGGCTTGCCGGACGGCTCCGGCACCTTCGTCATGACCTCGGACCTGACCAACTTCGGCGGTCCGCAGCTGCAGGTCGTGAAATGGACCGCGATCGACACGGCGTTCAGCGATCAATATCCCACGGACATCGGCGCGAGCCCGCTACAGGCTCGCGCTTACCGATGCATGTGGACGAACGAGCAGCGCTAGCTATTGGATGATCGGGCCGGCGCAATCGCTCACGAGCGACGCGTCCCACGTGATCGACCAGTTGAAGAGGTGACCGTTGTCGATGCCGTAGAGATCCGTCACGCGGAACTCCCACATGCCATTGAGCGCGGCGCCCTGGAGCGCCGTGAACGGTACGTCGGGCAGGTAGTCACCCGCGATGACCGTCGGGGAAGGAGTGCTGTGATCCATCGTCGAGAGCAGCATCGTTGTCGTCGCCGTGGAACCCATCGTCCAGCAGTAGTCGTAGCCAATTCCGATCGCGGGCGTATCATCGTCGATCGGAATGCCGAGGAAGATCTTCGGGCCGATGCGGCCGCCGAACTTCTCGAGCGCGATGGTCTGGCCCGAGGGCGAGATCAGCTCGATCTGGAGATCGTGGAGGAAGCTGTGCTCGAGCTTCGCGCAAACCTTGAGCAGCTTGGTCGTGTCGGTGAGCGTCGCGCCCTGACCGAAGCCGACGAAGTTCAACGTCGACGCGTACGACGCGTGGCACTCCTTCATCGGCGTGTTGGACTGGTCGGTGAACGAGATGCAGTTCGGCGTCGTAGACGGGCACTGCGCATCGGTCGAGCAGCCATTGCCGGACGAAATGCCATCGGGCAGCGCGAGTGGCGCACCGATCAGCGTGTCGACCTGTCCGCATACCGGACAGCCGTCGATGCCCGAGCAAGCGAGATCCGAACAATCGGTCTTGCCGTTGCCATCATTGTCGATCCCGTCGGTGCAGATCTCTGGCGCCGAAGAACTCCCGCCACCATCTGCACTGCCGTTACCGTAGTGATCGCCGCGTGGAGCAGGGCCGCAAGCGGCAGCTGCGAACAGGGTCGTGAAAACAACAAACTTGGTCGTCATTGAGGCCCTCGGTGAAGGTCGCGAATGTACAGGGATGGTGTTGTCACGCAACCCCAAAGTTGCTCCGCGCGCCTCCGTGCCCCTCAACATCAGGTATCTGATGGTGCGAGGTGGTCATCACCCACGCTCGTGCGCGATCGCTCAGTACAGTCGATGCTCGGGGGGAATCTGCTCCGCGGACTCCGCCGTGAGACCGAGGTCGCGGATGAGACCATCGCTGATCGAATAGATCCAGCCATGGACGGTCAACGGGTGGCCACGACGCCATGCGTCTTGAACGATGCTCGTGTGGCACACGTTCGCGACCTGCGCCTCGACGTTGAGCTCGGCGAGCCGGTCCGTCCGCTTGCCAACATCGGCGATCGCGTTGAGCTCCGCGCGGTTCCATAAGTGAACGTCGCGAATGTGGCGGAGCCAGTTGTCGATCAGCCCGAGTGGCTGGGTCGCCATGGCAGCACGCACGCCGCCGCAGCCGTAGTGGCCGCACACGATCACATGTCTCACTTTCAAGACATCGACGGCGTACTGGATGACCGAGAGGCAGTTGACGTCGGTGTGCTCTACAACATTGCCAACATTGCGATGGACGAAGATGTCACCGGGCGGACGGGCGAGCAGCTCGTTCGGCGGAAGGCGGCTATCGGAGCAGCCGATCCACAGCATGTCGGGGCTCTGCAGATTCTCGAGCCGCTTGAAGTACGTCGGATCGCGGTCGACCTGTTCCGCGGCCCACCGACGGTTCGCTTCGAAGCACTTGTCGAGAAGGTTCATGAGGGGGGGTCGTATACTCGATCCTGCGCATGAGATCAGGTGTGCAGGATCAGTACAACCCAGCAGTACAGCCCGGCCTATTCCTTCGTGAGAGCCACCGTCGCCGGTACGGTCCACGCGAGCGCACCAATCTGGTCGGTGCGGTGGAACGTGAGCTGCGCGGACGTCGTCGAGGTGGTCACGACGGTCAGCGCCACGGGGGTGATATTCGACGGGTCGCCCGAGAACGTGATCATCGAACCGGTCGTCGTCGGCTTCGCAGTCTCGAGCGTGTACTTCTGGATCGCCGGCGGCGTGACGAGATAGGGGCACGCGGTATCGGTGGTCTCGACATCGAGCGCTTGCACGGTGGACGCGGAGACATCGGTGTTCTGCATCGAGATCACGACGTCGAGCTGCTTGAGCGTGATCACGTAATTGCAGAACGCGCCGCCGCCGAACGCGACCGGCGGCGCTGCCGCGAGCGTGCCGTGATAGGCGACCGCGGGTTGGGTCATCGGCGCATCGGCCGAGCCGACCGCCGCGTCATTCACGGCATTTCCCGTGGTGGGCTGCAGGCACCCCACCAGCACCGCGCAGGCATACCGCCACATGCTGTCCATGGTCTACACTCTTACTCTCATGACCATCCGCGTAATCGGTCTGGGAGGTACCTATCGGCCCCATTCGTCGACCGAGCTGGCCTTACGGATCGCGCTGGACGCTGCGAAATCCCTCGGCGCCGAGATCGAGCTGTTCGGGGCCGAGGCGCTGGATTTGCCGATGTACCGGCCCCCGCAACCGGGTGCCGAGCTCGGCGCGAAAGCGAGGCACCTGGTCGAAGCGATTCGCGGCGCGCACGGCGTGATTATCGGTTCGCCCGGCTATCACGGCGTGATTTCAGGGCTGGTCAAAAATAGCCTCGATTATCTCGAGGAGCTGCGTGACGATCCGAACCCGTACCTCGATGGTCGCGCGGTCGGCTGCATCGCGACGGGTGCCGGCTGGCAAGCGACGACCACCACGATGAATGGTCTCCGCACGATCGTGCACGCGCTGCGCGGCTGGCCGACGCCGCTCGGGGTCGGCATCAACACGACCGAGGTCACGTTCGCCGCGGATGGGACGTGCAGCTCGCCCGCGGTGACCGCGCAATTGCGCATGGTCGGCGAGCAGGTGATGCACTTCGCGAAGCGTGGCTCAACGGCGCCGACGGCGTAGCGCGAACAGGCAGAGGGCGAGGCTGCCGAGACCGGTCGAGTGGCCCGCGTTGCAACCGCCATTCTTGGCGTTGCTCGCGTCGCTTCCGGCATCGCTGCCAGCGCCGCCACCGGTGTCACCGCCGCTACCGCTGCCCCAGCCGGTGCTCGCATCGCCGATCAGGCCGAAGAACTGCGCAGCGCGCGTGGTCGAGCAGATCTGCTCGTCGGAGAAATACGCGCCGGTCGTCGCCGGACACGCGCCATCGGGGTCCATGCCGATCGCGATCGCGTGACCCATGCCGGTCACGGTGTAGAGCTCGACCACGACGGTGGTCCCGGCCGTGAACTGGGTGCGCGTCGCCGTGCTGATCGTGGCTGTCGCGTCGGCGGTTTGATCCGTGCCCCACACGTTCGTCCATTGCTTGACGAGCTCGGTCGCGTTCGCGGGGTTGACCGTGGAGTCGCTCGTGCCTTGCCAGATCTGGACGCGCGGCCACGTGCCGGAGAAGCCAGGATCACCGGCGCGCACGAGGTCGCCCCAGGCCGCTGCGGTCTTCTGCGACGTCGCCGACATCTGCTGGCAGCTCGACGCGGACGTCAGGTCCGTCGCGCACTTGTACGGCAGGCCGGCCATGATGCTGCCGGCCGCGAACCGATCGGGATACGTCGCGAGCATCACTGCGGTGAACGCGGCGCCGGCCGATAGCCCGGTGACGAACACGTTGTGCGTATCGATCGCATGGCTCGAGATTTCGGTGTCGACCATCTGGATGATCGATTGCGCTTCGCCACCGGTGCGCGTGATATCGGTCGCGCCGTACCAGCTAAAGCAGCTCAGCGACTGGTTCGCCGAGCGCTGCTGCGGGTACAGCACCGCGAAGTGATACTGGTCCGCGAGTGCGTTCCAGCCCGCCGATTCCATGGCGCTAGCAGTTTGCGTACAGCCATGAAGCACGACAACGAGTGGTGCGTTGCCCGGCAGCCCCGACGGAACGTACTCGTACATCTCGAGTGCGCCGGGGTTACTGCCGAAGCTGGCGACCGCCGCAAGAGCAGCGAGGATGGGCATACGCTCGCGTAGTGCACCCGATGTGCCCTCGTCGGCGCAAGTAGGATCGAGTATTTCGCGCGGGCCGCAGCAGATTTAAATCCTTCGCCCGTTGGCTGAGGCCATCGGCCGGCGGCGCTGGTCAGAAGATATGGTCGGCGAGGACGTAGCCGGCGATCGGTGAGGCATCGGGAGACCACGCGAGGTCGGCGCGCACGAGGAACGCGCGACCCTGCTGCAGGCGGATACCGCCGCCGACGCCGTAGTGCAGCCCGAGCCCGGTACCGTCGAGCTCCGGATGCGAGAAGCGAAGATCGCTCCACAGCCGACCGCCATCGATGAACGAGGCGACGCCGAACTTGAAGCGGCGATCCCAGAGCGTGAAGTTGGTCACGCGCGTACGCAGCTCGAGGTTTCCGAACATCTTCACCTTGCCGTAGAACGCGTAGCCGGGAACACCACGGATCGCGAGGCTGCCACCGAGCGCCGAGGTGTCCTCGTACCGCGCGAGCTCGTAGAACGGGACGTAGCCGAGCAGCACGTCACCGACCGCGCGAAACGCGAGGACGTTGCGCGCCGAGAGCGTGCGATAGAAGCGGAACTGCAGATCGAGCTGTTCGTAGTGGTATGGGAACGCATCGCCGATGTGCGGGCTGACCCGGAACTCGAGCGTGTGATACATGCCGCGATTTGGCGCGAGCTCGTTATCTCGCGTGTCGTAGACGATACCGGTCTCGAGCCGGAGCACGCTGTGCGCCCTCTCGCCGACGGGATTGATCATCGGCGCTTGTTGACCGATCGTGCTCGAGGGGTCGTACGAGACCTGGTTGTAGAGGTACTGGCCTCCGAGCAGCGCCGACCAGACGCTGTCCTTGCTCAGCTTCCACCGCGTCATGCCGGCGAGCTGCGGGTGCAGGCGCGTGTACGTATCGCGTGTTCGATCGATGTTTACGGGGATCGCGAGCTGATTGCCGAGGCCATAGAAGTGCAGCGCGGTCTCGCGCGTGAACGACGGGCGGACTTCGACACGCAGCCGACCGTTCAACAGCTGCGGGATGATGATGTTGACGAAGGCGTCCTCGTAGGACGGGCTCGTGATGCTGTCCCGCGCGGCGATGAACGTCGCGAACTGGATCTGCCACTTGTAGGGCGAATAGCCCTTGTCGAAGCTCGCGATCGAACCGATCGCACCGACGCCGAAGCCGTTATCGGTATCGCCACCGATCAGCGGCAGGAGGCCGATTTCGGTGCCGGTCTTGTCTTCACCTTCCAGGATCACGGCACCGGTCACGGTCGTCCTCTTGCCGTCGTCATCGACTTTCACCGCTTTGGCCGGCTCGGCTGGTGGAGCCGGCGCCAGCGTCGGGTCGGGCGTCCGCGAAGGTTCGTCGGCGGCCGGCTGCGCGGATGCGATCCGAGCGAATCCGGCAATGACGAACGTGGCGGCACACCACGGTGCGCGGCGACGCGCGTCTGTGGACTGCGTGGCGAGGCAGGGACGCACGGGTCGATTCACTGCTCCCATACTTTGCACCCGACATACCAACGCGGCCCGGAGCTAAGCTCCGAACATGCCCGAGCTGTCGAGGATCCGTGCAGGCGAACCGCCATACGTCGAGCTCCCGCGGTCGTACAACGCCGCGGTCGATTTGCTCGATCGGCACGTGATCGAAGGCCGGGGCGACAAGGTCGCGGTGATTGATGACGACGGCCGCTACACCTATGCGGAGCTCGCGGCACGCGCTGCCCGGGCCGCCGGTGCGCTCCAGGCGATGGGCGTCCAGCCCGAGCAACGCGTCGCGATCGTGATGCTCGATGGCGTCGACTACCCGGCTGCATTTCTCGGTGCGATCAAGCTCGGCGCGGTGCCGGTGTTGCTCAACACGATGCTCACGCCCCAGGAGTACACGTACATGTTGCGCGATAGCCGCGCGCGCGCGGTGATCGCGAGCGCTTCGCTGTACGACAAATTGCGGGCCGCAGTCACCGCGTGTCCTGGCATCGGCGTCGCGGTGATCGGCGCGACCACGGATGCACCGTCGTGGCGCGTGCTGGTCGAAGAGGCCGAGCCGATCACGCACGCCGCAGAGACCACGCCCGACGATGTCGCGTTCTGGCTGTACTCGTCGGGCTCGACGGGAAAACCGAAAGGGACGATGCACCTCCACGGGTCCCTGATGTGGACCGCGGCACTCTACGGCCAAGGGGTGCTCGGCATCCGGCCCGACGATGTCGTGTACTCGGCCGCGAAGCTCTACTTCGCGTACGGCCTCGGCAACGCGCTCACGTTTCCGTTCTCCGTCGGTGCGACCGCCGTGCTGTGCGCGGATCGGCCCGCGCCCGCGACCGTGATGCGGGTGATGAGAGAGCACCAGCCCACGATCTTTTGCGGCGTGCCGACGCTGTTCGCGCAGCTGCTCGCCGATCCGTCGTGGCAGCCCGAGGCCGTCGCGAGCTTGCGCTACTCGACCTCCGCCGGCGAAGCGCTGCCGAAGCACATCAGCGAGCGCTGGAAAGAGCGCACCCACACCGAGATCCTCGACGGCATCGGCTCGACGGAGATGCTCCATATCTTCATCAGCAATCGCCCGGGCGACATCACGTACGGCACGACAGGTCGCGCGGTGCCGGGCTACGACCTCGAGCTCCGCGCCGAAGATGGCTCGGTGTTGCCGGTCGGATCCGAGGGCGCGTTGTGGGTGCGCGGCCCCTCGAGCTGCATCGGGTACTGGGCGAATCGCGAGCGCAGCCTCTCGACGTTCGTCGGCGCATGGACCCGCACCGGCGATCAATATCACAGCAACCCCGACGGCACGTGGACGTACTGCGGCCGCTCCGACGACATGTTGAAGGTCGGTGGCATCTGGGTCTCGCCGTTCGAGGTCGAGAGCGCGCTCGCCTCGCATCCGTGCGTGCTCGAGGCCGCGGTCGTCGGTCACGAGGACGAGCACGGGTTGACCAAGCCCAAGGCCTTCGTCGTGCTGCGCACGGAGACCACCGCCGACGAGCTCAAGGCCTTCGTGCGCGAGAAGCTCGCCGCGTTCAAGTATCCGCGGTGGGTCGAGATGGTGACAGAGCTGCCGAAGACCGCGACGGGTAAGATCCAGCGGTTCAAGTTGCGATGATCGTCGATGGGCTCGAGACCGCGTGGGTAGGTCCGCCAGCCACCGAAGCGCTGGTGTTCTTGCACGAAGGCCTGGGCTCGATCACGCAGTGGCGCGATGTGCCCGAGAAGATCGCGACAGCCTCGGGTTACCCCGCCTTCGTATACGCGCGGCAGGGCTACGGCACCTCCGAACCGGTCAGCGTGCCCAGGCCGCTCACCTACATGCATGACGAAGCGAAGCGGCTGCCGAGCGTGTTGGCGGCAGCAGGGATCACCAAGCCGATCTTGATCGGCCACAGCGATGGCGCCTCGATCGCGATCATCGCGGCGGGCTCGGGCCTGCCGGCGAGCGGCCTCGTGTTGATCGCGCCGCACGTGTTCGTCGAGGAGATTGCGGTCACCTCGATCACCGCGGCTGCGGAGGCTTATCGCACGACCGATCTCCGCGCGCGGCTCGCGAAGCATCACGCCGATGTCGACGGTGCATTCTGGGGCTGGAATCGCGCGTGGCTCGATCCTGCGTTTCGCACCTGGAACCTCGAGCAGTTCTTGCCGGCGATCACCGCACCGGTGCTCGTCGTGCAAGGCGATGCCGACGAGTACGGCACGCTCGCGCAGGTTGCCGCGATCGCGACGCAACTCGGTGGTTCGGTCGAGCGGTTGATCGTGCCGGGCGCCTCGCACACGCCGCAGCGCGAACTGGGTGTGTGCGAGGCGATCGCAGATTTTATCAGAGCGCTGTCAGCACGGGTTTGATCTCGGCGACCGGCGGGCCGGACAGCGAGAGCTGATCCGGCTCGCCCACGCGCGAACCGCGAGGCCCAGGCGTCGCGCAGCAGGCACACGTAGTGCTCGGCATCATAGTCGCGAGGATCGCGAGCCTCTTCGCGATGGTGTGGCTCGTGTCGATCGTGCGGCGCTGATCGCGGGGAACCCGGCCGCCTGTCTCGCCGAACGGGTCTGGTCTCGAATCCCGTGCGAGTGCTCGATCTGGCGCTCGTGCTGCCAGCGATGGTCGGCGATGGTCGTGGCCGGCATCGCGCTGTGACGCCGGCGCCCATGGGCTCAGGTGCTCGCGCCGATGCTGCTCGGCTTCGGCGTCATGATGGGGCTCGCGATCGCGGGCATGGTAGCGGCGCTTTACGCGCTCGGGCTCTCGGTCGCCATCGTCGCGGGCGGTTCGGCGATCGTTGTCGGTGTCTTGTTGTACTGCTGCATGCAAATACGCCAGCGCAATCGGTGCGCGTAACTCGTGCGCCACGTCAGGTTTGACGTGGCGCGCCCCTTGCGATGTCTCCCATCATGGAGCCAGCCCTCGCCCGTCAGGCGCTGTTGATGCAACACGATGCGATCCGCCAGCGCCTCGCCCGTTGCTCGATCCTGGCCGCGCGATTTCACGAGGGCGAGGTGGTCGCGGATCTGCTCGCGGACGAGCTCGGCGACCTGCGCCGCTCGATCGCGGTGCATAACGACACCGAGAACGTGTTGATCCGCGTGTTGCTCGTCCATGCGAATCAGTGGGGTAATCAATTGATCGAGCGGATGCTCGTGGAGCACCTCTCCGAGCACGACGCGATGTGGAAGCTCCTGACCGGACCGATCCAGGATGTCGCGTCCAGGATTCCCGATCTTGTCGAGGACCTCGAAGCACACATGGCGGCCGAGGAGCGAACCTTCTTATCCTCCGAGGTGATGCACAGCGGCACGATCGAGCGCCACAAGGTAGCGAGGACCACATGACCAAGCCCACTCGAATCTTACTCGTCGAGCTCGTCGGCGAAACCATGTCGTACGACCTCTACGAGGTTCGTGATGATCAGCGCCTCGCGCACGGGCTGATCGAGACCGATGGCTCCACAAGCGGGCTCGACAGCTTGAACGCGCGGTTCGGGAACGACGCGATCATCGCCACACGGATCGGCCCGGACCGCGGCGGCGAAGCAATGATCAAGTCCCCGCGATCTCGATGCGATCCATGATCGCGGTGCGCAGCGCACTCCATGCGTGTTTCGGATCGATCGTTGCGTCGTCGCAACTGCGGGCGAGAACGCGCAGCTTGTCGGAGATCGGGTCGCCGACCCGGCTCGCGATCAGCCGTAACGCTCGGACGAGCGTGGTGAGGTCGCCTTGCCGGGCTGCGAGATCAGCACGCTCGATCAACTCGGCGCAGGGAATCCGCGCATAGTTAGTGCTGGCCATGGCTCGCTGCCTCCAGATCGCGCGCGGCGCGCTCGCGGAGCTCCAGCAAAAGTTTCGGATTTTCGACCGTCAAGGTCAGCTCGATCCCGGCATCGTCGCCGCGCGCGGTTACGCGCAACCCCGGCAGATCGAGCGGACACTGCTCCATGTCCGTGTGCTCGAGCATCATCCACGCTCGGTGACACCGGAGATCCTCGAGTAGCCGGGCGGGCGGGCCCGCCGTCGGGGCGAGGAGGATCACCGTTCCGTTGGCGGTTGCTTGGCCACCGACGCCGTAGCGAACGAGTGGAGAGACCCTGACGTCCGCCAGTTGCCGGGTGCCGCAGGCCTCCCGATAGTCCGCGTCGAGCTGCGCTGCCGCACTGCGGTGATAGCTCGCGTTGCGCAGGTGGTCTTCACCGGTATCCCATCGCCCGCCCCAGCCCACGAGCGTGGTGCCGCTCAGATCACTCGCGCCATCTCGGGTCTCGGGCCACGAGCGGAGCTCGGTGGCTCGTTGGTCCTCACTCTTGGCCATCGCCAGATGTTGATCAGCGCGAAGTCCGCGCGACGTGGCGGGTGCGCGCGCAGGCCGAGCCGAGCCGCCGCACGCACCGAGGACGAGCAAGATGTGGATTCGGGGCACGAGCAGAGCTACAGCAAGCGGCGCGCCGTCGCGCACGTGGGTTTAGGCGGATCGATCGCGCATTCCGTGCGCGATGCTCGGTCACGAGCGCAAACCATTCAGTCGTCGTCAAACAGGATCCGGCGAGGTGGCGTCTCGGTGTCGTCGAGCTGGCCTGAGCGGACGGCCCAGATGAATGCGCCGACCGCACCGGCAGCGACGAGGAGCGCGAGCGGCAACACGATGTAAAGCGCGGTCATTGCGGACTCCGGAAAGCGCGCGAGCGCAGCGAGCTCGCGAGGACGGTGAGCGAGCTTGCCGGCATGAGCACCGCGGCGAGCAAAGGATGGATGATGCCGAGCGCGGCGAGCGTGCCGGTCGTCAGGTTGTAGACGAGCGAAAATCGCAGGCTGCGGCGGATGGTCGCGAGCGTCGCTGTCGCGCCAGCAGCCGTCGCGGCGATCGCGCCGATCGAAGGCGAGCGCAGATAGACATCCGCAGCTTCGATCGCGATCTCGGCCGCGCCGCTGACGGCGATCCCACACGTCGCCGCAGCGATCGCCGCCGCATCGTTGACGCCATCGCCGACCATCACGACGGGCCCGCGCGCGCGCGTGGCCTCGACGCGGGCGAGCTTCTTCTCCGGCGACATCGCGCCGTAGCAGCGCGCGGGGTCGAGGCCGAGCTGCGCACCGACAGAAGTCACGACGCGCGTATCATCACCCGAGAGAATCTCGATCCTCCATCCCATTCGAGCGAGCTGATCGAGCGCGCTGCGCGCATCGCTGCGCACCGGATCGGCCAGGCCGACGACCGCGACGACGGTGCGCTCGATCGCGATCGCGATCGGCGTCTCACCGCGGCGGGCAACGTCGCTGATCCACGCCTCGGCATCACTCCGTAGGATGCAGCGCTCGCGGATCCAGCTCGGCGAGCCGACCAGGATGCGGCGTCCTTCGACGAGGCCCTCGATGCCATGGCCGAGCTGCTCGCGAACCTCGGTCGCGACCGGTGCATGGTCGAGGGCGAAGGCACGAGCAATCGGGTGTGCGCTACCGGCTTCGACCGCGGCGGCGAGCGCGCGCGCATCGACATCGCCGAGCCAGGTAGCGATCGCGAGCCGCCCTTCGGTGAGCGTGCCGGTCTTGTCGATGTAGAGCGTGCCAGGCGTGGCCAGGCGTTCGAGCGCATCGGCACCCTTGATCAGGATGCCTCGTCGAGCAGCGCGGCCGAGGGCCACGCTGACTGCGAGCGGCGTCGCGAGGGCCAGCGCACACGGGCAAGTCACGACGAGTAATGCCATCGCGTGCTCGGCGCCGAGTGCGGGCGACACCGGCGACCACACCGCGAACACGGCCACGGCGCCAAGTGTTACGACCGCGACGAACCGGCCGGCGATCTGGTCGACGAGCCGTTCGATCGCAGCGCGACGAGTGGTCAGACCCGCGATCTTGGCGACCAGCGCACCCACCCGCGTCTGCTCGCCAACCGCACTCGCGATGACCTCGAGCGGACCTGCAACGTTCACCGTACCCGCGTGGACGCGGTCACCTGGGGCGACCTCGACCGGTCGCGATTCACCGGTGAGGAGGCCCGCATCGATCGCCGAGGTGCCGAGAGCCACGGTGCCGTCGATCGGGATGGTCTCGCCGGCGCGGACGACCAGGCGATCGCCGATAGCGATCGCCTCGATCGGCACGTCGCTCACGCCGCTCGCATCGATCCTGCGGACGCGGCTCGGGGTCAGTGCGAGCAGCATCTCCGCGGCGCTCGACGCACGGCGTTGATGGCGCAGCACGACCCAGCGGGACACGAGCAACAAGAACACCAGCATCGAGAGGCTATCGAAATAGATATCGCCGACGCCGCGGATCACGTTCGCTGTGCCCCACGCGAGCCCTGCGAGGATACCGATCGAGAGTGGGAGATCGAGATGCAAGCGACCTGCCCGCAAGGAGCCGAGCGCGGTCCGGAACATGGGCGTCGCGGCGAATCCGAGTGCGGGTACGGCGACGAGCATCGAGGCCCAGCGGAAGAACAAGGTATCGGCCGCGGCCATGCCGCCGAACAACCCGGCGTAGAGCGCGATCGCGAGCAACATGAGGTTGCCCATCGCGGCACCCGCGACGCCGAGCTTGATCAAGAGCGCGCGATCTTCGCGCCTGCGATGGCGCTCGCGATCCGCACCGCGGTACGGGTGGACCACGTGGCCGATGCGGTCGAGGTGATGCGCGATCGCCGCGAGTGAGGTCACCGCCGGATCCCACCAGACGTCCGCGCGCGCACGACCGAGATCGACGCGGACCTCGTTGACGCCATCGAGGCAGCGCGGTGTCGACTCGACGAGCCACACGCACGCCGTGCAGCGCAGCTCCTCGAGGTAGAGCGCGACGTGACAGCCACCGCCGGCAACGTCGTCGATATGGATGCGGCGAAACGCGGGGTCATCGAGCTCGGCGTAACTCGCGGAAGATGTGCGCGCCGGGGTGGCGGTCTCGCGCAGGCCGTAGAACCGCTCGAGGCCGTGCTCGGCGATCGCGGCGTGAACGATCTCGCAGCCCGCACAGCAATAGTCACACCCCGCCGGTGAGGGCAGGCCGCAGTGCACACACGCGATCGCGACCACGGCGGTCACGAGCTCGCTCCCTGGCAATGACAATGCGGCTTCGTGATTTGGCCTTGTCCGGCGTCGCGCCAGCGCATTCCGAGCGTGGCAAGCCCGATAGCGATCAGCGCGAACGCGGTGATCAATGGCATGCGCGTGCGAATCCGTGCGAGCAAAGGACCGGCCATGCCGAGGACGCCCACCATCGCCGGGACCGTACCGAGCCAGAACACGAACATCACGAGCGCTCCGAACCCGGGCGAGCCCGTGGCCGCGGCGCTCAGCGCGAACGCCCACAGCCAACCGCACGGCAACAGCCCGGTCACGATGCCGAGCAGCCACATCATGCGGGCGGGGCTGCGCGTGCGGATGCGAACGAGTGCACTGCTGAACGCCGTCGAGCCCGAGCGAGCAGTCGAGGTCGGCGCCCGGCTGCGCGTCGCACGAACGAGCGCGACGACACCCCAGCCGATGATCGTCGCGCTCGCCAGAAGGGTCGCGAGGCGCTGGATGTTACCGAGCCGACCCGCGAGATCGAGGACGTTGCCGGCGAGGCCCGCGAGTGCACCGATGACCGTGTAGGTCACGAGCCTGCCCGCCGAGTGGAACGCGGCGAGCCGCACCGAGCGGGTCGCACCTTGCAATCCCACGAGAGGACCGCACATCGCGACACAATGCACGCTGCCCAAGATGCTGGTCACGAACACGCCGGCGAGCGGCAGCACGGAGGTCATCGCGCCTCGATCGCCAGCTGGTGAACGTAGTGGTCCGCGCCGCGATCGATCGTCACGGCGAGATCGAGCCAACCTGCACCAGCGACGCGCGCGCGATATTCGCCAGCTCGGCGCGCGACGAGCTCGTCATCGATCGTGCGCGCGTTCGCGGATCGTTCGAAGCCGGCGAGATGGACGCTCGCATGTTCGATCGGCTGGCCCCGTCGATCGGACGCGGTGACGATGGCGGTGCCGTCTTGAACTGTCACCACCACATGCCACGCGAGCGTATGGTTACGATCCGCTTGATCGATCGCGTCTTCGTAGTGGACGGCGCGCTGGTAGTAATCGGGGAGCACGCGCGAAGCGCCGTGATGTGCGAGCGTGATCAGCGCGACCGTCGCGAGGATGTTGCCGAGGAGCAGCGCGACGACCGCGCAGATCCATTTGCGTCCAGGATTCATCGCGATCCTCCATCAGGACCGAACAGGGTCACGTCGATCAGCTGAGTGAAGCCGGCGTCGCTCGTGATCCGGACGTGGCCGCGGAGCTCGCCGCCGGTAAATGCGGATCGGGGGAGATCCACGAACAGCGGTACCGAGATCGAATGATGCGGTGCTGCATCCCAACTGGTCAGCGCGGAGCGCATCGTGCCAGGCGTCGCGACCAGCTCGAAGCGATACGAGCGGCGCGTCTCGGTCCGATTTTCGAGCTTGAGCAGCAGCTGCGAGCTGACGTCGCCGGACGGCAGCGTGACGAAGGTCGGACCCGAGATTCGATCGATCCAGATCTCGGTCTCGGCGCGCGACGAGGTCTGCCAGACCAGGCCGATCAACGCGAGCGCGACCAGCATCGGATAGACGATCGTGCGCACGCGCAGCAAGTGGCGCTCCGACCCTGCGAGCTCGTCCTGCGAGGTGTAGCGAATCAGCCCGGGAGGCTGGTGGGTCTTGGCCATGATGTCGTCGCAAGCGTCGATGCACTGCGCGCAGCCGATGCACTCCATCTGCAAGCCATCTCGGATATCGATGCCGGTCGGACATACCGTGACGCACGCGTGGCAGTCGACGCACGCGCCGCCGACGACGGGCAGCGACTTCTTGCGCTTGGCCCGTGGCTCACCGCGCTTGGCGTCGTAGCCAACGATCGACGACTGGCGATCGAGCAGCACCGCTTGCAGCCGGCCGTAAGGGCAGGTGACGATGCACATCTGTTCGCGAAAATAGGCGAAGTCGAACAGCATGAGCGCACTGACGCCCATCACCAGCGAGAACCCGGCGACATGCTGGAGCGGCGATTCGAACACCCAGAGCTCGAGCCGGTCGGTGCCGACGAAGTACGCCAGGAACACGTTCGCGAGCGCGAACGACAGGGCTACGTACACGACGAGCTTCGCGATCCGGTGCCGCTTGAACAGCCGCTCGATCGGCCGGAACACGAGCTCGAGATAGACCGTCTGTGGGCAGCCCCATCCACACCACACGCGACCGAACAGGGCGGTGATCCAGAACACCGTCGCGACGATCGTGAGCCCGAGGAGCGCGAGCAAAAAGCCGTCGGTCGGGCGGAACACCGCACCGAAGGCCGAAATTTCGCGAGTCACGAGATCGATGAGGAACGCGGGCCTGCCGCCGATCCGGATCCGCGGCAACAGTACGAACAGTGCGATCAGCGAGTAGCCCACGATCCGACGGCGGGTCAGGAACCGGCCATGCGCGAGCTTCGGATGCAGAAAATTGCGCGAGCCGTCGCGATTGAGGGTCGACAGGACGTGGTCGGAGGGCAGCTCGGTCATTTGAAGGCCTCGACCGGTTGGCCTTGCGGAGGCTTGCCCGGAACGTTCTTGCCGCGCAGACTCGCCGCAAAGGTTGCGACCGCGACCACATCGGTCGGCGGCATCTGTTCACCCCACGCGAGCATCGGCGTGCCGGCGACGCCGCCACGGATTGTCGTGAAGATGTCCATGCGCGTCGAACCGTGGAGCTGATAGAGGTCGGTGAGGTTCGGTCCGATCAGGCCGTGGCCATCCTCGGTGTGACAGGCCACGCAGCGGGCCGCGAAGATCGACGCACCTTTGTCGACGACCTTGGGATCGTGCATGCCGCGCTCGAGGATCGCCTCGCTCACATTGGCGGCATCGGCGATCTCGCGGCGCGCTCTCTTACTCGTGTAATCGGCAAGCGCGGCGCGATATTTCTGATCCGGCGTCGATCCGAGCAGTGGCGAGAGCCCCACGTAAGCGAACGCGAAGATGATCGTGGCCCAGAAGCCCGCGCTCCACCAACCCGGGAGCGGGTTGTCGTACTCCTGGATGCCGTCGTAGGAGTGGTCGAGCAGTTTCGGCTCGATGTTGTCGCTCACAGAATCTCTCCATCCTCGAACGGCAAGCGCGCGCACTCGTCATGCTCGACGGCGCGGCGCTTACCTCCGTGGCGAACCGCGACCGCGGCGAACACGGCCAGGAACAACACCAGCGAAACCTCGGCGTAATTCGCCGGCGTCAACGCAGAGACCCATTCGGAGAACCGGATCATTTGGCACCTTCGTGCGGAGCGAGTTGGATGTCGCGGCCAAGCCGCTGCATGTAGGCGATCAGCGCGATCACTTCTTTGCTCGCCATGCCCGCCGGCCCGCCTTCGTCGCGAAGCTTGGTGGCGAGCTCGGCCGCCTGGTGTTGCGCCATCCCATCGGCGTGATCGAGGGCATCGACGCCATACGGCACGCCGAGCATTGCCATCACGTCGACGCGCGACTGGATCACGGTGAACGGCAGCTGGTCGGTCGAGAGGTGCGGGTAGCTCGGCATCACCGAACCCGGGGACGTCGAGCGCGGGTTGTCGAAGTGGCGGAGCAACCACAGCTCGTCGCGGCGACCGCCTTCGCGTGCGAGGTCCGGACCGGTGCGCTTGCTGCCCCACTGGAACGGATGGTCGTAGACGAACTCGCCGGGCTTGGAGTATTCGGCGGGCTGACCGTTCATGCCGTAGCGCACCGTCTCGTCGATGAACGGCCGCAACATCTGCGAGTGGCAGTTGTAACAACCCTCGCGGATGTAGATGTCGCGGCCGTAGAGCTCGAGCGGCGTGTACGGCTTGACCGCGTTGATGGTCGGCACGTTGCCGCCGATCAGGAAGGTCGGAAGGATCTCGAACAGCGACGCGACGATGACCGCGGCTGCGACGAGGACGGTGAACAGCGCCGGTAAACCTTCCCACTTGCGGTGCCAGTGGACGTGCGGCTCGGCAGCGCGCTCGAGGACGCGCGCCTGTTTCTCTTCGGCACGGACCGCACGAATCATCGGCGGCACGCTGATCGCGGTCTCGGCGTAGGTCACCGGGCGGGTTCGCCATGTCCGCACGATGTTGTAGATGCCGATGCCGAGGCCGGTGATGTAGAGCGCTCCGCCGAACGCGCGCAGCCAGTACATCGGGATCAACCGCGTGACGGTCTCGAGGAAATCCGGGTACTGGAGCCGGCCGACGTCGTCGAATGCGCGCCACATGAGGCCCTGGGTGATACCCGAGGCCCACATCGACACGACGTAGACGACGATGCCGATCGTGGCCGTCCAGAAGTGAAGTGTCGCGAGGCGCTTCGAGTACAGCGGGGTCTGGAACAGCCGCGGCACGAGCCAGTACGTCATACCGAAGATCATGAACCCGACCCAGCCGAGCGCGCCGCCGTGGACGTGCGCGATGTTCCAGTCGGTGTAGTGCGATAGCGCGTTGACGCTCTTGATCGACAGCATCGGACCTTCGAAGGTCGCCATGCCGTAGAACGTGATCGCGACGACGAAGAACTTGAGGACCGGATCCTCGGCGACGCGATTCCACGCGCCGCGCAGCGTGAGCAGGCCATTGATCATGCCTCCCCACGATGGCATCCACAGCATCACGCTGAACACCATGCCGAGCGTCGAGGCCCACTGCGGGAGCGACGTGTAGTGCAGGTGATGGGGACCCGCCCAGATGTAGATGAAGACCAGCGACCAGAAGTGGAGGATCGAGAGCCGATAGCTGAACACCGGCCGCTCGGCGGCCTTCGGCAGGAAGTAATACATCATGCCGAGGAACGGCGTCGTCAGGAAGAACGCGACCGCGTTGTGGCCGTACCACCACTGCATGAACGCATCCTGAACACCGGCGTAGATCGAGTAGCTCTTGAACAAGCCCGCGGGGATCACGAGGTTGTTGAAGATGTGAAGGATCGCGACGGTGATGATCGTCGCGATGTAGAACCACAAGGCGACGTAGAGGTGCTTCTCGCGACGGTTGCGCACCATCGCGAAGAAGTTGACGGCGAACGTCACCCACACGACCGCGATCGCAAGATCGATCGGCCACTCGAGCTCGGCGTACTCCTTCGCCTGAGTGAAGCCGAGTGGCAGCGTGATCGCGGCTGCGCCGATGATCGCTTGCCAGCCCCAGAAGTGGATCTTGGACAGGGTATCGAGGGGTCTCGCCTTCAAGAGGCGTTGCGACGAGTAGTAGACCGCCGCGAAGATCGCGTTGCCGGCAAACGCGAAGATCACCGCATTGGTGTGAAGTGGGCGCAGCCGACCGAACGTGAAGTACGGGGCGAAGTTCAGGCGCGGCATCGCGAGCTGGAGCGCGCACCACAACCCGACCAACATCCCGACCGCACCCCAAGCGAGTGCTGCGGTGAGGAAGCGACGCACGAGCGCGTCGTCGTACTTGATTGTCTCGTTCGCCATCGTGCGAGCCCTTCGCAACTGGCGTGCCAGGTGACAGCGAAACAATCGATCGAATCGCGCGCAGCGTTTGCGGTTTCGCGCACGAGGGCAGCAAGGTTTGCGTCAGCGCGCTGGCACGTCCAGTGCTGATGTCCCTAGCATGGACAACTTGCGACCGGGCCCGAAGTCCGCAGCGTGGACGATTCCGTTGCATGTCGTGATGTGGACGACGATGTTGGTCGGCCTGATCATGGTGATGGCAGTCGTGCTGATGCACTGAGCCCGCACCGTTTGCACGCCGACCGCACGGCTTGCGCGTTCAGCTCCGGAGGCGAGGCAGCGCGACATCGATCGTCGTGCCGCTGGCGCTGGTCTCGACGTCGATCCGCCCACCGTGCAGCGTTACGAAGCTGTGCACGATCGACATGCCCATGCCGGTTCCGTTCTCCTTCGTCGAGAAGAACGGCTCGAAGATCCGCGAGCGGACCTCGTCGGTCATGCCCGCACCGTCGTCGGTGACGCGGAGGTGGAGCACGCGCTCGGCGACCACGATCTCGATCACCACGCGGCCCTCGGGGCGCGCGGCTTCGATCGCGTTGCGCACCAGGTTCTGCGCGACCTGATGGAGCTTGCCCGCATCGACCGCGATCATCGCGGAGGCGGGGCTGACCGTATCGAGCGCGATCCGGCGCTCGCTCGCGTACATCTGCTCGAGCTGGACCACGTCGCGGATCACCGCGACCACGTCGTGGTTCTCGAGATGGAGCTCGGGTGGCCGCGCGAACGAGAGAAACTCGTTGAGCACCTCGGTCAACCGCTGGATCTCCTGGTGCACGAGCTCGACGGGCTCGATCATCTTCGGATCGGTGCTCTGGCGCCGGATCCGTCGCTCGAGGAGCTCGAGCTGCAGCTTGGCCGCGTTGAGCGGGTTGCGAACCTCGTGCGCGAGACCGGCGCTCATCGTCTGGAGAGCATTCGCGCGGTCGTTCTGGATCTCGCGCTCGCGCGTGACGAGCCGCTCCTCGGAATCGATCTGGTAGTGCCGCAACATCAGGGCAAGCTCGATGTCGAACAGCTTGTCGACCGAACGAACGATCGCGAGGCTGTGCTCGCTCGGGTAGAGCGTGCCGATCCGATCGCTGTATGCGGTGCGAACCACGTTGACGGCCGTGAACATGTACTGCTGCGGAAGCCCGATCCGGACATGGACGCGGCCAATCCGCGCCCGCTTCTCGTTGAACGCGAGATCGTACGGACCCAGGAGGCCGGTCGACATCCAATCGATCAGCGTGAGCCGCAGGCGTTCGACCTGGTCGGGGTCCGAGAGCACCGCGGCCGCGCCGGGGTTGGCCCACACCGCCTCGTAGAACTTCTCCGCGATCGCGGGAAACGAGGGCTCGAGCACGGCGTGAAGCTCGCGCAGACGCACGCAGTCCGCGGTGTCAAGGCTCACGTAGGCGACGAGCTGATCGAGAATCACGACTTGGACTGGCGGCGCACGACCTCGAGGTCAGAGCGCGGTGCCTCGTTATATTGATGCAACCGATACTGGATCGTCCGCGGGCTGATGCCGAGCAGGTCTGCGGTCTTCGACGTCGATCCTCCGGTCGCCTTCATGGTCTCGAGGATCGCATAGCGCTCGAGCTCGGCCATCGTGGTCCCAGGAATAGCCGGCAGTTCCGGTCGGGCCGCCGGCTGGGAGGGCCGGATCGTCGTCGGGAGGCCACGCGCTTCGATCACGGATCCCTTCGTCAGCACGACCGCACGCTCGATCGCATTCTCGAGCTCGCGCACGTTGCCAGGCCACCCGTAGCCCATCATCGTCTCGAGTGCCTCGGTCGAGATCGAGTCGATCGCCTTTTCGTTCGCCTTCGCGTACTTCGCGAGAAAAAAGCTCGCGAGCGCCAGAATATCACTCGTGCGGTCGCGGAGCGGTGGCATCTCGAGCGCCACGACGTTGAGCCGGTAGAACAGATCCTCGCGGAACCGGCCCTTCGCCACGTCCTCGGTCAGGTTGCGATTGGTAGCCGCGATCACGCGAACATCGACCTTGAGCGTCTCGGTGCCGCCGACGCGCTCGAACTCGTGCTCCTGGAGGAACCGCAACAGCTTGACCTGGATCGAGGACGAAATCTCGCCGATCTCGTCGAGAAACAAGGTCCCGCCATCGGCGAGCGAGAACCTGCCATCCTTGCGATTCGTGGCACCGGTGAACGAGCCGCGCTCGTGACCGAACAACTCGCTCTCGAGGAGCGACTCGGCGAGCGCGGCGCAGTGCAACTTGATGAACGGACCCTTCGCGCGGGGCGATCGCTGGTGCAGCGCGTTGGCGATCAGCTCCTTGCCGGTGCCACTCTCGCCGGTGATCAGCACGGTCGCTCGGCTCGGCGCGACCTGATCGACGATCTCGAAGACGCGCTGCATCGGTGGCGCGATGCCCACGATGTTGTCGGGCGCGACGCGCGCTTCGACGCGGGCGCGGAGCTGGCGAGTCTCGCGCCGCAGATGCTCCGTTTCGAGGACGCGGTCGATCACGAGTAGCAGCTCGTTGAAATCGAGTGGCTTGGTCAGATAATCGGCAGCGCCAGCGCGCATCGCATCGACGGCCGTCTTGACTGCACCGAACGCGGTCATCACGACGACCGCGGCGGGGTCCTCGCTCGAGCGGATCTTCTTGACGAGCTCGACGCCGTCCATGCCCGGCATCTTGAGATCGGTGACGACGATGTGCGGCGCGAAGCTCGCGTACTTGCCGAGCGCCTTGAACGCATCAGCCGCCATCTCCACCTCGTAGCCCTCGTCGCGAAGCAGCTCGGTCAGTGCGGTCCTCGCATTGACCTCGTCATCGACCACCAGGATTCGCCCGCTTCGCGCCATGTCGGAGTCTACAGCGAGATCTGTGCCGTGCAATTCAAGGTGTTTAGGCTGATTTATGCGCAGTCCCTGCGGCCTACCCCATGGCGGCGCAAACGGTGCGCGTTCTAGATCGGATGCTTGACGTGGGTGAGGAGCTCACGGAGCCTCAGCACCTCGCGTTGCAGCGCGTGGCGCTCGATTGCCTTCGCGATCACCACCAGCAGCTCGTCCGCGCGAATCGGCTTGATGACGTAGTCGGAGGCTCCGGCTCGCAGCGCCATCAGCGCGTCCGTCGCCGCTCCGTATTCGATCAGCGCGATGATTTCGGGTGGCTGGTGTAACGCGACGAGTCGCCTGATCGCGGTCGCATCGTTCTGGTCCACCGAGACCAGAGCGACCGTGTGCCCTGCCGGATTACCACCTTCTGCGAGCACCGTGACCTCGAGGTCCGCGTCGCGCAACAACGCCACAAGTGCGTCGCGCGCTGTCGAGGCTGTCTCGACGACGAGAACCTTGGGACTGACCATGGGGGTGCTCATTGCGGCTGACATGCCAACCCGAGTTGGTCACGTCCGGCGGATCTGACTCGAACGCTCGGCAGCTACTGCGTGGTCACGAGTCGCGCGCGCAAGCGCTGCGCGTTCGCGCGTCCAGGTTGATCGCGAAGCCTAAGCGCAGACGATCGTGATCGGGTGCGTGTGTTGCGCACCCGTGGTCGAAACGGTCATCTGCGTCGTACCGCCTTGGAGCTGGGCGAACATCGCCGCGGTCACGGTGACCGAGTGCGCGTGCGCGGCGGTGCCCATGATGTCGTACGTCTGGTTGACGCCTGCCGCGACCTCGGCTTTGCTCACCACGAGCACGTGGCCGTGGTTGCCTCCGATCGTGACCGTGGTGCCGTTCGCCGTGCAGCTCTTCACCGTGCTCGAACCCGAGCCCGACCCCGACCCCGAACCCGTGCCCGAACCGGAACCCGAGCCCGAGCCCGAGCCCGAGCCCGAGCTGGCATCGGGCGCGGTGATGTTGGCATCGGAGCTCGAGGAGCAGCCCGCACCGACCAAGGCCACGAGGCCGGCCGTCGCAGCACCGAAGCCCAGCATCGAACGGAGGAATTGGGAGCGCGTCATCATGACGGCCAGAGGATCGGTCGTTCGGCTTGTCGCATCGCCTGCGCAAAAAAGTCCGGACGCGAGCGAGGTTAACTGCGACGTTGGCACCGCGATCCTGTCAGGCAGCCGCTAGCGGCGCTTGAGGAGCTGACGAAACGCCACGAGATGCGCGAACAGCACCATCGGCACGATGAAGCCGGGCAGCCAGATGAACGGCCAATCGAGGATGGCGACGTTCGGGCGATCGAAGTTTAGCTGCTGAAACGGGAGCGGCGCCGAGAGCACCGCGACGATGACGACGTGGATCAACAGCGCGAACGCGACGACGTTCCACACCAACAACGGGCCACGCGCGGGCTTGCCGCCGGCAAAGGCGAGGGCTCCCATGATCGGCGCGGAAAAGCCCGAAATGATGTCGAAGTTGCTGCCGATGAACGTCATGTCCTTCGGCACGAGGTGATCCATCGCGAGACCGAACAGTGCGAGCTCGACCCCGAAGCGTACGACGCTGAGATACGTCAGCATCTGGAGCGGCAACGCGTCGACGAAGCGGCGGCCCGCGGGGGTGGCGAACGTGCCGACGATCGCGAGCATCGGCACCGCGATCGCGAGCAACAAGTGCGGTGGTGTGGCCGTGGTCTGCTCGAAGAAACCGTGCTGCGCGAGCGCGAACAAGAGCGCGAGCCATCCGACCACGGCGACCGGGAACCAGCGCTTCTTGATCGCGGCATTCGCGAAGCCGAGCGTGGCCGCGACGACGACGACGAAGCCGACGACCGTGCCGATGCCTGCGCTGCCCAT
>Ga0209511_1000515_pt1 | contig 39317 bp, 35 predicted proteins | sample SSSSmetaG_FD_184141 | JGI IMG/M metagenome (GOLD analysis project Ga0209511, IMG submission 184141) | Glacier valley bacterial and archeal communities from Borup Fiord, Nunavut, Canada, to study Microbial Dark Matter (Phase II) - ​SSSS... | ecosystem: Environmental > Aquatic > Freshwater > Ice >... | reverse complement strand
CATTTGGGATGATTGTCTATTCGATGATCGCCGCTTTCCAGACATGGCAGGGCGTGGATTATCGCATTCTGCGCATTGGCAAGTGGATCGACAATCAGATGCACAGCGGCTTTTTGTCAGAGGATTAGCGGTCAGAATAACCGATAGCACCACAAACTAATGGGCGCATATGGATACGCCCTCACAAGATCAGGGCAGTAATGTGCTATCATGGTCGCGTTCACGCTGCCATTGCGCAAGTGCTACCTGCGCGTCTCCCCGATCGTGATTTATGAACTGCTGTTCTAATTCGGCGCAAGGTGTTATGTAGCTGATTGCGTCATCCAATTTCCCCAATTGACGATAAATTTTACCGATCTTGATGCAAGTATCGATCGTATAAAAGCGATCATCAAGCGTGCGGTACAACGTTAGTGCTTGTTGATAATAGCCAAGCGCCTGCGCCTGCTCGTCCAGGCTATCACAAACGTCGCCAAGGTCGGTGAGCGTGTATGCTTCTTTTCTCTGATCCCCAAGTGCGCGATAGCGGGTAAGCGCTTGCTGATAAGCCTCAAATGCCTGCCGTTCATCTCCCGCGAATTCATAGATAAAGCCAATGAGATCAAAAATCTCCGCTACTTCTCTGCTCCGCGCTTCAACTGCCTGGTAGTGCCGCAATGCTTGCTCTAAATAATTGATTGCTCGTGAACGCTCACCCAAGTGATAATAAGCAGTGCCAATATTTTTGAGTATTTTTGCTTCCCCATCCCAATCGCTGATAGCTTGGCCCAATGTTAAAGCTTGCTCGAAATAATTAAGTGCTTGTTGCGGATTTTCCAGATCGCAGTACACCCACCCGATTTTATTAAGCGTCTCAGCCTCACCTTCACGATCGCCGCTCGCACGGTACATTTGCAAGGCGCGCTCGTAGTCGTCGAGTGTTGGTTCTTCGGAATCCGGTGCGGTATCAGATGGAATAGCCATGCTTCCTCACGAGTCGATCAAAATGGTTGAATATACTGTCGCTGCTTTGAGGCTTTATCGCGCTGCCAGAACGCGCTACAATCGCTGCCTATCTTGTGCGCGATTTCACACTATCCACCCTCAGGAGTGATTAATTTATGCAGCCATCCAATCAACCGCCCGCCGTGAACGAAAGCGCCGGTACTCATGTCGAACGACCGGGGCGTCTTTTTATCGTGGGACTGGCGGGCGTTACCGTTTTGGGGCTTTTCATTTTGGCAACGTTCATCCTGTTCTTCGTCAAAAACGCGACTTCCATCACGCCCTCGCCCACCATGACGGCCACTATGAACGATACCGCAACGGCTGCTGCTGCCGGAACGCTCACGGCAACTTTCGCGCCGCCGACCCTTGCAGCACTCCCGCCTGTAGCGCCCGTCGGCACCAGCGCCGCCACGCTGAGCAGCACCACCAGCGGCACAGCAAATGCGAGCGTCGCGGCTACAATGGGCGCTACAGTGGGCGCAACGATGGTGAACAATGCCGTGAGCACCGCAGCCGCAACCGCTAATTCGTTCTAGCGAAAACGCCGCCCGCGTGATTCGCCTTGCGCGGCGCGTGCGCCAAAGTGAATATGCGGCAGAAACGCATCCATAACGACTTCCGGTAAGCCCACTTCGTGCGACGCCGCCAGCATGTGATCGATCCAGTGCTGGCGCTGTGCGTCGCTGATGTTCAACCCGCGATGTACCATGATTACGGTCGAAATGCCGCCGCGCTGTTCAGAATGAACGGCAGGCCCACCAAAGAATTCACCCAACCAGAGCGCCATACGCCCGACGTGATCTTCATCCGGGTCGTGAAACAACGGCACCATCAGCGGATCGGCAAACATGCGCGCGTAGAACGCTGCCGCCAACTTTTGCATCCCCGGCGCACCCCCGGACAACTCATACATACTTGCCGATGAATCAACGGAATTTGTCGCCACACTGTTTCCCTTCACTTACAACGCGCCCCTATGATACCCGATCGGGAAATTTGAACATATAGCCATGACCACGTTCGGTCTGCAAACAATACGCGCTTGTCCCGAATTTACGCCGTAAGCGCGCCATATGCACGCGCAGTGTTTCTTCATAGGCTTCTTCGCCCGGCCATACTCGCTCAAAAAGCTGTTCCACGCGGACGATGTGACCGGCATTTTGTACGAGCACCGACAGCAGCCGCGTTTCGATCGGCGTCAGCGATATAGGCGTACCCTCGACGATTAAGCTGGTGTTCGCAAAATCGATCGAGACGTGCTCATCGACTTTGAGAATCGGTTCGGCGGCGTAGCTGTAATCATTGATGCGGCTCAGCACGCGTCGGATGCGTGCTACCAATTCGCGCGGCTTGAACGGCTTGAGCATGTAATCTTCGGCGTATTCTGAAATGCCGCGTACGACGCTGTCTTCATCGTCTTCGCCGGTCATGATGAAGATCGGCACATCGCCCATTCGCTTGATGCGCTCACCCAGTTCGAAGCCGTGCATCGTGGGCAGCTTCAAATCCAGCACGATCAAATGCGGAAGGCCATTACGCTGCAAATAGCGAAGCGCGTCCGGGGCGTCGGAAGCGGTCGCAACGTCATAACCTGCATCAAGCAGGGTACGCTTGATCAGCTCGCGCGTTTCGGGATTGTCCTCGATGATCAGAAGGCGTTTGACATCCAAATTGACGACCTTATCTATCCGTCGGTTAAACAGGGTTTAGGCCGGAATGTCGCGCACGTTCGAGGAATGATGTATGGAGCAAGGAGCGCAATTATCTGATGAGCGAAAGCAATACCATTCAACCGACAAATTACGAGCGTTTCAAGTTTACAAGTTTTCGAGTGTTCGGCGTGTAGTGCTTAAGTACCAAAGCGATTTCCCTACAACCTTTGACTCCCTTCCCCTGTATGCGGGGGAAGGGCGGGGGTTAGGGGTCAACGGCTTTACAATCGCCTTCATCCCTGTTAGGATCGAATCCGTATCGTCATTATAGCACTTTATGATTATGGATAATCAGCGCAATTGAACACTTCGACTTTCATCGCTCGCAGGCGGCGTATCCGGCGACAGCGCCAAACCCGCGCAGGCAGCAGCCATCTCGTCCAGTTCGCGCTAATGACAGCAGGCGGCGGCGCAGCAGCGTTCGGCGTGGCGCTGATTATAGCCTTCAGCACAGCGATCGTGTTGTATTTTTATGTGGCGCGCGATTTACCGTCGGCGGATGGCATTGTCAAAGCACGCCAACAATTTCAGACCACCTTGATCTACGATCGCAGCGGCCAAACCGTGCTCTATCAGGTGATCGATCCCACCAAAGGCGATCGCCAATGGTCACCGATCGAGGATATTCCCGCCGATTTGCTGCACGCGACCGTCGCCATTGAAGATAAAACTTTTTTCAATAACGCAGGCTTCGATATGCGCGGCATTGCGCGTGCGATCTTCGTCACGCTGAGCGGCGGAAACTTACAAGGGGGCAGCACGATCACGCAGCAGGTGGTCAAAAATACGCTGATTGCGCCGGATCAGCGTACTTTGCCGTCGTTACAACGTAAGCTCAAAGAGATCATTTTAGCGGCGGAAATCTCACGCCGTTACAGCAAAGCGGAAATCCTTGAGCTGTACGTCAACACGAATTTTTACGGCAATCTGGCGTATGGAATCGACGCCGCCAGCAAAGTATATTTCGATAAGCCCGTCCACAACCTGACGTTAGGCGAAGCGGCACTGTTAGCCGCGATCCCGCAAAATCCGCAGCTGAACCCGCTCGACAATTGGCAGGCGGCGCGTTCTCGACAAGTCGTCGTGCTTAACAGCATGGCTGAATTGGGCTACATCACGGCGGATCAAGCGCGCGAAGCCGCCTCACAGCCGATCGTGATCGCGCCGTTGGCTGCCCATTACAACTTGATCGCGCCGCATTTTTCGTTGTACGCCCGTCAGCAAGCCGAACAGCTGCTCAATGCGCAGGGGTTGGACGGCGCGCGGTTGGTGGCACGCGGTGGCCTGCACATTTACACGACGCTCGATCTGGATTTGCAGTATCAGGCCGAATGCGTCACGCGCAGCTATATCGCACGGCTGGCGGGTGACGATCCGAAGGCACTACGCAATACCAGTGCTGGTACGCCTTGCACTGCGGCGGCCAACTTGCCAACGCCCCCGGGCTTTCCGCTCGGCGTGCGGCGCAACGTGACCAATGCGTCGGTCGTGGTGATGAAGCCCACCACGGGCGAAATTGTGTCGATGATCGGCAGTCTGGATTATTGGAATCCGGGGATCGACGGCAATTATAATGTGGCGCTCGGCGCTCGGCAGCCCGGCTCGACCTTCAAACTGTTCACCTATACCGCTGCTTTCTCAACCGGAGTGTTCACGCCCGCGACCATGTTGTTAGATGTGCCGACGGCGTTTGATACAGGTGGCGGCGCACCGTTCAAGCCGACCAACGAAGATAACACTTTTCACGGCCCGGTCAGCCTGCGCGATGCCTTCGCTAACTCGTATAACGTGCCCGCTGTGAGCGTACTCGGCAGCGTCGGGATAGGTAACGTGATTCGTCAGGCACATTTGCTCGGCATTAACGGTTTGAACGGCTCGCTTGATCAATATGGATTATCCCTGACGCTTGGCAGCAGTGAAGTCAGCTTGCTGGATATGACGTATGCGTACGGCGTGTTCGCCAACATGGGTACGATGGCCGGGACGCCTGCGCAGTCCGTGCGCGAAGGTTACCGCCAGCTTGATCCGGTTTCCGTGCTGCGCATCGATGACGCGGACGGTCACACGCTCTGGCAATTCAACGAGCACAGCCCAACGTTCAGCAAACGTGCGATCGTGCCTGACTCGCTGGCGTATCTGGTCAACAACGTGCTGAGCGATGACGCCGCGCGTTTACCAGCTTTCGGCAAGGGCAACGCGCTTGAATTGTCACGACCTGCCGCCGCTAAAACAGGCACCACCAACGATAACCGCGACGCCTGGACGCTCGGCTATACCCCGCAGTGGGTGACCGGCGTATGGGTCGGCAACAACGACAATACCCCTATGGCCGATGATGTGCTCGGCGCAACGGGTGCTGCCCCGATCTGGCACGCTATTATGGAATACGCGCACAACCGCGATCAAATGCCCGTCCAGAATTGGGCGCGTCCGCCAACGATTGTGGATGCTGTGGTCTGCAAAGATAGCGGCTTGCTGCCCACGCCTGATTGTCCGCACGTTCATGAGCTGTTCATCGCAGATGGTACGAACACGACCGTTCCGCAGCAGACCGACACGTACTATCGTAAGCTGACGATCAACGCTCGAAACGGATTGTTAGCGACCGCTTCCACGCCGTCCACACTGCGCCAGGATAAAGTCTTTTTCGATTATCCGGCGTCTGCCCGCGATTGGGCGCGCAATGCTGGCTTGCCACTGCTGCCGACCGAATTCGATACGGGTGGATCGCAGATTGCGCCGAACGGTTTGGCGATCAATACGCCTGCTGCGCTCAGCCGGGTACGCGCTGCGGTCGATATTCGCGGCGACCTGACCAATAAAGACCTCGTTTCGTATACGCTGGCCTACGGCATTGGCCTGAGTCCGCGTGATTGGATCAACATCGGCGGCGACGCCAAAACGCGCGGTGCGGACGTGCTGCTCGGCAGTTGGAATACGGCGGGCTTAGATGGCTTGTATACGCTGCGCTTGCAAATCGTGCTGAAAGATCGATCGGTGCAGCAAACGACGACGCAATACACCGTTGATAATGTGCCACCGACGATCCGGCTGAATGCGCCGCAATCCGGTACGGTCATTAACGGGGCGTCGGTCACGCTGGCTGCCACGGTCACCGATAATCTGAGCGATGGGCTGTCGGTCGCGTTTTATCACAACGATACACTGCTCACGACGGTGCATCAAGCGCCTTTTCAAACGACGTGGAAAGTAGACGGCAGCGGCGCGCAATCCTTCTATGCGATCGCTGCTGATGCCGCCGGAAACACCACCAAAACCGACGTGATCACGGTCACCACGAAATGAGCGGGGTGCTGTTTGCGGAGGGCTGTTGCAAGATCAATTTCCCCCTACCCTAAATCCCTCTCCTCCAAGGCGGGAGGGACTTCAATGCATTATCTCACCTTGCCCCACTGCGGAGGGAAGGGGTTGGGGAGGGGCTTTTCGGGGTGGGTACTTTGAGATGAGGCATGAAAGCGGGTAGCATGAGTTAAGTACAAGCACGAAGAAAGATTGGGGTGAGATGAACTATCCGTGCGGCAGTCTCAACAAAACATCCCAACTTTTCAATTTGCTTGTACTTAGTTAAAGTATTGAATGTTATACTTATAACCTTGCTCTACCAGAAATAATTGACGCTTTGTGCTGAAAGTTTGCTCATCCGTACCTTTAGAAACGAGTGTGTAGAAGTTTGATGGACGCTGCTTAGGTCGCAAAATTCGGCCAAGACGCTGCGCTTCCTCTTGCCGTGAGCCAAACGTCCCGGATACCTGAATCAAGACGCTTGCGTCGGGTAGGTCAACCGCAAAGTTTGCAACTTTAGAGACTACCAAAACGTGAATTAGCCCCTTTCTGAAGTCGTTGTAGAGCCTTTCGCGTTCTGCATGGCGCGTTTTGCCGGTAATCAATGGTGCGTTCAGCCCTTCAGCCAGATACTCCAGTTGTGAGATGTACTGCCCAATCACCAGGATATTATCATCCTCGTGATTATTAATCAATTGGCGGGCCAGATCGAGTTTCTGCGAATTTTCCGCTGCAATGCGGAACCGATCTTTCTTTTCGGCGTGGGCATATTGTAGTTCTTCATCGGGTGGAAGTTTGAGGCGGTATTCTGTGCAAAAAGCTTCCGCGATATAACCGCGTGCTTCCAATGTTTTCCAGGGTACGTCGTAGCGCTTGGGACCAATCAGTGCGAAAACATCGTCTTGACGGCCATCTTCGCGGATCAAGGTCGCGGTTAACCCCAAACGACGGCGCGCCTGTATTTCAGTCGTTGCACGGAAGACAGGCGCGGGTAGCAAGTGAACCTCGTCATAGATAATCAGCCCCCACTCGCGCTTGCTAAAGATTTCCAGATTCTCTAATGGATCATTCTTGGATTGGCGATGCGTCAACATTTGATAAGTGGTAATTGTCACGGGTTTGATCGTTTTGTTGACGCCTGTAAACTCGCCAATGTCATCCTCGGTCAAGGATGTTTTATCAATCAGTTCGTCACGCCACTGGTGAACTGAGACATTATTGGTTGTGATGATCAGCGTATAGTTCGATATTTGTGCCATCGCACCGAGACCAATGATTGTTTTGCCTGAACCGCAGGGCAGGACGATCACGCCGCTGCCACCCGTTTCCCGCCCGGCATGATAGAAGGCTTCGACGGCATCCTGTTGATAGTCGCGCAGATGAAAAGCGCGATGCGTCGGCGTCTCACTTCGCAAATTAATGTCGAGTGCTGTGCCTCGGACATATCCGCACAAATCCTTAACCGGGCAGCCAACCTTGACAAGTGCCTGTTTAAGATTGCCACGTTCGCCCACCGAGACAAGCAGCGCGTGATCGTGTGCTTCCAACCAGAAGTGTTGTAATGCCTGATCGTGGCATAGACGCTCCAGGATAACCGGGTCTGTGACTTCCAGCCGCAATTTGCCAGGCACGTCTGGATACAGCGTCAACTTGCCATAAGTGCTGTACCACTCACTCAAATCAGTCAGGACGTTGGCTGGCAGATCGTAGCGTGCGAAGCGTTTTAGCCCGTCCATAATATCAGACAGAGAAATATCCAGAGCGGCTGCATTCCACAGCGTCAGGGGCGTGATTTTGTAAGTATGGATGAACTCCGGCGATTTGATCAACTCCGCAAAAGTGACCAGAAAATTACGACAATCCACGTAATCTGGATGATCGACTTCAAGCATCATACTGTGATCGCTTTGGATAATCAGTGGACCACGCACCATCACACGACATCCTCTAGCTGAATAGCATAGTCGTCGCTCAAACGTTTAATGACCTGTTTAAGCTGCGCATCCTGCTGTCCGGGGAGTGTCAATGTGCGTTTTTCTTTATTGGCCTCGAAGGTACAGCGCAGTTCGATCAAGGCTTTGCGGAACTTCTCAAACAGATCATCGTCCGGGAGATAAAGCGCAACCAATGTTTCACGCTTCACGGTAACGGCTTGCCTGGTCTTTTTTTTCTGAGTTGGCGCAAGCGTTACTTTTTTAGGAAAAACAGTATGCGCTTTGTCGGGCAGCGGCAGCAAATTCTGCGCCATGTGCTGAATGTGTATCGCAACGGTTCCGGAATCACGTAGCTGGGCGAATAATTCGGCAGGATCATGGACTAACCGCATTGACTCGCCGATCTCTACAACCGTAAAAGCATCGAGATCATGGTGTTTATCGGCACTCTCAACCAATCCAAAGCCATCATATAAAGTGAAAACATCGGCGTGACTAGCCCATTCTTGAAGTTCAACCAGAACGTTTTGGGGGAGTTCCTTTTCACTCAAGTTTTTCAGCAGATTAACAACATCCAGCCCCTCATTTTCAGCGAGTTGTGCCGCGACTTTTTGCTTTTGCAGTTTGAGGATCGTTGTCGTATCCTGTCGAATCACGTCCGCCAAAGGGGTGAGGCGGCTGAGCAAGTAAGCCGGATAAAAAACTGACTCGACGTAAATCTCGAAGTTGGCTTGTATGGTGACCCTGGGCTGCGGTATATCCCCGTGGATCGCCTGTAAAAACCGCTCATTGATACGAAATGCTTTAAGGATTCCGCGCGACAGCTTTTTATCGTCGGGTTTGACCGGATCATAGGCAACCTCGACATAACCAAGCGTCAGTGGAATGTTTTCAAGGAAACGCTCAATATAGCGACCTTCAACGCGTTCAAAGCCATCGGGCGCGTCACTGGGCACACTGTCGCGGTTGAAGTTATATTCCTCGTAGAAGTTTCCATAACGTTTGGGAGGGGTACTGTCATAGAGTTGACGGAGTATTTTGGCAGGTTTCTCAGTGCCTAACTTTTCCGGGATCAGGAAATAGCGGTGATTAGCTTTCAAATAAGCCGTCAGCGACGCTGTGCTGTACCACATACCCGGTTGGCAATCTTGCAGTATATCGAACAGAAAGCGGCGAATATCCGTGAAGTTCAGTGATGGCATCATGCCGATCCCCGCACCCCACGTTGGAAATCGATCCAGACGTCCCACGACGCCGTACTCGTAAAACTCGTTATGAGTGTAATCCCAATCGTTGATCAGCGTATCGAACAATTCGCGTTCCTGGTCCGCAATCGGCAAAGTCAGGAACTTGCGGTAAACCTCGGCATTGAAACCAATAAAGTTATCTTGAAATGAAGGTTCTGTGCTGCTGTAACCGCGATAGGTGCCTTCCGTATCATAGCTGACAAATCCCATTCTGTGCGCCAGCCAATCGATGTAATCGACCCAACTGTGCGATCCGACAGCGTACCAATTCGTGTCTGATTCGTGATCGGATTTATCCGTTGGTTCATGAATATTCATGAGTTGGGATAGGCGTTTGTAGTCCGATTGGGGCAGCTCGTTCCCACGATAAGAACGTTTAATGTTACGCCCATTCACGTAATTCACGTAAGTATGCAAATCCCGACGCACATCGGACGGATTCGCGTACAGGATCAGATTATCGGGTTTGATGGGCGTTAATGACAGCGGATTCATGTTGTTCGTACTCATTACCTGGCCTGTACTGTCTTGATAACATGTCCGGCCTTCTTCACCAGCTTCTCGACCTCGCCTAACATCGCGCGTGGAAATGCCACGTACTCGTCTTGTAAAATAACCAGATTTGGTGAAGAAGCTTCGTCCGACGGTTCAAATGCTTTTTGCAGTTTCACGCGCAGACTCAGATCGGTAATTCGCGCAACCAACAGGTTTTCATGGACAATCAGTTTACCCCACTGATCCGTGATCTTCTTGAATGCGGCACGAAAATGGGTGTCATGTTTTTGAAGATAGCGCACCAATTCATGAGTGCGCAGGGCGTCGAACGAGTCAACCATTTTAGAGATACTCGCAACAACTTTCAAGCGCCCATTCTCAACCTTCAGATTCACAATCCGGTTGAGATACTCCAGCACGTCATACGGAATTGTTTCCAGATCGACAAATAGAGCGCCGCGATCACCCCCATTGTCAACTGGCAGATAGCTATCGGGCGACGCAGACGCTGATGGAGGGCGATCAGCGATCAGTCGATAGTAGTCCATATCATCAGCATGATAACGCGCAAGGCAGCTATTTTTCCACCCCATCTGACAGATGGCTGCTGCTGCCGGATGATCCACGCTGCCGTATACGACGTTAAGAAATGGGGTCAATTCTTCAGGATTGATCCATTCATCGGGGGTGAGCTTCGACAATGCATACAAAATCGCGGGTAGTGGCGTTTCCTTATGATATTCATTCTTAGCCAGTAAATAACCCTGATGCATCGTGGGTGGTTGAGCAATGATCATTGTACCGAGCTTTTTTAATCCCGCCTGAAGAATATCCGCTTCCCACGTTTCCTGCTGCCATTCCTGGGCAAATTTAGCCTTGAACGTGCGTTTGCCGACGACGATGCTGCCCCCGACCAATTGCACATCAGATGATTTAAGGCTGTTAGCCGAACCCGTCTGAAGCAATCGGCCAAGTTCTCGACGGAATCTATCCACCTGAACAACACCGGGCTGATCCGCATGGATGGTTGACTCAAACAGAGAAGGGAGATACTGCCCAAATTCAGGCGGGAAGTAATAGCGCCATAGCTCCATTTTAGTCTTGGTCGGTGAGTTGGTTTTAGTTTCATTTATAATCAGCAGTCCTTTACGGATTAGACCGCGCTGCACAGCATCATAAATTGGTTTGAACTGCTGTGTGAAAGTACCGTAAGCCTGTGAACCGGTGCGTTTCGTGCCATATAAACGTTCAAAGAGGGCCACGTCTACAGCACTATTTTCCATGTGCAGCAGATGCAAGGTAGCGATCTCAGCACGTGTCAGGCTTTTCATGGCGACTTCAATACCGGTTGCCGACAGAAACACACTCTCGAATAAAGATCGTGAGTTCGCTTCTCGTTCAGAAAAACCGCGACTCTTGCAAATCGCCTTGATGTCGGCTGTACTCAGAACTTCATGACACATCGCATACAGCATTTCGGAACTATTCATAGATAGCCGCCTCTATAACCCTGATAGCAAGGGAAGCAGTGAGCGTTTACGGCTATTCGTCGCTCGAATCCCCTCAATGCAAATCGTCCATTCGGCTAGTCGCGCATGTTGAACATACACAGCCTTGAGGCGTTTCAGCCACGCTGCGGCTGCTCCATAATGCGTACTACCGCGCTCAATTTCCGAACTCGCTTGTTCCAATAGTTGATGAATTGCCCAATTCGGGTGTGTCGCTGATGCCGCATCGACTAATTCTGCCAGTAATGTGTGATGTTTCCAACGGCTGTTATCCCAAATCGCAATGGCGCGATCCACGCTGCCCTCGCTGAGCAATACTTCAATCAGTGGTCGTATATCGCTGCGCGCTGCAATTGCTTCAAGGTTGCGCATTATGGTCGGCTGTAAAGTAGGCCATCCTGTACCGGACAGCCGTTTGATATGCCCGTAAATCTCCAGATCACAGCGTTCGTTAAAGGCAGCTTGCCAGCCCTTTAGAGACGCTTCATTCTTACCAAGACTTTCAGCGTAGACCGCCAGCCATTTGCCAAGGTTATATTTGTAACCGGCTAGGGTCAGGCCATAGACACCCATTTCATAGGCTTGCTGATTGGCGCTTAGTGCCTGGAATGCCTGCGCCAGTACCAACGCATCCTCTGTACGAGTCAGACTGTGCAAGGCGTATTCATGGGCATCCGCAGTACGCCCCAGCGCAACAAGCTTTTGAGCATAACGGAGATGAGCGCCTGCTTGTAGACACATTGCCAAGTATAACTCCGCATCCTGAGTACGTTCAGCAATTTTCAATCGCAGCTCGGTCAGTTCATCATGACCCCATTCAGCCCGATCTGCCCAATCTGTCCGATCTAAATTTTCAGGGCTGCTAGAGTCCAATGCGGACTGGGCGAGTGCCACTGATTCCTCGCTCCCATAATCAGCTAAAGTATTGCTCCAATCGTCTAATTGTTCCTGGAGCTTCTTTTTTTCCTCAAGCGATAGCTCTATAGACAAGATAGCTTCTGCCATCGCGTTTGACCAGCTATACAGATAGTCAGAAAGCTGTGTCTCATCTTCAAGATTTTCATATTTTGGTATGACTTCTTCGGCGATTACACTCAAAATCGTTAGTGCATTTTTGCCGTCGCCTGCCTCCAAAAAGACGCGTGCCTGATTTTCCATTTCCTGCAACTGCTCGGTAATCCCTGAAATAGTCTGATAAGGCCGTGAATAATCCACACCACGCAAAATATTAGTAATCTGACGGCGATAAGCTTTGACATCAATGCTCGGTGGTCGTTTTGTTGAGGGCACAGCACTTGGCTGAGGGTTTGTCGTTAGGGCGACCACAGCGGTTTCCAGCCAATCTAGCATGTCAGGTTGTTGTGTCAATAAAGTTTGCCAAAGCGTCTGCAAGTGTTCAAGTGATAACGTTTTGAGCAATGCACCCGCTTCAGGCCGTATCTCAAAGGCAGCAGGCGCGCGTACATAAGTTATCAACACAGCAGCAATGTGTTTGCAATAATTTTCGGCGCTATTCGCGTAAGGGCATGTGCAGCGCGCTGTACTGATTGAGTCCTCTGATAGCATATTAGATCGTATATCTGACAGTGTAATAGTGACCTGATACGGTTGGAGCTGGCTTCCTTCGACATCCGCCATGAGCCTATTACCCCGTTTCCGGGCGTCTTTTACGGCACTGCTCTGATAATAAGCTTTCCCCTTCTCAAAGTTAGCAATGCCAACAATAGTACGAATCAAGGCTTCATTAAGAGTCACGCTCTTCTACTCTCCATTCGTCTATCAAAATACATTTACCGATTTTACACTGATTACATGGGCTTTTCCAGATTGAGACAACAAGCGACCGAACCAATCGCATCCAGATAGTGCATCAATGCGGATAGTAAGAACAGGGTCGTGCAAAATCAGGAGGGCTTTTCTGAGGTAAGGGTGCGCAAAACATGAAAGAGATTTGCCCTGCGCCACTTTCAACATGCCGTCAAAAAGATAGACCAACCCCGCCGCACCTGAATCAACGACACCCGCTTTTTTGAGGATCGGCAGCATTTCAGGTGTGCGTGCCAGTGCATCTTTGCCACGCGCAACGGCTCGCTGCAGGTGATCGAAATCGAAGGGTTTGCAGGTAAATCCATATAAAAGTTTGCTTTGAAGCCCTGACCAAATAAGAAAATTACAGTTGTTGAAACACCATAGTTTAGCGCATGGTACGCATGGGATGCAAGTTCGCAGCTAAACCGTGCGGGGCAATTGCAAAGTCAGGCGAACTGGGCACGGATCAATGACGTCGCAACACCCTATTAATCGATGGTGCTATACTGACAGATGCCTTCATGAAATCCTTTGGAATGGCTTATTTAGTGTGTGCCCTACTATTTTCACTCAACAGCACCTGTAGGAGAATTGATGCCCCAACCTGATCATCCGAAAACATCAAGCCCAACTAACAACGTTTCAGCAAGTGGACATAAGTGGTCTGAAGTAGCTGAGGAACTACGAGAGGAGGCCGCAATATCTAAAGGATCACAACAAACGTCCGCAACACCTGCCCAGGTGTCAAAAGCTAAGACGCGCACAGGCTGCGGCATGTTACTGATAGCCGCGCTCATCAGTGTATTGCTGATAACTGCCGGTAGCGCATTGATGGCGTTGTCCTTTACAATGAAAGCTCAAAATCAAACTTTGTTATCTGAAATTCAAACGGTTGAGGCAACCCGAACTGGTTGTCAAACGTTTCACGTAGCTTCGCGAAGAGGTCCCGGCTTTCTAAGGGGACGCATCAGTTACCAGTTTGTTTTTCAGGATAAGGTCTATATTGGGAGCACCGAAACGGTCCCCTGTGAAGATTTAATTGAAGGCAGCACGTTGCCAATTAAATTCTTGCCATCTGATCCTACTCGGTCAGCAACTAATACGGAAGCGATAATCAACGATGGCAGCCAAAATTTGTATTTCGCTGCGCTTATCTGTTTTATTTGGAGCCTATTCGTGCCGCTAATCGCCCTCGGTACGCGTCATTGGTTAACCTGATTAGCCCTGCTGCCGTAGTTTGAAAGCCGCATTGTCGGTAGAAATGGCTTAAATGCGGTTCATAATCAACGTGCAACCATAAAATCCCTCTCGCTTTTGCGGCAGTTATCGCCTCTTGAACCAGATGTAAACCAATGCCGCGCCGTTGAAAAGCTGAGTTAACGGTTGTATCCAACAAAAAGGCATGAACACCGCCATTCCAAGCCACATTAACGAACCCGACGAGCCTCTCATTGTGGTAGGCACATACGTAAAGAAGACTGTGCTGCAATTCCGCCTGAAAATTTGTTTCGGTGTGAGCAGGCCATGAAAGACGGAAAAGCTCATTAAGCGCTTCATTCGCGACAGGTGGGTTGATACGATAGATAATGTGAATAATCGGCTCAATGCCCGTCATATGAGATACTCAACTTCTGTGATGCAGTTTACCCAGTTCGTTGCCATACACAAAGCAGTGTTCAATCAGTACGGAAACACCTTCATAAACGCATCCAGTGCGGCTTGTGAGTTACCAGTCACATCGAACACCCAATAGCCTTTTGCATAGATGAAATGCACAGCGCCGCTTTTATCAGTGCCCAGCACATAGCTGAAATTTGAACTGGCAAGCATATTGCGCTTGATAAAACTGCTGTTGTTCATTTGCTGATTCACCTCGGCTTGTGCCTGCGCAACGTTGGCATCCAGCGATACTTTGACGAGCGCCGTGTTAGCGCCATCCGCGTAATTTGCGGAGATGATCGCCGTCACCACATTACCGAGGCTTCCACTTAAAGTGCGCCGTGCAAAGCTGCCAACTTTGGCAGGTAGCAAGTCTTGTGCTCTGGTTGCGGTGGGGAATGGGCGCAGATTGACGTTATAGGGAAGCGGCGCGTTGGCAGATGCCGCCGTACCAGGCCGGTTGACGATCAGCAGTAAAAAGATGATCAAACCACCAACGAGCAGCACGCTTACCGCGATCAGAATGCCGATCACCAGGCCAAGCCGCCCACCGCCCTCTTTTTCTTGATCTGTTGCCATAACTGCTTTTGCCTGATAACCCCTTGTAGCTGCTTGAAGATGCGTACACCACTGATTGTACTCGCTTTGTACTTGGTAACGATAGGTGACAGGTTGCTCTAAATGTTTGGTTGATGCAAAGCGCTTGATTTGTGGCACGGAGTTGATCGCTGCGATGTGGTACAATCCGCGCCTACGACTTTCGTGTCAGTGCGCCTATCTACTATTATGCGCAGTCCAACTGATACTCTTGCCTGTTCATATGCCGCACCCTTGCCTGTCCGAGTCCTGGCAAGAAGAAAGGAATGCCTCGTGTCCAATACGCCCACTGTATCACCGACGGATCGTCTGCTTTCCGCGTTGAGCGCCAGCCTTGCCCGACCTGCAACGCTCACGTTCATCATTTTGCTGCTGGCGCTCGGTACGCTGCTGATCGCTAGCAATGGGATCGATCCGCTGTCAACGGTGCGCGCCGTGGTCAGCCCGACCGTAAATGGTGATGGTGTGCAGCCCTTCGGCTTCAGCGCCTACACGTCTTACCAGAGCGACGATAAAGTAATCAAAGTCGATATGCCCGTCACCTGGACGCCGCTCATACAAGCCGATCAGAGCGGCACCGTGTATCTGCTGTCGCCGGGCGGCCAACAAAATGCAAGCGGTGTGGCCGTATTATTCCAGGTCTTTCCGCGTGCCACCATTACGCGCAACCTGACCAGCATCACGGCTCAAAGCAGCTTGCGTGATGTGGCAACGGCGCTGCTCACTTCGCAAGGCCAATCCGCTGTCAATTTGCAGGACGTTCAATTGGGCGCGCTGAACGGCATCAGCTTCCGCCAAATCAATACGCCTAGCGCAACGCAGCCCGTTGCAACGCAAGTCGAAACGTGGTTTGTGACGCTCGATCCGACGCGCATTTTAGTCGTGCAAGGCAGCGCGCCGTCTGCTGAATGGGATACGCAAATGACGCCGGTATTTCAGCACATCGTGAACAGCCTGAGCGTGAATACCGCCGTGCTTGCGCTGACGCCAACTGCGACGTTTGCGCCCACTCGCTTACCATCGACTGCGACGCCTGCCACACAGTGATCGCAGCATAGTGATCGCAACGGCAACGGCGTTTGTGATTTGTTTGACAATCGACCCGCGCGGATCGATAATTTAATGAGTGAGCATGAATGACGATCTGCCGCTGAATTGGGAATCGACTTACGCGATCGTGCGGCAGCTTATGACGCTGTATCCCACCGTGCCGATCGATACGGTCGGGTTGCAGCAGTTGATGGATTGGATAATCGCCCTCCCTGGCTTCGTCGATGATCCGGCGTTGGCGAATGAAAGTATACTTCAAGCGATTTTGCGAGAATGGTACGAGGAGTCCGAAACAATATGAGCGAGATCAACCTGAAAGAACTGCAAAATCCCGACATTCCGGTGCCGGAGGATATGCAGACCAACATCGCCGTGACCAGCATCAGCCAGTTGTATAACTGGAGTCGCAGCATGTCCATGTGGCCGCTGCTGTTTGGATTGGCGTGCTGCGCAATCGAAATGATCGCCACTGCCGCCAGCCGCTATGACCTGGCGCGTTTCGGCATGGAAGTGATGCGCGCCAGCCCGCGCCAATCCGACCTGATGATCGTCTCAGGAACGGTCACCAAGAAGATGATCGTGCCGATCGTGCGCCTTTACAATCAGATGCCCGAACCAAAATATGTATTGGCGATGGGCGCTTGTGCATCCGGCGGTGGCCCCTTCAAGGAAGGCTATAACGTCGTCAGCGGAATCGACAAGTACATTCCGGTCGATGTGTACGTACCGGGCTGCCCACCTACTCCGCAAGCGCTGTTGAATGGTTTTATTGTGCTGCAAAAGAAAATTCAATCGCAGTCTCTGTCAGTCGCGGCCAGCGTACCCTGGTATGGTGACGGGCCGAACGAGCCGGTGCCGGTGCCGATCCTCGGACCGGACGTGATCGATCCGCGCCAATCGGAAATCTTCCGCAAAGAAGCCGCGCTCAACCGCCGGACGCCCGACGTTGCCGAAGCCAAAGCTGCGCTCAATCCTACGCCTGCAATGCCACAAGTCGCCGCTGAATAAACTGAGTTAAGGACATTATTATGGCTGATCAAGCACCTGTCCGACCGCGCGATTTAGAAAGCGCCGTCGCTGACCTTCAACAGCGTTTCCCGGATGCCGTCAAGCCTGATACGCGCAAAGGCTTTGGCGGGATCATCATCGACCCGGCCAAACTGGTCGAAGTCGCTACCGCCATTCGCGATGATTTGGGCTACAACTATTTATCCAGTGCCACCGCCGTCGATTACCTTGGGCAAGGCGACCATATGGAAATGGTGTACCATGCCTTCCGCGCGCCCGAAGGTGGCCCCGGCCTGGTCTTCAAAGCGCAGACGCCGCGCGATAATGCCAGCATTCCGAGCCTGATTCGCGTATGGCCGGGCGCTGACTTTCAAGAGCGCGAAGCCTACGATTTGCATGGCATTCACTTCCCCGGCCACCCGAATATGAAGCGTATTCTGTTGTGGGAAGGCTTCGACGGCCACCCGCTCCGCAAAGATTGGCGTGAAGCTTACTACGAAGAAGACTACAAGCCGTTTGAGAGTCGCTGGCCGGGCGGCCATGTGTCGCGCACGGAAGAATTCAACCCGTATGGGCACAACGTGCGCTATCCGGCAGGTTTCGATCCGAACACCTACAACCCGTCCGATCAGCACTTGTACGACGGTCAGAATTTGGGTGTGGACATCGAAGCCGATCCCGGCCTCAAAACTGATCGGCTGACCGTCAACCTGGGGCCACAGCATCCGAGCACGCACGGTGTGTTTCGCATGGTGGCACAGTTGGACGGCGAAACGGTCGAAGATTTAGAGCCGGTGATGGGCTATCTGCATCGCAACCACGAGCAAATCGGTGAGCGCAATACCTGGAATATGAACATGCCGTTCACCGATCGGCTGGATTACATCTGCAGCATGAGCAACAACATCGGCTATGCGCTGGCCGTGGAAGGGCTGCTCGGCAAGGGCGCAACCGTCCCCTATCGCGCCGAAGTGATCCGCGTGCTCATGGCCGAGCTGACGCGCATCATGAATCACTTCTGGTCGATCGGCTTCCTGCTGAACGACCTGGGCGCATTCTATACGCCGTCACTGTATGCGATCGAGACGCGCGAGCACATTCTGGACTTTTTCGAGGCGACCTCCGGCAGCCGTATGATGTGCAACTATTCGCGCTTCGGCGGTGTTGCGCGTGATCTGCCGGAACGTATCCACAGCGTCGTCAACCTGCTCAACGACAAAGTGCGCGATGAAAACACGATGGATTATCTCACTGGCTTGATCACCGAGCTTTTGCCGCGTGCCATCGATGAATACGATCGCTTTTTGACCGACAGCGAAATCATCAAGACGCGTGCGGAAGGCGTCGGCTTGCTGCCCCCTGATATGGCGATCGCCTACAGCGCGGCGGGGCCGGTCTTGCGTGCCAGCGGCGTTGCCTATGATATTCGCCGCGCACAGCCGTACAGCATCTATCCCGAACTCGAATTCGATGTAGCGGTGCGCTATAACGGTGACGTGTACGATCGCTATCTGATCCGCATTGATGAAATCCGCCAGAGCCTGCGCATTCTGAAGCAGATATTGCCAAAGCTGGAAGAAACCAAAGGGCAGTCGATTATCGGCACGAAGAATCCATATTCGACTAAAGCGCCCAACGGTGAAAGCTATGGCCATATCGAAAATCCGAAGGGCGAACTCGGCTTCTATGTGGTATCGCAGGGTGACGGCAAAAATCCGTGGCGTTACCATGTGCGCGCGCCTAGCTTTATCAATCTGACGGCGCTTGGTGAAATGTGCAAAGGCCACAAGATCGCGGATGTGGTGGCTATCCTGGGCAGCATCGACATCGTACTTGGCGAAACGGATCGCTAAAAGCCACTCAGTAAGCCGCTAATAAGGATGAGCGAATTATGTACGGACTCGGTATTGTCAAAGGCTTGAGCGTCACGCTCAAACATTTCGTCGAGACATTTCTTGATGATATTCACTGGTTCGGCCAGCGCAACAGCCTGGCGACCTTTCAGACCAAACAGGGCTTGGGCGGCAAGGGCATGTACACCGTACAATATCCTGAAGAGAAGATCGCCGTGCCGGAACGCTTCCGCTATATCCCGTTTCTGGTGACGTACAATAATGACGACCCGGAATACCCCGGCAAGGACTGGTGTACCTCGTGCGGCATCTGCGCGAAAGTATGCCCGCCGCAGTGCATTTGGATCGTGCGCGGTACGGACGCCACGACCGGACGCCCCAAACCAGAGCCAGAGCAGTTCTATATCGACATCGATATTTGCATGAACTGCGGTTACTGCGCGGAATACTGCCCGTTCGACGCGATCCGCATGGATCACGATTACGAACTGGCCTCCTATGATCGCACGGGCAATCACATTTACGATCACAGCAAGCTGACCAAAGAGATTCGCTATTGGCAAGCGATCGCGCCCACTACCGCCGCTGAAGAAATGGCCGCGCGCGGTGGTTACGATCAAACCGATACGCAGAAGATGCGTAAAAAGGCTGGTCTGCCCGCTTCACGTCCCGGCCCCACCTCTGATAAGCCGGAAGCTGCGCCTGTTGCTGCTGCCGCTGTGATTCCGAATGCGGTGGTTGAAGCGCATCCGACCGAAATTCCCGCTGATCGGGTAGCGCCGGAACAAGCCGCCGCTGTTTCGGCTTCCATCAGTTCAACGGGCAGCGCCACTACTGCCGAAGGCAAGCCGATCGTGCGCCGTCGCGGAAACGCTGGTAAGGCGGCTACCCCTGGCGCGACTCCGAGCGCCGCCGCACCGACAACAGCCGCACCCGCTGCTGCGCCAACGGCAACCCCTGCCGCCGCTGCACTTGCGCCTCAGCAGCCAACGCCCGCCGCGCCACCGTCCAACGTGGCCGCCTCCGCGACTCCTGCGGCAACGCCTGAGCCGAGCAAACCGCCCGCCGCTGATCTGAATAAACCAGCGACAGTCGTGCGGCGTCGAAACAGTCCGCCGCCGAAAAAAGACTAACAAACACTTAACCCGGCTCTCGCAAGGAGAGCCTTTCACATAACTTTTTGCGCCCTTCCTCTGTAATCGGGGGAAGGGCGGGGTTTTAGGGGTCAATCATTTGAAGTTTGAAAACGATAACGCTACAATAACATACCCATCGTTATCTTCTTAGTGATCACACATATTGGTCGCACAGAAAGCTCAGCATGTCCGACGATTATCGTACTTTCATCGCCAACGCCGATCCACAAGCGTTAATTCATCAATTGAATCTCGAATTGAAAGACCCGTTGGTGAGCGCGCAGGCTGTGGTCAATATGCTGGTCATGATGCAAAATCCATCGCCAGGGATGCAGCAGAAACTTGAGTCCGGCGAACTCGATCCGGCACAAATGCTGCAACAGATCAGCGAGGCTATCACGCGTACGTTGGACGTGATCGACTACTACCGCGAAACGCTCAACGATAGCTGATTTGGATTATACAAAACCAGACCGCACATCCATTAACATATGAAGTCACGCTGAATTATGGGTTACACTTTCGCGGAAAAAGCACTCGCACGCGCCGCCAGACTGCCTTACACGGTAGCCGGGCAGATTGTTGACGCACAACCGGACGTGGCAATGAGTCACGATAATACTGCTGCGATTTATCAAACCTTCAAAAAGTTGGGCGTGAGCAAAGTCAAGTATCCCGAACGGTTGGCGATCACGTTGGATCACGCCGTGCCCGCACCCACTACGCAGCACGCGCAAAATCACGCCGAAGTTCGCCAATTCGTCAAAGAGCAAGGCGTCACCACCTTTTTTGAAGTGGGGCGCGGCATTTGTCACCAGGTGCACAGTGAAGAAGGCGTCATACTCCCCGGTGAGTTGATACTCGGCTCGGACAGCCATACCACGCACTTTGGCTGGTTAGGCGCGTTTGGGGCGGGCGTTGGCCGATCTGAGATGGCCGCAATCTGGGCAACGGGCGAATTGTGGCTGCGCGTGCCGGAGAGCATGAAGGTTGTGGTCACGGGCGAGTGGCCGCAAGGCGTGACGGCTAAAGATTTTTGTTTGCGTTTGATGGGCGATTTAGGCGTGGACGGCGGTATTTACCGCTCGATCGAATTCAGTGGAGCGGCGATCAGCGCGTTATCACTGGAAAGTCGTGCCGTGATCCCGAACATGATGGCGGAATTTGGCGTTAAAACGGCCTACATCGCGCCTGATGAAGCGATCTTTGCGTACCTTGAAAAGCGCGCGCGGCGTCCTTATACGCCCATTTATCCTGATGCGGATGCGCAGTACATCGCGGAATATCACTATGACGTATCCGCGCTGGAGCCGCTGGTCGCTTGCCCGGATAGCCCCGACAATGTGCAGTCAATTTCGGTGATCGCCGGAACGCCTGTACAACAAGCATTCATCGGCACTTGCACCAATGGACGGTTAGAAGATATTGCGATCGCGGCGGCCACTGTGCAAGGTAAGCATGTTGCGCCCGGAACGCGCCTGCTCGTGATTCCAGCGTCGAGCGTCGTCTTTCAGGACGCGATCCGTTTAGGTTATGTCACAACCTTGATGGAGGCAGGCGCAGTGTTCGGTACACCGGGCTGCGGGCCGTGCATGGGCAATCACATGGGCGTCCCTGCACCGAATGAAGTCACCATCAGCAGCGCCAATCGCAACTTTCGCGGGCGCATGGGCACTGCCGACGCGCCGATCTATCTGGCGAGTCCGGCGGTTGTAGCAGCCAGCGCGATTACTGGCGTGATCACCGATCCGCGCACGCTGTAAAATGTATGTATTGCGTGCTACGTAAGATAGGCGGCTTGTCGAGCGATCTACAGCGTGCAAAGTAAATGCGCAAATTCAGGAGATCGACTCATGGCAAAAGCAGTTTGGAATGGCGTCACGCTGGCCGAAAGCGATAAAACGATCGTCGTTGAAGGCAATCAATATTTTCCACCTGATGCGGTGAATAAGCAATATTTCAAAGAAACCAGCACGCACACCACGTGCCCCTGGAAGGGCTTAGCAAGCTATTACACCGTTGAAGTGAACGGCAAGGCAAATGCTGACGCCGCCTGGTACTATCCCGCGCCGAAGGATGCCGCTAAAGAAATTGTGAATTATGTCGCTTTCTGGAAAGGCGTCGAAGTTACCGTATAGCGCAGCCACAGCAATGCTGAAGGCACAGGCAAACCAAATTTAATTGGTTACAGCCCTGATCGCTAGGTTTGTCCGGGAATGAAAAGAACGTATCGAGGACGTCTAATCCAAGGCTACAACGAAAAGGATTAGACGATGAACTTGGATACGTTCTTTACACAATGATACGTGCCACTTGACGATTGTTACAAACAGCCTTGCGACCTGATTCTTTCCACGCCACCTTGCTTTGTTGCTTCTTGGATAACCCTTACAGGCGAGGGGAGTAAGCCCGAATCAGCCGGACGAGTGTACTGTCAGGGTAAAATCGCCTGCCGACAGCGCATAGCCCGTCACGCGGATCGTGTACATGCCGATTCCGTCGTCAAGGGTAAGCGTCAATGCCGCATCTGTGCTAACGGCTGAAACGTCGTCGGCAATGGCGGCGCGCCGTCCGCTCGGCCCATAGATTTCAAGCAGCGGATCGAAGCCATTTTTGCCATGTACCGTGATGGTCACGCGTTGACCGGGGACGCCGCCGAACGTGCTTCCGTACTGTGTGCCTTGCGCAACGTGTCCGTCAATACGCTGCTCAATCGGCTGGCTGGTGACAAACGGAGTCAACGTGGGCGGCGGCGTAGAGGTAGCGGGCAATAGACGAACAATTAAATCGTAAGCGCCAACTGTCTGATTAATATACGCGCTGATTTTGATCGTGTAGATACCCGCGTTGGGCAAACTGATCACGCTGGTCAAAGCGCTGTGTGATGAGCTGAAGTCGTGCGCTACTGTCAGTTGATCGCCGTTGGGCATGACCACTTCGATCACCGGATCAAGCGTACTGTCACCTTGTGGTTGTGCAAGCACTGTGAATGTGCTTTGTGCTGCCGCCGTGAGTCGCCACACCTGCCGATCGGCGTGGCGGGGCAATTTGCCCTGTACCGATTTTCCAGCGCTGAGCGTACCACCGTCCAGATCGCGCAAAATCCAGCCCGCGCCAACGGTCAAGCTGTAGTGTACCAGCGCGTTCGGTTGATCGGCTTTGACGTACAAAATATAAGCGCCCGTACTAGGCAAGCGTAAGGCCGATACCAACGCATCCGTGCTGCCAACAGCAGACGCCACAATCGATCCATCGGGTGCGTCAATTTCTAAGGATGGCGAATGATCGCCGCTGTTATCAGGGAACACGCCGACGCTGAGCAGATCATCATAAGCGCCGAATAACACGTATCGATCCGGCGATTCAAGCTCGCTCAGCGCGCCGGATACCGTATCGCCAATGTGCAGCGGCTTATCAGCAGCAACCCTGTGGACTTTGCTACCGATTGAGAATGCACTGCTTAATAGTATTAAGCCAATGAACAAAAATTGCTTCAAGACACGCTCACACCGGGTTCGGCGCATCGCCGTATAAATGGCGCACTTGCGGCCAGACCACGCTTACCGCTTCGCTCACCGACGGATTGCCCGGCTCGACAGCCCGCGCTTGCTGCAAATAACTCCATGCTTCAAGCGGCGTGGTAGCAAGTGTTGCCAGATACAGCCACGCGCCCACATGCTTCGGATCCGCTTGCGTGACCTGGACAAAATAGTAACGCGCTTCCTCACGCCGTCCACCTAACACCGCCGCCACGCCCATATTATAGGCAACCGTAACATCGAACACTTCGGCCAGTGAGCGCGGGCGTGGGCGCAGCAGCAGCCACAGCGGGATCAACCAGATCAGATTGCCGATCGCACCGAGCAGCACGCCAGCGAAGAAACCTGTGGCTGGTTTGCGATTTTTCGCGCCATAAATCAACGGCGTGACCAGTGATCCAATCAGCGCACCACTGGCGCTGTATACCAGAAACAAATCAACCCGATCCACGCGTTGCCCCTTGCTGCCTGTACCCGTGCTTATTATACCGCTGCACGCTTTCAGATTGATTATAAGCGAACTTGACTTATGCGCAGTGGGCGCTTGCGTGACGCGATCGTGACTACTGCCCTACTCTAGCCTGCCAGCCTAACTCTACAATGATAGCTATCGAGAATCGTCCAGAGGCATTCGTTACAACAGGGGTTATGAGACAACTTTCGCGACTTTTTCGCGTAATGGATGAGATAAGGTACAATTTCGCCGCTTAGCCTCTGTGCACAGCGTCTTTATCGATTGCGTAGCGATCCGTGCGTGGGCGTGTTTTATATATCATAATATTGCCAGGAGAATGTGACCGAATGATGACAGATTTCGTCTCTAATGAAGTTGCGATCAAGGTGCGTGGCGTGGTGCGGTTGACGCGTTGGCGTGAATACGTGCCGTTTGTAATCCCTGCCACAGTCTTTGGCGCACTACTGGCGGCACGCGCCTCACAGCAGACGACGCTCGATTGGCGCTTACTAGTGGTCATTCTGGCAAATATTCTGGCCGTTGGCTATGGCTTCATGATCAACGATATCGAAGATGCGCCGGACGATGCTCGCGAAGCACATCGTGCCGCACGTAACCCGGTTGCGAACGGTGAATTAACGCGCACGCAAGGTTGGATGGCGTCTGGCAGTGTCGCCGCCGTGACTTTGATCCTGTATGCATTGGCAGGCATTTGGCCGTTCATCATCGGCTTGCTGACGCTCTCGCTGTGCCATTTATACTCGTGGAAGCCCGTACGACTCAAGGCATGGCCGGTCACCGATATTGTGTCGCATTCGTTGATGCTCAGCGGCTTACTGTTTTTGTCCGGCTTTTTCACGTACGGCAATAACCCCGGTTTGGTATGGCTCGTCGCGCTGGCCGCCACGTTGATATCCGCCTACGGACAGCTTTATAATCAACTGCGCGATTTTGAGATGGATAAAGCGGCAGGCTTGAACAATACGGCGATCATCGTCGGCAAACGCAATGCCTATTTACTGATGTATTCATCGGTGGCGGTGGCCGTTTTGCTGATGCTGTACGCGTTGTACATGCAGGTCATTCCATTGTGGATCGTCATAGTGCCGCTGCTTATCGCGCCGATCATGCTGTTCTCGCGCACGCCCACCCGCGATATGCGGGGCAGCACGACGACCGACATCAGCGGCACTATGCAAGTGCAGTTGCTGCTCATCGCCAACCTGACGATCGCCGTCTGGCTGGTGGTGACGATGCTCTTGCGTATCAGATAAGGGCGTATCAGATAAAGGAACGCAGTGTGGCGCTCACCAATCGCGAAATAGCCGAGATTTTTGAAAACGTCGCGGATTTATTGCAGCTCAAAGGTGAGAGTGTGCATCGCATTCTCGCCTATCGGCACGCCGCCGAGTCGATCCGTGAGTCGCCACGTGATTTGCGTACCATGGCGGCGGCGGGCGAACTGCAAACGCTGCCCAACATCGGCGCAACGTTAGCTGATAAGATCAACGAAATGCTGAGCAGTGGTCAGCTCACTTTTTACGAGAAACTCAAAGCTGAGATTCCGCTTGAATTAATTCAAGTGCTGCGCGTGAACGGCATCGGGCCGAAACATACCATGCAATTTTACAAGGAACTTGGCTTGCGCAGCGTCGCTGAAGTGGAGGCGGCGGCGCGTGAAGGCAAGCTGCGCACGTTGAGCGGTATCGGCGAAAAGAGCGAAAAGAAGATTTTAGAGGCGATTCAGGCGTTCGCCAACCGCTCCGATCGGGTGCGGATCGATGTGGCGATGAATGCCGCCGAGTCGATCATAAGCGCTTTACTGGCGCTGCCGGGGGCGCTGCATGGCGATATTGCGGGCAGCTTGCGGCGTGGCCGATCGACTATTGGCGACATCGATCTGCTGATCGCGTCCGAAACTGCCGAGCCGATCATGGACGCGTTTGTGACACGGTCTGATGTGGCGCGCGTGCTGCTTCAAGGCCCCACCAAAAGCTCGGTAGAACTGAATAACGGCTTGCAATGTGACTTGCGCGTGCTCGATCCGCAGCGCTATGGGACGGCGCTCGTTTATTTCACAGGCAGTCAGGCGCACAACATCCGCTTGCGCGAACTGGCACAGGCGCGCGGTTTGACGCTCAACGAGAACGCTTTTACGCCGCTGAAGGGTGGCGCGGAAATCCTGTGCGAAAGTGAAGAACAAGTCTACACGACGCTCGGCTTGCCGTTGATCCCACCTGAACTGCGCGAAGATCGGGGCGAGATCGAAGCAGCGCAATCCGGCGATCTGCCAACGCTGATTACGCAAGCCGATATTCACGGCGATTTTCACATGCACACGGTGTGGAGCGACGGTCACCTGAGCGTCCGCCAAATGGCCGAGTTGGCACGCGCGCGCGGCTTGTCGCACATCGTGATCACCGATCACTCGGTCAGCTTAGGCATTGCCAACGGTTTGAGCATCGAACGCTTGCACCAACAGCGTGACGAGATACGCGCCGTCGATGCCGAAATGCGTCCGGCACTGCGCGTCTTGCAAGGCACGGAAATGGAGATCAAGACGGACGGCACGCTCGATTTTCCAAACGAAGTGCTGGCCGAATTAGATGTAGTGGTCGCCTCGCTGCATTCTGGCTTGCGGCAGCCGCGCGAACAGGTCACGGCGCGGCTGTTGAGCGCAATTCGCAACCCGCATGTGGATATTATCGGCCACCCGCGCGGCCAATTGATCCCCGATCGCGAAGGTGCTGACCTGGATATGGACGCCGTGTTCAGCGCGGCTGCTCAAACTGGCACCGTCTTAGAGATCAACGCTAATCCCTATCGGCTCGATCTGGATGACGCGCACGCTCACCGCGCCGTTCAAATGGGCGTGCGACTGGCGATCGACACCGATGCACACGCGGCGGGCGATTTCGATTTGCTGCGCTATGGCATTTTGACGGCGCGTAGAGGTTGGGTACGCGCCGCCGATGTGATCAACACGCTGCCTGCTGACGAGTTCATGCGCTGGCTGCAATCGCGCTGATCACTTAAGCCCTAGCCCGCAATTGTGATCGGTGTGCCACCTGTCGATAACAAATTGTTGCCATCCACGCCAACGACGGTAATGCGCAGTTGATATTGCCCCGGTTGCAAACCCGTTGCGCCGAACTGCTCCAGCGGCGCGTTGATCACGGAGTTGTTGTGCGTGTTACCGATCGTCGTCCAGTTCGGAAACTGTACGCCCTGAATCTCAACTTTATAATAAACTGCTTGCTGTGGCGTGAAGGTCACCGTGCCGATCACCTGTACCGTGCCCTTCACTGAATCACCAGCGGTGGGCGTTGTGATGCGTGCGACAACGCCGCTGGCATTCGGGTTGGCGTTGAGCATATCGGGGGTACACGCAACGGGCGGCGTGATCGGAACGCCCGCGTTTTGCGCGTAAATCCGCGCGAAAGCGTCTTCATCCGGAAAGGGTGGCGCTTTGATGAATACTAACTGCTGTGCCGACGGCACTTGATCGCGCACTTCATACGGCACAGCACAATACAGCGGCGGCGGCGCGGCGGGCACGCCACTGTTGCCAGCGGCGGGCGCAATCACAAAACTTCCGTTGAGCGGTTGTGCCAGCATTTGCACCACATCCGGCTCGATCGCGATCATGCGCGGGCCATTGGCGGGCGGCTGCGTCGGTGCCACTGAGACTCCCGGCTGCGCTGCCAATTTGCCATTCGCATCAGGCACCAGCGGCGGACTATCCAGAAACCATTCGGCGCGACCCGGCGCACAGGCGGTGGCCGGATCATGCAGCGCGGCCAGATTACACAACTGCTTACGTACCAGTCCGGGCGGCGCTTGAAGCGCGTCGGACGGCAGGCTGCCACCCCGCTTGAGCACATCCAGCAGCGTTGGATCAGCGTAAATACCCGTAATCACGTCATGCCATATCGGGGCAGCGCCTGTCAAGCCGGACGAGTTGATCATCGGCTTATCGTCGGTGTTGCCCACCCACACGCCAACTGCTACATTGTGCGTGAAGCCGACCGTCCAGTTATCGCGGTAATCGTTGGTAGTACCCGTCTTGACGGAGGTTGGCAGCTTCGGCGTATACAGCGGCGAAGTACCACCCATTGCGGGCGCGCGGGCGGTATTGTCACCCAAAATATCGGCCATAACAAAGGCAATGCGCGGATCAAGCACCTGTTTGGGGCTGGCAGTGGCGCTGATCGTCGTTGCAGTCTTAGTCCCTTTTGGGCAGCCATTTTCATATTGATAAATGATCGTGCCGTCGCCGTTGAGGATGCACAAAATAGCAGTGGCGGGCACAAATTGACCGCCGTTCGCGAATACTGAATAGGCTTGCGTCAGTTCGAGTGGAGTCAGTTCACCACCGCCGAGCGTCAAAGATAACCCGTATTTGGACGCATCCGTGCCCAGGCTGCGCACGCCGAAACGCTGCGCCACGCTCAACAGATAATCAACGCCAATTGCGCGCAAAGTTTCGACCGCCGGAACGTTGTAAGAGTTTGCCAGCGCATCGCGCACGCGCACCACACCGTGATAGCGATGATCGTAGTTGGTCGGCTCGTAGGGCTGCTGGCCGGGCAAGCCGATCCGCGTTTGCACATCCCACAGGATCGACGCGGCGGTGAAGCCCTTTTCCATCGCGCCCGCATAGGTGAGCGGCTTCATTGCGCTCCCTGGCTGTTTGGCAGAAGTCGCAACGTTCACTTTGCCCTGAATGCTGGCGTCGTTATAGTTGACGCTGCCCATCATCGCCAGGATTTCACCTGTTCCCGGTTGCAAGATCACGACGGCGGCATTATGCGCGTTATGCTGCGCCGCGATCGCCGTGATTTGTGCTTGCGCAGTCTTTTCTGCCAGCGTCTGATAGCGTTGATCGAGCGTGGTGTACACGGTCAGGCCACCCGTAAACAAAACACTCGGCGGCAAATTGAGCGCCGTGATCAGATTTTTGAGTTCTTGTTCGGCGTACAGCGTGAAGTGTGGATTGGTCAGGTTGACGTTCGGATCGGCGTAGGCGAGCGGCTGCGCGATCGCAGCGTCGGCCACCGCTTGCGTGATACGCCCATGCTGCACCATCAAATTGAGCACTGTCCGGCGGCGCTGCAAAACTTCGTCCTGCACTTTAGGATCGGGGTTGAGCGGATCGAGTTCGGCGGGCGCTTGCGGCAATCCGGCTAATAACGACGCTTCAGCTAGATTCAATTGTGAAGCGTGCTTACCAAAATAGGTTTGCGACGCCGCTTCGATGCCGTAGGCCAGATTGCCATAATAGATTTGATTCAAATACAGCTCAAGGATTTGATCCTTGCTCATTTGCCGCGTCAAAATCAGCGACATGATGATCTCTTCGCCCTTGCGCTGGAAAGAGCGCTCATTGCGATATTCATAGCTGAACGCAATATCGCGCACCAACTGCTGCGTGATCGTGCTGCCACCGCTGGATCGTGCGCTGCTGGTGACCAATTCAAGCGCAGCGCGCGTGATCGCCGTGAGATCGACGCCCGAATTATCGTAAAAAGTGTTGTCTTCAGTGCCGAGGGTTGCATCGATCAGGACTTTCGGCACGTCCGCCAGCTTGACGTTAGTGCGTCGTCCCTGATCGAATAGTTCGTGCAGCAGTGCGCCGTTGCGATCATAAACGTGGGTCGTCTGAAAAGTCGTTTTTGCCAATTCTTGCTGCGCTTTGGTCAGTTGAGCACTCAGCCGTCCGCTCAGGTTCGACCAGATGATCGCCGCGCTCAACAAAAATACGCAGCTTGCGACGCCAAACAACCCGATCACAAAGATCAGACAGCCCAAACAGCCGCGATTGATTCGGCGGCGTGGGCGTGGGTTGGGCGCTGCGGTAGCAACATACGGCGATTGATACACCGGCTGTTGATAGGGTGCTGCACTGGTGGCAGTCGGTGGCACGGGTTCAGCCGCAGGCGGTGCAGTGGGTGATACGATAGGCGCTGCCGCAGGTGGCAAAGTGGGCTGCGCCATCTCTGGAACGCTGCTTGGCGGCGCGGGAACTACCGGGTGCGGGACGGTGGGCTGTGGCGTCGGCTCGTGTGGGACGGTGTTTCCGTTGTTGAAATCGTCGTAATTATCGTCATAACGCGACATGTTTTTAGTCCGTAAAGGGTGAGCATGTCCATTTTAACACGCGCCATGCCGCCGTTGCTGACGGTTGATCAACGCTTGTACGGTCTTTGTCTGTCAGGTAAGCGTCGGTTTCAGCAGATGTTGTTGAGTTGCTATTGAGGATCGGAAGGGTTGGTTTGTTGTAGTTCCGTGTTTTGCCGAAAAAAGGTAGCTGCCGCAACCGTGACCAGATTGAACAATAGTCCAAGCACTAATCCAACCAACACCGCTTGCGTCAGCACATTACCGGATGACAGCGAATACAAAAAGAACAGAATCACGTCTGCAATGCTGCCGACAACGATCGCAACAATCGTTTTTATCAGCCCACGCCGCACGCCTAAATAAGTGACCAGTACCGATACGCCGAACACAACCAATAGCAAAATCGACAGCGGATTCATGGCGACTCCTTTGCAGCGATCAACACACTTTGCGCAATTCTAGCGCGTCAGGCGCACAGCGCACAATTCAGCTTGCAATGACCCTGTTCGGCAGCGTCTATGCCTGTTAGACTAGGCATTGCGTGTACCTGATGTTAACGTTCATCAATTAAATTCTTACATCTACAGGAATCTGTTATGTCCACAGCGATTGTTACCGACAGCACCTGCGATCTGCCCGCCGAGTTGATCGCACAGCATCACATTGAAGTTGTTTGCCAGCATATTTTGTGGGGCGGCCAAAGTTATAAAGACGGGATCGATATTGGTGGCGCTTCTTTTTACGAGCGATTGGCGCGTGAGCCGGAACTTCCCAAAACGTCGCAACCATCGCCTAACGAGTTCGCGGACGCATACCGCCGCGCGCGTGAAAATAACAACGCCGACTCGGTGGTGTGCATCACGATTTCAAAACACCTGAGCGGTACGTACAATTCGGCGGAAGCGGGGCGCGCATTGGTCGATTTTCCAGTGGTGGTAATCGACTCACGTAATGTGACGATGGCGCTTGGCTTGATCGTGCTGGCGGCGGCGGAAGCGAGTCAACGCGGCGCGTCGGCGGATGAGATCGTACAGGTCGCTAACCAGGCCGCTGATAAAGCGCATGTCTTTTTTGCGGTGAACGTGCTTGAATTCCTGCATCGCGGCGGGCGTATCGGCAACGCACAGCGCCTGATCGGGACGGCGCTCAGCATCAAGCCGATCCTGACCGTGCGGGACGGTAAAGTTCATTCTGCCGAAACTGTCCGCACACGCAAACGAGCGTTAGCGCGCATGGTTGAACTGGCGCGTTGTGTAGAGTCCGGCACGGTGCAAGCGTCAGTAATCGTGGGCGGCGCGGATGATGCGGACGCGCTGGCGAACGATGTACAACTTGCACTGTCCCCCGTGCGTTTGCTGCGCGCGACATTGTGTACCACATTAGGCGTGCATACCGGGCCGGGCGTTGTGGGCGTCGCAGTGCTTGGCGTCTGACCCATGCTTGCACTACGCTAAACGTCAGATTTGCCAGAAGCGCACGGCCTCTGCCCACATCGGCTCAAGCTGATCGAGCAGCTCGTGATCCGAATCGACCAGCCGCAGCGTGACATTGGGGCGCGACTCGGCAAAGCGTTCGCTGTCGTGATAATCAACCGACGCATCATTGCGCCCATGATAGATCACCATCGGCTGCGGCAAATCGACCGCGAACGAGTCATAAGCGGCCATATCGTCCATCAGTCCATGGTGAAGCTGGCGCGTCTGCTGGCTGCCATAGTGATAAGTAGCGAGTTGTCCCGTCGCTTTCCAGGCGGCCATCCCCTCAGCGCCCAACGTTCGCCGCCGATTCTGGTACATATCGAACGCGGGCGCCATCAGGAATAGGCGGCTGACGTGAACTTCACGGTGGCGATCGGCAAAGTGCAGTGCCAGCAAACCGCCCATGCTCGATCCAATCAGATTGATCTGAGCGTTCGGCGCACTTTGCGCTTCTTCAGCAGTACGTGCGATCATCGTGCTGAGCGTGAGGTGCTCGAAATTGGGCACGTTCAGATCAGGAATATGCAGCGTGATCCCGCGCACCGCCAGCCGATCCTTGAAGAACTGCGCTTTTTTCGAGCCAGGCGACGATGCGAAGCCATGCAGATAGATGAACAGCGGATCAGGCGTTTCGTCGGACGTTTCAGGTATTTCAGACATCGGTGGCACATTCCTTTAAGCGACTTTGATAGTCTTTACAGATTATGCCGCGAGTTTGTGAAATTCAGTTGACCCCTAACCCCAACCCTTTCCCCGATTGCAGGGCAAGGGAGTCGAGCACTGTCTGCCGTGCAATCACTTCCTACAAAAGTACACCAATGCAGCAGCACGACAACGCGCTATAATCCAGATGCACGCATAACTTTGTACTTCGGCCGCAATAAGGTATTTTGTTTTATGGCTACACGCGCATTGATCACGGGTGGGGCGGGCTTCATCGGCAGCCATTTGGCTGAACAACTGCTTGCCGTTGGGCAGGAAGTGACGATCATTGATAACCTGAGCACCGGCCAATTCGAGAACATCGAGCATCTTGAAAAGCGGATCGGCTTTCATTACGTGATCGAAGATATCCGCAACGCAACTGTGATGGATCGGCTGGTCAGCGAATGCGACGTGATCTACCATTTAGCGGCGGCAGTCGGTGTGTTCTCGATCGTCAGCTCACCGATCGACACGATCGAAGTCAACGTCGGCGGGACTGAGATTGTCTTGCGTACAGCGCGCCGCTATCGCAAAAAAGTCTTGATCGCGTCCACTTCCGAAGTGTACGGCAAAAACGAGAAAATTCCGTTCAACGAGGATGATGATCGCACGCTCGGCCCCACTACTAAGAGCCGTTGGAGCTATGCTGCTTCCAAAGAATTAGACGAGTTTCTGGCGTTGGCGTATCATCGTTCTGCCAATTTGCCCGTCGTGATCTTTCGTTTGTTCAACACCGTTGGGCCGCGCCAAACGGGCCGCTACGGAATGGTGCTGCCGCGCTTTGTACAATGGGCGCTCAAAAACGAGCCGATCGAAGTGTACGGCGACGGTAAACAACAGCGCTGCTTTTGCAATGTGCATGATGTGACGACCGCGATCCATGCGTTGGCTGAAACGCCGCGCGCTATTGGCGAAGTTTACAACATCGGCAGCAGCGAGGAGATCACCATTTACGATCTGGCCGATCGTGTCCGCACACTGGCGCAGAGCACTTCCGAGATCGTCTTGATCCCGTATGATAAAGCCTATGAAGAAGGTTTTGAGGACATGCGCCGCCGTGTGCCGGACACGCACAAGATTGAGCAGGCGATCGAGTGGACACCGACCACACGGCTCGACGAAACGATCCAGCAGATCATCAGCTATTACAAGCCGCGTCTCAGCAAAGCAGAATAATGAATACGGCTCGGCGGCGGTGGCTTGTGTTGATCGTGTGTGCTGTATTATCGGCATGTACTCCGTCCGCCGCGCCACTGCCGACCGTCAGCTCTTTTGAGATGGCGCAAACCGCACAGGTGCAAACCCAAAATGCGCCGCCCACTGGTTTTAACGTGGTCACGTTTCCGCTGATCGATGCGCACCTGAGCGATCAACCAGCATGGTACGCCGCTTTGACGATCACGTTCGATGGCGTGTTCGCAGCAGATCAGCAAAAAACGACTGGCACGCTGAATGCCCAGATTTACCGTAATGAACTGACGACTGGACGACGCGTGCTGTTCAAAGCAAATGGTTCTGTCTTTGGCATTACCGATGAACGCGCGTTGGAAGGCGTCCGGCTAGGTAACGATTATTATCTGGTAGCGCAAAACGTGTGCAGTCAAGTGGCCGACACGACTACGCGCCAAATTGCGGATTTAGCTGCCGGATCGCTGTTAGGCGGCGTCAAGAGCGCTAAACCCACCGGACAGCGTGATACGATTGGGGGTTTGGCCGCCTGGGAATATGCCTTTGCACCGGATGCGATCACCACGCCCATTTTGCATCTTGCCGCCAAAGGCAGCGCGACGGTAGCAGCGGGCGATCTGTGGGTTGCGCCATCGGTCAACGGGGTGGCACGTTTCACACTGACGGTCAACGTACAAAACGCAACGCTTCTACAAGGCGATCAAGTGGTAAGCGGCCAACTTCGTGAAGTCTACGAATTACGTGAAGTTGGCACGCTCTACAACATTTCGATCCCGTTCGGCTGTTGAGCGGATCGGCCTACAACAAGCCTTCGGTTTCGGGTAAGCCCATCATCAGATTGAAGTTTTGCACGGCCTGACTCGCCGCGCCTTTGCGTAGATTATCAATGGCAGACGTGATGATGAGCGTATCACCCGCGCCCGCGCTGACTGCAACTTCGGCGCGATTGGTGTGCGCTACAGATTTGATATGCGTGGTCTGTCCGGCGGGCAGCAGCGTTACCAGCGGCTCATCAGCATACGCGTTGACAAACGCTTCGCGTGCCTGTTCAAGCGTCCAGCCCGTGCGCAGCCGTGCGTAGACCGTCGCCAGCAAGCCCACATCGATCGGGATCAGGTGCGGCGAAAAGATCAGCGGTCCCACGTCAGCTTGCAGTTTGTGCAATTCCTGTTCAATTTCGGGCACATGCCGATGCTGGCGACCAATGCTATACGGCTTCACGTCACCATAGACCTCTACGAACATCGAGTCCAGCTTGAGCGCTTTACCCGCGCCGGAAATACCTGTTTTGGTGTCGGCGATGATCGGATCGGCGGTCAGGGCGTGATTGGCAGCCAGCGGATACAAGGCCAGCAAGGTTGCCGTGACGTGGCAGCCGGGGTTAGCGACATACATAGCGCCCGCGATCTTTTCGCGCTGCCCAGCGATCTCAGGCAAGCCGTAGGGCGCAGGCAGCAGATGCGGCGCGGGATGCTCCATCTTGTACCACGTTTTGTACACATCTACCGAGTCGAGCCGCAAATCGGCGCTCAGGTCGATCACTTTCACATTCGCCGCCACTGCTTTTGCCGCAATGCCCCCAGAGGTGCCGTTTGGCAGGCACAGAAACACCGCGTCCACACTTTCCAATGGCGCATCGGCAACCGGAATCAACGTCAGACCATCAAGCGTTTCCTTGCTGCTTTCGGAGGTGGCGAATACTGTCTTTGCGTGCGGATGTTTCGCCAGGATGCTCAACAGTATTTGACCCGTATAACCCGTCGCGCCGTACACGCCGACGCGAAACATTTGCTGGTTGCCATTCGCTGCGCCGCTTGTATCGGCTTGTTTTTCTGCAATTTGCTGCACTTGTACCTCACGATTACGCTAAAGCCCAATAAAGAGAAAATCCCCAGACCGTCTGCGTGATCTGAGGCATTTTACACGCGATAGCTTACTTAAAAAGCGCTGGATGTGCAAGCCGTACAAGGCTATTGCATCAAAGCTGAGAAAGTTCGTTACCTCTCTTTTCACTCAGTCATCTTCTCTCATTCACTTTTGATGCGATAGTTTTGTCTCCGCGCAGTACGGCCTTTTAATAAATGGCCTACTATGTTACAATAGAACCTCATTTAAGAGGATAACGTGCGCTGGACACGATAACACTTGCCCGCCGTATTGTGGATTTGATCTCCGACAAAAAGGGCGAAAAAATTGTTCTGACCGATCTGCGAGAAGTTTCACTTATCGCTGATTATTTTGTCATTTGCGAAGCCAACAGCGATCGCCAGATCAACGCGATTGTTGATAATATCCGCGTCGAAGTCAAAAAAGATTTCGACCTGCTGCCCTACCATGTTGAAGGTATGGGTGACGCGGGTTGGGTGCTGATGGATTACAGCAGTGTTTTGGTACACGTCTTTAACCCTGATCTGCGCGCTTATTACGACCTGGAAGGGTTATGGGTAACCGCGCCAGTGTTGGTACGGATGCAGTAATTCAACTGAACCTGTTCGCTGATCGACAAGCGTGGCAAGACTCTCACATCTTGCCGCCGCTTACTCCATTTAATAATGATAGTGCCCCGCAAATGCCGCTCTGATGCTTCACTAACGCCAATCCTATACAACCCCTCTATACTTACAGTCAGGCTGAACGCAAACTCGTAGGTTGAGGCTTATATGAACCTGAATAATTTTACAAACAAAGCACAGGAAGCTGTCGTTGGCGCACAGGCGATCGCGGCAGAATATCAAAGCAGCGAGATCGAACCAGCGCATTTGCTGCTCTCGCTGATGCGGCAGGCAGATGGCGTGGTGCCGCAAGTGATCGCCAAAATCGGAGCGCGTCCGCAAGCGCTGACGACTGAACTGGAAACGCTGCTGCGCAATCGTGCCAAAGTATCTGGCGCTAACGTACAGATCAGCTTACAACGGGCGACTACCGACGCCTTGAGTCGCGCTGAAAAAGAAGCCAAGCAGATGCATGACGATTATGTCAGCACCGAGCACATTTTGCTGGCGCTGACGGGCGACCGCGCATTGAGTGAGCTGCTGAATCGGCACAGTGTCGATCACGATTCGGTGCTCAAAGCGCTGTCAGTGATTCGCGGCGGGCAGCGGGTGACCAGTCAAGAGCCGGAAGCCACGTATCAATCGCTCGAAAAATATGGGCGCGATCTGACCGCTGCGGCGCGACAAGGCAAGCTCGACCCGGTGATCGGGCGCGATGAAGAAATACGGCGTGTCGTGCAGGTGCTCAGCCGCCGTACCAAGAACAATCCGGTATTGATCGGTGAGGCGGGCGTCGGCAAAACAGCCATCGCGGAAGGCTTATCGCAGCGCATTGTGAACGGTGATGTGCCCGAAGGCTTGCGCAATAAGCAGATCATCTCGCTGGATATGGGCGCGCTGGTGGCAGGTGCAAAGTATCGCGGCGAATTTGAGGAGCGGCTGAAAGCAGTGCTCAAAGAAGTGACCGACTCGAACGGTCAGATCATCCTCTTTTTGGATGAGCTGCATACCATCGTCGGCGCAGGCAAAGCCGAAGGCTCAATGGACGCTGGCAATATGCTCAAGCCGATGTTGGCGCGCGGCGAACTGCACTGCATCGGCGCAACTACCTTGGACGAATATCGCAAGTACATCGAAAAAGATGCCGCACTGGAACGCCGTTTCCAGCCGATTGTTGTGGATGAACCGACCGTTGAGGATACTATCAGCATCTTGCGCGGCCTCAAAGAGCGCTACGAAGTGCATCACGGCGTGCGCATTCAGGACAGCGCGGTGATCGCGGCGGCTACCTTGTCCGATCGTTATATTCCCGATCGGCAGTTGCCCGACAAAGCGATCGATCTGATCGATGAAGCGGCCTCACGCCTGCGCATGGAGATCGATAGTAAGCCGCTCGAAATCGAGCAGATCGATCGACAGGTGATGCAGTTGGAGATCGAGCGCGAAGCCCTCAAAAAAGAGCGTGATCGCGCGTCACAGGAACGCCTGCAAAAGATCGAAAGCGAACTGGCCGACCTGCGCGAACAATCGGGCGGTTTGCAAGGACGCTGGCAAGCCGAAAAAGAAGTGATCGGCGCTATTCGTGAAGCCAAATCACAGCTTGATGATACGCGCAGCAAGCTGGAACAAGCCGAACGCCGATCCGATCTGGAAGCGGCAGCACGCCTGCGCTATGGCGATATTCCACAGTTGGAGACGCGTCTGCAAACTGCCGAAGCGCGCCTGACTGAGATGCAAAAGCAGGGCACGATGCTCAAAGAGGAAGTGGACGCCGATGAAGTGGCACGCGTGGTCGCCAAATGGACGGGTATCCCGGTAACCAAACTGTTGGAAGGCGAAGTCGAAAAGCTGCTGAGCATGGAAGATCGGCTGCATCAGCGCGTGATCGGTCAAGAAGAAGCGATCCGCGCCGTGTCGAATGCAGTGCGCCGTTCGCGCTCTGGCTTGTCCGACCCGAATCGGCCAATGGGATCGTTCCTGTTTCTGGGGCCGACGGGCGTTGGTAAAACCGAACTGGCGCGTGCGTTGGCGGAATTCCTGTTCGACAATCAGGACGCGATGATTCGGATCGATATGAGCGAATATCAGGAAAAGCACACCGTCAGTCGATTAGTGGGTGCTCCTCCGGGTTACGTCGGCTATGAGGAAGGCGGTCAGTTGACGGAAGCCGTGCGCCGTCGTCCGTATGCGGTAGTGCTGTTCGATGAGATCGAAAAGGCGCATAGCGATGTATTCAACATCTTTTTGCAGGTGCTTGACGATGGCCGCCTGACGGATGGGCAAGGGCGCACGGTCGATTTTAAGAATACCGTGATCATCATGACCAGCAACGCAGCGAGTCACATCCTGAAGCAGATGACCGGACGGCCTGATGCCAGCATCCGCGATGCCGTGATGAGTGAACTTGACAACACTTTCCGCCCGGAGTTCTTGAATCGCATCGATGAGATTGTGTTGTTCCACAGCCTGACGCAAGCGCATATCACGCGCATCGTGGACGTACAACTCAAACGGCTGCACAGCTTGTTGGCGGCGCGGCACATTTCATTGGAGCTGAGCGATCGCGCCAAGGTGTATCTGGCAGCGCGTGGTTATGATCCAGTGTTCGGGGCGCGTCCGTTGAAGCGTGCCATTCAGCGCGATTTGCAAGACCCGCTGTCGCTGTATTTGCTGCAAGGGCAAATCAAAGACGGCGCAAATCTGTACGTAGATGCCACTGATGACGGATCGGCGCTGACGTTCAACGCGCAGCAGCCCGAACCCGCACAGTTGTAATCACTGATTTATGACTGAAATCTTGCTGTTAAACGGCCCAAACCTGAACTTGCTCGGCACGCGTGAACCCGCTATTTACGGTGCGGTCACGCTGGCCGAGATCGAAAAGCGCGTCACCGTGCGCGCCGATAGCTATAAAGTCGGCGTGCGGGCGCTGCAATCCAACCACGAAGGCGCGCTGATCGATGCACTGCATGACGCGCGAACCTGGGCAGCAGGCGTACTGCTCAACGCAGGCGCGTATACGCATACGTCGGTGGCGCTG
>Ga0209511_1000514_pt1 | contig 39421 bp, 34 predicted proteins | sample SSSSmetaG_FD_184141 | JGI IMG/M metagenome (GOLD analysis project Ga0209511, IMG submission 184141) | Glacier valley bacterial and archeal communities from Borup Fiord, Nunavut, Canada, to study Microbial Dark Matter (Phase II) - ​SSSS... | ecosystem: Environmental > Aquatic > Freshwater > Ice >... | reverse complement strand
ATTGTCGTGTAGGTAGGAAGCCTTTCGGCTTCTTTCCCCCCTAAGAACCGGACTTGTGTGTTTCCACACATCCGGCTCAAGCCATCATTTATCTCAAACATATTGGTACTTAAATTTCTTGAATGCCTTTTTCATCAATCTGTATCCTTCTTGACTGTTAGGTTTTACTTGTTTATTCTCAAAGTAAGTGCAAACTTTTGGTAATTCTCTGCCTTCTCCGTATTTTCCAAGTAACGTAAGATGTTGTTTTCGACAACTTTGATGAAGCAATTCCAAATTGTCGTATAGTTCATCTCCGCCTATTATCTTAGGTACGATTTGATTAATTTTCAAAAGCTCTTCTCCAACTAATGACTGTTTACATACTCTGCATTTAAAATTACTTCCTTTAGCTATTTTTCTTCTGCTCAAAACATTGTCTCTAATAAACTCTTTCTTAGCTCTCTCATCAAAATATGCTTCCAAACTGGCATCATCTGGACTGTTCATGTACTTGACCATTGCGTGTCTGACTATTGGTATCCAGCTCATTCTAAACAATTGTGTTTTACTTTCATGTGGGTCTGTTAGTATCCATTTATCTTTACTAACACCTGTATAGTCAGCTTTGAAATACTTTCTGTAAATCCATTTAAACGGTTTATTGGGGTGTAAAATTTTCAAATGCTTTCTTACCTTAATCCATATATATCTATCAAGATTGCTGAATATTTTCTTTGCAACTTCACTTGACCAGTAATTGCCTATACCTCTTATTATCGGATTTAATTTTATTATTAAATCTCCAACTGGTTTACCTCGTAGTTGTAAGAATACAATCTTTATTGTTTCCCGGGCTTTTTTCACACTCGCTTTTGATGGCTTTATTAGTAATCGCATACCATTGTTAGTCTTATACTGTCTCAGATTAAATCCAAGAAAATCAAATCCTTCCCTAATGTGCGTAACTTTTGTCTTATCACCTGCAAGTGTTAATCCCCTTTTATCAAGGTATGGTATCAGCTTTTCATACATGGATTCAGCTTCTTCTTTCGTCTTACACACAATTACGAAATCATCAGCATATTTTACAACTCCCACCGAATTCCTTGCCAATTTATGATTTTCTCTGTCCAGATAGTATCTTACTCCAAGTTCATATTCCATACCGTGTAGAGCTATGTTTGCCAGTAGTGGTGAGACAATTCCTCCCTGTGGCGTTCCTGTGTTCGTGTCATTAAAGGTGTTGTTATCAACATATCCTGCTTTGAGCCATTTGTATATGGTTTCTTTGGCTGGAAACCCTTTAAGACATTCCATGATGTATTGATGATTGAGGTTGTCAAAGCATCCTTTGAAGTCCCCTTCAAATATCCATTGTCTCGTACTTCCAGATTTCAGTTTGAGATGTAAGTTAACAAGGGCATCATGAGTGCTTCTTTTTGGTCTAAACCCATATGTTGAGGGTTCAAACCTTGCTTCCCACTGTGGTTCAAGTGCATTTTTAACAATGTTTTGAAATATCCTATCTTTAATGATTGGTATCCCCAAAGGTCTCATCTTCCCGTTTTTCTTGGGAATGTATACCCTTTTTGCTGGCTTTGGCCTTATGTGCTTAATGTTATATTCCTTGATAAGGTTGTACAACTTTATCCTATCATATGTTGTAATTGCAATCATACCGTCTATTCCAGCCGTTTGTTTACCTTTGTTGATTTGTGTCACTTTTTTGATAGATAACAGTAAATTAGCTTTACTCCTAATCATTAGCCTTTGAAGCTTTCTTACTTTTCTTTTTTGTCCCAACTGTTCGGCACGAAAAATCCGTTGGCGAAGTTTCTTCACATATTCAATTATTTTCTTCCAGTTGAGTGCTTCCCAACCTTGAATATGTGGGGAAACAGCCGACGTATTAGATTTCTTAATAGTTTTCAGAACGTGTCTCTCCTTAAAAATTCTTCTTTCCGTTTTCTTTCGTGTTGATGACCATGTGGAAGTCTGCCCTCTTTCGAGTGGGCTATTTAACCCTATCCAGCGGGTTATCTTTTTCCCTGAACTTTCGTACTACTGGCTTTTGCTTTCTCCACAATCCTATACCCTCTGGTATTGTAGCTTTCTTTCGATTGCCCTACCTCTAAACAAGGAACTCAAAGGGCTTACCAAGTTCCGCTAATAGTAGATTCAAATGGGTAAGTATCCTCCTATACTCCGATGGATATGTGGGTTACCGCGCGATTGGAATGCAATTCAATCTTTCCTATCCATATTAAGCTTGAGACACCGCAGTACGCTTATCTTTATTAACGAAGATTACAAAAATTCAGCTTTCGCTTATACTCTCCCATTTTTCCCCTAACCCTGTATTACTTCTGCGAAAAGAAATGACATTAGATATTTAACTCTCATGCAACCTACACCACAATTACTCGTAGTGCAGTTTCGAGCGGGAATGTGTTTAGTAACTAACACAGTTTCTAATGAAACACTACCATTTAGCGACTTCTTGTCGCACCGCATTATATAAACATTGCGAATTAGTCCCACCAAAATGCTAATGTATTTTCATCCCAACCTTCATACTCTTCACCTTCATTAAGTCCATTTTCTTCAATCTCTTTATTGTAAACCTCTAAAATTTTTTCTCGTTTTTCTGTATCATTAGGTAGTTCTACAAGTAAGGTTGAAGCATACGCTCCCCCTTCTTCTTCAACTCGTTCTGTTTCATCCATTATTCCAATTACACTTACCTTTTCAGCACCAAGTTCATATAGTTTTTTTACAAACTCTATAGCATTAACGGTTTCTCCAAATCTATCACTTGCTAATGCTGATGGGTTGTTATTACTTTTAAGCCATTCTAAAGCCTCGTACATCATTAAATCTTCTTCTAAAGAAATCACATCCTTAATGATTTTTAATAATATTTTTACCATATGAGTATATAAATATAATTCGCCTTTAGTTACTATTCTGTAACAAAATTATCAATAGTATTCCAAATATTCAATCATTGAATGAACTTCTATAAAACAAGACTATTATATTACTTAAATAATACGTACGTTAATAATACATTCGCTGATAAAAGGAAAGACTAAAAAGTATATGTTATACTAAATAGAGAGGATACAATATGACCGAGCATAAATACACAAACAAATTAATCCAAGAAAAATCTCCATACCTACTCCAACACGCCCACAATCCAGTAGACTGGTACCCATGGGGAGCAGAAGCATTCGCAAGAGCAGTTTCAGAAGACAAGCCAATCTTTCTATCCATAGGCTATTCTACTTGCCATTGGTGTCATGTTTACTAAATACACCGTTTATATAGTTTTAACTTTATCAAAGATTTGATATGAGAATTGTTCAGATACTGAAAAATCGACTTAACTTTACAATGTATGTCCTTTTAGGGAGCCTTCTTGAAACTCACCTATGATAAGTCTTAATCATTAACATGTTCTTTTATCCAGTTCAATATATCATTTTCCTTCATAAAACCTTCTGCTGTTCTAAGACCCAAGTCAATTAACTCCTTTTGTGTGTAACCTACTTTTATGTTATTCAATTTCAGCATAATAACCATTACTGCGACACCTATTCTTTTATTACCATCAACAAATCCATGATTACAAATAAGGCTATGTGCTATAACTGAAATTTTTTCAATATTGTCAGAATACAAATCTTTACCATCATAAGTCATAAAGGCTCTATTCAAAGCACTCTCAATAAGACCTCTATCTCTTATACCATAGCTTCCACCAGTTTCTTTAATGATTTTCTCATGAAAAATAATAACATTCTCAACACTTAAAAATTTTATCATTTCGCTAACTCCTTGAGAGCTTCATCATTTTCTTTGATTACGGTATCCATAAGATTTTCAATTTCTCTTTTTTCTTTAATTTTTATAAACTCAACAAAGTCAATGACTTCCTTCTTCTTTTCCTCAGTTAATTTCTCGAATTCGTCCATTAACTTTTCTGCCAAAGTCATAAAACCACACCTCACTCTCATTTATTTACAAATAAATTATACCATACATAAACCTTATGTTGTACTAAAGTTATGATAGATATTATACTTTATGGGGAATATATAAAAAACTGATTTTAATAAAATGGGAGTGAAAAATATATGACTGAACACAAATATACAAACAAATTAATAAATGAAAAATCTCCTTACCTTTTACAACATACCCACAACCCTGTAGACTGGTATCCATGGGGATCAGAAGCTTTTTTAAGAGCAGTAAGTGAAGACAATCCAATATTCCTCAGCATCGGTTATTCGACATGTCATTGGTGTCATGTAATGGAGCGTGAATCCTTTGAGGATGAAGAAGTAGCGCAGTTACTGAATAAAAATTTCATATGTATAAAGGTGGACCGTGAAGAACGCCCTGATATAGACAGCATTTATATGTCTGTTTGCCAGTCTCTAACTGGGCATGGCGGATGGCCGCTAACAGTATTTCTTACCCCGGATAAAACCCCATTTTATGCTGGTACTTACTATCCAAAGCAAGACAGTAGGGGTATGATGGGTTTAATGAGCCTGCTTAATACAGTAAACGATGCTTGGTCTAGCAATCGTAAAACGCTTTTGGATTCGGCAAAAAAGATATTAGCATATGAAAAAACTGATAGGAGATCAGAAGCTGGAAATATAACTACCGATGTGATTGATGATGCCTTTTCACAATTAAAGTATAACTTTGATAGTAAATATGGAGGATTTGGTAGTGCTCCCAAATTTCCCGCTCCCCACAATCTACTATTTCTGCTACGCTACTGGTATTCCGAAAAAGAGCCTTATGCACTTGAGATTGTAGAAAAAACTTTGGATTCAATGAAAAATGGTGGGATATATGACCATGTGGGCTTTGGTTTCAGTAGATATTCTACTGATAAAAAATGGCTCGCTCCTCACTTTGAGAAGATGCTCTATGACAATGCTCTATTGTGTCTGGCATATACTGAAACCTTCCTCGCCACAGGTAATGATATTTACTCTGAAACTGCACGGCAAATTCTTGAATATATCGAGCGAGACATGACCTCTCCAGAGGGAGGCTTTTACTCTGCAGAGGATGCTGACTCTGAAGGCGTGGAAGGCAAGTTTTATGTATGGTCAGTTGAAGAAATCAAAAACGTGCTTGGAGATACTGATGGGCTAGAGTACTGTAAACTGTATGACATTACTCCTGTTGGAAATTTCGAAGGCAAGAATATTCCAAATCTTATTGATGAAGGTGCTTTGCCACAGGATAAAAAACCATTTGCCGAGGCTTGCCGCAAGAAACTTTTTGCTCATAGAGAGAAGAGAATCCACCCTTACAAAGATGATAAGATTCTGACAGCCTGGAATGGACTTATGATAGCCGCTATGGCATACTGCGGCAAGGCCCTTGGAGAAGAGAAGTATATTACTTCTGCGCAGAAATGTGCTGACTTCATACTTGATAAGCTCGTCAGACACGATGGAAGACTACTGGCACGTTATAGAGATGGTGATGCGGCATTGCCAGCATATTTAGAGGATTACGCCTTCCTAGTGTGGGGCTTACTAGAGCTATATGAAGCAACCTATGCACCAAAATATTTGAATAAAGCTTTGGAATTTAACGAGGCAATGCTAGATCTGTTTGGTGATGATAGCTCAGCAGGTTTATTTCTCTATGGCCATGACTCTGAACAGCTCATTACACGTCCTAAAGAATGTTATGATGGCGCTATCCCTTCAGGTAATTCAGTCGCAGTAATGAATTTACTTCGATTAGCAAGAATTACTGGGCAACATGAATTTGAAAAGGATGCAAATTCAATAATAGACTATTTTAGCTCAGATATTGAAGCGGTGCCAACAGGCCATAGTTATATTCTCTGCGGCTACCAGTATTCATCTTCAGATATATCCTCTGAGGTTGTGATAATCGGCGCGGATTGCAGTGATATGATTAAAGCCTACAACAGCATATATCATCCATTTACAACATCAATTTCACGAGTAACGCCTGAGCTAATTAATATCGTTCCTTATGTCTCAGAGTACAGTGAACACGATGGAAAAACCGCAGCGTATGTTTGTCGGAATTTTTCGTGTAAACCACCTATTACAGATGTGGCAAAGCTTGTAGAGGAATTATCGGAGAAGGTACAGTAGTTCCTGCAGGTCAAGAAAACGATAAAAATTCATATTTTATTTTACAAGTAATTACATTTTGTTGTAAACTGAGTTTAGCAGTCTGTAATAATTGTAATTAGAGTGATAATAAGTATTGAATTGAAAGTATTGATTTAAAAATATTGGTTTAGAAATATTGAAATGGAAGGATAATATTGTTGTGATTAAAAGAGTGATTAATAAATTAATAGTTTCTTTAATTGTGGTTTTAGTCTTTTCTATAGCAACAATCATTATCATAAAACCATTTTTAAAGGATAACTCTACCGAAGCTTCTGAATTAGTAAATAGTCAGTTGAAAGTTGTTAAAACAAAAGAACCAAATAGTAATAAAATTAGTACAAATCCTATGACTATGCTTAAGGCAGACGGAAATAGGATTACAAATTCTATTAATACAGATATTAAGTTAAAAGGGCTTATGCCACCAGATCTTTCAGTACTAAAGAAAGATAAGAGATTTAATAAAGCTTTTTTTGAGGAAATTAAGAATACCGGTGCAAATGTTGTGCGGATCCCTGTTCACCCAGATCTTTTTGTTAAAGATAAAGACTATATTGATAAATACCTTGTGCCAGCTGTAACGTGGACTAATGAATTAGGACTATATGCAATTATAGACCTTCACTATATTGGCAATATAGTAACTGGTGAAGGTGAGCAGATGCCTAAAATCAGTGTGGACTCAAACGTTTTGGCTAAAGAATTTTGGATAAAAATTTCAAGCCTTTTTAAGGATTACCCAAATGTGATTTTTGAAATATGCAATGAACCAACAGCTATTAATGCCACACAATGGTATGAATGTGCTAACGGATTAGTTGCTTTGATTCGTGAGCAAGGAGCAAAGCAGCTAGTTATTGTTGGAGGAATCCAGTATTCCCAGGACTTATCTTGGGTAAAAGAGACACCTATTACCGATGATAACATTGCTTATGCTTCTCACATTTATCCAGCTCATAGTAGTGGTAATTGGGATGGGTGGTTTGGGGAAGTATCGAAATTAAAACCTGTTATTATAACGGAATGGGGATTTATTGACGAAAATAGAGATATAACCAAACAGCAATATTTAGTCGGAGATAAAGAGACATATGGAAAGCCATTTGTAGACTATCTTGATAAAAATAATATCGGATGGGTTGCATGCTGGTATGACGATACCTGGGAACCACAAATGTTTAAAAGCCATTCAAAAAACTATACCAATTATGGAAGCTTCATTATGCAGAAATTGAAATAGTGGCAAGGGGCCGTTGTAAAACATATATTGTAATTGTCTTGTTTTGCAACGCCCTTTGCCCTTCTACTTCTATTTCCTCATTCTCATCTCTGTACTCTACCTGAAGCATCTCCACCTGCGAGAGCCTTTACCTCAGCTACAGACATGAGGTTGAAATCCCCCTCAATCGTGTGCTTCAGGCAACTTGCTGCAACTGCAAACTCTATTGTATCCTCTGGTGTGAAGCTATTTAGTTGAGCATAAATTAAGCCTGCTCCAAAGGAATCTCCACCACCCACTCGATCTACAATATGAACGTTGTATTTCTTTGAGAAATAGAATTCCTTTCCATCATAAAGCATTGCTGACCAATTGTTGTCACTTGCGGAGATGCTTTCTCTTAAGGTTATCGCCACAAGTTTGAAGCCGTACTGCAAAACAAGTTGTTCTGCTACCTGCTTATATCCCTCGTGGCTTAGCTTTCCATCTGATACGTCTGTATTATTCGCCTTTATACCAAATACTTTATCTGCATCCTCTTCATTTGCAATACATACATCAATATATGGAGTCAGCTTTGTGATTACTTCTTGTGCCTTTTGAGAAGACCATAAGTTTTTTCTGTAGTTAAGGTCAAAACTTACTTTAATGCCCTTTTCCTTTGCTTTTTGGCAAGCAACAAGGCAAATATACGCCACATTGTCACTAAGTGCTGGTGATATACCTGTAAAGTGGAACCATTCCACATCTTCAAACAACTTATCCCAGTCAAAGTCCTCTAGTGCAGCTAGCGCAATTGCTGAATAAGCTCTATCATATATTACCTTTGATGGCCTCTGTGATGCTCCCTTTTCTAGGTAATATAAACCTACTCTGTCTCCACCTCTAGCTATTCCAGAGGTGTCCACGCCATATTTTCTTAATGAGTTTACTGCTGCCTGGCCTATCTCATGCTTTGGAAGCTTTGTGACAAACTTTGCATCGAGTCCGAAGTTTGAAAGTGCTACTGCCACATTTGCCTCTCCACCTCCATAGGTTGCTTCAAAGGAGTCGGCCTGGACAAATCTCAAGTAACCATTTGGTGCAAGCCTTAACATTAATTCTCCGAAAGTCACTACTTTTTTCATACCCAACCTCCCCGAATAATATCTTTATATTTGATAATTGGAAATCAATCCAACCGTAATTTATGTAATTTCATTTGTTTTGGCAGCTGCCTTAGTCGTAGTAGTCTTAAGGAAGTTTATAAGAATTTGTTTTTATCCTCCTCGCTTTACTGTACCAAATGTATTCCAAAGCCACCCACTTCATTTTCCAAATAAATAGCCTTTAAATTATTGTTAGCATCGTACTTCGCAGTTGCTTGCTCAAACTTATATCCCTTGTTGGTCAAATAGAAAACTGCTCTATCTATATAATTGGTTTTGATTGCAATATGTCCATGTGTTCCCTTATATGGTGTTTTCATTAGTTCTATAATATTACCTGCAAATATTGAACTGTTATCATCAATTAGTCCAAAGCTGAAGAGATTTGAAAATTCTCCTGCAACTTCACTTGCTTGCTCCTCGCTTTCACAATTGATACCAACATGAGCCAGCTTAAAACCAAGCATGTTTTCGATAGCCTCTCTTGCAAGGCTTGTTATCTTATCAAAGCTTCTTGTCTTTATTAAGTTTTCAGGTACCATCCAGCTTCCACCACAGGCCAGAACCTTTGGGAAGGAAAGGTATTCATTAATATTACTTGCATCAATTCCGCCTGTCGGCATAAACTTTAGGTTACCATATGGCCCTGAAAATGCTTTGAGCATTTTAATTCCGCCTGCTGCCTCAGCCGGAAAAAACTTCACTACGTCCAGCCCAAATTCTAACGCCTGCTCAATATCACTTGGGTTTGAGCAGCCTGGAGTAATTGGTATCCCAATTTTAATACAATGCTCAACTACCTTTGGGTTTAAGCCTGGGCTCACAATGAACTTAGCTCCTGCCTTTACAGCTCTGTCAGCCTGTTCTATAGTTAGAACTGTACCAGCACCAACAAGCATATCAGGCAATTCCTTAGTAATCCTTGTAATTGCTTCTTCAGCCTGCTCTGTTCTGAAGGTTATTTCAGCAACAGGGATTCCACCGTCACATAATGCCTTTGCCAGTGGTACCGCTTTTTCCACATCATCAATTTTAATAACAGGAACTATACCTACTAGTGAAATTTTATGAAGTATATCGTGCATTTATTTTGCCTCCTTATATCAAGACGCTTAACTCTTAAACTCCTGAATATGCTGAAAACCCTCCATCTACAGGTATTACAATACCATTTACGAAGCTAGAAGCCTCCTCATTGACAAGGAACAAAAGCACCCCTATAAGCTCCTCTGCTTCGCCAAATCTGTTCATTGGTGTACTGTTTAAGATCTTATGTGACCTTTCAGTAAAACTGCCATCAGGATTTTTGAGCAAGGCTTCATTTTGCTTAGTGACAAAGAACCCTGGTGCTATAGCATTAACTCTAATTCCCACCTTTGACATATGGACAGCAAGCCACTGTGTAAAGTTGGAAACCGCTGCCTTAGCTCCAGAGTATGCAGGTATTTTTGTAAGTGGAGTAAAAGCATTCATAGAGGAAACATTAACAATAGTACAGCCTTTTTTACCAATCATATCCTTTGAGAATTCCTGTGACGGAAGCAGTGTTCCAAGGAAGTTTAGATCAAAAACAAATCTAATGCCCTGTTCATCCAAATCAAAGAAAGTAACAACTCCCTCTTGCTTTTCGGTAAGATCTTCTGGATAAAGATATTCTTTTGTTGTTGTTCCTTTTGGATTGTTTCCACCTGCTCCGTTCAGAAGTATATCACAGGGTCCAAACTTATCTATAACAAGACTATGTGCCTTTTTGAGGCTTTCTTTATCAAGGACATTTCCCTCAACTCCAATTGCCCTTCCGCCATCAGCTACAACTTGTGCTGCTTTTCTTTCAGCCATCGATAAATCTCTGTCTAGTATCGCCACCTTTGCTCCACAAGCAGCAAGTGCATCAACCCAATGACCTCCAAGAACACCTGCCCCACCAGTAACTACCGCAACTTTACTGCTCAAATCTACTTTAAAAGGCAATTTTATCATAGCTCCACTTCCTTATTTGTTTTCTCAAGGGTTTCCCATATGCCCGTTATATACATTGCGCCAAGTGCCCTATCATAAAGTCCATAACCAGCTCTGCCGGTTTCTCCCCAAATCATTCTTCCATGATCAGGACGCAAATAGCCATCAAATTTGTTTTTATGTAAAACTTTCATAATCTCAACTATATCAAGTGATCCACAAGGAGAATAATGGGCACTTTCTTCAAAACCACCATCCTCCAGGAGTTTAATATTTCTTACATGCATAAAATGAATGCGCCCCTGAGCCGAATACTTATCTACCATTTTCACTATATCGTTGAAGCTCCCACTTCCAAGAGATCCTGTACAAAAGGTCAACCCATTATATTCGCTGTCAACCAGTTTTAGAAACCTGTCAATATTCTTTTCATTTGTTATAATTCTAGGAAGTCCAAATATGGACCATGGTGGATCATCCGGGTGAATGGCCATTTTGACATCACATTGCTGTGCAACTGGGATAATTTCTTTAAGAAAATATTCAAGATTGCTCCATAAAACCTCTTCGTCCACTTTAGAGTATTTTTCAAAAATATCTGCCAGCTGATCCTTTGTATAGCTTGCATCCCAGCCTGGTAGCGAGAGCTCTCCGTTTAATGGATCCATCTTCTCTAGCTGCCCCTTATAATAAACAAGTGCAGTTGAGCCATCGTCGAGTACTTTGTCAAGCTGTGTACGAGTCCAGTCAAATACAGGCATGAAGTTGTAGCAAATACACTTAACTCCAACTTTTGATAGACGGCGTATGTTTTCCTTGTAGTTCTCAAGGTATTTATCTCTTGTAGGAAGTCCAAGCTTGATATCCTCATGGACAGGCACACTTTCTATTACATCGAATTTTAGGCCTGACTTTTCAACCAGTTCCTTTAGCTGCATTATACTTTCCATGCTCCACTTTTCTCCAACGGGTACATCATATATAGCAGTTACAATGCTGTTCATTCTAGGGATCTGTCTAATGTAACTAAGCTTTACTGGATCATCATTACCATACCATCTGAAAGATAATTTCATATTGATTCCTCCATACCCAAATAACCTTTTATGTTTTTATAACAAACACCTTCGACTATTTCCTTCAATACTGTTTCATCATTTTCAAATTCGCCACCGTCAACAAGCTCCCCGACAAAGCTACAGAGGATTCTTCTGAAATAATCATGCCTTACATACGAGATAAAGCTTCTTGAATCAGTAAGCATTCCAACAAAATATGCTAGCATACCTTGATTTGCAATTGATCTCAAATGAGAATATATACCTTCTTTATGGTCGTTGAACCACCATGCTGCACCAAACTGAACCTTTCCAGCAATTCCATCCTCCGTATAGCAATGAGGTAACGAAGACAGTACAAGGTTATCCTTAGAATTAAGAGAATAAAGTATTGTTTTTGGTAATCCATTTGTTCTGTCCATATCATTCAATATTTTCGCCAGCGGCTCTGCTGTCCGGAAGTCATTCATAATATCAAACCCAGCATCCACCCCAAGTCCCTTGAACATAGCTTCATTTGTATTCCTCATGGCTCCTATATGCAGCTGCATCACCCATCCAGCTTTCCTGTACTCTAGAGCTAAGAGTTTAAGCGTGTAGAACTTGAATTTTTCTGCTTCATCATTAGATATATTTTCTCCGTGTAGTCTCTTGAAAAATATCTTTTCTACCTCTTGTGAATATGTTGGAACGTAGGAAAGACTTTCAAGAGAGTGATCCGACATTAAGCAGCCTGCCTTATCAAAATATTTTATTCTCTGCCTTAATGCAGCAATCATGTCTTCATATGTTTCAATGCTTGATTTACTGCTCTTTGAAAGCTTGCTTATATAGTCTCCAAAGCCCTCGTTTAGAATATTCATAGCCTTATCCGGTCTAAATGTAGGAAGAACTTTGAAGTTATTTATACCCTTCATACTTAACAACATGTGGTATTCAAGCGAATCAACAGGATCATCCGTTGTGCAAATCAGTTTTACATCGGAATTTTTAATCATTTTAGACGGAGATAATTTATCAGTTTTTATTTTGTTGTTACAAAAATCATATATCTTCTCTGCATTGCTCTCTTTTAAAAACTCATTAACTCCGAAATAAGCTTTAAGCTCCAGATTATTCCACTGATAAAGAGGACTTCCTATAAGCCTTTCACATGTTCTTGCCCACATTTTGAATTTTATTAGTCCTTCTTCGTCTCCAGTAATATATTTCTCAGGAATTCCTGCATATCGCATTGCTCTCCATTTATAATGGTCATGCCCTAGCCAAAAGGAAGATATATCAGTGAACTCTTGGTCCTCATAGATTTCTTTTGCAGAAAGATGGCAATGATAGTCATAAATAGGCGCACTTTTTGCGAACCTATCATATAAGATTTCTGCCGTTTTACCACTGAGCATAAAATGATTATCTAGCAATATAACACCTCCGAATAAATTAAGATAATGTGAAACCAATTATACTAGAACGTATATAAGCGGTTATCAACCGTTCATATAGTCACAGTATGCGAATTAATATCACTAATATGATTAAATTATACCAACAATCTTTTTGAGCTAATATGTTCTTATTGCTGTTTGACTTGCAAAAATTGCTATGATAAACTGGATTTATGTATTAGAAATTGTAAGTAGAGGATATCTCTGTATATTTAAGTGAGGTGAGCTCGTTATGAGAAAAAAGCTTCATAGCTATCAGACGCGTCAACAAATGTTGTCCAAGGACTTTGAAATATTCCATTATTCAGACACAACGCTTAAACAAGTGAATCTCCATCATCATGATTTCTATGAATGCTATCTATTTATTTCAGGAGATGTAACCTACCTTATTGAAGGTAGAACTTACTCATTAAAACCCGGGGACATTATATTGCTAAATTCAACAGAACTTCATCAAGCTGTTATTAACGACAATATAGTGCCCTATGAGCGAATTGTACTTTGGATAAACAAGGTGTTTCTGAAAAAGCTCTCGACTGAGGCTACTAATCTTGCCCAATGTTTTGAAGAGACAAAGAAGGAAAATGTAATTCGGGCAGGTTTTGAGATGCAACAAAATATTAAGACAATTCTGGGTAAGCTGCTTTCTCTTGAAAGTTACAAAGGTATAGGATGTGATTTGCTATACAAAGCATATATTATAGAACTTTTGGTTAACTTGAACATGATTTTGTATCAGAATGGGGCTAAACTTGACGTTGATATTAAGAAGAACAATCTTATAGATGGGATAATTCAATATATTAATAATCACGGGGAAGATGAAATTACCATTGATGAGCTTTCTGAACAATTCTATCTCAGTAAGTATCATCTTATAAGAGAATTTAAAAAACATTCTGGAACTACAATCCATAAATATATTGTTCAGAAGAAATTAATTCAGGCCAAAGAGTTAATTCTCAAGGGAATACCGATTATTAGTGTTTATAAGCAGTGCGGCTTTGGGGATTACTCCAACTTTTTCAGAGCCTTCAAGAACGAATACGGAGTTACCCCAAAACACTTTTATGAACTGATGTGCAAAAACCTAAGCAAAATGAATATTTAGCTTGCCTTCATCATACTTTGCACCTGTAATTTCTTTAGAATGAAGCTTAGCTGGTAAAACAAAGCATCTTCTCTCATTCTTAATTGATATTGTTATTTCGTCACCCTTTTGAGAAAGCTTTAATTCCTTTTTATCAACAAAAGGCATATTTATTGCAAAGATATACCCTTCAGCCTCTTTCTCAACAGAAAATATTTTATCCTGGAATAGCACATTTTCAGGGCTAACTTCTCCATAAATTGTATCTCCTACCTTCTGAAGTTTTTCATAACTTCTTAGTTCTTCACTGAGCAAGTCAAGTTTAAAAACAGGGATACCTTTAAAGCTATCGCAAATATCGTTTATGCTATCTTTCTGAATATCTGCCCATTTTTCGAAATAACCATTTAGAGAAGCTGTAGAGAAAATCTTATTTATTATGATTGCATCAACATTATAATCAAAAAGATGGAGATATGAAAAACTCCTTTTAGCCTCCTTTACAACAATTTTTTCAGGTGTAGTAACTATTCTTATGCTGACTTTGTCCTTATCAAGCATAAGTTTATGAAGGTCATCAATTTTCAAATACAATTTTTCAACTTCATCAAATGTATCATCGGTAGGCATCGGTATTTTCAAAGTAGCTTGAATTATTGGCCCAGCTATCTTAGCTCCTTTTCTTTTAATAGGGAAAAGCTTCTCCATCCACCACTTAATTAGGTCTGGAAACTTAAGTAATGACATGGTTTCTCCAGTAGGAGCGCAGTCCACTATTAGAACGTCATAGTTTCCCTCATCATATATATCCTTAATCTTAATCAAGGATATCAGTTCTTCAAAGCCTGGAAATACCAATAATTCTTCGTTTTCTATAGATTTTTCTGCCTTTAAAACCATAAGTTTTTCAATATAGCCCTTCATATTTCCCCAGATTTTTTCATTCTCAATAATTGAATCTATTTCCATCGCATAAAGATTATTGCATATCTCTAAAGGGTCATTTGAAAGCTTCAAATCAAAGGAATCTCTTAAACTATGTGCTTGGTCTGTGCTTACAACTAGTACCCGTTTACCTTCACTCGCTATTTTGCAGGCTGTGGCAGCGGCAATACTTGTTTTCCCCACTCCGCCTTTTCCTGTATATAATATTATTCTCATATTTTTTGCCTCCATTTTCTTTCATTTACAATTAAACTTGAAATTATATTTAAATTTTAATAAGCTATTTGCAAAATAATTTCGCTTTTTTCTTATACAACTACACGTTACAGCAAAAATTATAATTAAGAAAAATCCACATTAACCTTTTTCGTTGTTTTTTTATCCGTGTGGCTTTCCTCATTTACATCCTCTTTTATTATTTCAAGAGCAACATCTTTTAATAGATTAAATGCATCTTTTTCAAAGGAATCTACCTTTTGCCTGAGATTATTAGGTAAGATTTCCTTTATAGCCTCATATTTGAGCTTCTCAGCCTTGACCATTTTCTTAATAAACTCTTTATTCATGATTACCTCCATCGTTCATATATTAAGGTTTGAAACATATTTTTTGGAACTAGCCTTATTCAAAACAGATGCTTAACACTTCCTCGTTTAGCTTTGCAGAGGTCAAGGAATATTTTCTTATTACATTTGGTATAGGAATATTCCTCTTAAAGTTTCCTATCTTTACTATAATATCTGTTCCAGATTCGAAGAGGTCAAAGTCTCTTTTGTCTGTGAAAGGCAAGTAAACATCAAGTTGGTAACCTTTTTCTGTCTTCTTATAGGTTTCATTTACTGTTGTCTTCAAAACCTTAAATATATTCTCATCCTGCAGTGAATCTGATACAACTCGCTCTAGCCCAGCAACTCCATTTATATCCACCTCATACCACTTTATCTTGTACGTTGGTATACCAGAAAACACTGAGTTTATTTCATCTAAATATTTCTTTTGAAGCTCTTTCCATTGATCAAAAAAGCTATTCTCAACGTCCTCAGGAATTATTCTATTGATATATAACCCATCGACATTAAAGTTGTATAAATTCAAATACATATAGTTTCTCTTAGTTTCCTCCACCACCATTTTTTCCGGGATAGTTACAAGTCTTATACTACATACCTCTCTATCCTTTAAAAGGCTTTGTAAACTACCAAGCTTAACAAATAATTTTTCAATATCATTCATAGCCTTATCATCTGGCATTTCCAATTTAAAAGCCAGCTTTGAAATTGGTCTTAGTACCTTCATAGCTACCTTTCCGATAGGGAATAACTTCTCCATGTACCAAGAAAGGAGCTCTGGAAATTTTAATAATGCTATAGTTTCACCCGTAGGAGCGCAGTCTACTATTATTAATTCGTAAATATTTTGATCATATAACTCTCTAATCTTAAGTAATGAAAACAGCTCCTCTATTCCAGGAAATACAACTATATCCTCCATTGTCTCATTATCTTTTTCATTCTTAAAAGAAAGCATTTTCTCCAATGCTCCTGATATGCTTCCATAATACCTGTTCATTTCATAATTTGAATCAATTTCTAACCCATAAAGATTATCTAATATTTTTACAGGTTCTTCCTTGATTTCCTGCATAAAAATATCCCCTAAGTTATGAGCCATATCTGTACTCACTATTAATGTCTTGATCCCTTCTCTTGCTGCCTTCACTGCATGTGCTGCTGCAGTACTTGTTTTCCCTACTCCACCTTTTCCTGTAAAAATAATTATTCTTCCCATAATGTCCTCCATAAGCCTCTTGTTTATTCTTTCTAGTTATCCACTTTATAATTAACTCTGTGAATAGTTCCTGTTACAATCTTTTAAAGAAAACTTGGATTAAACCAAGCTAATGGTATAGGTGAAAGCCTAGTTGCACCTATATTTTCCTAACGTACAGGTTATTCGCTTTATTATTCACTCTACGAATAGTTCCCACCCCGAAGTATTAGTTTAAAAAAATAGTTTATACTAGTTTGCGTTTGATCAGTTTCATATCAGCCTTCCTTCCTTCTGCATGTAGTAAATTACCCTTTATTCTATAATTATTCGTTTGACCTTTTTAGCTTCTTGGGGCTCACCATTTAAGCCCTTTTTCCCCTTTTTCAATGTAGAAACCACCTTATTAAATATGCTTATAGCAGCCTTCTTTTCTTCCCCAGTTAGCTCTTTGTAAACTTCTTTAAAATAGTATTCAATAAACTTTTTTTCTTGATCAATGAACTCTTCAGCGGTCTTAGTTAAAACAATATTCACAACTCTTCTATCTTCATTCCCTCTTCTTCTTTCCACCATCAGCTTCTTTTCTAACCTACCAACTACTCCAGTAGTTGTGTTCAGAGGAGCAGTAATATACTCTGCTATCTCAGTCATATTTGCAGTCTTATTCATAAAAAGAAATAAAAGTGCTAGTATTTCATTTTTAGAATAATCCAAAAAAACACTACTCCATTGGTCTGGAAAAAGTAAAAACTTAAATTCATCTATATAATTAAAAATTATCGATTCAAAATCGAATCCTTCTTTAGCTGCCATAAAATTCCCTTCCAAATTATTCTTGTGTCGAAGTATATTATTATTCTATGCCCGAAGTATTTATTTGTCAAATGTTTTATTAAACGCCTAGTAATTAAGAACTATATTCTTCAATTATGGTTTATAAAGAGTAACAAAAGTCCCGCTGGACTTAGCATCCAGCGGGACTTTGTTGTTAAAACATATTTTTCAGGAAATTACTTCCCTGTAATTATATACATTTTTATTATGCTTTCAATCTAGCTTCAAGAGCTGCAAGCTGATTCTGCAATTCTGCAGGTAGCTTTGCGCCATAAGTTGCATAATGAGCTTTAATTGATTCAACTTCATTGAGCCATTCTTCTTTGTTAACTTTGAGAAGTTCTTGCATTTCTGCAGCAGAAACATCTAATCCATTAACATCGATAGCATTTGCAGTTGGCATGTATCCGATAGGAGTTTTAACAGCTTCAGCTTCTCCAGATACTCTTTCAACAACCCATTTAAGAACACGGCTATTTTCGCCATATCCAGGCCATAACCATTTTCCGTCCTGATCCTTACGGAACCAGTTAACGTAGAATATTTTTGGCAATTTGTCAGGAGTAGATTTTGATCCTACATCTAACCAATGTTGTAGGTAATCACAAACATTGTAACCAATGAATGGTAACATCGCAAATGGATCACGACGAACTTGACCAATTTTGTCTGAGATAGCAGCAGCAGTGATTTCTGAACCCATGATTGAACCCAAGAATACTCCATGATTCCAGTCAAAGCTTTCATGTACTAGAGGAATAGTGCTTGGACGACGTCCACCGATCAATATAGCAGATATTGGCACTCCTTTTGGATCTTCCCACTCAGGAGCTATAACTGGACACTGTTCAGCAGGTGCTGTAAAACGAGCGTTTGGATGAGCTGCTGGTGTTCCAGTAGCTGGAGTCCAATCGTTGTTTTTCCAGTCGATAAGATGGTCAGGAGCAGCAACTCCCATGCCTTCCCACCATATATCTTTATCGTCAGTTAAACCAACGTTAGTGAATATAGTGTTCTTTACTATGCTGTGCATTGCATTTGGATTTGAATCCAATGAAGTACCAGGAGCAACTCCGAAGAAGCCTGCTTCTGGATTGATAGCATATAACTGTCCATCCTTGCCATACTTCATCCAAGCTATATCATCACCGATAGTTTCAACTGTCCAACCTGGAATAGTAGGAACTAGCATAGCGAGATTTGTCTTTCCACAAGCACTTGGGAAAGCACCACAGATATATTTAACTGTACCCTTAGGATCAGTGAGTTTAAGAATTAACATATGTTCAGCTAACCAGCCCTCTTCACGTGCAATAGAAGATGCTATACGAAGAGCGAAACATTTCTTACCTAATAAAGCATTTCCGCCGTATCCTGAACCATATGACCAGATAGTTCTTTCTTCTGGGAAATGGCTGATATACTTATCTGATATTGGAGCACATGGCCATTTTGAATCTTTTTCACCTTCAGCTAGAGGAGCTCCAACTGAATGTAAGCAAGGTACATATTCACCATCAGCAAGTGTTTCTAATACTTTTGTGCCGATACGAGTCATGATACGCATATTTACTACAACATAAGCGCTATCTGTTATCTCAACACCAATTTTTGAAATTACTGATCCAATAGGTCCCATTGAGAAAGGAATAACATACATTGTTCTTCCCTTCATACAACCCTTGTACATTTCTTTCATTTTTGTCTTTAATTCATTTGGATCAATCCAGTTATTTGTTGGACCTGCTTCTTCTTTAGTTTTTGAAGCAATATATGTTCTGTCCTCAACACGAGCAACATCGGATGGATCACTATTAAAAGAATAACATCCTGGACGCTTTTCTGGATTTAAAGGCAATGCCATTCCAGAGTCTACCATTTCTTTTAATAAACGATCATTCTCTTCTTGAGATCCATCACACCAATAAATCTGGTCTGGTTGACACATGTCAGCCACTTCTTTTACCCACGCTTGCAATTTTGTGTTCGTTGTCATTAATAATTCTCCCTTCAATTTATAAAAATATACTGCTATCAATGAGTAGTATTTGTTATTAACAATGTACTATTCAGAATTTTATGTAAGCAATAGATTTTGTGAATTTATTCACTAACAATATTACCATAGCCACTCAGTAATTTCAACCACTCTTTTCATAATAATTGTTAATTTTTTATATGCAATTTGCAATTTCTTACTATTCAATACTTCATGTATGAATATTTATACATTATGCTAATACAAAATAATATTGTCTGTAAACCTTGTATATTATGGACTTATAATGTAATCTTCCGTGCACTTATTTTAGTGCATCAATACTATAAATATTTAAAAAGGAATATATTTAATGTTAAAACTGCATATATAAAACTATTATCATTATCAGCTCCAATTGCATAAACTATATTGTGATTCAAAATTTTGAAAGGTGGAATCTTTTTGGCTGCGAAAATAATTAATTACTTTGCATGTGCCAATTCAGCTCTTGGTTTTGTAAGCTTCTTTGAAGATAATATCAAGGAACTTGATAGGATGTACATTCTCAAAGGAGGCCCTGGCACTGGAAAATCAACTCTAATGAAGAATATAGGCAATCAGTGGTACAGCAGAGGTTTTGATATCGAGTACATACACTGTGCTTCTGATAATAACTCTATCGATGGAGTCATTATACCTGCATTAGGCATTGGTGTAGTTGATGGTACGGCGCCCCATATTATTGAACCTAGAGCACCTGGCGCAATTGAGGATTATGTTAATCTTGGTGCAGCCTGGGACAACAAAAAACTTGTTGTACATAAAGATGAGATTTTAGGTCTCAAAAATGAAATCTCATCTTGCTATTTAAATGCATATGAGCAATTCAAAGAAGGTCTAAAAATCCATGATGAGTGGGAAAAAATCTATTTGGACAATATAGATTTTGACAAACTAAATGAGATATCCGATGCAATAATTGATAGATTTAGTGATGTTAAATTAAATAAACGAAGTATTGTAAAGAATAGGTTTTTTGGTGGTTCTACCCCAAAAGGGCCAGTTGATTTTGTATTAGATTTAACCAAGGATATTGGGAAGAGATACTTCATTAAAGGCCGTCCTGGTTCAGGAAAATCTACGCTGCTAAAGAAAGTAGCTAGTGCAGCTGAGGAAAGAGGCCTAGACGTGGAAATATACCATTGTGGCTTTGAACCAAATAGTCTTGATATGGTTATACTAAGGGAGCTTGACGTTGCTATTTTCGATAGTACTGCACCGCATGAGTACTTCCCTACCAGAGAGTCTGACGAAATAATCGATGTGTATTATTTGGCTATAAAACCTGGAACAGATGAAGAATATAAGACTCAATTAGATTCAATTGTGGCTCGCTATAAGTTCGCTGTTAGTAATGGAATAGGCCAGCTCGCAAATGCTAAACAGCTCCACGATGAACTTGAAACTTTCTATATAGAAGCGATGGACTTCAATGTTGTTAATAAAATTTCACAAGATTTAATGGCTAAGATGGATGACTACTTTTTTAGTATGAGCTAAAATTTTTCATAATAGGAATGCCCTATAAGATAGCTTTTTGATATTACTCCTCGATTATAGGTACCATATAATTGTTTATATAATGAGCGTCTGGCATACTACTATAAATGCTAGGCGCTCCACAAGTTATTTAGTCTATTTTTGAGTCTAAAGTCTACAGCAAAAATGCGCTAACTATATAGTTTAATATAAATAAACCAGTAACGATATACATGATTGGATGAACCTCCTTGGCTTTACCCTTACATATCTTTACGATTACATAGAAGATAAATCCAACAGATATACCACTTGAAATACTGTAAGCGAAAGGCATTACCACTGCTGTGAAAAAAGCTGCAAGGGCTTCATCAAAATCCTCCCATTTTATCTTAGCAAAAGAGCTCATCATTAGAACACCTACAATAATAAGTGCAGGTGCGGTTGCCGCTGCCGGTATAATTCCTGCTACTGGTGCAAATATAAGACAGATAGCGAAAAAAATAGCCGTAAATACTGATGTAAGGCCTGTTCTACCACCAACACCAATTCCCGAAGCACTCTCAACATAAGTTGTAGTATTTGATGTGCCTAAAAGAGCACCAATAGAAGTCGCTGTAGCATCTGCGAATAAGGCCTTGTCCATCTTTGATCTAAAGCCTTTTCCTGCGAAAAGCTCTGCTTCATCCTTATCGTCGAAAATACCACTCTTCCTGCCAGTTCCAATAAAAGTTCCAATTGTATCAAAGGTATCTGAAAGACTAAAGGCCAAAATGGTTACAAGAACAATTGGTATAGTCTTGGGATTGCTAAAGAGGCCAGTAAAATCAAGTTGAAAAGCAGTTTGTGTAATATCTGATACCTTGTAAGGAGTCGCTGTTGAAAGACTGGTAACATGCATAGGAATTCCAATCAACGTGCTTGAAACTATACCTATAAGAATAGCACCCTTAACCTTTAATATCATTAAGACCGCTGTAATAACAAGACCAATTAGAGCAACCTGTGCGACCTGGCTTGTAAAGTTTACAAAAGCAGGAACAACATTTGCACCATCTGCAACCACCGTTGCTGCTGTAGAGGACTGCACTGTATCACTAATTTTAGTAGTTGTATCCGGAGATAAGCCAATAATTGTTAAAGGAGACCAAGCCTTTCCTTCAGATGTGAACTTCAAGAAGCCCGCACTTTTAAAGCCTATGTATGCTATAAAGAGTCCAATACCACCACTAATTGCTAATTGAAGTGATTCAGGAATTGCCTTGATAATCATTTTTCGAACCTGCGTTACTGTGATAGCAATGTTAATTACGCCACAAATAAACACCATTGCTAATGCTTGTTGCCAACTGTAGCCAAGTCCGAAAACAACTGTAAATGTAAAAAATGCATTGAGGCCCATACCAGGAGCCTGTGCATAAGGGACATTTGCAAACAAACCCATAATGAGAGTGCCTATTACTGCTGCAAGAATTGTCGCAACATAAACACCACCCATAGGCATGCCTGTTTGTCCTAAAATAGTAGGGTTTACAAAAATAATGTAAGCCATCGTGAAGAAAGTCGTCATACCAGCAATTGCTTCCGTTCTGATATTAGTACCATGCTCCTTGAGTTGAAATTGTCTTTCAAATAAATTCATGGTTTTCCCTCCTAAATTTTCTCGCACTTTTATATTATCCATTCAGGAAAACCATATTCACTTTTTTTGTAGGTAAATTAAGGGCGAGTTTTGCATATATTTTTGCAAAATGACAGGAGTTTTCTATATAATCTGTTTTATTATCAAGCACAAATTTATATATTTTAATAGTCACATAAAAACAATACAATTGATTATATTCTATAAGCCAATTGTATTGTTTATGCATTTCGAAGTATATTCAGTATTTTATTACAAAACCTTTCTTACATTATAAACAGAGTTTAAAACCAGCCAGTTCTGAGGGAAATACCTTCCAATAGTCCAATAGCTGACACCTCCGAGTCTGTACTCGTTTGCAAGAGACAATTTTGCAAAAATACTTCTTGCATCTTCGAACCAAACTTCATGCTGTACGCCGGCGCTAGTATAGTATCGGAAGAAAGGAGCCTGAGCAACTGGATCATACTGAATATTGGCGCCTACTCTACGGGCTAGGTCCACTGCACCGGGATTTGATACTACTGTTGCAGCTGTTCCAGCTTTGTAAGGTAGAGTCCAATCATAACCATAATTAGGGATACCCATGAATATTTTCTGCCTTGGTATTGCTGTTACAGCATAGTTTATGACTTTCCGAACTTCATTTAATGGTGCCACAGCTAATGGAGGACCAAAGGTAAAACCCCATTCATAGGTCATTATTATCACGTGATCAAGAAGCGCTCCATGAACAGGGTAATCATGAGCTTGATAAAGGAAACCCGGTTGATCAGCTGAGGTTTTTGGGGCAATAGCAGTAGTAATGGAGTATCCTAGTGGTCTTAGAACTGAGGTGATTTTACGCAAAAAGTCATTGTAAGCTTCACGATCATTTGGATATATATACTCAAAATCAATGTCAAGACCATAATAATTTTTGTCCCTTAAAATCTGAGTTATATTTCTTATCAGATTATTTTGTACCGTTGTATCTGTAAGGATGATATGTGCTAAGTCGCTATCAAAGCTAGCACCCTCCTTGATATTAGTTATTACCATTAATGGAGCAACACGCGTAGCTCTTGCAGCCTGAATCAAAGGTTCATCAGGTATCGTAGTTAATGTCCCATCTGGTTTTACCTGGTGACTGAATATACTAAGGTATGTCAGATATGGAAGAGTCTTTCTAAGAACCTCCATATCGATATTGGGGAAAGAATAGCCATTGACCTCTATAGGTCCAAAGTTTATTGTCAAAGGTGGAATATTAATAACCTGACCGACATTAAGTATAGAGTAATTTGTTAATCCAGGGTTTGCAGCAAGTAAATCCTCTACACTGATTCTATAAATCCTAGCTATAGAATATAGCGACTCGCCAGGCTGTACCATGTGACTGCGGGTACCTTCTTGTATTACAATAGTTTGCCCCACTACAAGTTGGCCTGGATTTGCTAACTCATTATCTGAAATAATTTTCTCTGCAGAAACTCTATACTGCTGAGCTATTGTATATATACTTTCTCCTGATTTTACAACATGTATTCTCAAAGGAATATCACTCTCTACTTTCTATCTAATAGACTTATTTCTAAATTCATATATCTGTAATAGCTGAGTTATTAGGATTCAGCTTCTGAACTAAGTCTTCTTTCTAGTTCAGTATATGCAGGTTAACGCTAATGTGACATTAATATGGTAATAAACAAGGCTAGTATAAGCTGGAGCTTTATTTTAAATCAGTATCCACATATGTTTTGGCCTCTACCTTTCTCTTGTTAACTAGGTTAATAGCTAAAAACAGAACCAAAATTGCAACTGCTTTAACAGGAAAACTATACTTAATTCCACAGACTAAGCAGAAAACAAAGGCTACAACTAAACCAATAAATAATGAAACAACTATCATTATGTTTTGCTTTGCACTGGACTCACAAACCATTTTATTGAGTTTAATAGTAGATACAACCGCTATAAAATTAATAATCACAAATGACATTAACACATAAATGGCCGTCAAGTTATTGTGAAAAAGAATTTCAAGCTCTGTAGGTGCATATCCAACGTTATTATTTGCGCTATAAATAGCTTCCTTCACTTTATTTGCATAGAATCCGAAATCAAATACATTATTAGCTGGAATATACTCTTGTGGTATAGCTCCTTTAAATCTTATTAGCCAAAATACTGTTCCTATAAATAAAGGTATCAGAGCGGCTAATATTAAAAATACTGGAATTCGTAGTTTCCACTTAACTAAGATTTGCAAGAGATAATTATTTTTCATGCCTTTTTTTAAATATAAAAAACCAAATTTAAGATATTCTATAAAGTATTTTATTAGTAAGCATATGCAAAGAATACCAACTAGGAAAATAAACATTGATAATGGCTGAGATGTATAACTAGAGTTATAATAGAAGTCATTAATCTTATAAAGATATGAATCTACCATAAGACGTTCACTCAGAGCTTTCTCTATTGTATTTACTTTAAAAGACTCGGCTTGCAATCTTTTATCTTTAATAAAAACAGTATTTACGATTTTTAGTCCGTTATTTGACAAGCTTTCAGATGGGATATAAACCCTTTCAACACCATCTGAACCAAGCAACGAGAATAGTGAATTCTTATTTCTGAATAGACCTATTATTTTGTATTTCAAACCAGAAATATTTATTTCATTACCGATAACGTTATGAGAAGTAAAAAGCTTTTGTGCCATTGTATCGCTTATAACTGCAACCTTTTTGCCATATTCATATTGGTTTTTGCTAAAGAAAGTTCCTCTTAGTATATTAAGCGATAAAAAATTTTCAAGATTTTCTCCTGACAGTACAGCTTTTACAGGGTATCCTACATTCCCTGTTTGAAGAAAGCTGTCAAGCTCGTTCATGTATGAAATGCTCTCAGATGAATATTGCATTTTAAAGATTTCCAAACCGCTGGGCTTTATTAATTTCTGTTCATTCCCAAAATTGCTTTTTATATTGATTTCCACTCTGCTAGAATAGTCATTTTTATATGTATTACCAATATCGGAGGAGATGCTATTTATCATAATAATTAGAAAAAATAGAGATGACGTTAAAATAATTAGTTTGTATAAAGAGAAACGTTGTAGCTTAGCTATATCCAAAATATTCACCTCAACTTAACTTGTATTTTATCATAAAGTGGCTTGCTGCTAAACACAACTATCTTTTCATCGCCGATATTGCCAGAAATCGCACTACTAAAGTCATCTGTCTCGGTAACTGTTACAGCTACCTTTTCAGCATAGTTTTCTTCCCCCATTATGCCTTCTTTAGTCTTTAAGACATAGATACAAGCCTTACCACTTTCTATAAATACACTACTGTTTGGCACAATAATACAAGGTTCACTTGACTTTTGTATTAACACATCAACCTTTTGTCCTATTTCTATAGTATCTTTGAGTTTTTCAATTTTAGCTATATATTCATAGGTTCCTTCATTTGCTAAATATTTTTTGTCGGTAACGATGCCCTTAAATTCTAATACATTAGGTTCTTTTATGGTAAATGTAACAGCAGCCTTTTTATCAACCTGACTTGAAGCCTTACTACTAAGTGCAAATTTAACAAAAAAACCACTTTCATTTTTAACTATTTCAAAAAGCTGTTGCCCGCTATAGGTAGTAACTCCCTTTTCAACCGATACACTTCTTACTATACCGTCTACAGGAGATTTAATAATTCCATCCTGGGGAGTATTCTTTTTCTTGTCTGCAAGTTCAAGCCTGCACACTTCTAGCTCTGCTTCTTTTCCCTCAAGAGTGATTTTATAGTTATCCCCACTTTTTTTAATTTCTTCTTCCTTCTGGCTTAAAAGCTTTTGTTTGTTTTCATAGTCTCTTTTAGCTACATCCAGCTGTTCTTCAGCCTCATTCACACTTTCAAGTGCTACGGCATCGTAGGCGTATAGTGCCTTTTGATCCTTCAACTTCTTTTCGGCTTTATTATAAGCATTAAGAGCTACTTCTACATCCTCCTTGATTAAGTCAAGATTTGTAGATTGAAGTCCATTCTTATAAAGCTTCAGATCATTTTGCAGCTTCAACAGGTTCAATTCCATTCTTTTTATTTCCAACTTAATATCACCTGCATCGATAACAGCCAAAACATCCCCCTTTGAAACAGTCTGACCTTCACTTGCTTTAACGTCTGATATCTTCCAAGCTCCATAGGAATAAATGGTTTCGGGATCTAATGGAAACACTTCTCCCTGCGAAGTAGTCACATTTGTGAGACTTCCCATTGATGCACCCCCTAACTCAACCTCAGGAAGTAAGAAGTCATTTATAGTTTTTGAGAAAAACGTTAATAATACAATTACCGTTATAAATATTATTGCAGCATTCCTAATAATTTTTTTCCTTTTAATAATTTGAGCTTCTATTTGCAAAACAGCCATTTTCTTTTCCTCCTATATCTACTTTATTCCAGATAATTCTATTCCTTCTATAAAATAATTCTCACCATATAAAAATACCAGAAGTGTAGGAATCATATACAATATTCCACAGGCAAAAGCTATTCCAATTTCTTGCTCGTTTATTCTTGAAAGAAATATGGAAAGTGGATGCATCAATTCATTTTCCAGGAAAATTAGTGGCTGCTCTACCATGTTCCAATTGTCTATAAAAACCAATATTGCTAACGAAGCCAACGCTCCCTTGCACTGGGGAAGTACTACACTAAAAAAGGCTTTGAGATATCCAGCACCATCTATTTTTGCCGCTTCACAGTAGTCATCAGGTATGTACATCATAAACTGCCTGAGCAGAAATACGCCAAAGGTAGCAAAAGCCCCTGGTAATATAATAGCCCAATAGCTCCCCAGCAAATTAAGATTTTTAAGCATGATATAATTTGGCACAAGAGTCACCTGAAACGGCATCATCATCATAATAATATATAAGAAGAAAATCTTATCGCTAAATGGAAATTTTAGTTTGCTGAAGGCATATGCTGCTAGAGTCGCGACAATTATCTGCCCTATCACTATTGGTATAGTTAGGCGTATAGAATTCCAGAACATTACCAAGAACTTTGGTTTTCTGAGTAAGACATTATAATACTGCATAAGGTCAACCTTCTGTGGTATCAGCTTAAAGGTAATACTTGGAGTTTCAGGTACTTTGGTACTGCTATCACTCTCTACGGCACTTTCACTGTTTCCACCACTTATAGCACTGTAGCTTCTTAATATTTCTCTACTTGACATAAAAGAATTGGTAACCATATATACTACAGGAAACAAAAGTGCAGCAGAAATACATATAAGTATTAAATATTTGATAATGCTTTTAAGCTTAATAGATAACTTATTTGTATTTAAAGTATTTACAGGCTTATTTATATTTAGAATATTTTCAGCTTCACTCATACTAAACACTCCTTCCAAATCTGTCTTCTATTCTGAAAAGTACAATCACCAGCAAAGCTATTATTATTGCCATGAGAAATGCTGCTGTGGTAAGCCTCGCATATGAAAGATTCATAAAGTTATTATTCATAAAATGCTGCAACATATAGATTTTGAGGGTTGGATAGCTTCCTGCCAATAAATATGCCTCTCTGAATACTTTGAAAGAATTTACAATGGATACCATGAATACAAAGAAGCCAGTGGGAATCAGAAATGGTACGGTAATCTTCAAGAAGCAATCAAATGACCTTGCTCCGTCAATATTTGCGGCTTCGTAATACTCTTTTGGTATATTGTTTAGGCCTGCAAGAAGTAATATTACATTGTAGCCACAGTTTTTCCATATGTAGAGCAGTACCAAAACCCACATGGACCAATCGGATCTCAGCCAATCTACACCTCCAACACCGAAATTGGCCAGTATATTATTTAGCACTCCATATTGATTAAAAATAATATTCCAAACAAGGATTACAGACGCCACAGGTATTACCATCGGTAATATAAAAAAGCTTCTAAATATTGCAAGCCCTTTTATTTGTCTGTTTAAAAGAATTGCGAAAAGAAGTGAAAGTGTCATTATAAGAGGTACGCTAATAGAATTAAATATAAGTGTATTCTTTGCTGCGAGCAAAAATGAATCGCTATGTAAGAGATCATTAAAATTCTTTAATCCAACAAAGGTTGCCCCTCCAATACCTTCTGTAAAGCAATAATACAAGCTTATTACAAATGGTATTGCAAAAAACAGTGCAAAGCCTGCCAAGCTGGGAAGCGCAAATGCAAAACCTGCTATAGACTGCTTGTTTTTAAGCTTTATATGTTTCATTTTTTCCCCTTTTATGTATCAAATCCACATAGTATTTAATTCAACTATGATTATTTGAGTTAGCTTTCTAACTATCTAATTTTTCCTACAATAATTATATACTTCTATAATAGGAATATCTATACTTTTATCCTTGTTATTGTAAAGCATTGACTTCCTTTTAGCTGGCTGCTTTTTGATAGTGTTTTCATTCCTCATATGTATCAAATATACTTAGTATGTAATTATACAAATCGTCTATTTTGTAGTCATTTAAAAAAGTAAAAATTTTAGTTTCTTTAGCTTCATTTGTACTAGTTACTTCTATCTTTAAGGTTTCATACATATAAATTTTGATATCAATATCTAAATCGCTTTCTATTTCTTTTGCATATGCTAATTGATTATCTTCTATCATATTTATTGGTACAATAATGATATCAGGGTCGTATATATTGAATATCCTTTGTATACTTTCCTTAAAAGAGCTCTTTTCACTAGCAACATAGCTTTTTATGTCAACTCTCCCATTACATAAATCCTTCTCTGATTCATCTCTATAAGTAGCTACTGCATTATAGCCATCTATTCTAAATCTATCAGTTAACTTTTTACTAAAATCATCTGATTTCTTTTCACAATAATTATAAACTGCTAAAATAGGAGCTTCTGTACTTTCCTCGTTGAAATAGCAAAAACGTTGACTGTTTTCGGGTTGACTTGGTTTAATATAATTAGGTTTAACAGCTTTTCTCTTCAATGCTTCTTTTAATTCATTTAAGCAAATACTTGGATTATTTTTTATAATACCGTATGCTAAGGCAGTTACCATCGGTGTCGCAAAACTATTGCAGGCTGATGTTACTTTACTTTCACCAGAATACCTTTCCAGCTTGTGGCTTCCGCATGCAGTTATCTCTATTCCATCTACTGCTATTGAATTATAAATATACTCTCTTTCCTTCAGCTCCTCACTTTTATCACAATTGACCCCAATAATATTTTCGAGAGATGCCGGGCAAGTAAAAATATTACGGTTATTACACGCAGCTACTATTATTACACCATTTTCAGAAGCATACTTTGAGGCTTTTTCAACTTCAACAAAATCTCTATAGTCTATAGTTCCAAGACTTAAGTTTACAAGCCGTATCTTGTTTTCTACACACCATTCTAAAGCTCTGATCAACTGAGCTTTCATGCCCCTATGAGAGTCATCATTCAATATTTTTACGCTGGAAAGAACAGCATCAGGAGCATATTTTTTTATTATCGCTGCACAGGTTGTTCCGTGAGACGGCATGAAAGGGTCGTATCCGACCCTTTCATATATGTCAAGCTCAGGTGTTATCTGTATGTTACTCTTAAGCTCACCTATTTTATAAAGTTCTTCGTTTATTCCATCATCTATGACTGCTATTTGTAGTTGCAGGTTACTCATAATTCTCCCTGTTACATGAACAAATATTAATTATTTCAAATACTAATCTTACTTTTTCCAAGAGAGCATAAAGCTCTCATCCTTTTAGATTAATTCATTCAAGTCACAAAAAGCACCTGAAGAAAAACCTTTCTAATACAAGGATAAATATTAGAACCCACGAAAATATCAGGTCCCTCACCTGCTAAAGTATCGGTTGCTAATTTCTTTCTAAACTCTTCTACACTTTTATCAAGATCATTGTCTACAATATTAAATTCAATTGCCTCAACAGAAACCTAATTATTGGAATTATCGAACATGTTTATGGCACTATTAATCATCTGATCTTAGTCCAAAACATATACCTTTAAGGATGGTTTGGACTATGTATTTACTGCACTTACTGCACTTACTGCACTTACTTCACTTACTGCATTTTCTTTATTTACATTTTGATTATCCTCTGCTATTTGTCTTGAGCAGGAAACTAGTGCCGATATTGATATCAGTAAGAAAACACTTGATAGCCTCTTTGTTCGCTTTTCATGTATTATCCGATAAAGTATTATATGAATAATACCATTTATTAATCTAATTTTTAACACTTTTAACCTTTCAATAGTACACTGAATGGGCCTTCTTTTACTTCCCTCTCTGCAATTTTTAATACACTCTTTTTCAACATCCACAAAATATAAAGTAATTCTCTAAAATAAAGTTAAAATTGGAATTAAAACAATTGGTCTTCGCTGCATTACTTCCCACAGCCTCGAAAGCCAATCCTAGCCTTGGCGAAATATATGGCTATCAACATTATTTATTCATTTAGGTATATAGAAACCTTATCATCTATTATTTTAGCAGTTTGTTCTGGTGTCTTTGTGCCTTCTAGATAGTCCATCCATGCTTCAATCAGCATATTCTGAATTTCGATATCCATTATTTCTGCGGGTTTAGCTTTTTCAATCATCATTCCTAGCGTTTGCGCAAGCCTCTTCGGTAGATTCACACCGGAATATCCGCTACCAAATGCGGTATCACTACTCAACAAATAATTCCTTATATCTTCATTATAAGCATGTTTATTAATGGGCAATGAAAAATTAATGTTATTAATTCCATAGCTATCAGTAGACTTTTGTAAATCTTTTGATAGCATAATCTTTAATATTTTAAATGCAGCCTCTTTATTCTTGCAATTAGAATTTATTCCTACAAGATCTCCGGGTGTTGCATAATATACCCCTTTATTACCAATAGGAATAATATCCATATCATTCCCGATAGTCCCTTTATATTCCGAATTAACTTTTGACATACTTTCTGGCGAGTCCCCGGCACTATCAAACTTCATAACTATTTTATCTTCTTTAATCATGTCAGCAACAGACTTATATTTCATGCAGATATCAAATGGAGCTACAGCAGGGCATATTTCCTTATATGTTTTAAGAATAGTAATAAATTCTTTTGTATTAAAATTGGATTTGTGATTTTCTGTATCAATAAACTTAATCCCACTGCTTTGCATCATTGATGGAAGTGTAATAGTCGCATACAATAGATATTTGTCTTCATCCTGTCTATTTTTAAGGAAGTCACTTGCCACTCCGTGTAAGCTGTCAAATGTCAAACCAGATTCTCCAATAACAATATTATTCTTTTTTAAAGTTAGAGCAGTTGTTTTAAAATGAGGTATCGAGTAGTTTAGGGGTATGTAAGCTCTTTTACTTTTATAAATACCACAATCAAAAATGTTTTCATAATAATCACTTTTGTTAAATTCTTCATCTTTATTTATGAGTTCATTTAAATCAGTAAAAGTTCCGCTGTCTGCAACCTTTGATAGGGAATTAAACATATTATTATTAAAAACAATTATATCTGGTCCCGCTCCCGCCATAAGCTCGGTGCTCAGCTTGGTTTCCATTTCCTTAGATCTTGCAAATTCGAATACAGTTTCAGTGAATTCAATTCCAGGATACAATTCCTTGCTTTTTCTAAGTGCATTTTGGGTATGCTTATCATAATCCATGTAAGTAATACTAAGCTTGGCTTTTACTGTATTGTCGGAAGCTATAGCTTTTTCGGAATTGTCGGCAGTAACAGCTTTGTTTTCGATTGGGGCTTCTGGAGTTAGTGCTTCTTTAAAGTACTTCTCCACTACTTCCTGTAAAGCTTTTGATATACTTTCATCTGTTTCTTTATTAGAAATACCCTCACGTACTCTGTCATCAATCACGCTGTAAATTTGATAATCCTCAAGTTTACATACATCAAGCTTGGCTATATATTCATCAAATGTTGACAAAAGTTTTTTCATTGAAGCATTAATTTTAGAACCTCCGCCTCCTCCACTTTTGCTCCCATTATTCCCTTTTAAGCATTCATCTTTTTTCTGCTCATATGCACTTTTGCTCACAGGGATACCATTTAAAGAATCTTCCAGCTGATAGTCCATTGATAAAAGCATACTGATAAATTCATAGGCCTCTTTTTTATTGGTGCAGTTTGAATTTATTGCTGCGAAGGAACCAACTTTAGGAGGTATTTTTTTATCAGAAACATTTACAGCATAAACCTCAGGCTGTACTGCTGTATTAAAGGATAAATAGTTGTACCAGAGATTTTGTGGTGTAATTGCACTATTTAGAAAAATTGCATTCCCATTCTTCAGAAGTAACGATATGTCTCCGTTCTTGATTTTTTCATTAAACTCATTTTGCGGTAGAACCGATTTATCGATTGATTTATATAGTTTTATCGCATCCTTAACTGTAGTTGAATCAAGATTGACCCTTTTGTTTTCTATATCGATTACGTCAGTACCAAGTCCTCTTATTAGTGAGCTGAAGTTAAGATTTGAAAGCAGATAACTCCCCTTGTTTTGATTTATAGATACCTGCGAAATATCTTCCCAACTGACTTCACTATTTAAACTGTTTATTTTTCCTTTTTGCATAATATTCCTGGTTGAAAAAAGAGCATCTATGGAATAGCTTAAAGGAACTAAATATCTATTACTTTTATAAATACCATAATTCATAACTTGAGCAAAATAATCATCTTTATTAATGCTTTTATCACTGTTAAATAACTCGTCTAAATTGCTAAAAGTACCACTTTCTATGTATTTTGATAGCATGGGCAACCTATTTGGGGACGCTACAACAATATCTGGCTGAATCCCAGCTGAAAGCCTGGATTGCATATCCTGTGAATATTTTTCGTATTGATCCCCAAAATAGATCTTTTCTTGTATTGTACATTCTTTATGATTATCGTTATACTGTTTTATAACTTTTCGCAAGCCAGTATCATTTTCCATTACATATATCACAAGCTTTGATTTGTTATCGTTTTCTATATTACTATTATTTGAACACGATGTATTTATCAGCAATGATACTGTTACAATTAAAATCAATATACCTCTAAGTACCTTCATATAGGAATCCGCCTCTTAAAATTATTTATATGGTTTATACTATTATACCAAGTGTGTTATTAGATTTCTATAATTTAGGATAATATTCACCATTAGTTTACATTTTATTAATATTATGGTGATACTTCAATTAAATTGATGACACTTCCTTTAGTTCCATTTGCCTCATAACTATTTCAATAATACCAGTAAATGTAGAGAACTTACCTTGTGAGATATCTTCCTCCGGAATAATAATATTAAACTCATGTTTAACATCAAAGTAAATATACAGCAAATCACGTGCAGCCAATCCAAAATCCATACCAAGAAGATTCTTGCATAAGTATTCATTTTTCAAGTTATTAATGTCAATATTAAACCTTGAATTAAAAATTCTCGCAAGGCCTTTCTTTACTTGGCTTAATAATAAACTATCCATCGTACAAACCCCTCCTTATACTATTTTCACACTACCATATTCAATAAATTTGTCGATCGTGAAGTTTGTTATTTTGATTGAATCGTCATGATTGAGTATATTAAATACAGGTATCTTACTCTTACAGTAGCCTTTTATTTTGTCATCAATATATCTGGAGTTTATAGAGATATGGGACAATATATGTTCCTCATATGCTCTAGTCCAATCAAACTGTGTGTTTGCAATATTAAAAAAGTCAACGTCAAATCCTAGTTTGTACTTAATTGAATTAGCGAAAACTTCAAACCCATCTGCTTTATAATCTTCATAAAGCAAACTTGATATAACAATGTCTGGTGAAATTGCCTGAGAAATTTCAAAAGCAAGCAGACCAAATCTGTTAGTAAATAGCCTGTTAAATGGCATTATACCTCCAGGTACTCCAATAATTATAATATCTGGTTCTTCAATTTCTTCAATTTTTTTTATAAATCTATTGAACATCAATACTTTATTAACTTCCGAAATGTCACTTTTATACATAAATGACGGTAAAGAATGAAATCCCATCATTTCACAATAAGATCTAGTACCAATCTGACTTATTTTGTATCCTAATTTACTAATTTTTTCTCTTAATGTTAGTTGAATTTCAAACTTGTTAGTTCTTTCAGCCACTCCTATTACAAAAATAACTGGTGTATTTATTTCTTCAATACTTTCATTCTCAAAACTAATATCTTCGGGTAATATATTTTGAGTGCCATTAAAATATTTGAAGTATAACCCACCACAATCACAAAGAGATTCTATCTCCTTAATAACATCACTCTTTAATTGTAATAAGCAGATTATATTTTTTCTCGATTTTATAGCCATTTTGATCTTACTAAATATAATTTTTTCAAAATCAAGTGGGAAATATGATTCAATAAACATCACAGTATCACATAAGTCTAGTGATTTTTCGAAGTCTGATGATACAAATATGCCAATATCAGGGCCTTGATCTGCGATCCCAGCATCCTTCCCTGTAAATCCCCATCCGTTTGGTGATACAAGGCAAGAAATTTCATATCCATTCAATAGAGATTCATGTCGTAGCATCGGACTGAACTGCAAATTATAGGGATATATTAAAAGTTTCTCATTTGTTACCATATTACCTACATCCATTATTAAACTCTCCAATCTGTATTATCAAAAGCATAAATGCCTTCTTTTAATTCATCTCCAAATTCCCTCAACGTACAAATATCCTTAAATAAATCTTCAACCGACCTTTTTACAGAACTACAATTTGATATTTTCTTTTCCATCGACAGATTATCATGATCATCTGCTGCTGCTGCACATAAGTTGCAAAACCTTAGTGCCCAACAGTTGTTACAATTTTTTTCACTTACCTTTCCTATATTTAGCAAAGTTTTTATTTTATCCGTATCAAATCCTGTATCAACATTTCCTATTCTCATTTGTTGTGATGTCTCACTTACCCTTTCGCATGGATAGAAATTGCCTTCAACATTCATAAATAATCTCTGCACTCCAGGTACACATGGACCACCATGATGAGTCTTATCAGGTATTTCTGCAGTTAATTGCATCCTATTATACTTATCCTTTCTTTGATTATAATGCCTCCATACTAGTTTGGATGTATACTTTTTATCCAAATGACCAATCTTTGACAAAAACAACTTAAAATACTCATATTGCATTTCATAAATATAAGTTTCAGACACCTTTACTTCTTCTTTTTTGTAATAATGAGCAACTTCTGAAGCATTAAGATTTGATTCTTTAGCTGATTCAAAGTCTGTAAAAAAATCATTAATACAACCAAATGCATTTTGTGGATCTAATACGGCATTAAATGACACATAGTTATTTATATAATCTGGAAATCTCTCTTTAATCATATCCAAATTTTCCATTATCTTTTCAAATGTACCTCTATCATCATAGCCGTAAACTCTGTTTTTATTATGTATCTCCGAAGGTCCATCAAGGCTGATAAGCAAATATAAATTATGCTTTTGGAAATAGTCAATAATCTCTTCAGTTATGAGGGTTGCATTTGTGGTCAATGTCAATAATGATTTCTTCCCTTCTGCCTTTTCCTCATAGTATTCAATACATTCTTTAATAAATTCAAATTCAATTAGAGGTTCTCCCCCATATAAAGCTAAAAACACACGCTCATTATCCTTTGAATGTTCAATTAGAAAATCTATTCCTTTTTTTGCCATTTCAAGACTCATTCTATCATTAGAATGCTCTCTAGTTTCGTAGTTTCCAGAGTAAACACAATATTTACATCTAAGATTGCACCGACGAGTAATTTGCAAGGTAATCATTTTAACTTTATTATTGAGGTGGCTTATCAAAGCATCACTTATAGGATGGTACATTTCCTTTGGCCTCTTTGTTGATAAAAAACCTAACGAATATAAATGTTCAAATGACTCAATAGCTTGCTTGCTGTATAGAGTTCCTCCGCTGTCTTTATTTCCTTTTTGATAATTGTTAAGAATTACATATTGGTCTTCTGACAAACTTAAAATTGCATTTTTATTAACATCGTATAAGTAATACCCTCCAGGGGTAGTGAATAAGTGTATGAAAGCATCAACCATGCTAGTCCTCCTTATAATTAAAAAGTAAACCGGAATATTCACCATATTCCGGTTTATATTTTCTATGCATACACAAGTGTATTATTTCTACCATTACTTGCTTGACTTCCTGCAGTAGACGACTGGTTACTTGAGCCAGTACTAGATACTGCTGAAGTATATCCTCCACAGGTTGTTGGATTACAACTACAATAACAAGTTGTACACAGACATGCAAGGTAGCAGTATGATTCTATAGTCTCATTAACTGTATGTATTTTTTTCCCAAGCTTTTTCATCTTTTTCACCTCACTTTCATACATTCTGCCAATATCAAAAAGGCTCGCGAATCTCTTTTTAATATAAATGACATTTATCTAAATTCTCTTAATTAGCAGTTCCGCGGAAAAACTAGTAAGAAAATCAAATGTAATTGATTATACTGCACTTTGTTTTCATACCTAATATCCTGCTTTAATTCATAATATCCTGATATTGAATAAGATTCCCATTATCCAAAAATAAAACTTTATCAACTTTTTTTAAAATATCCGGTTTATGACTAATTATAATGACAGTCCTATCTTTAAAATTTATACTAAGTAATCCATTCACGTAAGCTTCCGACTCAATATCAAAACTTGACGTTGCCTCATCAAGTACTAATATTTTCGATTCTCTGGCAAAAGCCCTCGCCATTGCAATCTTCTGCCTCTGACCACCAGAGAGTTTTGCTCCGTTTCTCCCTACCTCAGATTTATATTTCATAGGCAGCTCCTGAATAAATTCATGTGCACTGCTTTCTATCGCTACTTTATATATATTTGATTCATCTATTTTTGAGCCAACAGATATATTTTCTTCAATAGTTGTATTAAAAAGATACAAATCTTGACTAACAACAGAAATTAAGTTTCTATAATCTCTTAATTTAATTTTGTTTATATCAATTCCATCAATTAATATTTTCCCTTCTTGAGGCTTATAAAATCTCAACAGCAAATTAATAAGTGTACTTTTCCCACACCCATTTGCTCCAACGATAGCTATCTTTTCTCCAGGATTTATTTCTAGATTAAGATTATTTAGAATTTTTTCACCATCTTTATATGAGAAACTAACATTTTCAAACTTGATCTTTCCTTTAATTTGATTATTATCTACTCTTACAAGTTTTTCCTGCCCTTCTTCTAGCTCTGTATCCATATCAAGAAATCCAAAAAATCTTTTTGCAGAAGGAATAATATTCGAAAAATCATAGCCTATATTTAATATTGCAGATATAGGGCCTATAACGAAAGCACTATACGTCAAAAATGCAAATAGCCCTCCGATGGTAACTCCGTTGTTAAAAACCATATACGCTCCAAGTATGTAAAGAGCACTAGAAATCCCTTGAAATACTATGCTTTCTGAGTATTCATTGAACTTATCCAAGAAAGCCATCCTTATATTCATCTTAACGATATTTCTTTGTTTTTTTATAAATTCTCCTACTTTTATTCTGTCAATTCCCCAAAGTTTAATTTCCTTCATACCGCTTATAGTATCTCCATACCATGCTGAGAAGTCGCGATTATACTCCATATACTCTTTAAACATAACTTTTCTCTTTTTCGCAAGAAATTTTACAGTACAAAATCTAATAGGTGCAATAAATATTACTACTATTGTAAGCTTCCAATCAATTATTAGAAGCCCAATTACACCTCCAATAATTCTGAATACCTGCGATATTATTATGAAAGTACCCTTATCGCATATCCTTGATATATTTCCAACATCCATTCCGATATTACTCATAATTTCCGAGAAATTTACAGTGTTAAAGTATTGTAATTTAAGTTTTATAAGATGTTTAAAGGCCGTCTTATGGAGGGAATATTGGAATATAGAATTTACATAAGAAAAGTACTTCGTTTCAAGTAAGCCAATTCCTTGATCAACCAAAACTAAGGCAAAAGTTAAAAGTGAAAACCTAACTACAACACTAAAATTATCTACAAGTAATCCTTTATCCATAATTTGCTTACTGAGTAGAGGAAAAAGCATACTAATTCCTGCTGAAGAAATAATACATATAAAAACTACACTGATTTTTCTGATATAAGGTGTCAGCAGTTTAAGAAGTCTAATTAAAATGGTTTTGTTTTCTGTAGTAATCAGCATTATGTATCCTCACACTTAATATGATTTATTTTTAATACAATATATACTTTTTTTCTATACACTGATATAATAAAAATGGCAATAAAAAACAAACGTTGCCGCTGTCCCATAAGATAGTCGTCCGACCAAAGAAGTCTATCTTGTGGGCTTTATTATTTTATAGTTGTAACTATAACTTGCGGTTAATTGAATTTTTAACTTCCGTTTTTTTCAACACACTGTGGTTGAAGGAGTAAGGTCAGTTTTTTATGAATAAAAGCAATGCCAAATTCTCTAAAAATGTTATATAATAGGTAAAAGATAACGA
>Ga0209511_1000513_pt1 | contig 39545 bp, 36 predicted proteins | sample SSSSmetaG_FD_184141 | JGI IMG/M metagenome (GOLD analysis project Ga0209511, IMG submission 184141) | Glacier valley bacterial and archeal communities from Borup Fiord, Nunavut, Canada, to study Microbial Dark Matter (Phase II) - ​SSSS... | ecosystem: Environmental > Aquatic > Freshwater > Ice >... | reverse complement strand
GAAGCGATGCGGCTCAATACCGAGCTCGCGAAGGCTGTCGTCGAACGGTTCCCGCAGATGGTGGAGGCCGCCGCATCGTTACTTCGCGCCGCGGATGGCGCGGGTCTCCCGCAGCGCCGTGCGAGCGAAATCGCCACGGACGTTGACGGTGACGACGAGAGTGACGATGCGGTGGTCCCGGCTGGCTTCGATCTCAACGCGCTCGTCGCCCAGGTGGTGCCGATGCTGATGACCTCGCTGATAAGCGGCAAGACCAAGCTGCCGAACCTGAGTGGCGTGCTGGATTGGCGCAAGGCCGCGACCGAATCGGAGAAGCCGCGCCTCGCGAAGAAGTCCGCCGAACCGGAAGAGCTGGTCGCCGTCGAGGCCGATCTCCCGCCGCTCGATGCAGCCACGATGTCTCACTTCATCTCGATTCAATCGGTGCTCGATCCGGACGAAGCGGCGCTCGCGCGCGACGTCGCCGGCAATCTGCCGTCCGAGGAGCTGCGCACCTGGTTCGACGAGCTGAGCAAGCTCTCGGTCCCGGATGCCGTGAAGAAGATCCGCGTCCTCCTGAAAGGTGCCAAGTCGTGATCGGCCTGCCGTTCAATGATCTGCGCTGCCTTGGGTCGATCACCGAGGTCGTGGCCGAGCTGGTGTCGAACCAGGACGAGATCCTCGAAGGCGTCGCGAGCAACCACTCGACCACCGAGTCCCTCGCCGATTGGATTCGCACGCTGCCGCAGCGCGATGACGATGGCGAACGCGGCGACGGTCCCAAAGTCACCGAGTGCAAGCCGCCGCAGCGGCTGCGCATCCCGGCGCCGGACCCAAACTGCGTCGAGCGGGCCGCGCTTTACCTAGCGGTCGCCGAGATCATCGATCCGAAGCCGCTTCGCCAACTCGCGACGCTCGACACGCCGATCGGCCTGCATACCTTCCCCGTGGAGAACGGCGCGCCGGTCATCCTCGACCCGCGCGTGCCGCGCAACTGCCTCGATTGCGGCGTCGCCGCGATCAAGAAGGAGCCCGTCACGATCGAGGCGCGCGATGCGATCGAGTGGACGGCGCAACTGGCGGAGACCGGTGCGGCGAACCTTCGTAACGGCCCGAGTCGCGTGCGCCGAGCGCGCAACGCGATGATGAAGATGGTCGAAGAAGGCACCGCACCGGCCTCGCCCGAGGTGGTCGAAGCGATCGGATGGTTGCTCGCGATGGCGGAGAAGGCCGCGCGTCGCTACGGCTCGCGTGCCATTTCGATCGTGCGCACGACTGCGCAAGCGATCGCGGACCTCGCCGATGAAACGCTCGCGCGCTCGCAGCGCAACGTCGCCTATGAATTCGCGGGCATCAAACTCGATGCGCCGCCCTGGTTGTCCGCGCTCGGTCGCATCGGCGCCGATGTCGGCACCGTCGCGCTGCGATCCAAGCTCGGCGCGCTCGGCATCGGCGCCGACATGTTTGGACTCGTCGAAGAAGAACTGAATCGCGAAGGCCTCACGATGGGCGCGATCGCGAAACCGCATCGCCTTCCGACGCTCGAGAACTTCTTCGGCAAGTCCGCGTAGACCCCGTTTGTCCGTCGCGCGTGGTGCGCGACGAGAAACCTAGTTCGCTCGCCGCGTGCGGGCATGGCCGGGCATTGCCCGATGTCAGGAGATTCTGTGAAGAAACCGAAGAAACGAAACGAGACCCGCACGCCCGACGTGACGGGCGCCGGTCCACCGGACTGGACCCCGATGTTCCAGGCCTTCCGGGAGGCCTTCGAGTGGGCGCTCGACGTCGCGAAGCAGCTCGCGCGCGATTACCCGGAGGAGGTCGCAGCCGTCGAGCGCGTGCGCGCGTTCATGCGGAAGCGCATCGCGGGTGAGACCGCACAGGTGCCGGCCGATGACGTGCTGTTCACGTTCGCGCTCATCATCGGCGCGATCGAGCGGGACCTCGGACCCGTCGGAATGCTCGGGCCGTGGTTCGCACCGGCCATGAAGCTGCCGAGCGCGAGCGACTTCTGGGAGCGCTCGTTCCCGAAGAGCGTGACCGTCCACATCGCCACTGCGTAGAGGAACCATTCATGATCAAAAAGAAGAAGAACAAGTTCAAGTTCAGGCCACGCAACGCCGCACCGCCTCCGCGTAATGCGGGACCTCGTCCGCCTCGCGCAGGGCGTGCCCGCGAAGGCACCTCGATGCATCAGCTCGGCTACACCGCTGCGGGTGCAGCCGGGACGGCGCTGATCGGATCGTTCCTCGCCCGTCAGGGCTGGGCACCGAAGACGATCGCCGGCGCGCTCGCGGCCGTGGGCGCGGGGCTCGCGTGGAAGGGTGACGGCTCGACGATCAAGAGCGTCGGCGCGGGCACGATGTCCGCGGCCGGCAGTCAGCTCGCGCTGATGCTGCTCGACGATCAGCACAACGGAGCGAAGCCCGCCGCGCCGAAGGTCGCGAGCATCGGCAAGCCGGCGAACGCCGATGGTTTGCCGCCCGGTGCGCTCGAGAGCGCGTTCGAACGAGCTCGCGAGCGGCTCGCCCTCGCGACCGGTGAGGAGCAACAGGCCGCCTAGCCGGGGCCGGATCGGGGATCGGGGTCGCGCGAGCGATCGGAAGCGCGACCACACAAAGGAGACACAGATGGACGACTACGCAGACGTGTATTACGTGGACACTCGCAACGCAGACCCTCGCGATCATCGTACTGGTAGCAGTACGACGGTTCGTCCCACCGGTCGTCCGGTGACGACGATCTATGCGCCGGGTTCGGGCGGTCGCCCGATGCCGTACGCGCAGCAAGCGCCGATCTACTACCAGGCGCCACAACCGTCGGCAACGGCGGCTCTGTTCGGCAAGCTGACCACCGGTCAGGTGGTCGACATGGTGGCGCAGCTGTTCGCGATGCTGCAGACGCTGCCGTCAGCGCCGGTGGCAACGCGCGATGCGGGTACGGACGTGGCGAACCTGATCATGTTATGCCGCGCGCGGCATTACATGATGAGGTTTCCCACATCCGTTGCCGTGTCCCTCGTCGCGACCGGCGCCCCGGGCAGGGGCTGGAGCGCGGCGAAGAGCTGCGCGACCATATCGACGACCTGACCCGTGGTCAGCTTGCCGAAGAAGGACGCTGCCAGCGACTGCTGCGGATACGGAGCCTGATAGATCATCGGCGCCGGTTGCGCATAGGCCGCGGGCTGCCCATAGGGCGCCCGGCTCGGCGGCACGTAGACCGTCCGAGTCGGCTGCGCCGGCCGCCAGGGGCTGTGCTGCCCCGTGCGGTGATCGGCGTTGCGGGTATCGACGTAATAGACATCTGCGTAGTCATCCATGCTGGTTCTCCTCTGTAGGGACGCGTTTCCTGCCGCTCGCGCGACCCCGACCCCCGATCCCGTCTCGCGTTAGCCCATCGCCTCGTGCTCCCCCGCGACGAGGGCGAGCCGTTCGCGCGCCCGCTCGAACGCGTTCTCGAGAGCGCCGGGCGGAAGACCGTCCGCGTTCGCCGGCTTCTTCGCCGTCGCGACCGTCGGTGCCGCCGGCTTACTCGCGTGTGAGCGATCGTCGATCAGCATCAGCGCGAGCTGACTGCCGGCCGCCGACATCGTGCCCGCGCCGACGCTCTTGATCGTCGAGCCGTCACCCTTCCAGGCGAGCCCGGCACCGACAGCGGCGAGTGCACCCGCGATCGTCTTCGGTGCCCACCCTTGACGAGCGAGGAACGATCCGACGAGTGCAGTCCCCGCAGCGCCTGCCGCGGTGTAGCCGAGACGATGCATCGAGGTCTCGTCACCCGGCTTGCCCGCACGCGGCCCGCGGGGCGTTGCATTGCGCGGAGGACCCGCGTTGCGGTGCTTCATGAACTTGTGCTTGTGCTTCTTCTTGGCCATAACGAATTCCTTTCAGGCGTAGACGCGACGGGTGGGGGCGATGCCGAGCGCCCACAGGAGGTGAGTCGGGACCTTCGGCTCCCAGCGATCCCAGAGCTCGGACGCGCCCGGGAACCGCATCGGAGGCGCGAACCACGCCCCGAGCGATGCGACCGGTCCGAGATCGCGTTCGATCGCGCCGATGATCAGGCCGAAGGTGAACAGCACGTCATCGACGCGAACGTGAGCCGGCTGGCCCGCGATGCGCGCACGCATGAACGTGCGCACCCGCTCCACGGCCTCGACCTCCTCGGGGAAATCTCCCGCGAGGCTAACGGCGACGTTCAGCGCCCACTCGAACGCCTCGCGGAACGCGCCGAACAGCGGCGTCCAGTCCAGTGGACCCACGCCCGTGACCTCGGGCGTTCGGATCGAGTTCCTTTTCTTCTGCTTCTTCACGAGTCGCTCCTGACTCCGGGCAATGCCCGGCCATGCCCGCACATCGGCGAGCGAGATTTGGTTCCGCGTCGCGCACCACGCGCGACGCGAGCAACGTGTGTGACGGGCCTACGCGGCGCGCTTGCCGAACATGTTGTCGAGCGTCGGTAGCTTCTTCGGTCTCGCGACAGCGCCCAGCGTGAGGCCCTCGCGGTTCAGCTCCTCTTCGACGAGGCCGAACATGTCGTCGCCGATGCCGTGACTCGCCAACTTGGAGCGGAGGACGCTCGCGCCCACGTTCATGCCGATCTTCGCGAGCGCAGACTGGTACTCCGGGGGAATGAACTGCGCAGCGGCGAGTAGCCAGGGCATGTTGCGATGCGCTCGCGCGGCGGCGTCATCGGCGAGATCTGCGATCGCCTGCGCCGTGGTCCGCACGATGCGAAGCGCACGAGGCCCGTAGCGACGCGCGACCTTCTCGGCGAGCGCAAGCAACCATCCGATCGCCTCGATCACCTCCGGCGAGGCCGGCGCGGTACCTTCGTCCACGAGCTGCATCATCGCGTTGCGCGCTCGGCGCACACGACTGGGCCCGTTACGGACGTTGGCCGCGCCGGCCTCCGCGAGCTGCGCCGTCCACTCGATCGCGTCGCGCGCCTCGATCGTGAGGGGGCCTTCCTTCAGTGCTGCGACGCCACAATCCAGGCAGTTCGGCGGAACGCGCGGATCGAGGATGATCGGCGCGCCGTTCTCGACGGGAAACGTGTGAAGCCCGATCGGTGTATCGAGCGTCGCGAGTTGACGGATGGGACGTGGATCGATGATCTCGGCAACCGCGATCATGGTCGCTGCGCGCTCCAGGCAGTTCATGTCCGGCGCCGGGATCCGAAGGCGTTGCGGCGGTTCGCACGCTTCGACCTTCGGGCCGTCCTTGGGATCACCCTCGTCATCGCGTTGCGGCAGGCTACGAATCCACGCAATGAGCGACTCCGTAGTCGAGTGCTTCGCGGCGAGCTCGACGATCACGGGATCGCGATTCGTGACCAGCTCCGCGATCACCTCGGTGACCGACCCGAGGCAGCGCAGGTCGTTGAACGGCAGGCCGATCACGACGCGCCTCCCTTTCCGATCAGGGTGCGGATCTTCGCGACGGCGTCTGGGACACTGAGCTTGGTCAGCTCGTCGAACCAGGCGCGCAGCTCGGCCGGGGGGAGGTCGCCAGCGACTTCACGAGCGAGTGCAGCCTCCTCGGGCTTGAGGGCGGACTGGACCGCGATGAAGTGCGCCATCGTCGTGGGCGTGATCGGCGGCAGAACATCCGCGGCGCTCGCTGCGGCGTCTGACTCCGGTGCATCGTCCTGGACCGGTTCGGACAGCGCTGGTGCCTTCGCTCGCGGGGTTGACGTCTTGGGCCCGGCCTTGCGCCAGTCCAGGAGCTCGCCGAGCCCGGGCAGCTTCAGCTTGCCGCTGCCGAGATTCATCATCAGCATCGGCACGAGCTGCGCGACGAGGGCATTCAGATCGAACCCAGGCCGTTCCTCCGACTCGTCGCGATCGTCGTCCTCGTCGTCGCTGTCGTCGTCGACCACCACGGCACGCGGCTCGCGCGCCGGCAGGCCCGCGCCGTCCGCGGCGCGCAGCAGCGATGCAGCGGCCTCGACCATCTGCGGGAAGCGCTCGATCACGGTCTTGGCGAGCTCGGTGTTGAGCCGCATCGCCTCGGCCATCATGGTGGCTGCGCTGCCGTCGAACGAACGAACATCCGGCGTGACCGCCTGGGCGTCGCTTTCACGCGACGGAACGATCACGTACGACGCCGGGAGATCCTCGATCGTCCGAGACCGCTCGTCGATCGCGTCGAGCCGATAGCGGCCCGGCGTGCCGACGACCTGGCGCAGCTCCTCGAGACCAGCTTCCGCAGGCACGATCAGCGGCACGCCGTCCTTGCCGTACACCACCTCGGGCGCGCCACGCTGCTTCATGCGCCGCACGCGCCAACCCGTCGCCGTGGCCGGCAGATCGAATGCCTCTCCATTGATGTTGAACGCGAGCTCGGACATGTCTTTCTCCTCGAAGGTGGATGCGGCCGGCGACCGATTCGCTCTTGGCCCTATACCTGTCTTCTTGGAAATCCGAGGTCGCAGTTCCCACGCGTCGTGACGATCGATCGGATCCCGGCGCAACCCCGCGGCTACTCGAACAAGTCCAATGCCAACGCGCTTCGAGAATCACGATCCGAGATCGAACCGATATGGTCTCGAACTTGGTCGCGGATATGCCCGGCGGGATGGTCGCGGAGATTCCGCGGGCTTTCCAAACTGCCGTCGCAGATGTTCACGCAGCGCGCGTAACTATGGCCTCGGACTCACTGCTCCACTTGTTTGCGTGGGCGAGGACGGGCAGCAGGGCTAACTTCGCGACCGGATCTCGCATTACACGCATCGACGTTCTGCCAGGTGTGGAGCTATTGCACGGTCGGTTGCGCGATCGACGCGTGTAAGATCGACGCGAGGGCGAATGCCGAGGACAAACAAGAAGGCGCGTGCACCAAGAGCGAAGGTGCATGCACCGAACACGAAGGCACGTACACCGAAGTCGAAGGCACGTGCACCGAGAGCGAAGGTCAAGCCGCTCGTTTCGGCGCCTACCGATCACGATCGGACGAAGCGGGTCACGACGCTCGACCTCACAGATAGGCCCGAGTTTCTCGCCGCCTTTGGTATCGAGCCGCGACTCTATGAGGGAGTCGAGCCAATCATTCTCAGCTTCGGCCCGAAGGAACTGCTTGAAGCGCGAGGCGACACGATCGTTGAGCGGCCCGATCGCAGCCGGTCTGCGGAGGCGCTATTCTTCGGCATGATGGCGCGAGCACGCGAAATACCGCGACGACGACGCGCCACGACGTCAACGAAGCCGCCACCGAAACGTCGGGCACGTTCGGCCAAGTGACGCGATCACGTCCGGCGCGGACGACCTGGCAACGCAAGTAACGTGATCACGCCGTTCGTTCCGGGGGCGACCGTCGAATGCTCCACGATCTCCTCATCCGTATCGAGCCACGTCGCCCCCGAGAGCGTCCGAGCGTTTTCGTCGAGCTTTCCGGTCTGCGCGTACTCGAACGCCATCGATCCCGCGATCAGTCGCTTCCCGCGCGCGAGTTTCTCGGGAAACGACGAGCTCGGCACGGCCCATGCGATCTTTCCCGCCTCCGAGTAGACCGCCGCACACGCGTACGGCGACAGCTCCGCGACACGGATCGCGGTGGCGGTGAGCGGCATCGTGTACTCGTTGGCGATCGCGTTCGCCACATCGAGGCTCGGCAGCGCCGCCCCGATCTGATCTGCCAACAACTCCGAAGGGAGACACACCCCAGCGGCCACGGTATTCGCCTCGGCCTCGGCGTGGCGCGCGGTCCCATGAGCGACGGGCCGGTACGGGCGGTCGCGCTTGCACGCCGCTCCGACACGCGCGGGCGCGTGGCGAAGCAGGTGATGCCCGAGCTCGTGCGCGATGCTGAAGGCGAGGTCGCCCGGATGACACGGCCGATCCGAGACACGGATCGTTGGCTTGCGTCCCATGCTCAACATCGCGAGCGAGCCCTCGAGCTTCCCAACGACAACCTTCACGCCAAGCGCGGGCGGATACAGCAGCACCTTGATGTGCGACGCGGAGCGTACGCCGAAGCGCTTGTTGAGCTTCTTCGCTTCGTCCTCGGCACGACGGATCCCGAGCTCGCGCTCGTTCAAGACACGTGCTCCATCGCCGACTCGGCGTCCTGGATCATAGCCCGCAGGTCATCATCGGTGATGTCCTTCAGGTTGCGGTGCGCGAACCCGAGCGCGGGATACCGGTCGTAGAGACCGGACAGGCGTGAGATCAGCGCATCGCGTCCGAGCGCGAGCAGGTCATCGCGCAGGCTACGCCGCTCGATCTGGGAAGGGCCGAGCGTATCGAGGTCAGCGCGCCGCATCGCTGCCAACCGATCGTCGATGAACCCGCGGTACCGCGAGGCGGCGGCCAGGCTCTGCGCCGTGGGCTTGCCCTCTTCCACTTCATAGCGCGCAGCCTCGTCAGCGAGCGCGTCGAGAATCTCCATGCTGTCGATCTTGGTCTTCATCGTCATCTCCTAGTTGGTAAACGCGGCCATGACCGCGTCCCGGGTTCCGGGCGGAAGCTCGACCAACGTGCGGTCGAGGCGACGCCTCGCGTTCTTGTAGATGGCCGCCGAGAAGCCGGTGACCTTCATGATGTCGGCGCGCTCGAACACGCGCCGCGTAATGATTGCGTCGAGAAGACTCGTGACCTCGGGATCACCGGCCACGAGCCGACGAACATCGGCGACGAGACAATCCGCGATCCGACGCACACGATACGCCTCGTCCGGGCGCTGCGGCGCAGCGCCCGCAACCAGCTGCTCGCCAAGGGACACATCGGTCGTCTCCTCGTCGAGCTCCTCGGTGCGAGCCCGGTTCTTCCAGCGGCGCCGAGCGTCATCGCGCGCGCGGTACTTCACGGCATCGAGCAGATGCTGGAGCAACGGCTTGCGGTGGTAGTCCCACGCGAGCGTGCCGTCCAGCGTGTCGGTGATGACGCCCATCATCATGTCGTCGATGTCCTCAGCGCTCACGTGATGCGAGCGCCCGGCGTAGGTCCGCATCCGCGCGCCAGTGGCGCGGTGCACCTTGTCGAGCAAGCTCGAAGTCGCCTGCGTATCGAATGCCCGGCGCCACGGCTCCTTGTTCGGCAGCTCAAGCCGCATGAACAGCTCCAGCCGAGGTGCCGTTCGCGTTGGCCGCAGGGCTCGTGCGCGCCCACTTCGGCGCCGGCAACAGGTGGCGCCGCATGCACCGCAGCTCGCTCAGCTTGTCGAGCGCGGTCCACACCCGATGCGCGAGGTCCGCGCGCTTCTGATCGGATCCGATCATCTCGCCGCGCAGACGATCGATCTCGAAGATGTCGCGCCATGCAGCATCGAACGTTACGTTCTGTTCCCGGGCCCGATAGCGGGCGAGCCGCTGCATCAACACCAGCGTCCGCCACGCCGCCTCCCTCCGCTCGAGATCCGCTACCTGGAGCTCGAGCTGGAAGGTCTTCTCGTCGAAGCTGTCACTGCACCCGTCGAAGTCGTTGTCGTTGTCATTGCGCATCGTGGTCTCCCTTGGCTTGGTGGCCAATCTACGAAGCACCTCCGACACTGGTCACCCGTTCAGTGAATGAGGCCTCGGCACTCCCGTTGGAAATTCGGCGAGTTCCGAAAACGCTCTATGATTTCAGCCGAGAAGAGATCCCTAGCTAAGTCCATGAGGCCACGTTCCGAGACGCGAGAACTATGCACGTGGACTTGGCGTCTCGTAGGCTGCCGTTAGGATGCTAAGCTCCCCGTCGATGAAAGAGACCACGGCGTTGAGCCAGAATCTCAGAAGACTACGAGACGCAAAGAACCTAAGCCAGGCCGACCTCGCCGAACGCGCGAAGCTGAGCCGCGTTGCATACGGCAACATCGAGTCCGGATCCGCGAGCCCCAAGGTCGACACGTTGCTTCGGATCGCTGCGGTTCTCGATGTGAAGTTGCAGGACCTGCTAACGCCTGTTCGGACGTTGACGGCGGTGCGGTTTCGCGCTGCCAAGAAAATGACGACCCGGGAACAGATCCTCGTCGATGTTTCCCGTTGGCTCGATGACTACACCGAGCTCGAGACGATGCTCGAGGAACGCGTTCCGTACAACCTCGAGAAGCTCTCCAAGCAGTGCACGGCGAAAACGGGACCCAAGCGCGCCTGCGAGGCAGCCGCCGCAGCGCGCAAGGAACTCGGGTTAGAGAAACCCGGGGAAGGGATTCGCGACATCTGTGGCCTGTTGCAGGAAAGAGCCGGCATCAAGGTCTTTCCGATGCCGCTGGCCTCCGACACCTTCTTCGGCCTCTCCGTCGGAGCCGAGGACGGCGGACCAGCCGTGGTGGTGAACGTCTGGGATCGAATCCCGGTCGAACGATGGATCTTCACGGCCGCGCACGAGCTCGGCCACCTCTTGCTGCACCTTGCGGCGTACGACGTGAGCAAGCGCAACGAAGATGATGCAGAAGAGAAAGAAGCCGACCAATTCGCGAGCCACTTCTTGATGCCTGATGAGGTCTTCAAGAGCGAGTGGAACGAAGCTCGGGGGCTTCCGCTGTTCGAGCGGGTGCTGAAGATCAAGCGAATCTTCAAGGTGAGCTACAAGACGGTGCTCTATCGTCTTACCGAACACGGTCACACCGACCTTTGGATGCAATTCCAGGTCGCACACAAGCGGCGATTTGGAACTGGTCTGAAGAAGACGGATGAACCACAGCGCCTCGCGCCAGCCGACTTTCTCGCGTCGATGGTCGAGACCAAGGCGGCCGACGAGCCCAAGCGACTGAGCTCCGACGACTTCGTCGAGGACCGTCTCTGTTCGCTCGTTCGAGCTGCCGTCGACAAGCAGATGATCTCCGTGGGTCGGGCGGCCGAGGTGTTGGGAGTTGATCTGCGCACCATGCGAGAGCAAGTTGCGTCTTGGGTGGACTGATACGCCATGGGCAGTTCGCGGCGCACGTTCTTGCTAATGGACGCGAACGTCCTGATCGACTTCTGTGATTCCGACCGCACGGTCCTCTCGCTGATCTCGAAACATCTCGGCACGGTTCACGTTCCGTTGCCGATCCTTCTCGAGGAAGTCGACCAGTTCAAAGACTTCGACTGGACCGAGCTCGGGATCATAGGTGTCGATCCATCTCTGGAGATCGTGACGCTCGCCGCACAGCGGCGAGCCGGGTTGTCGTTTCACGATCACTTGTGCCTCCTGCTCGCTCGCGCCAACGGCTGGACATGCGTCACAAACGATGGACGCCTCCGGCGCGAGTGCGCGACCGAGGGGATCGCGACCTTGTGGGGATTGGAGGTCGTTGCGCTCCTGGTCGAAGACGGCGCGTTGCCCGCGAAGGCCGCGGAGGCCGTCGGCCGTTCCATCCAGTCCGCGAACCCGAAGTTCATCACGCCGCAGGTCCTTGACCGCTTCCTCAAGCGGATCGGCGTACGCTCCAAGCGCTAGTCGCCCGGGATCGCTCCACAAAATCCGGCCTGATCACGAGATCATAGGCCACTACTCGCTGCCTTGCTAAGTTGTCATATTGACGATCCACGTCGATCTGCTAAGCCTAGAACATGGGCCATGAGGCTCATCTCGGGCGACGTCGCGCAGGTCCCCGTAGTTCAAGCGCACCGCGAGGACACATATGAGCGACACGCAGCACGACAAGGACCACGACGACCACAACGATCCGCAGCCCGGCCCGGAGGTCACGATCACCGTGAACGGCCACTCGATCCCGATCCACCGGGGGAGCCAGACCGTCGCGCACATCAAGCAGCTCGGCGGCGTGGCGGCGGCCGAGGAGCTCGAGCAGGTCATCGACGGCAAGCTCACGCCGCTCGCGGACGATGGCCACGTGACCATCAAGGGCCATGAGGTCTTCATCTCGCACGTCCGCGCGAGCGCAGGTTCGTGAGCTGACCGTGTACCCCGGGGATCAGATCGAAGAACTCAAGGTTGGCTGCCGCGCGGTGGCGGCCTGCCAGGACGGCGGTGTCGAGTACCTGCTGTTGGAGGGCTTGGTCTTACCCTCGGGGTGTTCGCCGTCGGCGACCGACGCGCTGTTATGCCCGACGCCCCGCGACAACTACCCGAACCGGCTGTTCTTCGCCGAGCAGGTCCAGTCCGGGTTCGCGCGGAACTGGAATTTCAACGGCCGGATCTGCGAGCGCAACTGGCACGGCTACTCCTGGAAGACGGACGACCCGCGCCCGATGCGACTGGCTCAGATCGTTCGCATCCACCTCGATGGATTTCGGAGGGCGTGATGAAAACCACCGTGCGTATTGCCCGGCGTCTCCTCGGCGAGATCGAGGCCGATCTCGATCGACCTCATCTGTTCGCGAAAGAGCGACTCGGATTCGTGCTCGCGCGCTGGGCACGAGCCGGGCACGAGCTGATCGTGATGCCGTTCCAGTACCTCCCGATCGCCGACGACAACTACATTGAGGACGCGTGGGTTGGCGCTAAGATGAACGGTACGGCGATTCGCTCGGCCCTCCAGGCAACGTTGGACCATCAAGCAGCTTGCCTGCACGTACACGCCCATCACCCGGTGATGCCGTTCTTCGGCGATCTCGATCTGGCCGAGCAGGACAAGCTCCTGCCGAGCTTCCTCGCGACGGTGCCGAACGCGCCGCACGGTGCCCTGCTGCTACACGGCACCGGTGCCGTTGCCCGTCTGTGGCCGGCGGCCGGCGCGCCGCCGATCTACGCCGATCGCGTGGCCGTGGTCGGCTTCCCCATGCGCTTCTCGTGGAGGTCATCGTGAACGAGCGCTTCTCGCGGCAGTCATTCCTCGGGGCCGATTCCGAGACGGTGATTGCCTCGTCGGTGATCGGGGTCGTTGGCCTCGGCGGCGGCGGCTCTCACATCGTCCAACAACTGGCCCATCTCGGGTTCCGTAACTTCGTCCTCTACGACGGAGATCACGTCGAGGAGTCGAACCTTAACCGGTTGATCGGTGCGACGTCGGTCGATGTGGAGCAGCTCAGCCCGAAGCTCTTGGTTGCGGCCCGCATGATCCGTGGATTGACTCCATCGGCGGAGATCGACGGCCACGCCGGGCGATGGCAGGACGATCCGGAACCTCTGCGTCGCTGCGACCTCGTCTTCGGGTGCGTCGATTCGTTCGCCGAGCGCGACCAGCTCGAGGCGACGTGCCGGCGCCACATGATGCCGCTGGTGGACATCGGGCTGGAGGTCACCATCGTCGGAGATGACCCACCAGTGATGGGCGGACAGGTGATCATCTCGATGCCGGGCGAGCCGTGCATGCGCTGCCTTGGCTTCCTCACCGACGAGCTGTTGGCGAAGGAGGCGTCCAAGTATGGCGGCGCTGGTCCTCGTCCACAGGTGGTGTTCGGCAACGGCGTCTTGGCGTCCGCCGCGGTTGGGCTCGCCGTCGACCTCATCACGGACTGGACGCGACAGCTTCGTCGCGTCGTGTACCTCGAGTACCGCGGCAACGAGCAGATCCTGCGGCCACATCCCAGAGGCAACGCCGAGTGGATCCCGCCGAGCTGCTCCCACTACACGCTCGCGAACATCGGTGCGCCAGTGTTCCGTCCTTTGTGATTGCTCGGGGCGAACCCTGGCGCGATGCGCCGAGTCGTCACGACGACCAGCTCCACCGGGCGTAGGTGGTGCCGCCCAGCTCGAGCTCCGTCTCGCCGGCCAGTTCGATCACGCGCGCGTCGGCCTGCCCCACCGCGTGGGTGCCGTTCGTGCTCGCAACATCGATCGCCAGCAGCCGCTCGTCGACCAGCAGCAGCAGCGCGTGCACGCGAGATAGGGACGAATCGCCAGAGAGCCCGAGGCCACCATCGCATCGCGCGTACCGGCCGAGCAGTACGCCGTCGCGAAGCGCCTGGTGTCCGACGTCGATCGCGCCAGAGCCCCACGACCCGCGCAGCAACAGCCGACCCGCGACGTCGCGACAGGACACCAGCGGCATCCCGGTATCTCGCGGCCCCGCCGTGCGCGTCACCCTCGTGATGTGCGCGCGAGGCGGAACCAGCTCGCGCACGATCGAGGCATCGGGCACCCGCGCGAGTTCGTCGTGATAGACGCGCTCGGGCATGAACGACCAAGCATCGCTGGCCGAAGCCGGCCAGTCGGTCGGATCGCCCAGCGGCAGCGCGAAGATCGCGTAACCGCCGCAGCGCACCATAGCCGCCCCCTCGGAGCGGAGGCCGCGCAGCGGGCGACCGTCTTCGTCGATCATGCTCTCGGTCGTCCGCAGGTCGAGCATGCGATAGCTGACCGTCGACGTGCCGGCACGCCAGTCGCTCACGGGTGCCAGCACGATCGCGAGCTGGCGCAGCGCGAGTCGATCGTTGCCAGCGAGGTAGAGATCGCACTTGTCGTGTCGACCGACGATCGCCGTCACGTGGCGATCGACCCTGGCGCGGAGGCACGCCATGCCCATCGCGTTGCCGGTGAGCTCGTCGACCGCGACGACCGCGACACCCGGCTCGTCGACGGCGCGGCACCGATCGGCGAACGCAGGATAGGTGCGCTCGAACAGCGTCCTCAGATCCGGCCGCACGAGGCGCACGAGCGGAACGACCCGCGTCATGTCGTTCCGACCGGCGCCGCGAACCTGACCAGCCCAGTGCTCCGTGATGAGTGTTTTCATCGTGGAATCTCCCATCGTCCTAGAGACTACAAGACGGCTCCGACAAGGCGGGGTTGCATCACGCCGTCGGGCGGGTGGCTGGCAGAAACCACCGTGCATGTTGAAGCGGTCGCGTCGGTCCCCGTCGCGAGGCCTCGGTTGCATCGACGGCGGGCTCGGACCTCGGCCTCGTGGTCGGGGACTGCGGCGGTTGTCCAGGCGACGCATCGCGATGAACAACCGCTGCGACCTGCGAAGCGGTGAATGGCGGGCGCCTGACGTGCTCGGAGTCTAATAGCGCGCGAGCATCGCTTCGACATTCGCGCGCAGCGATGTGCGCCAGCTCGCCGGTGCGACGAGCTCGGCGAGCGCACCGAAACTCTGCACCCAGGGGATGATCTCCCACTGCGCGCTGGTCCGAACGTGATAGCGCAGCGACCCATCGGACAAACGCTCTTTGCGCTCGTCGGGGTGAAACGTGCGTTCCTCGACGCGCCACGCGATTTCTGCGTCGAAAACGATCTCGACCTCCTCCTCTTGGTCGCTGACGAAGATCCCGAACGCCTTCGCGACGTGTGCGTCGACGTCCACCTTCGGCACGGTGAACACGTCGGCGGTCACGTCCAGCTCGCGGATCCGGTGAACTGCAAGAGTGGTGATCTCGTTGCGCTCGCCGAGGCACGCGAGGAGGTACAGCGCCGAGCGATGCCAGACGAGGCGCAGCGGACGCGCCGCGTGTTTGCGCGTCGTGCCTTTCCACGCGGCGTGATAGGTGAGCTGGCACGTGCGTCGACGAGCGATCGCGTCGACAATCTGATCGATCACATCGCGTTGCGGCTCGTAGTCGACATGCCCTCGCGCGTGCGGCACGAACACGCGTGACATCGCATCGAGCCCGCCGTTGTGGCGCGGGCTCAGGAAGCCGCGGATCTTCGTCGTCACTGCCTGCAAGTCATCGTGTAGCGGCGTCCCGGCCAATCCCGCGAGCGCGGCATGCGCGGCGTAGATCGCGAGCAGCTCGGTGGTACCGAACGTGATCGTTTCGAGCGCGCGGATCTTGTGATCGATCCGGTACGCCTTCTTCTGCTTACCGACGCTCTCTTCGACCACGGCGAAATCGCGTTCGAGCGTTGCGAGGTCGCGCTCGATCGTCGCCTTGCTGACGCAGAGCTGCTCGGCCAGGCGCTTGACGCTGAACGGTTCGGTAGCATCTGCGAGCAGCCGCAGCACCGCCCACTGGCGAACCAGTTGCTGCGAATCGGGTCGCCGATCGAGCTCCTTACCCACCAAGCCATCGTCGCCGATCCCTCTGATCGTCAAGCATCGAACCGCTGCGCAGGTGGAGGCGGTCGCTGGGTAGGTTGAAGGAGCCGAGACCAACGAAAGCATGGCGAACTTCGACGACTTGAACCCGGGCGGCGGCGCTGACAAGCGCGGCACAACCGTCGTAAATTGGGCTGTGACACATGTGGCGGGGACGGGCGGGACTGGGGGGACTGGGGAGTTCGCGCCGTGAGTGGCCTCGCGGCCTCACGCGCGGCATGGCTGGCCGAGCTTCCAACTGAAGCTGTCCTGCCGGAGCGAACCGTGATCGTCCGAAGCGAGGCGCAAGCTCACTGCTGGCGGCGCGATCTCGCTGCAGCCGATCGCCCCGATCTCCTACTGGGGACGCGGTTCGTCACGCCACTCGGAGCCGCCGTGGCGCTACTCGAGCTCGCTGGGGTCGAGCTTCTCGTGGGAGAAGAGACCGTGCGCGGCGCTCGGATCGCCGCGCTTCTACAACAGGACCTCGTATTTCACGGCTTCGACCTTCGAGTTCTTCGCGAACGACCCGGCTGGGAAGACGCGCTCGCGACGACGATCGGCGACATCGAGGCTGCGTGCATTGACCCGCAGAGCCTGAGAGCTGCGGCGGACCCGCGTTGCGCCGACCTGGCGCTGCTGATCGAAAAGCTCGACGGTGCTGCTGGAACGTCGTGGACAGCGGCCCGTGTGCTGCGCGAAGCGACTGCGCTCCTGCGAGCCGACCAAACCCTCTGGCCATTTGGTGGCTCCTGTCTCACCGAGATCACCGGGCACGAACACGTCGCCCTCGCTCAATGGCTCCGTGCGATCCCGAACATGCGTGTCGTCCTCGCGGACGTACAACCCCGACGCTCTGCCTACGTGGAACGCGCGACCGCGTTGTTCGGCGAGGTACCCGTCGTCGAGATCGCCAACCCTCACCGATCGGAGCGCGATCTCCTCGCGCAGTTCTTGTTCGCCCGCCCCGATCTCCTCACGAACCCGTCGCGTCCTCGGAGCGACGGCGAAGACGGCACGGTGCAGATAGAGGAGCACTCTGGTGTCGAGGAGGAGCTCGACGCGGCCGTTGCATGGGTCATCGGCGAGGTCGGCGAGCGAGCTACCCCTTTCGAGCAGATCGCGACCATCGTGCCGCGGCTTGATCCATATGCGGGGATGCTCGTCGGTCGACTCGCGGGCGTCTGCGACGACGCGGTGCACGTTGTAGGTGGTCTTCCCGCGATCGAAACGTCAGCCGGGGCCCGGGTCGCGACCGTGCTGCGTGCCCTGTCCGGATATCTCCACGTCGATGTTCTTGCCGACGTGTTGCCGATCCTGAAGCTCACGGACGACGTTCATCTCTCGCGACGCGACGCGATCACGGCCCTGTACGAGCTCGGCACAGCCGGCGGAAGCGCCGCGCATCCGGAAGGTGCGCTGACGTGGGCCGCGCGAAACGCGAAGCGGCAGGAGGCACTCGCAGCCGTCATCGCGAACGCACGCAAGGACGAGGACGCGGAGCGGCATCTACGTGACGTCACGCAGTCGCTGAAACACCTGAAGGCGATCGGTCCGGCGCTTGACGCGCTCGATCGCGTAGCGCACCTCCTGATCGAGCAAAGCTCGCTCACAGAATTGTGGACCGCTCTTGGCGAGCTTCTCCGCGGCCATGTCCGCGTCGGCGTCGAAGGAACACGGATCCTCTTCGCGCTTGATGAGGCACTTGCGCCATTGATCGACGCAGAGATCTTGTCGGGTGAAGCAGCTCTCAAGGCTGTGATTGCGGCGCTCAACTCGATTCGCCTTACCGTCGGTCGGTTCGGAGACGCGCGGATCACAGTGGTCGCGTTGGCTGACGCCGTGGGCTTGTCGTTTCGAAGTGTGCGAGTCATGGGACTCGCCGAAGGCTCGGTTCCATCAAACGTGCGCGAGGATCCGGCGCTACCCGACTCGCTGAGAAGCGCTCTTGGAGTTCATCTCCCGCTCGCCGAGAGCCGGGCTCTGTCCCAGCTTCACGCGTTGCATCGCGTTGTCACGGCGACGGCTGAGCGCATCGTTCTGTCGGCGCCGCGAATGGACGGTGATGGTCGGTATCGCGAACCATCGGGGGTCTTGCTGGAAGCTGCGGCGGCAGTCGGACGGCCGCCTCTCGGGCGCACGCACGGCGCGATCCCCGATGCAAAGCTGATGCGGCGGACGTCATTCGAGCCGTCACGGCATCGGCTACACGAGACGCAAGCCCGTTGGCCGGTCCTCGAGCGTGGCCTGCTCGATCGGGCTGCCGATGCACGGGCAATCCCCTCCGGCTGGCGGACAACACCGTTGCTCGATCTCGTCCGCATCGCTCGTCCTTCTACCGTCGGTGCCGGCGTGATGGACGGTTGGTTTCCGGCAGGGCCCTTCCTCGATCTTCCGGGCCTATCGATCGACCGGCCGATCTCGGCGTCAGCGCTTTCGCGATTTCTCGAATGTCCCCATCGGTTCCTATTCGAGCGTGTCCTCGGCTGGAACGCACCACCAGAGCTCGTCGATGAAGGTTCGATCGACGCGCTCTCCTATGGCTCGCTGTTCCACGAAACCGCGGAAGCCTTCTATCGCGAGCACGGCGTGGACTTCTGCTCGGGTCGCGATACGGTCGACGCTTGGAAGGTCATCGCCGAGCGGATCGCGGACGCCAGGTTCGCAGCGTTTCTGGAGACCTATCCGCTGGTCGGAGAAGTCGTGCGAGCCGCCCAACGCGTCCGCTTGCGTCGCGATCTGCATGCGCTTCTCGAATCCGATTGGCAGGACAAGAAGACGTTCGTCGACGTCGAGCGCGCTTTCGGTCCGATGGCGCTCAACATCGGCGCCGAGACCGTCCACGTTCGCGGCTATATCGACCGGCTCGATACGCGTTCGACGACCACGCTGGTCCGCGATCTCAAGACGGGTCGTGCCAAGCCACGAAAAGACGATGAGCTCATGCCGGCGTACGACGTGCAGCTTGGCCTCTACGGACTCGTCACGCGCGCAAGAGCCGCGGATTGGAAGATCTCAGCAACCGTAGAGGGCGCGTATGTGTACCCCGCCGATCCGTCCGGCGACGATCGAGCGTTCGAGGATGACTTCGCCATGCTCGCCACCAAAACTGAGGGCTGGATCAAGACCGCGATGGCGTTGCTGAGGTTGCGGCTGTTCCCCCGGACGCCAGTTCTCGATGACTGTCGGTTCTGTCCGTTCAAGCCGGTCTGCGGGAACGCGGCCAACGAACGCGCCGCCGAACTGCTCGCGACCGGGACTGGCCCAATCGCTGACTTCGCAGCGATCAAGCTCGGGGAGACCGACGATGAGTAAAGCCCCGCCGGATCAAGCCGAACGGGATCGAGCAATCGCCGCTCGTGATCAGACGGTACTGATCGATGCCGGTGCCGGCGCTGGGAAGACCACGCTGCTGATCAGTCGAATTCTCGCCTTGGTCGCGCCAGCCAACGACGACGATGTTGCGCTTCCGTTGTCACGGATAGCGGCCATCACGTTCACCCGGCGCGCGGCGGGCGAGTTGCGGTTACGTGTTCGCGAGCGCGTGCTCAACGAACTTGCGCGGAGTGACCTCTCGAAGACGCGAAGCGGCCGACTGCTCGATGCGCTCGGAAGCATCGACGCAGCGTTCCTGGGAACCATCCACGGCTTCGCGGATCGACTCCTCCGCTTGCAGCCGATGCGCGCGCAATTGAGCCCCTCCTATCGGGTCGAAGAGAACATCGATGTCCTCGTCGACGAGACATTCAGCTTGCTCCTTCACTCGGTTCAGAACGGCACGCTCGCGGGGGAGCTCGAAGGCAGTGACCCGGGCTATGTGAGCGAAGTCGAGCGAACATTTCAGGAGGCACTCCGCGCAGGCGTCCTCGTGAACTCATTCGAGCGGGATCCGCTTCCCCCGAAGGTTGGTCTCGACCTGCTCGTTCGCGGATTCATCGAACATCGCGACCGCGAACTGGCATGGGATGGATCCGGAACGTTCGATCGCGCAGCGTTCGATCAGGCGGCTCGGGACTTCTTGAAGCTGATGGAGCCGGTCCAAGGCGGCATGATCGGAACTCGATGGCTCATGCGACTCGCCGGACGAATCGCCTCGCTCGTAAAGGAGGCTGATGACGTCGTGCTCTACGAGCTCGTCGCGCGCATCAAGGCGGGCCGCAAGCGGTTCAAGAAGACCAAGCACTTCGAGAAGAAGAGCGCCGCGCGTGATGCATGGGACGCCTTCGACGCCAAAGGCGGGCTCGCCGATCAGCTGCTCGGACCCCTGAACGCATCCATGGCTCGTCGATTGGCTCGCACGCGCAGCGCGATCGTGCGGTTGTACGAGCGGGTCAAGGTACGCCATCAGGCAGTCGACCCCATCGATCTCCTGCTCACCCTACGCGACATGCTGCGCGACGACCTCGTGGTTCGCGCGTTCTACCAAAGGCTCTTCGATCACGTCCTCGTCGACGAGCTTCAAGACACCGACCCACTTCAGGCCGAGATCATCCTCTATCTCTCCGAAGCCCAACCTCTCGCGCAGCGCTGGCAGGACGTCGTCGTTGGCAAGGGACGGCTCACACTCGTCGGTGATCCAAAGCAGTCCATCTATCGGTTCCGGCGCGCCGATGTTGGAATGTACGAGCAGATCCGAGAGCAGATCGGGCGTAGCGAGCACGTCGCGGTGACGCTCTCGGCAAACTTTCGCAGCACCCCGACCCTTCTCAAGTGGGCGAACGATCGGTTCGCGACGATCCTCGGCACGTCCACCGATCGCAAGTTCGATCCCGCGACCGGCCAGGTGTTCCACCAACCGCAGGTACCGGCCGTCGAGGCTGCGGATGCACCGGCGGTTCACGCACTCCGGTATGCGTTCCCCGATGGAGCGGCCGGAAAGGCTCCGATGGCGCGCAGACTTGAGGGGAAAGCGTTGGCCGCGTATCTCCGTTGGCTCATCGATCGGAGCGGCGTGAAGGTGCGCGATCCTGACGACGGTACGATGCGCGACGTCGCATGGAGCGACGTCGCCGTCCTCGCGCTCGTCACGACGAACCTGCGGTTCCTGTTCGATGCCTTCGATCATCAAGCCGTGCCCTACGCGATGTCAGGCGGCGTCCTTTTCGCGAGCGATCCACTGCATCAGCAGTTCATCCTCGGGCTCCGTGCGATCGCCGATCGCAGCGACGGAGTTGCCGAAGCTGCCCTTCTGCGCGCGCCGTTCTTCGCGGTCGATCTTCTAGACCTCGTTCGCGAGAAGGCACACGCGGAGGATGCCGAGGCGGCTCGGGCGAGCGCGGCGCGTGAATGGGTACGTGACGCCCGCCGCCAGCGGTTCGAACGCTCGCCGGGTCAAACAGCGCGAGCACTTCTCGAGGAGACGGGGATTGGACGCGCAGTCGCACTCGGTCCGAACGGCAAACAGAGACTGCGGCATCTTCGCGAGATCTGCATGAAGCTCGAGCTGCGAGCTGCGGCCGAAGGCCTCGACTATGACGGCGTCACATCTCGACTGCGCGACTGGATCGATTCGCCGCCACAGCTAGATCCACCGCGTCCGATCGGCGCAGAGGCGATCCAGGTGCTGACCGTCCACCAGGCCAAGGGCTTGGAGTTTCCGGTCGTCATCATGTGGGACGGCGTTGGAATGTGGCGAGCCTACGAATCGATGCCGCCGTGGCGCATCGATCGCAACGGCGGTGCATGGGCCGTCAAGACCAACGACGTCGAGTGGGAAGAGCCCGCCGGATCCGGAATCCTCGAACGTGAGAAACGGTACGCGGACGCAGAGAAGCGACGGCTCGTCTACGTCGCGGCAACGCGCGCCCGCGACCTGCTCGTCGTGCCGGCCCCTGCTTGGCCGCAGGAGCCGGCCAAGTACGTCCATGCGCAGCTCCTCGTGGATGCACCCACCGAGTGCGTGCAGCCGCTGGATACTTTCATCGACGGTGTTGGCGCGAGTTGGGCGAACGTCGTGGCAACCGAAGCAGGCACGCTCGGCGAGGTTGATGACGCCGAGCTCATGACAGCCTGGAGCAGCGCGAAGACGAAGGCGAAGGAACCGAAGCAGGCACCGAGATCGGTGACCGCCATCGCAAAGGCGCCCGCTGTGTCGTTGCGCATCGGCGATGCGGAAGTCGAGGCGAGGCCGCCACGGCCCGCGAGAGTCGGGCGATTCGGGCCGCTCTTTGGAGAGGCCGTTCATCGCGCGATCGGCATGGTCGTGACGGGTCGAGCCGAGCCGGTTGCCGCGGTCCGTTCCGCAGCGCAGGCGCTCGGTCTCGATGATCACCTCGAAGAGGCGGTTAGCGACGTCAAGCGCGGTCTCGACGCGCTCGAGGCCGAGGGACTCCTCGCGGCGGGACGCGTGGTCCGGCTCGAGTACCCGGTGACGGCCCGCAAGGATGGGTTCGTCGTAAGCGGCTACATCGATCTTGTGAGCGCTACCTCCGAAGAGATCGCGCTGATCGACTTCAAGACGGATCAGCCCTCGACCGGTTCGGACGATGTCGAAAGCGCGTTTCCTGCGTACGCGGCCCAGGTCCGCGCGTACTCGGCGATGATCGGTGCGCAGCGTGTGGGCCTGCTCTTCACGGCTTCGGGGCGCCTTGCATGGATTGATGCGGGATGAGGCCGCCAATGCGCTACCTGCAAGTTCAGCTCGCAAGCCAGCGTACCGCCGATCTCGAGGTCGTCGAATCGGGTGGCTTCCGCCCGTGCAGCGTGGACGAGAGCGTGCGGCGGTTCGGGCCTGGCATGCGCGTGACCGTCGCGAGCTGCGCTCGAAGTGCGTTGTCGACTCCTAAACGGGCCCGATCTGATCGAAGCGGATGCCGAGCTCTGCTAACTTGCTGGCCCGGACAGAAGCCTCATGTTTTCAGTACTTCCACCTCAGAACGACCCCATCGGCCTATGACCGAGCGCGTGCGCGTGGACAAGCCGAACGTTGCTCACGTGACGCCACCCGGGCTGGATCTGCACGCGCCGTACACGTCCCGTCTTTCTGCGCGCTCGGCGTTGTACACGGAGCTTCATCAGCTCCTCGAAGGTGCCTACCGCCCGCTCACGCAAGGCGAGTACCGGGCGCGTGTGGTCGACGAAAATTGCCTCGCGAAGCCGTCGAAGGCCGCCCGAGCGAAGACCTGGAAGGAACTGAAGACGCGTTACCGCTTGGACGCTGAAGATCCATTGTTCGCGGCGTTCTGGGTCGAATGGGAGCGCTGTAGCTCCGATGCCGAACGGAGCCTCACCGCGTACGTGTTCTTCGCCCTGAACGACCGGCTCGTGGCGGAGCTTGGGGCCGAGTTCCTCTATCCGCTTCTCCGCCGTGCGCCCGCCGAGCTGCGGATCGCGGATGTGCTGGCATTCATCGAGCGCTCGGCGCGTTCGCACCCGGAGACGCGTGGATGGTCCGACGAGACCCGGAGGGCGGTGGCGCAGAAGTACTCCGCGAGCATTCGTGACTTCGGCCTTGCCCGCGGCACGATTCGTAAGACATCCGTGCGCCCCGCGCTCTACGGCGCACCGGTGCGGCTGCTCGTGCGCGCGCTTCGCCTTGCGGGCGTGTTGCCGCTCGACCTCGTGCAGGCGCGCGCTTTCAAGCTGCTCGGGCTCGATCCAACCGAAGTGATCGATGCGCTCGGCGAGATGAACCGGGTGGGGGCACTCCGGTTCCGCATGCAGGGCGACGTCGTCGAACTCGACGTTCGGGGGGTGTGATGGAGCAGCTGTTCTCGGATCTCCACGAGCACATCAAGACGCCGCTGCGCGTCGACCGGGGCGTCAAGACGGATAGCTCCGTCGTGCTCATCTACCCGCCTGATCGCGAACTCGCTTTTCGCGAGCACCTCGACACGTTCCTCGCCGAGATCGAGTCGAAAGGGATTCCGCACCGCGTGCTGGATCTGAGCGGGTTCCTGTTCCAACAGCTGACCGAAGATCAGATCGAGGCCCTTCAGGAAGACGAGTTCGACGACTACCGCTGGATGAAGCAAGGGCTCTCCAAGCGCGCCGAGGCCGCACTCCACGCCCGGCTCACCGATGAGGCCGGCAAGATTCCGGGCGGCAACGTCATCGTTTACGCGACGGTCGCACTCTATTCGCTGGTTCGCTATGGGGAGGTTCTCAACAGCCTGCGAGACCTCACCGCGCGGATCGTCCTCGCGTTCCCCGGCGAAGAGCGGGGCGGGAAGCTCCACTTTATGAATCATCCCGACGGCGCCAACTACCTCGCTGTCAAATTGTTCGCGCGTTGAGGCGTGGAGAGCTGCACATGACCACCGTCCGGGAAACAATCAAGCGAGACATCGGCGTCAAGGTCGAAGGTGTCGTCAAGGTGTTCGATCGTTCGGCCCTCGCCAACGAGGTTCGCGAGTACGTCGTCACCGACAAGATCGAGGACGAGCTGCGGCGCGTGTTCGACACGTTCACCCAGGTGAGTGAATCGCTGCGCCGTGGCGGTGCGTCGCGCGACGTGATGGGCATATGGGTGTCCGGGTTCTTCGGCTCTGGGAAGTCGCACTTCGCGAAGGTCGTCGGCTACTTACTCCAGAACGACCAGCTCGATGGCGAGCATCTTACCGATACGTTTGCGAAGCACCTCTCGGACAGCCAGCGCGGCGTAGCCGTTCGTCTCCGGCTCGGCGAAATCAAGCAAAGCACACAGGTCCGGACGATCGCGTTCGAGGTCAAGAGCCGGCAGTCTCTGACCAACCCGAATTCGGTCGGCGAGATCCTGTTGTCCGAGTTCTATCGAAGCATCGGCCTTGGCGAGAACTTCGTCATCGCGCGCATCGAGCGCCGGCTCCAGAAGCGCGGCCTCCTCGACAAGCTAGCCGAGGTGTTCGAGGCCACGCATAACGTGCCGTGGCGCAGTGCCGACGGCCGCGACGATCTGATGACCGTACGTCGGCGTTTGCAGAAGGTTCTGCCGACGATCGACCCCACCGAATATCCGGACGAGCAGACAGCACGGAAGGCGCTCGACGACGCATTCCACCACGAGAAGATCACGGCCGAGGGTGTCGCCGACGAGTTGGTCGCGTGGGTCGACGCGCAGCAGACCACTGGTGGCAGGGTTCAGCATCTCATCTTCGTTATCGACGAGATGGGGACGTTCATCGGCGACTCGAACGATAAGATCGGTGAGCTCAACAGCCTCGCCGAAATGATCGGTAACAAGGGCAAGGGTAAGGTCTGGCTGATCGTTACCAGCCAGCAGGACCTCGAGAAGGTCGTCGATCGCACGAACTTCCAGCCGGCGCTTGTCGGGCGCCTGAACGCCCGCTTCGAGCTCAAGCCGCACCTCATCTCCGACGAGATCAACAAGGTTGTCTCCGAGCGAATCCTTAAAAAGCGCCCTGCTGAGGAAGGTGGGATCAAGAAGCTCTACACGACGCATGAAGGGCATATCGCCGACCTCGCCGACCTCAAGGCCAGCCGCAAACTCGATGGGCCCTCCGAGCGTTCGTTTATCGACGCGTATCCGTTCCTGCCGCATCAGGTCCGGCTCGCGCAGGACATCTTCGAGCACCTCTCCGGGTTCCGGCTGTCGGGCGGCGTGCGGTCGATGATCTCGGTCGTGATGGAGGCGTTGCAGGACCTCGCCGACCAACCGGTCGGCGTGATCGTCAGCTTCGACCAGGTGTTCGATGCCGTCGAGAACGATCTCCTGTCACAGGAATACCTCGGTGCCTCGGGTGTCCGCGCGATCTACGAGTCCGACGAGCGTGTCCCCAACGTGCCGATCGCAGCATCGCGCGTGCTGAAGGTGCTGTGGTTGCTCCAGCGCGTTACGTGGGTTCCGCGCGTGCCCGAGACGCTCGCGAAGCTGCTCGTTCGTGATTTGACGACGGAGGTTGCCCCGCTGCGCGCGGACGTCGAGGCAACGCTGAGCGCACTCCAGGAGGCGGGCTACGTCGCGCGCGACGAGGCCACAGGCGAGTGGAAGTTCCTCAACGAGCGAGAGCGCACGATCGAGCAAGCGATCCAGGAGATGGTGCGTCGCGACGGCCCCAAGAGCATCAGCGCCGCCGCGGTCCGCCGCGCGTCGCAGCAACTGTGCAAGGACGAGGTCATCACACGCAAGAAGCTCGGAAACTTTGCGCTGACCCACGGCGCGACCAAGGTTCCGTTCTCGTTCGGTGTACACGTCGATGGTGAGGCCGTCGAATCGGGACCGGAGCTCGAGGTCGTGTTCTCCAGCCCATTGGCGTCGGGCCGCAAGCAGGACCTCGAAGAGTTCCGCCGGCTGAACCAGACGGCCGGTGCCAAGGGCAAGACTGTGTGGTGGGTGGCCGATGTCCCCGAGAAGCTCGAAGCGCGGTTCAAACGCTACGAAGCGCTCGTCAAGATCACCAGTGACAAGCGGTTCACCGAGGACAGCTCGGCTGACACGCAGGACGCGTTGTCCGAGAAGCGCAAGGAGCGCGACGAACTGCGCGGCGCGCTTGTTCGCGATCTGGAGCGCGCGTTCCTCACCGGGACTTTGTTCTACGGGGGCCAGGAGGTCAGCCTCGAAGCGTCGTCCGATCTCAAGGATCCGCTGAAGACCGCGCTGTCGTCGGTGATCCCGAACGTGTATCCGCGGTTCGCGATCGCAGATCGCGCGTTCGACTTCGCGAAGCACCTAAAGGCGCTGCTCAGCCCGACGACGTCAGAGCTGCACAAGGTCGCGCCCGACCTGAGCCTGTTCGATACGCAGGGGAGTCTTCAGCGCGAGTCCGCCCTCGTGGCGCAGGTGTTGGAGGTGCTCACTGATCTTCGCGACGAGGACACGGACGCCGAGGGCGCCCGCTTACTCGACGCGAAGGACGCGAAGGGGTTCAAGGGCTTCCTCCGCGCGCCGTTCGGCTGGCCCGACGAGCTGTTGCGGCTGGTGCTCGCGGCGTGTCTGCGCGCGGGCGCGGTGTACATAGAGCAGCAAACCGCGGCGGGTCCGACAGCCCTCTATGACTACAAAGGCGCCGACGAGCTGTTCACCAAGATCACGTCGTTCAAGAAGGCGACATTCAGAGTCGCAGAGACAAGCCTCTCAGTCGATCAGATCAAGCGTGCGAGCAAGGCGCTGATCTCGATCGGCGTGAGCGGCACGCCGGAATCGGGCAATGCGATCGCGGGCGCGGTGAAGGCACTAGGGCTCTCACTCAAGTCGCGCATCGCTGATGCTCGGCTTCGTTCACAACAGGGCTTGCCGGTGCCCGAAGCGATTCTCGCCGCTGAGAGTGCGCTTGCTGAGCCCACCACAGCAAAGGATCCGACGGCGGTAGTCACCGCGTTCCTCGCCAAAGAAGACGCGTGGAAAGCACTCTTCCACGGGGTCGAATCGCTCAAGCACTTCCTCGACGCCAACCGCCACAAGGACTTCGAGCTATCGCGACGACTCGCGGCGCTCGCGGCCGATCATCCACTGCCCGATGGATACCCGAAGAAGACAGAGTTCGATCAGTGGGCGAAAGACATGGACGCGATCATCGCGGACAAAGCGGTCATCGCTCGATGGGCGGACTACCGGTCAGCCTTCGACAGCGCGTCCGCGGCTTACCGCGAGGCGTTCCTGAAGCGCTACCAAGAGGTTCGCGGCGCCGCGGAGGCCGCGCTCGCAGCGATCCACGCGGGCGACGCGTACAACAATGCGCCCGCCGCGCAACGCGATGCGGTCGTCGCGAAGGTGTTCGGCCCTGGGCGAGCGTGTCACTACCCGCAGCTGACGCTCTCGAGCGTCGACGCCCTTCTCGATGCCGCTGGCAAGCGGAGCCTCACGACGTTGGAGCAAGCGAACGTGGCGCTTCCCGCGTATCGCGCGCAGGTCGAGAGCGAGCTCGTGGCGCTCGTATTGCCGCCACCGCCGCCGGGCGAGAAGGTGTTCGAGTGGCGACCCAGTGCCGCCTTCGTCGGCAAACGATTCTCGACCGAGGCGGAGTTGGATACAGCGCTGGACTCGGCGTCTAAGGAACTGAAAGCCCGAATTCGTGAGGGCTTTACCGTGGTGGTGAAGTGACGTCGACCGAGTCCACGACTGATGCGCCGATCACCGCGCAGGCACTCTCCGATCGCCTCAAGGAGGCGGTGAAGGGCTGGGTTCCCAAGGTGCGGCTCGCGCTAGACAAGGAGTTCGGCGCACAACTCGAACGCCTCGGGCTCAAGCGCAGCGGCAAGCACACGCCGATCGACAAGATGAAGCTGCCCGAGTCGCAACTAGCGATCCGGCGGCGTGTAGAAGCGCTGGTGACGCGCGAGATCCAATCCGAAGGGACGCCCGAGCGCGGTTACGACAACGTCGTCCGCGAGCTGACCTATACGTTGCTCAACCGCCTCGTCGGCCTCAAGGCGATGGAGGCGCGTCGGCTGCTCTACCTTCCGCCGCCGGGACAGCCACTCGGCGAACCAGAGGAGACGGAAATTGTCACACCGGTGCCAGGTCAGGCGAGGTCGCGCTACTTGCGCGACTATCGCGCTGCCGCGGGCAGTCGCTACAAGTACGAGGACGACGCCGACGAGGCACTGCTCCGCGATGGATTGGCGCAAGCGTTTCGTCACATCACCGACGAGATCCGCGTGTTGTTTGATCCGGATCACGAGTACGCGAGCGTCTGGCCAACTCACGCAGTCCTGACCGACGTCCTGAAAATTATCAACGAGGACCTTCCGGTCGACGCCTACCGCGCGCCAGACTTCCTTGGCTGGGTCTACCAGTTCTTCAATCGCGAAGAGAAGAAACGCGTTCGTGACGAGACCAAAGGCACGCCACGGTCTTCGTACGAGCTTGCCGTCATCAACCAGTTCTACACGCCCTCTTGGGTAGTGAAGGCGCTCGTCGACAACACCCTGGGACGCCTCTGGCTCCAGATGCATCCCGATTCGGCAATGTGGCCGAAGGAACCGCCACCGCTGCCGGACAAACGGATGAGCGACACAACCGTTGCCGATTATCTCGTGCCGCGCACGGGCGAACGGATTCGGTATCAACGAGTAACGGAAGACGGTCAGGTGGCGACGTTCAAGCGCGCGATCGACATTGCACTGATCGATCCGGCGTGCGGCACCATGCACTTCGGTCAGTACGCGTTCGGTCTTTTCCACCGAATGTATCTCGACGAAATCGAGAACGCGGGAAAGCCGGGGTGGCCAAACGAGCCATCGATTGCTGATCCTGCGGCGATCCCGGCTGCGATCGTCGAGCACAATCTTTTCGGCATAGACATCGATCCGCGCGCGATACAGATCGCGTCCCTGTCGCTAATGCTCACGGCCAAGGAGGCCGCACTTCGTCATGGCTTTTCGCCGCTTGGTGTGAAGCTAAAGCGAAGCAACCTTGTGGTCGCTAATGCGGTCCCGCTTGGGGCCGAGCAAGTTCGCAAACTCGTCGACCAAGTGGGCGAGAAGGTCGGGGCGCCGGAATTGCGCGAGCGGCTCTTCAAAACGTTGTGGGACAACGTTCAGCACCTGGGAGAGTTGGGAAGTCTCGTGCAAGTACGCGAAGGAATCGCGGGCGTTCTAGATGATTGGACACAGGAGCGCGCCGAGAAGAAAGGGCTGGCGCGGATGGTACGAAAGAGAACCACGGCGCAGCAGGAGCTTGGTGCAGTGTCGTCGGACTTCCACGCCGCGAAGCAGCGACTAGAAGCACGTGCGTTGCTGGAACGAGAATCGACCGCATTGCAGGATGAGCTGCTTCAAGCACTTCAAGCTGCGGCTTCGAACACTGCATCGGATCCGGCAGAGCGAATGTTCGCCGAGGATACGGCGCGCGGACTCAAGCTGATCCAGTTGCTGAGCCGTCACTACGACGTTGCGGTGATGAACCCACCCTATGGTTCGTTCGTGCCGACGGTCAGGGAATTCGTTAAGGCGGCGTATCCGCTAACGTCGAACGACATCTATGCGACGTTCATCGACCGTGGAACGCAGTTGACAGAACCCGAAGGCTATGTGGGTGCGCTGGTCTCGGCGACCTTCGTAAACCTGACGTCGTTCGAGAAGCTGCGCACGGAGATCTTGCTTAAGCGAAACCCACTCATCGCATTACTCGATCTTGGATACGGAATTCTCGATGACGCTACCGTCGAGGCTGCGGCGCTCGTCCTGCAGGGAGGAGTGCAATGACGCGCGTCGTCTGGCGATGGGTGGAGCAGGACTTCGGTTTTCGCTTCCGCTCTGGGACCGGAAAGGCACGAGCCGAGTACTACCAGGCGCGAGATCCAGGGACCTACTATGCGGTGCCAGCTAAGCAGCGGAAGTTGACGGAGGAGCGGGCCAAGCAACTCTCGTCGGCTCAGCCTCCCACCTCGCCACGCGTCGTTCCAATTCCCTGGGGCAACTACGATCGAGACTGGGACCGAATCATTACCGATGACGGAATCCTGCTGAACTTTGCGGGCTGCCTCGATCGCGAGGAGCTTCACCGACGCGAGGATGAGGGTGTTGGCCGCGCGATGGATCTTGTTAACGCGTACCTTGCGCGCGCTGAGCCGGTTGCGGTGACGATATCGTTGGTTCAGCGGATTCACGTCGAGTTGATGGGAGCCATCTATCCGTTTGCCGGGGCGTGGAGGACCGTTGGCATGCACAAGGGTGACGGCCCAGAAAAGTGGCCTCTACCGCCGGGTGGCATCGGCCAACTAGTGGATGTGTTCGCACGCGACGTGTTGTCGCGCACCCCGTTTCTGTCAGCCTCCAATGACGAGGTTTTTGCGTTTGTTGCCGAGCTAATGGGCGAGTTCTTGGCGATTCACCCGTTTCGTGAGGGTAACGGCCGCACAGCGTTCGTGCTTGGGAACCTCGTGATGATGCAAAACGATCTGCTGTCGCTCAATGTCTACGATCGACGGCACGACGAAGCGCGCTATTTCGCGGCATGTGAAGACGCCCGCGTTCACAAGGAGTATGGGTCGCTTACTGCACTGATAGCGGAGTGGCAGAACGCAGCGCTGACCAACTGGGAGGCGCACCATGGCGAGTAAGCGCGTAAACATCAAGGCTATCCTTGCTGACCCTGACCTGCGGCGAAAGCTGATGGCTTCGACGATTCAGGCGACGCAGGCCCGCGAGGGGATCGAAACGACGCCAGAGCAGGCTGACCGCGCTTACTACGTAGTGAGCGAGGGCGAGAGAACTGCGTTCTTCGCGCTAGAACCATTTAAGGGAGGCAAACGCGGCGAGCTCGATCGTCGACACGAGATGTTCGTCCGTTCATTGCGAGGCGAGGAATCAGTTCGCAGCGATATCGCGCGCCGTGACTTCTCGGTGATCGAGGGAAAGCCACTTGCATACGATCGCGTTGGGTTGCTTGCGAAGGTCTTCCGAGACTACGAGGCGGTCGAACACTACGCGAAGGCCTATCAGGGCGTCATTACCGGCATAGACGACCCCTACATCCGGTGCCATTGGGAGGTGTCCCCTCGACGCGAGGAGCGTCCTTGGATGACCCTTCACAAGGGTGGTGGCTTCTCTCGTTTCTACTATGACACTGAGCTTGTCCTCGATTGGTCTGAGAAGGCGCAAGGCGAGTTTCATCGTCTTCGAGATCCGGCAATCTATTTTAGGCAAGGATTGACGTGGCCGCGTCGGACGCAGAAGGGTTTTAATCTCCGCCGGCTACCCCGAGGGTGCGTTTTCTCCGACAAGGGACCCTCGGTGTTCTTCGAGGGGTCCGAGGTTGAGGACTTCTTTCTAGGGCTCGGCAATTCGCTCTTTGCTGAGTTTGTGATGCGCACTCTGATGTCCTTCGGCTCATGGGAGCTCACCGTCATTCGCCGGTTTCCGTTAGCGATGGGGACACAGCAGCAGAGGCAGCGAATTGCTCAACTTGCTGTCGCCATCCACGACGTGAAGGCAGCGTGGGATCGAGGAAACGAGACATCTACTAGATTCGACATTCCATGGATTCTGCGCTCCGAGGGGGTAGACGATCGCTGTTCTGTCGCTGAGCGACTGGATGCGCTTGCTCGGGTGGAGGCCGAGCAGGAACGAAAGATTCAGGAGTGGTTCGCGTCCATTGATGACGCAGTCTTTGACCTGTATCGCGTCCCTGAAACAGCGCAGGAGGCGATGCGGAAATCATTGGCCGAGAGAGTTGGAGAGATTCTTTGGGCACACATGGAGGGGAAATCCAGCGAACAGAAGCGGATGGAACACGTTTGGCGGCTCATCTCGTATGCGGTTAAGCGCGTGATTGACGCGGATGATGATGGCGTCGTTCCGTTTGGCCGCGCGGGTGGTGACGCTCCATTAATCGATCGCGTGAGGCAGGAACTCGCGGCGCTGTTTCCCGGTCGCGACGAGGGTCAACTCGAAGTGGAGATCGTGAATGAATTGAAGCGAGGCGCGAAGGGCTACCGTAAGTGCGCCAGTGTTGAGGATTGGCTCGCGAACGCCTTCTTCGAGTACCACGCGTCGTTGTACAAGAACCGCCCCATCTTCTGGCACATTTGCTCGTCGCAGGGCACAGCCGCATTCGGGTTTGGAGCGCTCGTCCACTACCACCGCTTCGACAAGAACCGAATCGCGAAGCTGCGCGCCAGCTATGTGCGCGACACAATCGAGGAGCTCCGCCGCGAGTCCGGGATGGCGGACAAAGCCGGTCGCACCGACGAGCGAATGGAGCTTCAGGAGAAGCTCGAACAAGCGCAGGCACTCGACAAGAGTCTCAGGCAGATCGAGGAGGGCTTTCACCAAGGGCCCGAAGGCGGAGACCGCGACTTCCGCATCCTGACGCCCTGGAAGGAACCAGGGGACCGGCCGAAGGGCTGGAACCCAGATCTCGATGACGGAGTTAAGGCGAACATCGCCCCGTTCGATCGCGCGGGCATCCTACGTGTCATCGGAGTTGCCGGGTGATCCTCGATGCGCTCGTCAGCCAGATCGAGCAGCGCTTTCAGCACGAGAAGCGCGCAAACGTCTGCCTGTGGTTCGACGAGCGCGGTGAGTTTGGCCGACTCGTGCCGATGCTAGCAGCATACCTTCCGGGGCTGCCCAAACCACCGTTCGTGCTGCTCGCATACAACGAGGCCCAGCGGCACGGCCAGATCTGGCTGAAGCACCAAGTCCACCTGCGGGTGTCGGCGACGCCCGCTGCTGACCGAGCAGCACTCCGGTCCGTTATCTACCTCCCGTTGGCAGAGGAGCGGCTCGACGCGCCCGAGCGCGGCGACGTGGTGCCCCTGGAGCTGCTCGAAGAGTTCCGCTCGGCGGGTGTGTTCTTCCGGATCGGTGGCAAGCGACCCACGCTGTTCAGTTTCCTAAAGCAGGCCGGCGTCAGGTTGCCCGAGAGCCCGTCGGATCAGCGGCGGCTATATGAGGGCGGAAGCGACTCCCTGCTCGGCAAGTACAGCGCGAAGTTCGTCGATCGTCCGCCCGTGTTCTGGGAGACGATGTTGACGCCGGACGTCGCGCAGTCTCGCCTGATCGGCGACGTCGATCAGACGATCCTCGATCTCGCTGCCGATCCGGATGGCGCGTGGGCGGCGCTGCGCGAGAAGGGCCTCGCTCGCGAGCTAGTCGTGATGGTGAAGGAGCGCTACGGGTTCGAGGCTCCCGATCGATCGCCGAGCGAGTGGGTGCGTGAGCTCGTTGCGACCATCGCGTTGACCGAGACCTTCCTCGGCTACGGCGAGCCGTCCGATTTCCCACTCGCGAGCAAGCTGCCGCCGTTGGCGCTACGCGCGCATCACGTCGCGCTCGTTCATCGCTGGCTGCGCGATGCCGAGTACCGCCCCGCGTGGGATCGGTGGGTCGCCGACGTCGAAGGCGACGTCGATCTAACCACATGGGCAGAGACGCGGAGCGGGCGCTCGGTCGCATTCCCGCACCTCGTCTGGCAGCGCTGGCGGCGGACGTGGGAGGAGTTCGAGGCGGTCTCGGTCAAGGAGTCCGCGACCGAGACGTTCTTCGCGAAGACACGCGCGACGCTCGCCGAGCAAGCCGAGTTCTTGAAGGCGAGAGACCAGGAGATCGGGCACTGGCAGTTGCTTCGCGAACTCGACGCGTTGATCGTTGCGTGTAGCGCCGCACGCAAGAAGGTCGCTGCCGCGGACACCGCGCAGGCGTTCGTCGAGATCTTCGTCAGGCACGCGCGCAGTATCGACGGCGCGCACATCGCGATCCGTCACGCCGCCGAGGAGGCTGGGCTTCCCGCGGTCGCGAAGGTCGCTGATCGCAACTACGCCGCATACACGAACACGCTTAACGAGGCGTTCTTCCAGCGTGTCGCCACTGCCCGCACGCTTGACGGACTCGGGGTTCCCGCTGTTACCCCACACCTCGAGAGGTCCCTGTGGAACGCCACCGGCCGCCGGGCGGTGATTATCGTCGACGCGCTCCGCTACGACTGCGCGGTAGCGATAGGTGACGAGCTTCGCGGCATGAAGGTCGAGGTCAAGCCCGTGCTCGCGATGTTGCCCACCGTGACGTCGATCGGTATGACGGCGATGCTGCCGCTCTCGGCGGTGTCGGTCGAGCTGGAACTGAAGCACAACTCGATTCACCCGAAGGTCAATGGCAAGGACTTCGCGGCGCGTGAGCAGCGACTGAACTACCTGCGAGACTTCGGCGCCGACTGCCGAGACATCGGCGAGATCGAAGCGGAGACCTCGAATCCCGAGACCGGCGAGCTACTCGTGGTCTACGGTCACGAAGAGGTGGACAGCATCGGCCACGGCCAGGCGGAGACGCTGATCCGACACGTCCACCTGGAGATCGAGCGCCTTGCCCGCGTGGTGCGCAAGCTCCATAGATGGGGCTACGAACAAGTACACATCGTCACTGATCACGGCTTCATTTTGCTCGACGAGCAGAAGCTCCCGGCCGAATTCCCCTGTGACAAGTCATGGTGCCACGTCTTGAAAGAGCGCTACGCGCTGGTGCCGGCGAACGCGGACGTGCCATTGGCGACGTTTCCGATGCCGTGGGCGCCTCACCTTCGTGTCGCCGTCCCCCCGGGCCTTGCGTTCTTCAAGACGGAGAAGTCGTTCTCGCACGGCGGCGCCGCGATTCAGGAGCTGGTGATTCCGCACCTCGTGTCACGCGTGCAACTGGGGCAGAGCAAACGGATCGCGGTCGAGGTCGTGCTACCGGCGCACGAGCTGCAACGTCCGGCGGTCAAGGTCACGCTGCGTGTGCCACCGACCGCCGCGAAGGACGCAACGCAGCTGAGGCTGTTTTCCGAGTCCGGACGTACACTGTCCATCCAGGTCTGGCGGCGCGGTGCCGACGGTGCCTTGACCTCCGTGCTCGCCAACAAGGCCAAGGAGGTCCGCCTCGATCCTAAGGACAAGGAACAGACGGTGACGATCTTCTTCCACACCGCTATGACCTTCAAGAGCGGCGAGCTGCTTGAGCTGGATATCCGCGACGTCGAGACCACTGAGCAGTTCCCACCTGGCGGGATCAAGTTGACCGCCGGAAGAGACATGTGAGGCACCATGAGTGACGGACCCATCGAGCTCGACGAGCTGGACCGGCTGGCGAACGAAGCGTTCCCCGGCCTGGTCGTGCGCAAGGATCTCTTGCGGCGCATGCGAAGCGCGTTCGGCGTCCCCGCGTTCGTGATCGAGTTCCTACTCGGCAAGTACTGCGCCTCCACGGACGAGGAAGCGATCCGAGAGGGACTGGAGTTCGTGCGCGACACGCTGACGAGCAAGTATGTCAAGCCCGACGAGCGCGAGGCTGTGAAGTCGGCGATCAAGCAGCACTCGACGTACGAGATCATCGACAAGATTTCGGTCCGGCTCGTCGAGACGCACGATAAGTACTGGGCGCGTCTGTCCAATCTCGACCTGGACTTCATCAACATCGAAGAGAGCGAGGTGCGGGAGCACGATCGCCTGCTCATGGGAGGCATCTGGGCCGAGATCAAGCTCCGCTACGACGACTCGTACGTGTTCAAGGGCCAGAACCGTCCCTTCTTCGTCGAGAGCATCCGCCCGATCCAGCTCTCCACGCGCAACATCGAGCGGTTCGTCGAAGGGCGGAAGCGCTTCACGCGCGACCAGTGGCTCGACCTGCTCATGCGGTCGATGGGCTACGAGCCGAGCCACCCGTACTACACGCAGCGTCGCAAGCTCCACTACATGCAGCGGCTCGTGCCCCTCATCGAGAGAAACTACAATTCCGTTGAGCTCGGCCCGCGCGGTACAGGCAAGAGCTTCGTCTATCAGCAACTTAGTCCTTACTGCCACCTCGTCTCTGGAGGTCAGACGACGACCGCACAGATGTTCGTGAATCTCGGAACGGGGCAGCGGGGTCTCGTCGCACTCTGGGACGTTGTCGCCTTTGATGAAGCGGCCGGCATCCGTTTCACGGACAAGAACGGCATCAACATCATGAAGGGCTACATGGAGGACGGTGCCTTCAGCCGTGGCAGCGACGTCATCACGGCTGAGGGCTCGATCGTCTTTGTCGGCAACATCGACGGTGACATCGAGACGATCATCCGCACGTCGAACCTCTTCTATCCGATGCCCAAGGAGATGGACACAGCGTTCTACGACCGCATCCACGCATACATCCCTGGTTGGGAATTTCAGAAAACCTCAGATGCGACCTACACGAATCACTTCGGACTCGTCACGGATTATCTGGCAGAAGTCTTCCGAGAGGTTCGTAAGCGGAGCTATGGCGACCTCGCCGAGCAGCATTTCCGTTTCGGACAACATCTTGGCGGTCGCGATCAAAAGGCCGTCCGAAAGACCGTCTCGGGATTCATCAAACTTCTTCATCCCGATGGCGATGTCACCAAGGAAGAACTTGAGGAGTACCTAGCCTATGCGATGGAGATGCGACGTCGCGTGAAGGAGCAGCTGAAGAAGATGGGAGGGCTCGAGTACTGGGACACCACGTTCTCGTACATCGACAAGGAGAGCGGCCAGGAGACGTTTGTGCGTGTCCCGGAGATGGGCGGCGGAAACCTCATCGCCGAAGGGACGCTTCCACCGGGAAGCATCTACACGATTGGATCCGACTCCGCCGACAACCGGCTTGCGATGTTCCTTGTGCAGACGCAGATGAACCGAGGCTCCGGCCGAATCATTCCTCTCGGCAATCTCTCGAGCAAGATGAAGGAAGCGATCAAGACGGCTGATGCGTTCCTAAAGGCGAACCTAAGGAACCTCGGGATCGATCACGACCTTCAGGCCTACGATTTCACCATCCAGACCATCAACCTGAATCAGGCCAAGGAAGGGTCCGAGACAGCGGTCGCATTCTTTCTGTCGATGGTTTCCGCCGTACTCGGCAAGGCCGTTCTCGAGCGAACGGTTGTCTTAGGAGAGATGAGCGTGCAGGGGATGTTGCTGAAGGTCTCGTCGCTCCCTGAGAGGATGCAGGCGGCTGTCGAAGCCGGCGCCAAACGCATCCTCATTCCCAGCGAGAACAAACGCGACCTCGCGGACGTCCCGGACGCGATCCTCACCGCGATCCAGTGGCAGTTCTACGACAGCCCTACCAAGGCAGCCATCCTTGCAATGGGCCTTGGATAGCCGATGGAGACGCTTCGCCGGCATCTTGGTTCTCATCCCGGCGCCACCTCGGGCCAGCTGTGTGTCACGGAGCTCGGCTCGTTGGTGATGCGTGCTGGCCGTGCCGGCGGGCTCATCGTGAGAGCCGAGGTTCAGGTTCCAGGCCACACCGGAAAACGAGCCATCACTGGCGAGATCGACTACGGGTGGTTCTGTCCGAAGACGAAGAACTGGCTTGTGGCTTGGGAGCTCGACGGTCGAGATGCCGGCAAGGGGCATATCGGTGGCACTGACGATCGACTCGGTAACGCGAAGAAGTTCGCGGCCTGCCCGCCGACTGTGAAGCTCAAGGTCCAAGTGTTGTACGCGCTGAAAAACAACCTCACGCCGTGGTCTCCATCGAAGGCAGATCAGTCACGGACGTTGCTCGGACCCAACGTTCGAGTTATCAGCGACGAGGATCTGATGCGCCCGAATGGAATCGAGTCCTTCATCAACGAGGCTCGCCAGCTCGCCGGCCTGGAAGGGCTGTGATGGACGGGCGTGATTTCCGGGATCCGAGAACCAGCATCGCCCTGCTCGACGAGCTGGCAGCGCGTGGACTCACCCACGAACGATTTCAGCAGCTTCATCACAAGCCGTACACGGCGACTGTGCACGGACACAAAAGGTACGCGCGCATTACCGGACGATTCCTTGATGGTTCGCCGAACGCCGAGACCGCGCGACGTTTCGCGATCTGCCTCCAGAACCTCAACAGCGGTGTGGAATGGGCGGATGCCATCGCGACCGCTTTGACACAGTGTCCGGTCGGGCCTGAGAGTGGAGCGGCGCCGGAGGATGGAGAAGCGGACGTTTTCGGCCGCGAGGGCGATGGCTCCCTTCACGGCGATGGCTTCCTTTGCGGCGATGGCGCCCCTCGCGGCAATGGCTCCCTTCACAGCGCGGCGGTTCTACTCGCGCTGGGGGCCGACCGAATTGACGAGGGCCGTTACTCCACGAAACAAACGTGGCGCGCGGGCGTGGCTGCATGGAACGAGGCCAAGGCCGCAGGACGACGAATGCCGATCCTGTTCGGTGACGCCGTGAACGACTCCGGGGACATCTTCCGTTGGGCCGTCATTCGCGAACTCAACGTGACCGACGAGGGCACCTCGGTTGTTTGGGAAGATGTCTGCGTGCTTTCAGGTCGCGTGGCGTCCGATCTAATCAAGCTCAAGGATCGCGAGCCGGTGGACCGATACATTCGTCGCGTCTACACCGTCGTGGCGACGCCTGACTGGCTGGGAGAAACAGCGGCGGATGCGGCCCCCTCGGTCGACGACGAGACGGAGATCACCGACGCTCCAGATGATGCGCTCGAGTACGAGCTCCAGCTTCGGCGCCTCCGCGCTGTTAGGGAGCATCTCCATCGATGGAGAACGGCTAGTTTTGAGGCGGGCTGATTGATGGTCGGCGGATCAGACGCCATCACCGACGATGCCTGGTCAGGATCCGGCTCCTTGATGTAGAAGCGTCCTCCGACTATCCGGAGCTGAGCGCAGTGCTCGCCGAAAAAGGTGACGTCGACGGTGTTCCAGCACCGCCGACGTCGTGCTCCGGGTCGGACCCTGTGACGAAGCCGATCCAGCGCACTTCATTGATCGTTCACCCCACGCTCGACGTCAAGGCATGGATTGCACGGCCGCCATCGCCCGAGGCGGCGCGTCCAGGGCGGTGCCCGCGATGCGGTGCCGCGAGTAGGCCGACCGGAGGCGGGCTTGGCCTGCACGGTCATGGAGTACGGGACCGCGCGGTATTTGGCCCGGCGGACGCCGACGCGGGTCCGATCCACGGCTGGGTTTCGTGTCGACGATATCGCTGCGTCGTCGGCACGTGTGGCGCCGTCCTCTTGGTCGTGCCGCGCGGAGTCGCACCGCGGCGGCACTACAGCCTCGTGGCGATCGCGATGGCGATGACGTTGTGGGGGATCATGGCGCTCACGCCGGCACGAGTACGCGCGCGAATCTGCGTGTCGCCGAGCGTGGCGTGGGGCACCGGGTGGTCGACTCTGCGCCGCTGGGCGCACGCACAACGCGCACTCGTCGACATGCCGGCGGCCGTGTTCACGTTGCGCGAGGTCGCACAGCGGGTCGCGCAGATCGCGATCGGCCGCGCGCCACCGTCGCTACGGACCGCGCCGATCGAGGCGCAAGCATGTGCAGGAGCCACCGCACGGTCGTGATGTCCATCGTGGTGTGCTCGTCGGAGACGACGGGCCCACCCACTTGGATCGTAGTGGGCGCGTGACGCCTCGTGACACCGATCGCGTTCG
>Ga0209511_1000511_pt1 | contig 39555 bp, 29 predicted proteins | sample SSSSmetaG_FD_184141 | JGI IMG/M metagenome (GOLD analysis project Ga0209511, IMG submission 184141) | Glacier valley bacterial and archeal communities from Borup Fiord, Nunavut, Canada, to study Microbial Dark Matter (Phase II) - ​SSSS... | ecosystem: Environmental > Aquatic > Freshwater > Ice >... | reverse complement strand
AGCCTGTGATGGAATTGCTCTTACATACCTCCGTACATCGGTCAATGATGAAACATGGACAATTAACGGATCAAAGCGAGGCCTGTCTTTTGCTGAAAATATTTTAGTAACAGCAGTTAGGTTTAATGCATTTCCAGCAAGGCCATATACAGTTTCTGTTGGAATGGCAACCAATTCACCTTGCTCAAGGAGAAATTTAGCATGTAGAATATCCTGCCCAATGATAGCCATATCAAATTCAGGTGGCAAGTTGCAGGAAAAAAATGAAATTCGGATTACGAATGAATGTGAAGCAATATTTTTTCTTTCATACGCAATACTGATTTCTCTTGTGTGAATTTTTCGAGCTCGGAGAGTAACACCCACTTTACGTCATGTGACTCTTCGCTTACAATTATTTTTTCTTCGGTAGAGCCAATGACGAGGTAGCGAATATCATAATGATCGTGAGCTCTAAAATCTTTTCTTTCCGGAATAGGATGAATGTCAATATCAAATATCTCGTTTGAAGATAACGTCAAATGTTTAAGTCCTGTTTCTTCATTTGCTTCGCGCATTGCTACTCTTGAAATATTCGTGTCGCCATCTGCATGGCCACCAGGCTGTAGCCAACGATTAAGCTTTGCATGATGGACGAGTAACGTTTGTTTGAAATCTTCCGAAATAATAAATGAAGATCCAGTAATATGTCCCGGCAAATGAGTTCTTTCAAACGCATCAGGATGTTTAAGAAGCTCCAGGAATTTTTCTTTGAAATCTGTCTCTTCGGGTAATGTCTGGTAGTCTCTGATTTGAATGACTAATTTATCTCTTTCTTCCATCAATTTTCCGCAGGCAGCTAATTTCAAGTTTCAATTTTTGAGCTACTGAATAACAACAGTAGCCTTATTAAACTTTTTTTCTTCCAGCTTACCGACCTTCTCTCCACCACCTGCATTATCCTTGTCTCCTTTGCGCGCCAATACAAAATAGGCAATAGCTTTTAGATTCTTAAATCTGATAACTCCCTTTGCATCCGTAACTCCTTCTTCAACTGAATTCTTTTCTGTTGTATAGTCAATTTCATTCTCGTAAAGTTTTATAGAAGTGCCTTCAACAGTATTTCCAAGCTCATCGCGTACTGTCAATGTCAATGATGTTTTGATTAACTGAGCCTTCGCCACCATTGCAGCAAATAGGATTATAACTATGATTGATATGTACTTTCTCATATTTTGGATTCTTTAATTTATAATCTTTTATCTCAATACAGCAACGCCACCGCGCTTTTCCTGTGTTCCCCGTTCAGGATGGAAAGCGCTAATATACTGAATGACATACGCATACGATCCTCCCGGAACCGGCTGACTTGCAATACCGTTGTACCCACCATTCCATTTAAAGTAACGGTCACTTGATGTATAAACCAGCTCTCCCCAACGATTATATAAGAATATCTGGAATCCAGTATCTTTTATAAAAAACGTGAATGCATAAAAATCCTTATTTTCAGAAATGCCGGAACTTGGTCTGAAAGCATTCGGCACTTCAATTTTTGGGATACACTCATTACCCACTTCTGTTTCGTCTGGTGCAATACATCCAAAAGAATTTGTTATATCAACACGATATTTTCCCTGACTTGTCGCTGTTAGAACTTCCAACGCATAGTTAAGTGTTAATTCATTTTTGAACCAGTTGTAAGCGGTGAACTTTCCCGGATCAAGATCTACCTGATTTGTAGTCGGATCAGTATTCTCGGGATCATTACAAATGATAACGCGGTTCGGAAGCTTGCCAACTGGTAATGGTGCCCTGAAAACAGTAATTTCAGCAGTGGCTTTACAGGTTACTGACTTTGAAATTTCAACGCGATAGGTGCCAGCATCACTTTGCGTAATAGAAGAGGTCGTCAGTCCCGGGATAACTGTATTGTTCTTAAACCATGCATACGTTACGCTAGTTGCTGTTGTTGATGAAGTTAAAGTAAATGGTTTTGAATCTTCACATGCAGGTGTCGCTACCAGCGTAGCATTTACTGTTCCTAAGACCTGAACGTTCTTTGATACAGACCGATACGCACAACCATTTGTTGCATTCACTGCTTCTGCTGCATACGATGCTCCGTTTTCAGATAATCCAATAGAAATGGTTTGGCCTAGAAGCGCTGGTTGAAGTACTCCGGATTTATACCAACGGTACGTATATGGACCAGAGGATGGGGTTGCTGAAAGATTTACGGAAGTTTGACAAGGATCCGTCTGTAAAAAATCAACAACGGGGTTATCTAAAAATACGGTAATGTTTTGCGTGCTTGGACAATTTCCCGGAGTTGATCCGATTGCTGTGTAGGTCTGTGATCCTGCGCCGGAAACTTGAATGGAAGGGTTATTTGTTGCCCCCACAATTCCTGGCCCCGTCCAGGTATAACTTGATGCACCCGAAGCAGTAATCGTAGGAGGCGTATTACAAATAGTTGGAGTTATTGTAAACGCAATAGGTGCATTTGGTGTGACAACAAAGTTATTTATGATAAATATACATCCACCATTATCTGTTATCTGAATTGTATACGTTCCTGCTGTTACCGGAGATGTATTGAATACGGGTGTTACTATTCCTGATATTGGTCCGACAGAAGTGCCTGTACCTACCGGTGTAATCTGGTATTTCAATGGAAAGGATACCGCGTTTGATGTGATCTGAATAGTTACAGGATCACAATTAGGCGCTAACGCCGTAGCGGTGGCAGAGAATGGTGCATCCGATAAGCCAAAAGATTGGGCTATTGAACATCCTGAAACCTGATCACTTATTACAGTAGAATAAGTACCGGCTTTTAATCCAGGGAAATTAATTGTTTGAGGCGCAGCCTGATCAACTCCTTGTTGATTGAGTGCAGGACCTGTAACAAAATACGAGTATGGTCCGGTAAGCGGCGCTGTAGTTTGTAATTGCAATGACAGTGAACCGTTTGCGGCATTACAAATCGTTGGGTCGATACCACCCAATACATATACGGGTGATGGTATAATTGTGAATGTTGCCTGATCAGTTGCCGTACAGTTTGTAATTGGATCTGTTATTACAACTTTATACTTAAATACGCCCGGAACAGTGGTATCCAATTGTCTGCTTTGCGCAGTCGTAGTACTTCCTCCATTTACGGTCCACACATAATTAAGTCCAGGATTATTTGCGTTAAGTGCAGTTGTAAAAGAATTTTGACATAATGTTTTATCTGGCCCTAATTCAACTTTAGGCTGATTATCAACGACAATAGTTGATCCATTTGAAGAACAACCATTTTTATCCGTTATGGATACTGAAATGATTGATTGTTGCGAAACGGTCAGTGTTTTATTCTTGGATTGATCCGACCATAAGTAAAGAAGATTAGGAGCGTTTGAAGTATTTGCATCAAGTAAAACAGGGCCATTGCAAAGTACGCTCGCGCCTGGAATGGTTGGCTTGGCGGGCGGTGCAAAAATTGTTGTTGGTTTCACGAGAGTCACGTCAAGTCCGCACCGATTGGTCAAACGCATTGATACAGTGTATGTTCCAGCTGTAGCATACGTATGCTGTGGTGATGATTGTGTATCACTACCTCCATCACCAAAAAACCAGTTGAATTTATCAATTGCATCTGTAGCAGTACCTGTAAATTTCGTAGGTGTTCCAAGACAAATACCGGATATATCCAATGCGGGTCCGCCGAATGCGTTTGAGATTTGCTGAATGAAATTGGGTAAGCCAAGCTTACTCGATGTACCTCCCGCTAATGTAAATCCATTCCAGTTGACAGGTGATAAATTAATTGTTTTTATGTTATCAGTTGCCTGAATTGTACCAAGCACTGTGCTACCATTTATGGCGATGTAAATCTGTCCATCAGGAGCAATCTGCAATGCGCCCAATTCCAATGGCTTATCTATTTTTTGCACAAAGGCGGTGTGCATAAGAGAATCAATCGAATATTCGAATAATTGAGATGGCGTTGGATTTCCTTTAACCGTTGCAAATATTTTATTACCTCCCGGAGAGAATTCAATTCCATAAACCTGTCCGCCAGGTTGATTCAGATCGATCTTTCGGTAATTGGTCAGTCTTCCTGTGCTGTCATTTAAATGAAATAACTCAATAAGATTTGAACTTCCTGTGGACAATGCAACCGCTAAAAGATTCTTTGGCCCTAACTTCATGTATCCCATTCCCGTTGCAGGATTGCTTGAAACATGATCGGACCCTATGGCAGTAAGCACAGCTTCACCAATACCTGATTGTGATATCTTGTAACTTCTGAATGTATTATTTCCGTATTCGTGAATGATGAGCCACTTACCACTTGCTGTGATTCTTTCTGTGCCTTTGCTGAATAAGATCTGATTATTTTTTACAACAGCCCCCGTTCCTGAATTAAGCTTAAGATCAAATAATGAATATTTTACAGTGTTAGAGGACGAGCCATTGATCGCTTCATTTGTAAAGATGTAATACAATGTTTCATCGCCGGGCACAGGAACAATAATAGAGGATTGCGAGGCTTGCTGATCTCCGCCAATACCAAGTGCAGGAGATATAAGCACGTCCTTTTTATTATATACATTGAATCCATCGGTATAGAATATAGCTTGTCCATTCCGATCACAGATAATAGCACAGCCTTCCGGAGCATTCATTGCACTGTTGGTTAATGGAACCGGAGGTGATCTATTAAAATTAATGCCAGCATTTTGACCGAAGTACCAGATATTCGATCGCTGATCCATTACTCCATATTCTTTTACGTTTACGCCTGCATATGTTGAACATCCTGATGCATCTGAGACGACTACGTAATAGTACCCTGCGGAATCAGGTGACAACGTGGGTCCTGTATTTCCATTTGACCAAACATACGATGTGGGTGTGCCGCCAGTTGCCTTTACAGTAACTTTAAATGGTCGGTTACAGCTGGCGGTTGGCTTCTTAGGAAACTTTAATTCACAGCTACATGCTGTCGTATCCTGAACAAGATTTAATTTTATTGCAAAGGCAGTGATGGTAACAGGTTTTGTAATGCTTGCTGTATCACCTTGATAGAATGCCGTTAGTTTAACTGAATACGTTTTGGCCATCGTGTATTTATGAACCGGGCTCCAGTCTTTCGAGGTTATATCTACTAAATTCCATCGCAGGCTGTCAGCTCCGGGTGAAATAACAGGAAAGAGTGTTGTGTTATTATTCTGACACGTTCCAATAAAACTAAAATCAACCAAAAGGTTAACTTTTGTTTTTGGTGCGAAAGACGGAAATTGTATTCCAGAAAAGCTTGTTGATGTAAGTTGCGAAGTTTGGTATTTTACCTGCGAGGCAATTGTATCAGTTTTAGAAAATTTGCCCAACAAAATAGGCCCGGCAGGCGCCGCCTGGTATAAATGATAGATTGAACTGTCGGGTGCAATCTGTACGCCAAAACTTCTGAACACAGGGGAAGGCAATATGGATGTGAGCGTTGTGCTTGAATTCAGATAATCATATTGTAACAGATCCGCATTAAGTCCTGTTTCACCGAAACGCGACAAGTAAAGGAAGTCTCCTTTCAAAGACCATTCAATATCATAAATGGATTGATTCGTTACTGCTGCCTTTCCTGAATTAAGAATAAATCTATCAAACGAAAATACCCCGGTGGTCGCATCGAAATTTAATATGATAGCATCTGTATTTGTATCCTGGGCTGACACAGCAACCTTCTTTTTTCCAGCGTGGTAGGAGAAATTGGCAGCCGTTAAAGGAATGGAAGACAACCCCGACGTGGTGGTTGTTATAAAGGTGCCTGTATAACTTCCTGCATTGATAAGAGTAGAAGAAAAGTTTGTACTATTAACTTGTTGCGTGATAAGCCAAAAATCTATTCCATTGGTATGGGGCACTATCATCATCCCTTCAGACCGGGTTATCAATCCGGCAACAGGCTGATTTTTTGATTCTAAATCTCCCAAAGCTGGTGCAGGGAACGTGGCTGTTCCAAAAAGTTTCAGGTCGACCACACTAACACTGATCGTTCCACCGGCAGTAAAATTTGCGGTATTTGTGAAAATGAAATATTTTTTTTGTTGACCTGGTACAGGGCAAACAACCACCGGCTGATTTGAAATGGTATTGCCTGTTAGACCAGATCCCAAAGGCATTTGGGCAAGAGTTGCATCATATACAAACTGCCCGTCGGTATAGAATAAAAGATTGGCGTTAGCAGGATCAGAGACAGTTGCATTTCCCGCACCCCCGAATGGAATTGCTTTTGTTGTCAAGGATGGTTTCTGACTTGTTCGGTTAAACCGAATAGCCTGTGTGGAGTTTCCAAAATACCAGTTATAGCGCTCAAGATTTTGAGCAAAGCCTGCTATTGTAGTCAAGCTCAAGATAAATAATAAAAATAGTTTCCGCATTCTCGAGATATACTTCATACATACCATCACACAACCTGCTGATTCATACAAACTTTTGCAATTTTAAAACGATCAAACTCCACTAAAGTATATAATTTGACTGAAATTGTCGTTAACTATGAACGTTCATAGTTTTCTAAAGACAATCAAATAGATTTACTTTGCTCAGATGAGGAGAATGATTTACCCCAAGTTGGTGTACCGGACCCTTCCTGCTGTGTTAATATGTGGATGGATGCTATTGACAGCACCATCGGTAACTGCCCAGGACCCTCAGTTTTCACAATTCTTTGCAGCTCCACTATACCTTAACCCGGCTTTCGCCGGCTCGACACAACAAGGTCGTGTAGGGTTAAACTATCGCAATCAATGGCCGGCAATAGATGCAAATTTTACTACTGTTTCAGCCTATGCTGACTTTTATCTCGAAGATAAGAACAGTGGTATCGGTGCGATTCTCACACGGGATTATGTCGGGATCGTTGGATTGCAGTCTGTTAGTTTTGCAATTCAATATGCGTATCAACTTCAAATAACAAAAGACTGGTCTTTCAGACCCGGAGTTCAACTGGGTTTTATAAACAGGTCTATCAATTTCGGGGCCCTCACGTTCGGTGATCAATTCGATCCGGCGACAGGGTCGTTGGTAAAAGGAACAGCAGAGGCTTTAAATACCGGACAAAGCGCATTGATTCCAGACCTTTCATTTGGAGGATTATTGTATTCAAGAAATGCATTTTTTGGAGTAGCGGCACATCACCTCACACAACCAAATCAATCCATCCTCGGGCAAAAAGATATTCTTGATATGAAAATATCGGTCCATGCCGGATATAAATTTTTCTTCCGGCCTGGTACAATGGGGACAGGAGTTTTTTCACAATCACAGGAGCGAAGTCTTTCTCCCGTTGTGCAATATCGCAAGCAAGGCCAGTTCAGTCAGGCAGATGTTGGTATGTATTTCACGGCAGAACCATTGATCATCGGTACGTGGTATCGTGGTATACCATTCAACAAGGTAAATGGTTTTGCCAATAATGAATCAATTGTATTGATGTTGGGTCTTGTATTAAAGAAAGGCGAGAAAGATCGCATGGACATTCTAACACTAGGATATAGTTACGATTATACGATCTCTAAACTTGGGCCTTCCAGTGGCGGTGCTCATGAATTCAGTCTCGTGTATTCATGGCCTACGCGCAATCCTAGGAAGCCACCCAAGGATAAGTTAATTATTCCGTGTCCGATTCCGGGGCTTTAATCGTTTGATGATTATTTAGATGTCAGACACCTTCGGGGTGCCTTGTCTCGCTGCACTATTGCTCCACGCCTCCATCAATTCTACACAAGTCATCCACTCCCACATGCATTAACGCATCGCCAGCATTGACTACCGGATTGTTATTAAGGCCAACGACATAACCACTGATCTGCGCATTGATTTCTTCTTTAAATTCTCCGAATGGATCAGTGATGGTCCCCACATGTTGATTCTTATTGATAAATTCTCCTGCTTTACTATGCGGATGAAAAATTCCGGCGGTGCGAGCGCGTATCCATGATGAATTCCATATAAGTTTATTCTGTTCTTTTGCAGCAGGGGCAACATCAATCATCTCAAGATGTTTCATTAATCGAAGTGTTCCTGCTACACCTTCTTCAATAGCATGGAAGTCCATTCTCAACGATTCACCACCTTCAAATACAATTATATTCTTACCTTTTTTCGCGGCTGTTTGACGCAAGGAGTGAGGTCTGAAAGGCGAATCAATTGTAAACGGTGCGTTAAATGCATTGGCGAGCTCTACATTTTTAGTTTCCTGCATCATACATCGGACCTGAGGGTAATTCGTTCGCATGGCACCCCCTGTATGAAAATCAATTCCATAATCAATAAAGGGAATGACATCATGTGTAAGATGATAAGCCACACGTGATGCCAGTGATCCATTTTTACTTCCTGGAAAAGATCTGTTTACATCTTTACCATCAGGGACCTCCCGTGAATAGTTAAGAAATCCATAGACATTGATAATAGGCATGCACACCGTAGTGCCCCGTACTACTTTATGATGGCCTCCATCAATGATACGCCTTACGATCTCCATTCCATTTATTTCATCGCCATGCATACCTGCCGTGAGTGCAAGCACGGGCCCGTCTTGCAGAGAGCGATAAACATAAATGGGTGTGTTAATTTGTGTTCGCGAAGGAAGTCGCGCAATATTAATATTGATTTCTTTAAACTCTCCAGGTTGAATCGAATTTCCGGCAATGATTACATCTTTCATAAATTGCTTCGCTCAATGCTTTAAGCTTTTCTCTTTAAGCTTTTTTCTACGCGTTGATCTTATCCTTTTGAATTTTTTTTGTTCCTGCATGTTTTTCAAGGTACTGAACAATTTTTCCGGCGATGTCGACTTTCGTTGCTCCTTCGATTCCTTCAAGACCCGGAGATGAATTTACTTCAATGATCAATGGCCCACGGGCGGAGGGGAGCATATCCACACCGGCGACACCTAATCCCATTTTCTTAGCTGCAATGATCGCTGCATGCTTTTCATGTCTGTTTAGTTTTACAACCTTAGCATGTCCGCCACGATGAAGGTTAGATCTGAATTCTCCATCGCGAGCCTGGCGTCGCATAGCACCAATGACTTCACCATTCACAACAAATGCCCGGATGTCTGCACCACCTGCTTCTTTTATAAATTCCTGAACAATAATGCGGGCCTTTACTCCATGAAATGCTTCGATAACGGATTGCGCTGCTTTTTTATTCTCCGCAAGAACCACACCAAGCCCTTGTGTTCCTTCCAGTAATTTTATTACAACAGGTGCGCCACCCACAGCCTCAATAACACCTTCCGTGTCTTTTGAGTAATCCATGAAAATTGTTTTTGGCAAGCCCAATCCTGCGCGTGAAAGAATCTGCATACTCCGTAGTTTATCGCGCGATCGTATCAGCGCCTGTGATTCTACAGCAGTAAATACTTTCATCATTTCAAACTGACGAACAACGGCCGCGCCGTAAAATGTAACGGAGGCACCGATACGTGGAATGATGGCATCGAAATAATCAAGTTTTCTTCCATTATACCATACCATGGGATTTTTCTTCTCGATCAAAAGCATGCACTTCATGTGGTCAATAATTTCAACCTTATGCCCCCTTATCTCGCAAGCTTCTTTAAGCCTTCTTGTCGAGTATAATTTAGCGTCGCGGGAGAGGATAGCAATATTCATAACACGTGTAAAATGGAATCTGAGTTTTTAGTTTAAAAAATGAAAGATAAATCTTTTTTGGAACAGCTTTAATGGAGGCAATTGGAGGATTTGGAACTTTAGACCACGCTATATTTTTAATGATAAAATGTTTTTTATTGAACTCCAGGTACTGTCCATGGATTCATCCTATCTCATCTAGTTCCAAATACCACTGAAAGGGCTATTATTCTCCCGATTCGCACCTATTATCATCCATTTTTATTAATAATTAATTAACATACTTATGCGGTATTGCAGAATTTCTTAAAAAAAGACATTACTTTAAGGTATTGCTTTTATACCTAAAACCTTTAATACCAAGTGCTCATGATCAAAAGTTCAGCTAATTTCATCTCTCGGAAGACATCTTCACGAAAGAATCTACTGCTCTTTATAATTATTTTTTAATTCATTTCCCTGTGTTTTAAGCATGCAGGCCCGTAAAATTTGCTCCTTCTTAACAAACTCTCAGAATTAAAATTTGGTTTTAAATTACTACTACATTTTTAAACTATTAGATGATTAAAAATTTTCAACATTTATAAAACTAAAAACAATCGCCTATGATTAGAAATCCAACCTACTCAATTGAATTTCCGGATTTGTTTTAACTAAACAATTTTTACTTACCTAAACTAAAAACTATGAAAAGAGTATTACTATTATTTTTTCTATTTAACGCGCTGATGCAAGTAGGCGCTTATGCCCAGGAAAGGAGCGTAAGTGGTATTGTCACTTCAGGGGACGGCACAGTACTTCCAGGTGTTAACGTAATCATAAAAGGAACGTCTGTAGGTACGATCACTGATTCCAACGGTGCATTTTCACTTTCAGTTCCTGGTGCGGATTCTCAGTTGTCCTTCTCCTTTATTGGATATGTAACTCAATTGGTTACAGTAGGATCCAATACAACGCTATCTATTAAATTAGCTGAAGACGTATCAACACTTCAGGAAGTTGTTGTATCAGGTTTGGCAACGAGCGTGAAGAGAGAAAATCTTGCAAATGCTGTGTCGACACTTTCCGCAAGGGATCTAGTGGGTACAACATCTCCTGTAACAACAGATGGTGCTTTCCTAGGAAAAGTAGCGGGAGCGAACATCGTTTCAAATGGTTCAATGCCAGGTGGTGGTTTTAATATGCAGTTCAGAGGAGTATCAACACTTGGTGCAGCTGCGTCACAGCCACTTTTCATTGTAGACGGTGTTTACATTGACAATAGCCAGAATTCAAATGGGAGATCTGCAGCGAATAAAGCAGCTGCTGGCTCTTCAACATCATCGCAGGATAACAATGCAAATCGTTTAGCAGATTTGAATCCAGCTGATATTGAAAATATAGAAATTCTTAAGGGATCTTCTGCCGCTGCGATTTACGGAACACGTGCGAATGCAGGTGTTGTTATTATCACGACAAAACGTGGAAAAGATGGAAAAACCAAAATCAATTTTAGCCAGGATATTGGTTTCAGTAACGCCTTAAGCTTCTATGGTGGTGCAGACTGGACAGCTGATAAAATCAATAATTATTACAATCCATCTGAAGTCGCATTGTTGACTGCAGCAAAAGCAAACGGTTCGTACCGCGATTGGGAAAAGGAAGTTTATGGTGAAACAGGTGTTATTAAGAATTCACGTTTGAGTATCACAGGAGGTGACGCAAAAACAAAGTTTTACATCAACGGAAGTAGCGCAGATGAAACTGGTATTATTAAGAATACAGGGTTTCAGCGATATTCAATCAGGGCAAACATCGATCACAAAGTTACAGATTGGCTTGATCTTGGTGTGAGCACAAACTTTGTAAACTCAAATAACGATAGAGGATGGGCTGGTAATGATAATACAAACATTAATTATGGATATTCGATTCCATACAGCAAACCTTACGTTAACTTATTGCCAGACGCACAAGGAGTATATCCAAATAACCTGGCTTCTGTTGGTGAAAATCCGTTGGCTATTCGTGACCGGACGACTAACAACCAAAAAGTTAACCGTTTTTTTGGAGGTTTTACGGCAAATGCTCATATAATCAATAATGAAAGAACTTCATTGACGTTGAAGTTTAACAGCGGTATTGACTATCAGAATGGCTATGCGTTGACTTATTTACCAAGCGATCTTCAGTCTCAAAAGGCTGAGCCAAATCCTGGCTTTGCTCAGGATACACGTAACGAAGTTTCTAAATACAACGTGCAGGTTTCTTCTGTGTTTACCCATAACGTTATGGAAAATAAGCTTGGTTTAACAACATCTGCAGGTGTGGTCCAACTTGGTACTAATATCCGCACTGCGTATGTAAGAGGCCAAGGACTTCCAGTTGGCGTAAGTAACCCTGCTAGAGCAGCAGTACTTTCTCCTTATGTTTATCTTGAAAACAGCACTGATCAGGGTATCTTCGTTCAGCAAGAAGCGAACTATCAAGATAAAATTATTTTATCGGGGGGTATTCGTTTTGATAGATCAACTATCAATGGAGATCCTGCCAAGTTTTATGCTTTCCCAAGAGGTTCGGTGGCAGTCAACATTCATAAGTTTATTGACTTCGGAACGACTATCAGCCAGATCAAACTTCGTGCTGCTTACGGACAAACTGCAGGATTACCTCAATTTGGTACAACTTTTTCTCAGCTTACTGTAGCAGGTGTTGGTGGACAGGGAGGTTTGGTTCCTTCAACAGCATTGGGTAATGTTAATATCAAACCAGAGACAGCGACTGAATTTGAATATGGTATTGATCTTGGATTCCTTAACAATAGGATCACGGCAGAAGTAACTTTATATAATAAGAAAGTATTCGATCTTATTCTGCCAAATACGCTTGCGCCTACGACCGGAGCAACGTCTACACTTGTTAATGCAGCAGATCTCGTGAACACTGGTATGGAAGTATCGATAGGAGCACAGGTTGTTCAAAAGCCTAACTTCACATGGTTCGTTCAACCAATGTTCTGGTTTAACAGAAGCGAGGTTACGCGACTTATCGTACCTGAATACTTAACAGGTGGTTTCGGCGCATCATTTGGTCAGTGGAGAGTAAAACAAGGGTTCTCACCAACTCAGATTGTTGGTCAGCCCAGAACAGATCCTGCAAATAAATTGTCTTACTCTGTTTATGGAGATGCCCAGCCTAAATTTGAGATGTCTTTAAATCAGAGAATTACATTCCTTAAAAACTTCGAATTCAACGCATTGTTTGCATGGCGTTCTGACTTTACAGTTGTATCCCTACAACGAGTACTATGGGATGAAGGTGGAAACACAAGTGATTGGAATTCTTTGAGCTTAGAACGTGGAGCTGATGGTAAACCATCTGCGACACCTGTTCCTAACGGTATCTCACGTCAGAACGTAAATGGTCTTGGTTCTGATGGTCGCGGTGTTCAGGGATACAATCCAGCTAATTACAGCTTCGTTAAATTAAGAGAAGTTGCTTTGTACTATAGAATTCCAACGGCTGTAATTCAAAAAGCTTTTGGAAATGTTGTTCAAGGTGTGCGTGTTGGTGTATCGGGTAATAATATCTGGCGTTGGACAGATTACACTGCTGGTTACGATCCTGAGAACTCAAACTTTGGTTCATTGGCACTTGGTGGTGGAGTTGATATTGGAAGTATTCCAGCTGTCAGAAGATATATGTTCCACATCTCTATCGACTTTTAATAAACATTTGAACGAAAAAATCATAGATATGAAAAATAAATTCTTAAAATTTACTGCAGCATTAATCGCGGTATTTGTATTCAATGCATGTACTTTGGAGAAGGTGGTTGATCCAAACTTTCCGGGTGTTGAATCCCTTGCTGGAAATGCAACAAAATCCCAGCTTAATAACTTGGCAATAGGCGAGTTTTCTTTGGCCCGCAATGGTATGGGTACGTACTTGCAGGTAACTGGAACAATTGGAAAAGAGCTTTTCAACTTCAACTTAACTGAATCACGTTGGTTGACTGAATTAAATGGCTTACGTCCAATTGATAACTCAGCTTTCTATAATGGAGCGACTACCGGATTTGGACTTCCTGTTCGTCAGGCGAATATTCTTTTAGCAGCAGCAGATAAAACGACTCTTGCAACAGCAGAAGAAAAAGCAGGATACAAAGGAATAGCAAATACATTCAAAGGCCTTGCATATCTTTTAATGTTGAATGCACAATACCAGAGTGGCGTGCGTTTGAGCGTTGAAGATCCTTTTAAACCAAGCAAGCCTGTTTCTTATATAGAATCACTTGCTGGTATTATTGGATTCTTGGATGCAGGAGCTGCAAGTCTTGACGCTGCAGGGTCTGCATTCCCGGTAACATTCCCAACTGGTTTTGCGGGTTTCAACACACCAGCAACGTTCAAGCAATTCAACCGCGCTATCGCATTGAGAGTTGCTATCTACCAGAAGGATTGGGCTAAGGCTGCAACAATTTTGCCTCAGACATTTATCAGCGAAACTGGTTCATTGACTGCTGGTCCGGTAAATACATACAATGCTGCTCTTCCAGACATCGCAAATCCATTGGTAAATGTTTCCAGCGCAACGATCGTTGCTGTTGAGAAAATATTTAATGATATCGAAGCTGGTGACGATCGTATCAACAAAGTTGTTTTGGTTGATCCGGCATTGTCATATTCTTCCGGATTACCTTCAGCTTATTTGTCAAAGTGGAAATCAAACATCTATAATGCTTCTACTTCAACTTCAATTCCGATCATCAGAAATGAAGAGTTGATTCTGATCAAAGCAGAAATAGCTGCTAATCAAAATAACCTTCCTGAAGCTACAAGGGTTATTAATTTGATTCGTGTTGCTCACGGTCTAACTGGAGTTGCACTATTCGCAAGCGCAGATGCTGCTATCACTGCAATCCTTAAGGAACGTTTGTACTCACTTTGGTATGAAGGTCACCGTTGGGTTGATATGAGACGCTATGACAGAATTGATCAAATAGAAATTCCTGTGATAGGCATGAAAGTTCTTCAGCAATTGGAAAGACCAAATGCAGAAGTTAACTGGGATATCGCAAACCCTTAGAAGAAATAATATTTTATTTATTAAAAACGGTGTCATTCATTTGACATCGTTTTTTTCGCTTTCCTGTTTGTAAGCGAATGCCAGGTCTTTTTTTGTTACATCAATAATAAACCTATGACGTAAGATCTTCCTTCCGAGAAGCACAGGAAATTTTAAATTACCTCTGTTGCTTAATGAGAATTCTGCACGTATAAGGTGATCAAATAATAAGATTTTTGTTTTAATGACGTATCGAAGTTCTGCCTCGCCAAATGAGTTCTTGATCTCACGCTGATCAAATTTTTTAAAAATATATTTTATTCCAGTGAATTCCGGATGCTCTTCATCTAACAAAATAAACTCAAGCTTGCCGTCTACGACTTCAGCTTTAAGGCAATGCAAGCTGCTGGTGTACGCACCAGTGTCAATTTTTACCTGAATGTCTTCAAGTCCCAGGCCAGGTAGATCAATCCTGTCGGAGCGTCCTAATAGTTGCATTCTTTAAAATTAAACCTTCATCACATAAATATAAAAACGATAATAATTCGAGGATAAAATGGAACTGTTTAGTACTTCCATTCATGTAAATCCAGAAACCTTCTGGGTGACGCCTCATTACAATTCGCTGTTTATGATTTAGCAGAATTTTAGCTATCTATTTATAGGTAATTTACCTATAAAGGCTACATTTTTTATCTGGATGCCAAAGTATCGTTTGAATGGGATACTTCGAATTTTGAGTTTAAAGCCTTAAATCAAACGATTGCTTACCATTGGTGTAACTTTTTCTTAACAATAACTTCTTTTTAACGGGAGAATAATTCAATTTAATGGCTGTAACCAAAACCAAACTCTATGAAAAGATTATTACTAATGTACTTAGTGATGCTTTTTACTTTTTCCGTTCAGGCCCAGGACAGGGTTGTATCGGGAAAAGTGAGCAGCACTGAAGACGGGAGCCCGATTCCGGGAGCGAACGTTGTATTGAAAGGATCTGCAAACGGTACTGTTACCAGTGCAGATGGAACATATCGACTCACCGTGCCCGCTGATGGTGGAACGTTGGTATTTTCCTTTATAGGATTAACGACTTCTGAAGTAGTTATCGGTTCAAAATCAATAGTTGATATTTCATTGACTGCTGATGTACAACAATTAAGTGAAATTGTTGTGACGGGAACAGGTGTTGCAACCGACAGAAGAAAACTCGCGATCTCAGTTGAATCTGTAACAGCGGATAAGCTTCCGTCTACTCCATCCGCTTCTATTGACCAGGCGTTGGTGGGTAAGATTGCTGGAGCCCAGATTTCTTCCGTGTCAGGAAGCCCGGGCGCTCCTGTAAGTATCCAGTTGCGTGGTATCAACACGCTATCAGGAGGAACATCGCCACTTATCATGGTAGATGGAATTCAAATGGGAGCAACAAACCTCAATCAACTTGATCTGAGCAACGTTGAAAGAATTGAAGTTGTTCAGGGTGCGTCTGCTGCAACGATCTATGGAGCGCAAGGTGCAAATGGCGTGATCCAGATCTTCACTAAAAAAGGTAAAGCAGGTGCTATGCGAATAGATGTTTCTGCGCGTATCAGTACGGACCAACTGATCAATAGCGGTGATTTACGCCAGCCCCTTAATCACTCATTCAAAACAAATGCTGCAGGAAATATTGTTGACAACCTGGGAGGTGAATTGAAACAACTTCAGGCAGGTATCTGGCCTTCGGTGACCTGGGAAAATAGTCCGTCTGCTAAAAATGACAAACCGTATCAGAACAATACTCAATATTACGATCACATCAAGCAATTGTTCGGAACGGCCAAGACTACCAACTTTAACATTGGTATCTCCGGCGGAACTGATAAGTCGGATTACTCGTTTGCCATTTCGAAACTTTCCCAGGAATCAATCATACAAGGCCAGCTTGATCGTGTAAACCTTTCATCGAATATTGGGATTACGCTTGCAAAAGGTTTAACACTTCGTTCAACGATACAGTTAGTATATTCAGACAATACCACGAATCCATTCTCAAGTGGAGGTGGTTTTATCTCTGCTGCGATGTACACATGGCCATTTGCTGATTTCAATCAACGGGATGCGCAGGGAAATACAGTGTATAAGTTCGGCGGTGCCGGTACCAACAGCTCTAACCCATTATACGCAAAGCAATTTCAGACATTTACCAACAAGTCAATTGATATCATTCCTTCTTTAAACCTTCACTACGACATAAGTAAAGTCTTTGCGTTAGATTATAAGGCAGGGGTTAATTACCAGGTTGGAAGTTTTTCGAGAGACACTCAGAACCAAACATTGACCAGCAGCTATGCATACAATCAGAACTACTATACTACTACTCCGGTAGGACAATATGCACAGGCAAAGACCAACCAGTACAACATCAACTCATTGGTAACAGGTACGGTAAAGCTTGATTTTGATAAGGACTTGAAATTGGGTATTCCTTTGGTAGCAACAACGCTAGGTGCTTTTGACTATCGTAGAACGCAATTTAATAGAAATTATGAAACGTATACAGGTCTTCCTGCTTACGCTCCAATTGACCAGGTAAATGGAGCACAAGCATCCTCTACTTTTGCAACTGAATACATTGATGAATTCATTACCTATGGTTTCTTGATCAATCAGCGCTTAGACTATAAGGATGTTGCGGGTATTTCAGGAGGTTTCAGAACTGACTATGCTTCAACTTTCGGAGCTGCTAGAACTCCATTCACATTCCCGCGTGCTGATGGTTATATTAACCTTGCTAAGCTGGGTGTATGGGAAGCGCTTTCAAGTAGCCTACCTGAATTTAAACTGCGTGCAGCGTATGGCGAAGCGGGTATTCAGCCTGTAAAATATATTGGTGATGTAATGGGAGCAGTGCCATATCACTACTTGAGGACTACAGCTCTCGATGTTGGTAATTATGGTGGTTTATACTTTTCAAACCAACAAGAAGGAGGTAATCCTCAACTTGGAGTTGAAAAAACAAAGGAAACGGATTTTGGAATTGATGTTGGCATCTCACCCATAAAGGGTAGTCCATGGTTGAACTTCATTACCGGTAGCGTTAGTGTTTGGGATAGGAGTAGCGCTGCAGTTATTTTACCAAGATCTGTGGCACCATCTAATGGCTTAAATAAATTGCAGGATAACTATATTGGTTTATCCTCCAATGGTGTGCAATTCAGCCTTAACTTCGATATGTATAGCGGAAGTAATTTCAGTTGGGATTTCAATACCATCTTCGGACATTCAACCTCAAGAGTCGACTATACGTCTGATGGCAAAGATATTCCTTTGACGTATGGAAGTGCAGCTACGTATACATTGAGACCGGGCGAAACAATCGGATCCGTGTATGGATACAAGGCTCTTACCGATATCAATCAAACTAATTCCGCCGGTAACTATTATCTTACCGGAACTACTACAGCTCCTGTTGCTGCTAACTACACGTATGTTAATGGTCGCGTGGTTGAACTTGCAACAAAGCAGGTAAAGTTCACAGGAGACAAGTATGCGTTGGGCAATACAACTCCACAATTCAATATGACATTCACCAACTCATTCACGTACAAAGATTACCTGACATTCTCCTTCCAGGTTGATTGGGTGTACGGTACGAAGGTTTACAACCAGACAAAAGAATGGATGTATTCCGAAGGATTGCATGGAGATTATGATAAGCCAGTTACGATTGGTTCAGAGACCGGTCCGTTTACAGCCTACTATAAGAGTTTCTATGATGCGTCTGAAAGTAATGGTACTAAAGATTATTTCCTCGAAGACGCATCTTTTGCACGTTTGAGAAATTTATCCCTTGGTTTTGATTTTGCTAAATTCTTCCACCTTCAAAAGATCAACAAGATCCAATTGGTATTGACAGGAAGAAACCTGGTGACGATCACAAACTATACTGGCTTTGATCCTGAAGCGAATCAAAATACTGCTTCCGGCGGTACGGGTTCCCAGGCTCCTCAAAATGCAACGCAGCGTGGATTGGACTTCTGGTCATTCCCGAACTTCAAGTCATACCAGGTCGGTTTAAATCTTTCCTTCTAATTACGAATGAAAAAATATTCAACTATGAAAAATAAAATAATAGCATTCACTCTTCTTTCCACGCTTCTCCTTTCGCAGGCGTGCATTGATGAATTGGCAAAGGTAACACTTAGAAATTCTGCAACGTATGGCGCTCTAAGTAGCGAAATCGGATTATTGGCTCTTGCGAAAGGCGGGGTTTATAACAATGGATTTGGCGCACAATATAATTCTATTGATGATGGTCTGGGAGTAGGTTTTTTTATCCTTGTCTATGGAATCCATGAATCTATGGGAGATAACATTTATGTTCCCTGGGGAAATAATAACTTCAAGTTTTTGGATAACCCAACTGATATCAAAATTGACAATGGTACTGTATTTCCTATGCCGATTGGAACAACTCAGCCATTTGAAATAAAATTGAGAAACGATCGTGCCTACGGTTCATCCAACCCAATGCTGGTAGAATGGACGTATATGTACTTTCTTAACAATGCGTGCAATATTCTTCTCGATAACGTTGATAAAACAACTTTTTCAGGAGATGCTGCTACGAAGAAAGCGACTGTGAAGGCTTGGGCAAGATTCTGGAAAGGTTACGCTTACTCCCGTCTTGGCGCAATGTATATCGGTGGTCTTATCGTAGATAAATCAAACATAACGAATGGTAATTATGTAACTAACACAGCTATTCTTGCAGAAGCAAAGAACCAGTTTGATCAGTCAAAAGCGTTGCTTGCAGGAATCACTAATTTGGTCGACTATACTGCGGTAATGACCTCTATTATGCCATCGTACGTTCTGGAAAAAGGAATTCCTACACCAGCGGCGTTTATACGTAATATAAATACATTGGCGGCAAGAAATATTCTGGTGAGTCATAAAGTTTCTTCGACTACTCCAGGACCACTGCCTGCAATGGCTGCGGCAGATTGGACGGATGTTAAAACGCTGACTGCTACCGGAAGCGGAATTGCAGCAACGGACGGTGTGTTTGTTACTAAAACTACTTCTAACCCAAATTTGTCTATTATCGATCCTTTCTTTGGCGCGGCGGGTCCTTATACCGCTACCAACGATCCTACTTTCTTTGTGAGTGAGAAACTTGTACAGGATTTCAGATTAGGCGATAAACGGGCTGATCAGAATTTTTCTTTATTGGCATCTCCACAGATTAACAGAAGAGGCAGAGGACTTAATTTTGGTACACGTTGGTACCTTGAAGACGGTGGAAATGGATTGACTGGCGTTTATACCTATACACATACGGGTGATTTTGGTGTTGACTCTCATTATATGGGGGCTTCCTATGAAGAAAATGTATTGATGCAAGCCGAAGCAAGAATACAAACTAATGATATTGCGGGTGGTACCGCACTTATAGATGCGGTGAGGAATTTGCAAGGCGCTGGTCTAGCTGCGATTGTTCCAACGACTGCTGCTGCAGGACTTGAAGAAATAAGAAGTGAAAGAAGAGTTGCTCTTTTATTCAGAGGTCTTGCATTTTACGATTCGCGCAGGCTGGGAATCACTAATGATAAGAGTATTGGTGGAGGACGAGGCCCTGGTGGAGCTCTAAATGTTCCTGGTATAGATCATGTTGATGGATCTGTTGTTTCTGGAGCAATCATCATGTTTAATGATGGCACTGTTCAGAAAAACAGCTTCATCAATTACAATTACCTAAACTTCTTTGATGTGCCTAAGAACGAGCTTGAATTCAACTCGCCTCTGACGGGTAGCTCAATTGTTGCTAGTCCTAACTAATTCGGATTTCATTTAATAAAAAAAGAGACTGCTGAAAGGCAGTCTCTTTTTTTGAAGTATACTTAATGAAGTTCTATTTCGAAACCTTAACGGCAACCTGAACGTTTTCCCACTTCATTACAATTTGAGTCTTTTCAACAGCGATGTTAAATGTTTCAACAAAGGCTGATGTTTTCGTTGGCTTTACAGTTGCACGAATCACATCCTCAGATTCTTTGTAATCATAAGCTCCCATTTTTCCATAACCCGTATTGATGATGATTACCCATTCATTTTCACCTGGTATGGTAAACAGGGCATACTTGCCTGCCGCCACACTCTTGCCTTCAATTTTAACAGGTGCACTGAATTCAATGCTGGTTGTTTCATTAGCACCGGTTCTCCAGACTTTTCCGTAAGGATCAACGCCACCAATCATTTTTCTGCCGCGTGCAGAAGGTTGACTGTATGCTATTTTTATTTTGACGCCATCAATAGTCCCTTCGGCGGTAGCTGCCGGACTTGCCATCTGGGCCATTGTCGTGAATGCCGCAACAAACGCAATAATTAATGTCAAGATTGATTTTTTCATAGATTTTACTTTTTATTTGGTTGATTGAAACATAAAAAATACCCCATCCGACAGTAGGCGAACAGGGCATTTGAATTTTAATTGTCTGATAACTACTTTATAAACGATGTTAAGGAGCACTTAGTTTAATTATTTCCAGGAATTACTTTCCGAATGGATTTAATGCCGATAAAGCGCGTTTTCCTCCCCCCATTTTATTCATGGTCTTCATCATTTTACGCATATCTTCGAACTGCTTAAGCAATTGATTTACCTGTTGAACGGATGTGCCACTTCCAACAGCAATTCTATTTTTACGGCTGCTGTTTATAATTTCAGGATTCTCTCTTTCCTTGTTTGTCATTGAACGAATAACAGCTTCTATAGGCTTGAATGAATTGTCGTCGATATTGACATCTTTTATTGCCTTCCCCATTCCTGGAACCATGCCTAACAAGTCTTTCATATTTCCCATCTTCTTGATCTGCTCAAGCTGTGTGAGAAAGTCATTGAAATCAAATTGATTCTTGCGGATCTTCTTTTGTAATCTGGCAGCTTCTTCCTGGTTAAAGCTTTCCTGAGCTTTCTCCACAAGACTGACTACGTCACCCATACCTAAAATCCGACCAGCCATACGATCAGGGTAGAAGCGATCAAGGGTTTCCATCTTTTCTCCTGAGCTAACAAATTTGATAGGTTTCTCCACCACACGACGGATGGATAGCGCCGCACCACCACGTGTATCACCATCCAACTTTGTTAATACAACGCCGTCAAAGTTGAGTCGTTCATTGAAGGTACGGGCGGTATTGACTGCGTCCTGACCTGTCATTGAATCCACAACAAATAATGTTTCGGATGGCTTTAATACCTCTTTAAGACTTGCAATTTCATCCATCATCGCTTCATCTACTGCAAGACGGCCAGCAGTATCAACAATCACAATACGATGATTATTTTTCTTTGCGTATTCAATGGCGGCCTTCGCGATCTTTACAGCATCTTTGTTGTCAGGCTCAGCATAAACCTCAACTCCGATTTGCTCGCCTAGTACTTTTAACTGATCAATCGCCGCTGGACGATAGATATCGCAGGCAGTTAATAGCACCTGGCGTCCCTGACGTTTAAGATAATAGGCAAGCTTACCGCTGAATGTTGTTTTACCAGATCCCTGTAAACCTGCGATTAATATAATAGCGGGATTTCCTTCTATCGTAATGTCCTCGCTCTCGCCGCCCATAAGCAGTGTGAGCTCATCATTCGTAATTTTAGTAAGCAGTTGTCCCGGTGAAATTGCTGTCAGTACGTTCTGACCCAATGCTTTCTCCTTGATCTCGTCAGTAACTTCTTTTGCAACTTTATAATTAACATCGGCATCAATCAATGCCTTGCGAATTTCCTTAATGGTGTTCGCAACATTGATTTCTGTAATTCGACCCTGGCCCTTTAAATTCTGAAAGGCTTTCTCTAATTTGACGCTTAAACTATCAAACATATCTTCGTTGTTAACTGCTAACGGATCATCGTTATCAGGGATGCAAAGTTACAGGGATCGGTCAGCCCCTCCAAATTGATTTTAATGAGTAGAAATTATTGGTGCCAGGTGGATAAATGTGCGATTTCGTAGTATGGAAAAAGCATTTGTAATAGCCTCTATATCAGTGGTATGGATGTCTGTCAATGAAATAATTTTTTCGATATTAAGAGTGCTTGATAACTCTTGAGACAACTCCAATTTTCCTGTAAAGGCAACACATCGTTTAGCGTGTTTGCGGGAAAGTTCTGCCACACCTTTGACGACCTTTCCGGAAAGCGTTTGAATGTCAATTTTTCCTTCTCCGGTAATAATAAGCTCCGCTGTACGAATTGATTCTTCAAGATTTGTATACATCGAAACGAAATCAAATCCCATTTTTATTTCTGCATTTAGAAATGCTTTTGATCCTGCACCCACTCCTCCGGCGGCGCCAGCACCGGCGAAATCAATTTTAGAATTGAATGTTTTGCCCATGATCTTTTCAAAATTTTTAAGACCTGTATCAAGTCGCTCAACATCATCAGGCGATGCTCCCTTTTGTGGTGCGAAAACATAAGCTGCCCCATTTTTTCCATGCAATGGATTGTCAACATCACACAACACAGTGAATTTTGTTTGTGATAACAATGGATGGACGAGTTGCTGATTAATTGCATCTATATTGATTAAATTTTCGCCAATGGGTTTGAGTCGCTCTCCTGAAGATGATAAAAATGAAAAACCCAGGGCGTCGGCCAATCCTATTCCGGCATCATTCGTTGCGCTTCCTCCAATTCCCATGATGATGTGTCTGGCGCCAGATTCCATTGCATGCTGAATCAACTGGCCCGTACCAAATGTTGATGTCACCAATGGATTTCTATCGACGTAATCCAGAAGCTGAAGACCTGAAGCCTTTGCCATTTCAATGAATGCCGTCTTTCCATCAGAAGAAATTCCGTAACCAGACTCAATCTGATTCAGCAACGGATTTAGGACAGCGATTTTCACATACGATCCATTGCTATATTCAGTGAGCAACTCGCAGGTGCCTTCACCGCCATCTGCCAATGGTATTGAAATTACTTTTATGTCAGGGTCAATCAAATGAATCCCTGCTTCAATGGAGGAGCATACTTGTCTCGCGGTAAGCGAACTTTTAAATTTATCGGGTGCAATTAAAATAGTTTTCAAGCCAATGGCAGATGTTACTTATTTCTGGAAGGAATAAATGGGAAAGCCTCACCTGCTTTAAAATCTTTTCTTTCGGAAGAAAGCTCCAGAAATCCATCCACGTCTTTAAGGCTGGCAAAATCTCCAGAGCCACCACTGGAAATCGGATATGCCATTAGTCTTCCTGATTCATTCTTGATTTTTACTTGCAAAAAGTATGTCAAGTCTGACTGAAATGAGATGTCGCTGGCAAGTATCACTGAATCTTGCCCGTCATCAATGCCCATACTTTTTATAAGCCATGGTTTTACATATTTGTAATAGCATAGGAAAGTAGAGACTGGATTGCCAGGGAGAGCAAATACACTATTTTTCTTTGACACACCAAACCAGAATGGCTTTCCTGGTTTCTGACGCACCTCATGAAATACTTTCTTTATGCCAAGTGATTCAAGTGCTGCTGGCACAAGGTCAAATTTCCCTTTTGATACACCACCACTTAAAATAACAAGCTGATAATTGTTAAGAATTTTTGTGAGCTCTCGTTCCAGGGCATTTCTCTCGTCTTCGAGATGAAATAAAGTTGGCACACATCCGATAGTTGTCAGTGCAGTCTGAAGTGTATAACTATTTGATCTTCTTATCTGGTGAGGTTGAGGGGAATCATGAATATCCACCAATTCATTTCCTGTTGAAACGATTGCCGTTTTTGGAAAGGCAAGAACTTCTGCATCACTTTTACCAACAGATACAAGTAATGCAATTTCAGAAGGTGATATGCGATGACCGGGTCTAAGAAGTGTTTTGCCCTTTTTGGCATCACCGCCCCGTGGATGAGTGCTTTGCGCCTTTTCAATGGAGTCGACTTTAAGCCTTGCTATTTTATTTAAGATCAACACATCTTCATAACGAATAACGGTGTCGCAACCTATAGGAAGCATTGCTCCAGTCATTACTTCGATGCAATTATTGACATCTTTTAAGGTTGTTCTGGGTTGACCTGCTGCCTGTAAACCTTCGACTTTAAAATCGCGCCATCCTTCTTCAAATGCTTTGAAGTGAATTGCAATTCCATCCATTGATACCCTGTCAAATGGGGGAAAATCCCGATCTGCTTTTACAATTTCTGCGAGAATACGTCCCTCCAGTAAGTCAATTTTTATCCGCTCTTTCTCCGGCTTGAAAAGATACTGTTGAATGAAAGACGTTGCTTCAGAAACACTGACCATGAAATCGCTATTTTTGGTTCCAAGATAATGAGAAATGAAGAAGCTTAAGCTAAGCCATGTTGATCAAGCCGGAAACCCTGCAATGGTAGATGTTTCTGAAAAGAAAATTACAAAACGGAACGCCCAAGCCCGGGCTATCGTTTTTCTTGGAAAAAAAGTGCTTGCAGAAGTTAAAAACAATGAATTGATCACAAAAAAGGGTCCGGTGTTTCAAACTGCTATCATTGCTGGCGTGATGGGTGCAAAAAAAACGGCCGCGCTTATTCCCTTCTGTCATCCGATTGGACTGGAGGACTGCCAGATTAATTACACGATCAGTGATAAACATATTACGCTGAATTCAAACGTCACCATTACCGGAAAGACAGGAGTAGAGATGGAAGCTTTAACAGCTGTTGCTATCGCTGCGCTAACAGTTTATGATATGTGTAAAGCTATTTCGAATGAAATCATAATAGAGAAAGTCACCCTGTTGAAAAAGACGGGAGGGAAGAAGGATTTTCATCGGTAATTGTATTATTTACTGAAAACCTGGCTTTTATCTTACATACTTCCTTTTAGCTACCTGAGAAAGTCTTAATTAGCGGAAAGACCACATTATTAAGTAATTGCGAGTTGTCACTTTAATCCAGGATTGAGATAGACTTGTTCCAAAAGTTTACCTGGTGTAGTAAAGTCAAAAGGAATCTTACAACTTCTCAATAACACCCTAGAATACCGAACTAATTTTGAACGCTGGCGTTAGCTTGTAAGAAATTAATTGGCTATGAAACTATTCAAATTTTATTTACTCGAAATCAATCCGATCTACAGAGATTTGCTCATTATTTTGGTTGCGGGATTCCTGGTATCCGTGGCAATTGTTACAACGGGGTACATGATAGCATCGCAGTTTTGATCTGAAAAAACGATTTTACGAATGTGCCAGGTGCGTAATTCTTACTGGCTCCCAACCCATGTTTCACCACTCTCAACGACCTCCTTTTTGAAGATGGGAACTGTTTTTTTTATCTCGTCAATGATGAATTGACAGGCTTTGAAAGATTCTTTTCTGTGCCTTGTTGAAATGGCTACAACGACTGCTACCTCTCCGGGTTTTAAAACTCCAATACGATGACTTACACCAAAGCCTGAAATTTCCCATTTTTTGGAAGCGCGATCAATGATCTTTTGAACTTCGGTTATCGCCATCTTTTCATATGCTTCATACTCCAATTGAATTACTTTTTTTTCACCGGCAGTGTCGCGGATCACACCGATAAAAATATTTACCGCGCCCGCACCTGGCTGAGACACGCTCTCTATAACTTTTGAAACATCAATAGTTTCTTCTGAGATGGTGATCATTATGCATTATAATAGTGATTTTATTCAACATAAATAGCCTCTAGTAAAGCGAAGGCTGTGATGCAGATGGATGTAATAATTGTAAGTATAAAAGTTATTGATAAAGAATTTAAGATTGTTCTCCACCATTTCAATCCATAAATATAACGCAAAGAGATCGCCATATATCCAGCGACTGACATAAAAGCGACCGTTCCTATTCCTGTAAACGGACTTAAGTACATCACGCTTGCCCATACGCAAAATAGGCAATAAAAGAACGTTTGGAGATGAATGGTGAAAATGATATGGTCGACATAATATTTCCTTCGTCTCCTGAAAAATAATTTAAAGATTAATGCATAGACGGGAAGAAGAAAAAATGTTACATATTTTAAGTTAATAAAAATGAAATCTATTGCAGAAATTAACTTATTTACTTTGCGTTGGTTGTCGAATTTCTCTTTTGTAACATCCTTTACGAGGATTGATTTTTTTTCACTGGTTAAATAGACCGAGTCCGTAGGTTTGAGTTTAGCAAGATATGCGGAGTCCATTTTTTTTAAGTCAGGATCGCCCGATATTGATTCTCTCATCCGAGGTCCATATTTTTCATGCAGATAGCCTGTAGCCAGGGCAAAAATAACAGTAACATAAAAAAATATTTTGAGTGGATGAATATAATTGGTGCGTCTTCCTTCCCAATATTCTTTTGTAAGAAATCCGGGTTTGGTAACCAGTGGTACCAGACTTCTTAGAATTTTAGAGTCGTAATTGAAATAGTCAGATAGATACTCACGGATTAGTTGAAAGAAATTTTCATGAATTTCAATATTTTCCTGGCCGCACGCCGGGCAGAATTTATTCGTCACTTCCGTTCCACAATTCAGGCAATTGGTTTCTTTCCTGTACGTTTTTCGCATTTGAAATGAAATGGCGTAAGTCTTTACATCTCTAAATTAAAGATTCCTCAGGAATGATGCGTTATTCATACCTTATATTTTTTTTTGGGAGAATGAAATTGAACTTTACACAAAACGAGCTAATTCGTTACAGTCGTCAGATGCTATTGCCTGATCTCAAAGAAGAAGGTCAATTGAAGCTGAAGCAAAGTAGCGTTTTAGTAATAGGTGCAGGCGGACTTGGTTCAGCGGCTCTTTACTATCTCTGCGCAGCAGGTGTGGGGCGCATAGGTTTATTGGATTTTGATGTAATTGAAGAAAGTAATCTGCAGCGTCAGATACTGTATCAGACAAGTGACATTGGAAGTGATAAATCGAAAAAAGCTGCCGAACGATTACATGGACTAAATCCAAACGTGGCGATCGAGTCGTATACTATTTTGCTCGATTCAAATAATGCATTGGATGTAATTTCACATTACGATGTAATCCTCGATGGATCGGATAATTTACCAACGCGTTATCTTGTAAGCGATGCCTGTGTTCTGCTTGATAAAACATTGATCTATGGTGCAATTTTTCAATTTGAAGGCCAGGTTAGTGTATTCAATCAACTATTAAAGAATGGGTCGCGCGGCCCAAACTATCGTGATCTTTACCCGAAACCACCACCGCCTGAAATGGTTACTTCGTGTAGCGTTGGTGGAGTGCTGGGGGTTCTTCCCGGTATAATAGGATCCATGCAAGCAAGTGAAGCAATAAAAGTGTTAACAAATATGGGTACAACACTCAATGGAAGATTAATGATTTTTGACGCTCTTGATTTCACGATGAGATTTTTAAATATAAGGGCTAATCCTGATAATCCTGTTTCTGGTAGTAATCCTACCATCAAAGAACTTATAGATTATGAAATATTTTGCAATTCATCACTGGGCAACGGAGAAGAAATGGCTATTAAAGAAATCTCCCCTTTAGAAGTAATGTCACTCCTAGAAAAATCGGCAATTCAACTTATTGATGTTCGCGAGCCGTTTGAATTTGAGTTAATAAATATTGCAGGATTGAATATTCCCTTAAATTTCATCAGGGAAAATATAACGTTGATTGAAAAAATCAGGCCAGTTGTTGTTCATTGCAAGAGTGGACAACGAAGTGCTCAGGCGGTGCGACTGCTGAATCAATTAGGATTCGATAACGTTACAAATATGCACGGTGGATTGCTGCAGTGGAAGAAAGAAGTGGATCCAACGATCAGAATGTATTAATGTCAAATGCAACATGATGTTCGTCAGAAGCGAAAGAGACTGCTGGTGAGTATGGTATCGGTCGTGAAATGGAAAAATTCTGGTGGCGTCAGTTTATGCATTCTACATTTAGAGTTGGTAATGTATCATTATGAACTAATTTAAATATTTTACAAATTCAGGATTCACATTATTCATCAGAACCCCATTCCTATAATATCCAATGATATTCTGCGCTGCCAATCGTGCCATTTCTGTTCTCGCTTCAATCGTTGCAGATCCAATGTGCGGAAGGATTGAAACATTTTCCATATCCAGTAATGGACTATCTTTTCGCATTGGTTCCGGATTTGTAACATCTAACCCAGCCCCCCAGATCGTTTTATTTTGTAGTGCTTCGATTAAATCTTCTTCATTGTGAAGTCCGCCGCGTGAGGTGTTAATAAATATGGATGAAGATTTCATTTTTTTGAATGCGGATCTATTGAAAATGCCTTTTGTTTCTTCACTCAGTACACTGTGAATAGATATTACGTCACTTTGAGTTAGCAATTCATCAAAAGATACATGTTTAGCTCCAAGTAATTGTTCCGCTTGAGGATTTGATTTCCTGTTATGATAAATGATATTCATATCATAAGCCCCTTTGCATCGTTTTGCCATTTCAGTTCCGATGCGCCCCATTCCAAACACCCCCAATGTTTTCTTTTTTAATTCAATGCCCAGAAAACCTTTTGGACGGAAATAAGTCCATTCGCCTTTAGCGATCATTTTATGCATGTAGAACATTTTTCGGGAAGCTGTGATCATCAAACCAAATGCGATGTCGGCAGTTGCGTCACTCATGGCGTTGGGCGTATTGCAAACAGGAATTCCAAGTCCCGAAGCTTCCAGAATATTTATGTTATCATAACCAACGGCGAACTGTGATATGATTTCGAGCTGAGTGCATTGTTTCAATAAACTGGCATCTATCGTGTCTGTGCCGCCGCAGAGAAGTGCATTAGTATCCTTTGCCTTTTCAGCAAGCTCTGTTGGTGTCATGGGCCTTTCCTGGTCCCAGGACTCTATAATGAACCCAGCATTGTTTAGCAAGGTTGATGCTATTTCCGGAAAATCGCGTGATAATAGAACTTTAACTTGTTCTGGATTTTTTTTCATATTGATGTAACGATCGATATAGTGAGATTAATGCAAATTGAATTAAAGAATGTTAACCGCCACTTACGGGAGGAATAATAACAACTTCATCATTATCATTGAGGGCGTATGAATCCTGCTGATAGTTTTCGCCAACGGCAAACGATAACGATTTTAGTTTTAATAGTTCAGGATATTGTTTAAAAAGGTCTTTTTTAAGTGAGGATATGGTTACGCCGGACTTGATCTCGAACACAACCTGTCTGGATTTCAGGATATCTTTTGCGATGCCAAATGCTACCAGGTTGATTTTCATCTGCTGTTTGTATGCAAAAACCTTTTTATCTTTTTCCGGATAAGTATCGCACATTCAGTTCCTGCTATTGATACCACTTCAAATGCCCTTAATTTGTCCGGTAAAATTACTTCATCAGGAGTTAATTCATTGTTAATTTATTCAGATCTCCAATGTTTATTTCTCCATTTGAATCTATTGGAACAACAATCAATTCAGCACCTGTCCCTTTCCACATTTGCTACCACAGAATAAGCTATTTCTGTTGTTTTTTGTTCATCTTAGCAATCAATGTCGACACCAAAACTTTTTGATAATCATGGGAGACCTGTCAACTATCTTCGGTTGGCGGTGACGGATCGCTGCAACCTGCGGTGTTTTTATTGCATGCCTGAAGAAGGAATAGATTATTTGCCAAAGAAACAATTGCTAAGCTTCGAAGAAATTGTGCGACTTGTACGATTGATGGCTGAAATGGGAATCACGAAAGTTCGCATCACTGGAGGCGAACCATTTGTGAGGACAGACCTGATGCAGTTAATTAGCGTGATTGTTGAAATAGAGGGTATTAGTGATGTTCATCTCACAACGAACGGAATTCTTACAGGGCAACATATTCCTGAACTTAAAAGATTGGGAATTGCCTCGGTGAATTTGAGCATGGATACGCTGGATTCCACTCGATCTAAAATGATCACTCGTCGTGATGAGTTTGAAAAAACACGGGCTACACTTGAATCATTGATCGAACAAACTATTCCTGTTAAAGTGAATACCGTGGTGATGGAGGGGAGGAATATTCAAGACATCGTTCCGTTGATCGAATTAACAAAGAATGATGATGTTTCTGTGCGATTTATTGAAGAGATGCCATTCAATGGTGAAGGAAGTCATTACAAGTCTCTGACGTGGACCTATAAAAAAATTCTTGAGCACATTTCTTCGGAGTTTCCAAATCTTCAAAAGATCCAGGATCCGGAAAATACAACGGCTTATCATTATAAAATTCCTGGATTTAAAGGTACGATTGGAATAATAGCGGCGTTCAGTCGTACGTTTTGCGGCACTTGCAACCGCGTTCGGATAACGGCACAAGGAGAACTGAAGACATGCCTTTACGATGATGGTGTTTTGAACATAAAAGAGTTGATGCGGGCGGGCGCAGGAAATCATGAGATTACGCAATACTTGTTACGTGCATTCGCTGATAGGCCAAAGGATGGGTTCGAAGCAGAGCTTAAAAGAAAAAGACAATCAATATCGGAGTCGATGGCTACGATTGGTGGATAGTGGAAAATTGAAAATTATAAGTTATTAGAAAGATCAGGTTCTTCATTTTAAGTTTGAGTTTATAATAGCGATCGATAGTGTATTCGGTCAGAAAGAATATAAGCCAACCTTATCATTCACTATTTCAGTCAAACGATGGAATTCTATTTTTTAGTCTTTGCCTTCTTTTCAATAGCGCTTATCTATTCTTCTGTTGGCTTTGGCGGTGGATCAAGCTACCTGGCATTATTGGCTCTTTCGGTTTTTGCGTTAGCTTTTCCAGTCATTCGTTCAACGGCATTATTTTGTAATATTATTGTAGTAACAGGAGGTATTGTAATTTTTTACAAAGAAGGAAAACTTTCATTGAAAGAAGCCTGGCCTTATCTGGTCAGCAGTGTTCCGGCAGCATATATCGGAGGATTCTGGCCAATAACAGAACACATATTCTTTTTGTTGCTTGGGCTTACATTGGTAATCGTCCCATTTTTGCTATGGTTTCAGTCGACTGAAGTTGAAGGGCAATCTGGACCAACGATAAAAGGATCCACTACTTTAAAAGTAGTAACCGGAGGTGGCATTGGATTACTTTCCGGACTTGTTGGAATTGGTGGTGGTATTTTTCTTTCACCTGTGTTGCATATACTTCGATGGTCGGAGCCAAAGCGAATTTCTGCAATAGCGAGCTTATTTATTCTGGTGAATTCAATAGGAGGATTAGCGGGGCAATTCAATAGAGGAATTCCAGATTTCAGCTTTGGATTTCTGGTGCCGCTTTTGATTGCAGTTTTGATTGGAGGACAAATTGGTTCTCGACTTGGTGCTAGAAAATTCAATCCGGTTTATATAAAAAGAATTACTGCTGCTTTAATTTTAGTTGCTGGCTTGAATATTTTGAAAGATCATTTGTTATAGGCGTCAGATACTTCGAGTTGTCAGACGCTTATTCCGTCAAACCAGTCCTTAAACTCACTTACCTTTTCGCGGCTTACAATGATCTCCCTATCCCACACCGGTATCGTTGCAATTTTTAACCTGCTGTTGGAATACATTACCACGTCCTGAATAAAATGGATGCTGATAATGTACGTCCGGTTCACTCTGAAAAATGAATTTGGGGTTAAGACTTCCTCCAGCGCTTCGAGAGTGAAATCGATGATGAATTTTCTTAATTGCTGAGTGACCAAATAGACATCTCTTCCATCGGCATAAAAAAGAATAACCTGATCTGTTGTAATGGAGCGAATATGATCGCCCACTTTTACCATGAAGCGTGCCTTGAAGCTTTTAGCGGTTGTTTGAACTGCAAGCGACTTTATTTTTTCAAGCTTGGATTCATTCATGACTAACTGATCACGAAGATTTTCAAGCTTTTGAAGACTTGCACTGAGGTCCGGAAATGTTACTGGCTTTAATAAGTAATCAATACTGTTTACTTTGAATGCCTCCAGAGCGTATTCGTTGTAGGCAGTAATAAAGATTACGGGTTTATGGACGTTTACTTTTTGAAATATACCGAAGCTCAATCCGTCTTTCAATTGTATATCCATAAAGACCAGATCAATGGAAGACTGGTTTGCCTGAAGCCAGGTAACGGCTGATTCGATCGAATCACAAACTCCCTTTACGTTAATCTCAGCACTGTATTTTTGCAGATATCGTTCCAGCTTTTCGACGGCAGGCGTTTCGTCTTCAACAATCAATACGTTAAGCGACAGGCTCATGCAGGTTCGTTTACAGTTTGATCAACCAGGATCATTGGAAATTTAATATAATTTTCCCGTCCTGCTTTTACTTGAATAAACGGGCGGTCACTGTAGACGGAATAAGAGCGCTGAAGTCTCTTAAATGATTCAAGACTTTCGGGGTGAAGCTGCAGCTTGTCATTTAGATAGTGATGCAATACGAAGTAATCTTCATCCTCCTGTTCAAGTGTCAAAACCAACGGCATATCTTTGGATACTAGTGTATTTCGAAGAATGCTATCAATAGCCGTAATTAGTGCGCCAGGCATCAAATGGATACGTTCAGTATTTGTGATCTGATTTTTCCATTTGACATTGCCATAAAACTTTTGGTTTGCCAATCGTAATAAATGATTGATGGCAATAACTTCTTCTGAAAGCGATATAAATTCCTTCTGACGATTGACCAGTTGATAACGATATAGTGCTGCGAGGCTATCAATAAGTTCTTCCGAAGTTTCTGCATCCTTGTGAAGGCAAAGAATTAATTCTTCAAGACTGTCATACAACAGATCAGGATTTATCTCCTGACGGAATGATGTAAATTCAGATTCAAGGCTTTCACGAAGCTTATGCTCTTGTTCAATTCGCATCGTATTCTCCTGATGCAAATACTGGTTGCCAATGTATAAGGCATTGTATAACAAAGCTGTAAGTGAGAAGATGGAGCCAAACACAATCAACTCCCGTGGGCTTACATCAAATCCTACCACCCATTTATAGTATTGAGTAATCGCCAATAGTACAATTGCTACGCTTGCGGCCGTTGTTAACAATGCTTCAAAAAATGCTTTGTACTTAGGTGTTAATCCAACTTTTTGAACCATGACGAAAGTAAGTCTCATCGCTTCGAAAGCAAGTAATGTCAGAACGATACTCACATACACTTCCTGGTTACTGAATAGCGTTCCAAGTTGCTCGAAATCGTTATTGATCAGAAGTAATAAGAGATATACAAGCACACCGTAGACCGGTGGGGCGAAGATTCTGAAGAATGGATTATGTATGAAGATTCTTTTCATTCAGTTACGATCTTCTTTTTTAAAACAGGTAGCTGTACAAGAAATTTTTCATCATCCCGTACGATAACTTTTTCATCGGTAAAGAAGCTATAACGCTTGTGAATGTTCTCAAGTCCAACGCGGAAACTTGTGACTGGTTTCAGGCTGGTTGTCTTTGTATTATAAATAATAATTTTTGTGTTGTCAATGGCGCTGATGTAAACCAGAAGTGGCTGATCCTTGCTGATATTGTTATGTTTTACTGCATTTTCCACCAAAAGCTGAAGCGTCATGGGTGGGATCATAGAGTTAAGGATGTTTTGAGGAATATTTATTTCAAGCTGTAAATGATATTCATATCGAACTTGCAACAGGAAGTAATATGACTTGACAAATTCCAGTTCATCCTGTAGAGGAACTAATTTCTGTGTCTGGTGTGTGAGGACATATCGAAATGTATCTGCCATTCGTCGGATAAATTCCTCTGCAATTCGTGTGTCTTTATATAAAAGTGATGAAACGGTATTAAGACAATTGAAGAGATAATGAGGGCTGATCTGACTTTTTAACGATTCAAACTGTAGTTCGAGCTGCCAACGTTCGGATCTGAGTTGTTCTGCTTGGGTGACGGCATAATAACGATATGAAAAGAAAAGTCCATAGAAGATCTCGTAAATAAAAATAATTATGATATATAAGATCACAAGCTTTATAGAAGCCTGACCTCGTATCTCAAAGATATTTTTTCCTATAAAGGCAAAGAAAGCAATCACGATGGAAATATTTATCGCAAGTCCGCTGATGAATCGTAACAGAAAATTATTTTTCCAGTGGATCAGCGTGTCAAGCAGTCGGTCAATTTGAGAAACGATAACCCCTAACATAGTTGTCATTAAGACCACAATCAGGTATTTCTCCAACTCTTCTTTTAAAGAAGGGACTGCACCTGTTTCGCTATAATGTATAAATGTGAGTAGCACGATTCCCAGTGCCGTGCATCCAATCACCAGCAATAGATACTTGCGCATGGATTGTTGTCGGGAAAAGGTAGAAATAAACATGAAGGCTTGAAGCTACGGATTTTTATTGTTTTGGATTGTGTCGCTGTTGACGTTCTTCACCAATAGCAACGAATGTCACATCAATCCAACGCTTTCATTACTTTTCCATAATATGTGTCTGAACTGATCTTTTTGGCAGTTGCGTGATAGGTATCTTTCAATGAAGAATCATTGGCGGCCCGGATCTTAGGTGCAAGTTTCGTGAGCACTTCAGTGATATAATGGTCTGAATTGATGTTACCGGCAGTTCTCATGATTGCAATCATATTGGATGTAGTGAGGCCCGGACGATCGATAGCAGCTCCCAGAAAACTAGCGATATAAAAATCGCTATCGTGATTCCCGATCTCATCCAGTAATTTCTGGAAGGAATCCTCGTTCAATGTCTGCTTCTTAAGGAATTCATTTGCAATGGCCGTTACGTAATGGTCTGATTCAATTGATGCAACAACACTTATCAGATTGTTCTGCGCTTCTGATGTTAGATTATTGCGTAGAAGATTGGTAAGCACTTCTGATTTATAATGATCTGACTCCATTTCTTTTACAGATTCCAGCACTTTTGAATACGAAGCAGCGCTTAAATTCTGTTTCGACAGTGCCTTGGTTAGTATCTGAGTGCGGTAATGGTCCGAATCGATTGATCGGGTAGCACTTACCATTTCTGAAATAATAGGATCGGTAAGATTATTTTGTTTTAACAGCGTTGATAGAACCTCTGATTTGTAATGATCTGATTCCATGTTGCTCGTAGCGACCATTATTATTTTAACACTTTCCAATGATCCTGGCACAGTTCGGAGAGCTTCCTTGATTACTTCAGTTTTATAGTGGTCCGATTCCATTTTCTGAGTGGCAGTAAAAACGGCATCCGTAGCTTCTTTCGTCTGAAGAAATTTATCCATGTTATTCTTCAAAAACTCTGTGAGATAATGATCCGACTCAATCGCCTCAGTAACCTTTCCGATGATTGATGCATAATCCTTTTCAGCCAGATTTAATCCCATCAATAGATTTGCATAATACGCTTTCACATGATCGCTTTCAAGTCGGCCAATTTCACTTAATACACTATTGGTTCCTCCTTGTTTGTAATAACGAGCTACTCTGCTTTCAGCGCCAATAGTTGTGCTGCGAATCAGTTCTGGTAAGATTTCCGATAACCACTTGCGTCCTTCTGGTTCGTATGAAACCGAAGTACGTCCTTCATAATATTCGCGTTTCAAGCCAGCGCCTTGTGGAGCTATGATGATGGAGCGGCGACTTCCAAAAACGGTCTTGGTGATTTCAAGATATCCATCAGGCGACATGCTTTTGATGTCCTTGTCATCCTCTGTCATTTCGATCTTTCCGCGGATCTCTACGTTGAAGTTGCTAACGCCATTGGAGCGGCTAAAAGCTATTTTAGTACTGCTTTTGCTGGTGCTGTAAACCTCTGTTTGAGCCTGAATTGAACTTGTGCCCGCGATCAGGAAAGCAACAAGACATGCGTAAATCGTTCTCATAGTTCACATTTTAGTCTATAGACGAGACAAAGGTGCTACAGGGATACAGTCAAATCAACAGGAATGACATGAGTTGTGGAAAAAGTGTATTGTAATGAAATCGAAGAAGTTGAGAATGGTAGCAGCGAATATTTTTTTATTCTCAATTCTTCAATTCTTTCTTCTCCGCCTCCAACGTCTCCGTCTCTATCCTCTCTTTTTTGATATCGATTTTGATAAACGCATACAAGCTCATATACGTATTAGCAACGAACACGAGTGTAAAACACGCAATAAGATATCCTCGCCAGTCGGGCAGGAGTAATGTAAATTTCGTGATGAAAAGAAAGAAGATCGTGACGTAGTGGCTAAAGCAGTACTCACAAGTAAATAAGTAAAAAAACTTACGGCTTAAAAGTGATTTGCTTTCCTTACTTTTCTTAACGCAGTAAGCATGTGGTTCAGCAAAAATTTCTTCATGAGTAACCGTCCATGCAATGCAAGCGATAGGGATCGCTAGTACAAATAGCCAGATGATTTGGGATCCCAGGCTCATTTGTCTCTAATTACCAAACAAGAAAGTTAAAAAAAGGCCGTATGCCATTGCCGAGAACCGTTTTCACGAAGTGCCTTTAATGAGTAGTGCACTTTTTCAAGTTCATCCGTCTGCTTCGCAATATCTTCGATTGTTGAGGCTGGAAGAAAATGAAGAGCCAGAGCCGTTTTATATGTTTTCAATGCATTGACTTCCATTTCTTCGCATTCTTTTAATTCGTAATTACGGCCGCCGATTATTTTCTTTATGTTGTATAGAGTTGTTGATAATCCACTTTCTTTTTTTTGTGTATAATTAGTTGCTCCGTATGCGTTACGCCACTTATTTAATGTTGCAGTAAAAGTCTGAGCCTGGATTGCATGTTGCATGAAAAATAATTTTATTTCTATCTCTTTTGCCTTTCCAGCTAAAACCTTATAGCGATTCGTGCGCTGACCATTTATGTCTACCATTTTATTGAGAGCAAATATGACTTGGGAGAGAGTTTCCATACTGATCAGATTTAGATACGCACGTGCAGTTGAGAAAATCGTGCCGCGTTTTTTAGTATAATTGATCAGAAAATCATGTTTAAACACCCTGCTCCTGTAGATTTTTTTCCTCACGGTACCTACATTGTGGATTAAATATGTGAAGGCTTATTAACCCTGATCAATAAAAAATTATGTAGACAGACTTGTCCGGGTGGTGCGTAAATCATTCATTTGCCCGGTGGGAACTCAGGAAATCGCAGTACATGCACATATCCTTATAAACCGCTATGCGTTTATTTCATGATCAGGGGGTATAATCTTACAGGAATAAATCAGATTATGGATGAAGCTGGCGTAGCAAAAGGTTATTGACAAAAGGAAAAGCAGAGCAAATTCTTTCTTGAATTAACAGAAGAGATAAAATCTAATAAAAAGAAGACGGCCTACTCGCTGAAACAATATTTCTTTTATTTGATGGTGGAACAGTACAGTGCCCGGTGTTTCGTGATGCTTCACCATTGGAGTCAGCCAGGAGAGCTGTTGTTAGTTTATTATATATGATTTAGGATAAAAGAATAGTCAATTATGTGGATTGTACATTTAGCTTTACGCAGACCATACACAATTGGCGTACTGGCGTTGTTTATTTTAATCATGGGAGTGCTTTCCATCCGCAAGATGCTTGTGGATATTTTTCCTGTGATTGATATTCCGGTTGTTGCAATGGTATGGTCATACCCTGGACTTTCTGCAGACGAGGTTGAGAAGAGAGTGACACTTATCAGTGAAAGAGGTATTTCTACAACAGTAAATGGTGTTGAAAGAATTGAGTCGCAATCGTATCCTGGAATCGGATATTTAAAAGTTTATTTTCAGGAAGGAACGGATATCGGTGCAGCAATTGCACAGATGACAGCAGTGTCGAATACTTCTGTACGAAACATGCCACCTGGTATGCAGCCTCCTGGTATTCTCCAATTCAATGCATCCAATCTTCCTGTTGCTCAGCTTACACTTAGCAGCAAAACACTTACGGAAGATAGAATGTATGATTATGGTCTCAACTTCATACGTCTTCGCCTGTTTACAATTCCTGGTTTGTCAACGCCCTGGCCTTATGGTGGAAAGACACGACAGATTATGGTTGATGTTAATCCTGCCGCGTTAACTGCGAAAGGATTATCTCCATCAGATATTGTGGCAGCCGTTCAGGCACAGAATGTGATTATACCTGCGGGTACGGCGCGTATAGGGACGACCGAATACAACGTTGCGCTTAACTCAGGGGTAGAGACAGTTGAACAGTTTAATGATATCCCTGTAAAGATCGTGAATGGTATTCCAGTAAGGCTCGGAGATGTGGCAAAGATTTCTGATAGCTTCGCAGATCAGACTAACATCGTTAGAGTAAATCGTAATCGCGCGACATATATCACGATCCTTAAAAAATCAAATGCTTCTACTATTGCTGTTGTGGAAGCTGCCAGAGAAATTATTCCATCGATCAAGGAAGTTGCTCCGGAAGGCCTCGATATGCAGATCGACTTTGATCAGTCAGTGTTTGTAAAAAATGCCATTAAGAGTGTTTTACACGAAGGAGTTGCAGCCTCAATTCTTGTGTCTCTTATGATCTTGTTCTTCCTGGGGAGCTGGCAAAGTGTGATCATTGTTTGTACCTCTATTCCATTGGCAATTTTGGTTTCTGTCATTGGATTGAATCTTACAGGAAACTCATTAAACATTATGACTCTCGGCGGACTTTCACTTGCGATTGGAATGCTTGTGGATGATGCAACGGTGACTGTTGAAAATATTCATCGCAACCGACTTTTAGGAAAACCTCTCACAGTAGCGATCATCGACGGGGCAAGAGAAATTTCTATGCCAGCGTTAATGGCAACGCTTGCAATATGTATTGTATTCTTCCCGGTCGTGCTTCTTACGGGGCCTTCAAGATTCTTATTTACACCAATGGCGCTTTCAGTTGTGCTTGCAATGCTTGCATCGTATGTATTATCACGTACATTGGTTGTTACCCTTTCACGAATGTTCATGGAGCATGAAAACATTCATAATCACTTGGTACC